>OFMJ01001939.1_pt1 | contig 13708 bp, 12 predicted proteins | sample 1541801 | NCBI WGS metagenome assembly OFMJ01 (sample SAMN04209234, study PRJEB22552) | human gut metagenome | biome: gut; material: feces | host: Homo sapiens | place: USA: Oklahoma
CCATGGTCTTCATGGCCCATGATAGTAACTACCGGCGGACGCTTTACAAGATCCTTCTCATCATCCACAATATCATTTTCCGAAATCAGTTGTTCCTCTGCGGACTGCTCTATTTTCTGCTCCAGCTCCACCCCAAATTCGCTGGCTACCAAAAATGCCGTATCGAAATCAATTTCATGGTTGATGGTTGCGATGATATTGAGCATCATTAACTTTTTGATGATTTCGGTAGCAGGCTTGCCAATTCTTTCCGCCAGCGTTTTTACAGATACGGTATCCCCTGTAATCACAGCCTTATCGATCTTGATTGGCTCCGGCTTTGGCGCTTGGTGCTGGCGCTTACGCGGACGATGCCCGCGGATGACCTCATCCAGTCCTCCCTGCTTTGCATAGCGTTCTTTCTCCAACTGCTTTTTGCTCTTTTGGCGCTTGTCACTGTCAAATACACGTGTATAGCTATTTTTTTTGGGATCGTAATTGCTCACGCGCCCTTTTTCCATCGGCGGAGCAACAGGTGCAGACGGACGCTGCCTGCCTGCCGCTCCCGTTCGGTTATAATCCTGTCTTGGCCTATCTCCCGCTGCACGCTGCGGCCGGTTGCCTCCCTGCTGGGGACGCCCCATTCTATTCTCCTGGCGCGGCCTGCTTTGCTGACTATGCGCTGCTTGTGGATTTTCACGCATACGCTGTGCATTCCGGGCCGCAGCATCATCGCGCAAAACACCGCCCTGCCGGCGGGCCAGCCGCTCTGCCGGACGCTCAAACCTAGGTTTCGGCGGCTCAGGCTTTTCTTCCTTTTGGGCCGTCTCTTGCGCCTTTTTTTCATCAGAAGCAACCATCTCTTGCTGTTTCGGCCTTGCGACCTCCTGTGCTGTTTCGGCCTTAGGCTCGGTTTCTTTTCTGTCCATCGATTCTGTGACAGGCGGCTCTACCTTAGCAGATACATTCTCTGCGGGGGTGGGCACTGATGCAGTTTTTTGCGGCTCAGCAACAGGCTCTTCCGCCTTGGCTGTTCCTTGAACTTGCTGCTCTCTCGCCTTGCGCACCAATTCCGCCTCCAGCTTTCGCAGAGAATCCGTCTGCGCACGCAAATAATCCTGCACGTCCTTCATCGCGCGCAGTTGATCGTTGGCGTTCTTTGCAACCGCCTTGGCCACATCGTTGATTTTGATTTTCCCTGTTGTTTCGGTCATCCTTGTCCCCCCGTAAAACGGTTTATACTTTCATAATCTGCTCAGCAAAGCTACTTTGCAGGATTGCCAAGCATAGGCGCCCAGGCTTACCAGCCGCAGCGCCAGGGTCTGTTATCTCCATATACGGTATTTTATAATGCCCGCATAAATTTTGATAGTTTTTTTTGGTGTTTTCTGCACAATCTTTATCTAAAAGCACCAATTTAGCCTTTTTTCCGCGAATTGCAGATTCTACGGCTGTCGCGCCTGCTGCACATTGGCGCGCCCTTGCCGCAAAACCAATCATGGTTCTGGCTTTCTGGTCATCCATCTTTTTGTATCTCTTCTTCCAATGCCTTTGCCACCTCGGGCGCCAATTTGATCGACCTGCTTTTCATCGCAAGCTGCAAGCATTCCATGTCCTTGCAAACATAGGCCCCGCGTCCCTGCGCTTTCCCCGTAGGATCGGTGCTTTGAACGCCCTCCTTGGGCTGCACAATGCGCAGCAAATCTTTTTTTGGTTTCATCTGTTTACAGCCTATGCACATCCTCATGGGTACTTTTCGTTTTTTCATCATGAATTATTCCTCAGCGTGTTCTTGCTCCCATCTTTCCTGCTCTAAAAGCTCATCATACATTTCCTGTGCCTGGGATTGGCTCTTGATGTCTGTTTTCCAGCCTGTCAAACGGGCCGCCAGCTTTGCGTTGATTCCTCTCATCCCAATGGCCAAAGAAAGCTGGTTATCCGGCACAATGACCTTTGCCGCATGCTCATCTTCATTGATTTGCACCATAATGACCTTTGCTGCGCTCAAAGAGGCCGCAATAAACTCGATCGGGTCAGAGCTCCAAGGAATAATATCGATCTTTTCCCCACGCAGCTCATCCACAATTTGCTCCACACGGCTTCCTTTGGGGCCTACGCAGGAGCCTACGGCGTCTACCTGGTCATCCACAGAATATACCGCTACTTTGCTGCGCACGCCTGGCTCGCGCGAAATCGCTTTGATCTGCACTGTGCCATCCATGACCTCCGGGATCTCCAATTCAAACAAACGCTTTACAATTTCACGGTTTTTCCTCGAAACGATGACCGGCGTATCCTTGCCGCGCACCTCTCTGTCTACCTTCAGAATATAGACCTTCAAGCGGTCGCCCGGCTGGTAGGTTTCTCCCTCTACCTGTTCGCTCATGGGCAGCAGCGCAACATTTTTCCCCAGCTCTACATAAACGTTGCCATTTTCTACCCGTTGGATAACGCCCGTCATGATCTCGTGCAGCTTTCCATTGAATTCATCAAAGACGATGTCTCTCTCTGCTTCTTTCAAACGCTGCAAAAGCACCTGCTTTGCAGTCTGGGCGGCCACGCGGCCAAAGGAAGCCGGTGTTTTATCTTCCTCTACAATGTCTCCGATGCCAAAGTCGCCCAATTTGCGAGCCTCTTCCAAGGAAAGGTACATATTCGGATCCATTTCATCGGTGACCTCTTCCACGACTTCACGCTGAGAAAATACCTTGAAATCTCCGGTCTCCCGATCCACCTCTGCGCGAACATTCCCCTCCGTGCCATAGTGATTCCGATAGGCTTTCTTCAGCGCCTCATGAATCGCCTCATACAAAATTTCTTCATCAATACCGCGCTCTTTTTCAATGGCGCTAATGGCTTCTACCAGGCCGTTGTTCATAATTCTCTTATGCCTCCCGCTGTGCGTGCTCTTAAAACTCTATCGTAGGACGAACGATGGATACATCCTTAAGGAAAAACGCCATCTCCCTGCCGTCCACATCCAAAATGATCTTATCTTCGTTTTCATGGTAGGCTTTCAAAACGCCCACATACTTTTTCTTTCCCCCCAGGGCTTTATAAAGTCCTATCTCTACCTCTTTGCCAATGCCATAACGGAAGTCGGACGGACGCTTAAACGGCCGGTCGATGCCCGGTGAGGAAACACATAAAAAATAGGCATCAGATATTGGATCCAAATCATCAATGATGGGATCGATCGCTTTTGACACCGATTCACAGTCATCCAGCCCAATGCCATCCGGGCCGTCAATGTACACAAATAATACTTTACTATCGTCTTCCCGTCCAATCTCCACATCCACGATACGGTACCCCAGCGATGCTACCGTACTCTCAATCGCATTCTCTATTCTTTCTGTTACTTTGGACAACCGACAACCTGCCTTTCAAGACAAAAGAGCGGGTTAACCCACTCTTCCCTCCATAAAGTATCTTTCTGATGCATTCTAGCACACATTCTTTAGCAATGCAAGCATCCTAGGGATAAGGGCTGTATTAAAACAGCGATAACTGAGCCGTATCCCACATATCCCCAAAAGCGCCTACCTCTTTCAGCCTTGCGATGTTGGTGTTGTTCAGCTTTGTGCGCTCGTTGACATCTTCAATCGTCGCAAACGGGCCGTCCTTTCGCGCTTCTACCACGCTGTTTGCCGCATTTTCTCCCAGGCCTGCGACCGCCATCAATGGCATGCGCAGCTTTCCGTCCTCAATTTTGTACATCGTTGCGTGAGAAATATGAATATCCGGCGGCAAAAACTCATATCCCCGCGCCAGCATCTCCATGGCAAGCTGCAAATGCACCCGCTGCTTTTCATCACGCGCCGTAGCATCCTTCTTATGCTTGAAATCCTCCAGTATCTTTTTGATATGATCGATCCCCTGCAACACGTCGTAAGCGTCCATTTCCTCTCCGCGTACAGAGAAATACGCAGCATAGAAAGCCATCGGCATATGCACTTTATAGTATGCAATTCTAAGCGCTGCAACAACATAGGCCGCCGCATGTGCTTTAGGAAACATATATTTGATTTTTTTGCAGCTGTCTATATACCAGTCCGGCACATGTGCCTGCCGCATAGCATTCTCCATCACAGGCGTCAGCCCCTTGCCTTTACGGACCGATTCCATCGTATCGAATGCGATTTTTGCCTCCACGCCGCAATGCATCAAGTAAACCATGATATCATCACGCGTACAAACACATTCCCGCAGAGTGGCTGTGCCGCTGGCAATCAAATCAGCCGCGTTCCCAAGCCACACATCCGTACCGTGAGACAGTCCGCTGATACGCAGCAACTCAGCCACCGTGGTCGGCTTTGTATCCTTCAGCATGTTCATGGCAAACTCCGTGCCAAATTCCGGGATGCCCAAAACGCCCAAGTCAAAGGGAAAATCCGGGTCCTTAATATCCAATGCATCGCAGTTGAGGAATAAGGACAGCGTGCCGGGATCATCCAGCGGCACATCTACCGGGTCAACACCGGTGAACTCATACAGCCGGCGGATCACCGTCGGATTATCATGTCCCAATACGTCCAGCTTTACCAAACGATCGTGCAGCGAGTTAAAATCGAAATGGGTGGTAATCGTTTCGCTGTCCACCTTATCGGCCGGCCTTTGCAGAGGCGTATAATCCAAAATATCGCGATCCTCCGGCACAACGATCAGCCCTGCCGGGTGCTGCCCTGTTGTTCGCTTTACATTGGTAATGCCCTTCACCAGAATATCCACTTGGCCAGGCTGGATATGCCCCCCCTTTTCCTCCATGTATTTGCGCACGTATCCGTATGCACTTTTGTCCGCAATGCCAATCACAGTGCCTGCCCGGAAAACATTTTCCTTTCCAAACATTTCAATGACCTTTGCAAAGGCCCTCGGCTGATATTCCCCGGAAAAATTCAAGTCTATATCAGGCACCTTATCGCCATCAAACCCCAAAAAAACCTCAAACGGAATCTCATACCCGTCCTTAATCATCTTGGCCCCGCACTTGGGACAGTTTCGGTCCGGCAGGTCCGGGCCGCAGGCCGCACCAAGCTCTTTTGTATCAAAATCGGAAAACTTGCACTCCGGGCATACATAGTGCGGAGCCAATGGGTTCACTTCAGAAATACCCATCGCCTTTGCTACAAACGAACTGCCTACACTGCCGCGGGAGCCGACGGTATACCCATCGTCATTGCTCTGTTTTACCAGCCGGTAAGCAGACAGATACAGCGTAGAAAAATCATGCTTTGTGATACTCCCGAGTTCTTTTTCCAGCCTGGCCTCTACAATCTCCGGCAAAGGCGTACCGTAGATATCCTCTGCCCCCTTGCGCGCAATAGAACAGATCAGCTCATCCCCATTTTCCTCTCTGGGCGCCGCTGTATCCTGCGGGTAAGGGCCAAAGCCGGTCTCAATGGTATCCACGATACGGTTAGGGGCATTGACGACCACTTCCATCGCTTCTTCTTCCCCCAGATATGCAAACTCGTCTAACATTTCCTGGGTGGTATGCAAATACAGCGGCGGCTGCACATCGGCATCTGTAAATCCTTGTCCGCTCATCAGGATACGACGCACATATTCGTCCTGCGGCTTGATGAAGTGCACATCGCCCGTCGCTACTGTCGGAATCCCCTTTTCTTCTCCCAGCGCAATAATCTTTCGATTGATGGCCTTTAGGTCCTCTTCGCTGTGTACCCAAAACCCGTCTCTATCGTCTCTAAGCAAAAATGCGTTGTTTCCAATGGGCTGTATCTCCAGATAATCATAAAAATCCACGATATGCTTTTGCGTTTGATCATCCAGCTTCCCAAGAACAGCGCGGAATACCTCTCCTTGTTCACAGGCGCCGCCTACAATCAGCCCTTCCCGATATTTCATCACAAGGCTTTTGGGCATCACAGGATGCCGGTGAAAATGCCGTAAATGCGCCTCTGTTACCAATGTATAAAGGTTTTTCAAGCCCTTCTTGTTTTTCACCAACAAAATGAGATGGCTGGTCGGCAACGCCTTAGTGCTCGCCGATCCATTGAGCTCGGAAAATTTATTTGCTCCGGCTAACTCCTTCAGCTTCTCCCATAAACGCGCCGTACAGGCTGCGTCATCCATAGCGCGGTGATGCTGCAGCTGCTCTATTTTGAAATGTCGGCACATAGCATCCAGCGTGTGCCGGCGCACGTCCGGCACCATCATACGGGCCAAAGGCAGCGTATCCACTACGGCATTGGAAAATTCCAGGCCGTAAACCTTCCCCCTGTTCCGTATAAACGATACGTCGAAGGTGGCATTGTGCGCTATGATGGGCCGATCGCCTGCAAACTCTGCAAATGCACGTAAGGTCTCTTCTTCCGAAGGCGCATCAACCAAGTCCTGATCCGTTATGCCGGTCAGCTTTACAATTTCAGGCGGCAGTTTTGATGTTGGCTTTGCAAAGCTCTCAAATGTTTCGAGCGCCTGTCCCTCTTTCCAAAGAACGGCCCCAACCTCAATGATTTCATTTTCCTGCTTATCTAGCCCCGTGGTCTCAATATCAAAGACGACCACTTCTCCGATCTTTCCGTCTTCTCCTGTATAGACCGCCATATCGTTGGCCATGTAGGCTTCGACACCATAAATGAGCTTCAAATCTTTGCCGGACTTTTTAAGCGCCATATTTGCATCAAAAGCAAAGGGGAATGCCTGAACGACGCCGTGATCTGTAATAGCCAATGCCGATAGACCCATACCTGCGGCAGTATTCACCAATTCCTTGGCGTCGGCCAATCCATCCAAACCGCTCATCTTTGTATGGGCATGCAACTCCGGCCGATGAAACGGCAGGTCTCCATCCCCCCTATCCTGAAATGGCATATAGGAAATCTGGTTAGCCCAAACAACTTCTTGCCGTGTATAGGTATCTAAGCGCACGATTCCGCGTACAAATACCCTCTTTTTCTTGGACAGCACATCAACCGCATGTGCTGCCGCTTTGTTATCCATGGAAGCCAAAATATTTACCGTTCCATAATAGTCGGTCAACAAAAAGGAGACTATGCTTTCATCTTTGGACCGTTTTTTTCTTGCTTCTACCGATAACGCAATCCCTTCCAAATTGACGCGGCCCAGTTCCAGTGTCACAGCAGATAAATCATCTGTCTTTTTCGGGGAAAAAGGTTCTCCAAGCAACGATTTGGTTTTTGCTGTTCCTTTAGTCTTAGAAGTTGTTTTGGCTCTTTTTGGCTTTTGCCGTTTTTCCTTTGCCTGTACACAGTCTGCCTCTGGCTCTTGCGAAGCAGGCTGTGTTTCGGCATGCTGTATCGGCGGCTTTTCCGGAAAGGAAACGAGCTGGGTACAAGGGATACCATCTAATAATTTCTCTTTTTCCACAAAAAATAAATGCGTTCCTTCTGTGGCCGCTTGCACGCAACGGAGCATATCTTCATATCCTGGCATCATTTGTATGATATCTTTGATATTTCCCTCTTCAAAGGCACAGTATATGATCTGTTTCTCCGCATCATATTTCCAATGGCTTTGCTGCCAAAAAGCGCAACAAGAACGCATTTCCTTTTTTGAATACCCAATACAAAACTTTGCAAATTGCTCTTCATTGGAAAGCGGCGTACACAAAGAAACCAGCGTATTTTCCTGGCCTGTCTGCTGGATCAAATACGCCTGTATTTTCATGAAATCAGAATAGGATAAAGCCTCCTCGACACGCGCATAAATATGCAATTGTTCCCGTGTTCTGGAAAACGCGATTTTCTCGATCCATACATTTCCGTATGGCGTTGCCACTTGCTTTGCCTGGCTCATTGCCGTTCCTGCTCCCTTTGCCTTGCCAACTGCTTTGCTTGCTCTACCAAAATGGAAACTAGATCCGTTCCTTCCACTTTTCCTATTTTTTCACCATGCTGGAAAAGAATTGCATTCCCCGCAGCCCCGGCAATGCCGATATCAGCCTCTCGTGCTTCGCCAGGGCCATTTACCACGCAGCCCATCACAGCCACCTTCAGCGGAGTTTTAATATTTGCAAGCCGCCGTTCTACTTCCAGAGCTATCTGCTCTACCTCGATGCTCGTTCTTCCGCAGGTGGGACAGGCAATGACCTCTACGCCTTCTTCCCGCAAGCCTACTGCTTTGAGAATGCGTTTGGCTACGGGGATTTCCTCAAGCGGGTCTCCTGACAGAGAAACACGAATGGTATCGCCAATGCCATCTAATAAAAGGCTGCCGATCCCTATGGAGGATTTTACCGTTCCCATCGCACAAGTACCCGATTCTGTCACGCCCAGATGCAGCGGATAGGGTGTTTTTTCCGCTAACATTCGATAAGCTCGTATCATTGTTGGTACATGGCTGTGTTTTACAGAGAGAACAATATCATAAAACCCCTCTTCTTCTAGAATATGGGCATGTCCCAGCGCGCTTTCCACCAAAGCCTCTGCTGTCGGTCCTTGATGCTTTGCTAATAATTGCTTTTCCAAAGACCCTGCATTCACGCCGATTCGGATCGGCACCCCATGCTCCTTTGCCGCAGATACGACATTTTGGACCCTTTCTCTGCTGCCGATATTCCCGGGATTGATTCTCAATTTGTCGATCCCCGCTTCTATACTGCCTACTGCCAGCTTAGCATCAAAATGTATATCAGCCACCAGCGGAACATTCACCCGTGCTTTGATTTTGCCGATAGCTTTCACGCAATCGCTATCGTAAATACTCATGCGCACCAAATCACAGCCAGCTTGGGAAAGCGCTTGTATCTGCGCTGCTGTACGCTCTATGTCCCGCGTATCCGTATTCGTCATGCTTTGGATACATACAGGCGCGCCATCCCCTATGATAAGCGGGCCAATCTGTATCTGCTTGGTTTTCATCCGAATTTCCCCCTATCTAAAGAACACGTCCTTCACCGATACCAAAATAATCAGCCCAAACATCAGGCAAATCCCAATGGCGTTGAGAAATCCCTCTCGCTCCGGCTTTATCCGCCTTCTAAAAATCAGCTCATAAAATACGAATAAACAGCGACCGCCATCCAGGCCCGGTATGGGCAGCAGATTCGCAATTCCCAGATTCAATGTAGCCATAGAAACCATCAGCAGCATGGTCCTAGGCCCGCTTTCGATGCTCATAGACATTTCCTGAACAAAGCCGACCGGCCCGATCAATTCTCCCTCCGGCTTGGCTCCGCCAAACAATCCTCCGATTAGCTGACCCAAAAATTCAAACATCATCCGAGCCATCTGCCATGTGATTTCAAATCCCTTTTGAATGGCCTCCCAAAAACCAACCGGCTGAAAGGAAGCCTGCGTCTGTATGCCTAAAATAGATTGGCCGTCAATCTCCACTTTGGGGATCTCTAATACCAGCGTTTCCCCCATCCGGTCAACGGTTACCACAGCCGTCTCGCCGGACTGTGCAATGAGAGAAGAGGGCGTTTCAAACAACAGCGGATCTTTTCCGCTTACTCGCTCTATTACGTCTCCTATCTGCAGCCCATAAGCTTCTGCTTGAGATTGCGGCAGGATGGTTTTTACTACATGCTTTGGCATCCCAATGGCGCCGGCAAAAATAGCGCAAAGCAATACGCTGAACAAAATATTTGCCAAAGGCCCTGCCACAAAAATCATCAGCCTTTTCCAAGGGCCCACAGAATAAAAGCTGCCAGGGACAGGCCCCGTCAGGCTTTCTTCCTCCGGATCTTCTCCCAAAAAACGGCAAAACCCTCCAAGAGGGATCAGCCGCAATGTATATTGTGTTTCTTTTGGCTTCCAGGAAAGCAGCTTTGGGCCTATATTGATGGAAAACTCTTCTACTTTGACACCTACGGCTCTTCCAACCAGCATGTGTCCCAGTTCGTGGATGATGATCAAAACACCCAGGATTAGAATGGCAATGATATAAGTCAAGTATGAACCTCAATTCTGTTTTTATATGGTTTTCATAAATTGACGAACCTGTTCATCTATCTGCAAAATATCCTCCAGCCCCGGCTCTTTGCCGCCCGCAAATTCTGCCATGGCCTTTTCGATCAATCTCGGAATATCATAAAATCCGATGCGGTGCTCTCTGTATCTTTGTACAGCGATCTCGTTGGCCGCGTTGAAAGCAATCGGCGACATCCCGCCCTGGCGCCCGGCCTGGTATGCAAGAGATAAACAGGGGAATCGTTCTGCATCCGGAGACTCAAAGTGCAGCGAACCAAGTGCGACAAAATCCACCGGTTCTGGCCCTTTTTCCAGCCGCTTCGGATACCCCAGCGCCACCTGAATGGGCAACTTCATATCCGGCACGCCCATTTGAGCTATGATCGAGCGATCCTGGTATTCCACCATGCTATGCACAATACTCTCCGGATGTATGACGACCTCTACCTGCTCCACCGGAACATCAAATAACCAACGGGCTTCCAGAACTTCCAGCCCCTTATTGGCCAGCGTTGCGCTATCGATGGAGATTTTTGCGCCCATATTCCATTTCGGATGCTTTAGTGCCTGCTCTGATGTAGCCCTTGCAATCTCCGCCTTGCTCCACGTACGGAATGGGCCTCCTGAACAGGTCAGCAAAATCCGGCGAATCGCTTTATCCCGATTCCCCTCCAAGCATTGAAAAATAGCGCTGTGTTCGCTGTCCACCGGATACAGCCTGGCATTGTGCTTCTTAAGCAGCGAACGAATCGCCGCACCACCGCATACGATGCTTTCCTTATTGGCTATGCAAGTCTTTAATCCATGACGGATGCTCTCTCTTAAGGGAGCAAACCCCGGAAACCCGACAACAGAAATCAGGCTGGTATCAGCATTGGAAGCAAGCATTGCCTCTACATGTGCATCCTTCCCGCCAAATAGCCGGCAGTCCTTATCTATGTACTCTTTTGCCGATATATACGTCTTTTCGTCTGATATTCCCACTGCTCTTGGATGAAACTCCCGAATCTGTTCCAACAAAAGAGGCAGATTTTTATGAGCGGATAATGCTGCAATGCGAAACTCCTCAGGATGCTCTCTTACGACCTCAAGCGCTTGCGTGCCCACAGACCCGGTAGAACCTATCAACGCGATTTCAATCATCGCTTTTACGCCTCCTCGCCGTGCTACGCTGCCAGCAGCACCAAACTAAAATAACAATATACCAAAGGAGCTACAAACAATATGCTGTCCAGTCTATCCATGACGCCGCCATGCCCTGGGAATATCTTGCCAAAGTCTTTGATGCCCACATTGCGCTTTACCAAGGAGGCCGAAAGGTCTCCGATTTGGCCCGCCACCGCGCTGACTAGCCCTAACATCGCCATATGCAGCAAACTGACGGAGGTGCCAAGCACGGGCTGAATCAAATACCCCACCAAGATGCTCGCAGCAATACCGCCAACAGTCCCTCCGATAGCGCCCTCCACGGTTTTTTTAGGACTGATTTTAGGGCATAGCTTATGCTTGCCAAACAGCATCCCCGCAAAATAGGCAAACATATCCGTAACACATGCACAAACCAACGTTACCACCAAAGCCAAGCGTCCTGCTTCTCCCGGAAACGTCAGCATCATTGGCAGCATAGACATCATGAGGCAAGGATAAAATAACGCGAAAAAGGTATAGGATGTGCTTACCAGGGTCAGGTCAGCCCGCAATACCTTCGTAACAAAAATTAAAATGCCCGTCACCATCAATAGGGCCAGAACGCCCTTAATGCCGAAATAGTGAATGGCAAAAGGCAGCATGACCACAAAAAATATCAAGGCGCTGCGGGATAGATCGATCCCTACATGGTGAAACGCTTGCCATACTTCAAAGACTGCAATAGCCAGGAATAAGTAAATGGCAATAGAAAGAGCGACCCCTCCAATGCACAGCACCGTGGTAATTAGGACCGCCAAGATAAGCCCGATGATAAAACGCGTTTTCAAGATCATTTTCCTCCTACGGCGCCAAAACGTCTATCCCTGGACATGTACTCCTTGAGGCAGGCCCAATATACCTCATTGGTAAAGTCCGGCCAATGCCGTTCTGTAAATACAAATTCCGTATAAGCAAGCTGCCAAAGCATGAAATTTGAAAGCCTGTGTTCCCCACTTGTGCGAATCAATAAATCCGGATCCGGCAACGCAGCTGTATACAGTTCTTTTTGTACAGTATCTTCCTGTATGTCTGCTTTCGCGAGCTCTCCCCGCATCACCTTATCTGCAATCTGCTGCACGGCCCTCACCATTTCTGCTCTGGATCCATAATTCAGGGCAATGTTTAATACCATACCTGTATTGTTCTTTGTCATTTCCATCCCACGCTGCACTTCCATGACAGCCGTGGGCGGCAGCATTTGATAATCTCCCATTACCACTAGCTTGACACGGTTTCTATGAAGCTCATCAATTTCTTTACGAATATATTCTACCAACAGCGAAAATAGAGCGTCCACCTCCATCCTCGGCCGCTTCCAATTTTCCGTTGAAAAAGCATACAAGGTCAATACATCTATGCCAATATCAGAGCTAACACGTACAATATTCACCATCCGCTCCATGCCGGCCCGGTGGCCCGTTGTACGCATTTTTCCCCTTTGCTTGGCCCAGCGCCCATTGCCATCCATAATTATGGCCACATGCTTTGGCATACGCTGTATTTCGAATGCTTCAAACCCTTTCGGCAAAGGGCCTCTCATTTGAGACATTGTATTTCTCCCTTTTGCAATTATTTCCCAAAGGGAAACCCTTCGGGAAATAATCAATCACTTATTCTTCCTGTTCTGTTCTAAATCCGCTGGTTAGAAGTTGAATAGAATTGCCCTGGTTCTTGATACGCACCACACGCTCGTCCATTCCCTGCAAGGATTTTTTCGGCTCCTCGGTTTTGGCTACTGTATAAGCAATGCTTTGTGCCTCCAGTCTCTGCCTGGCTATATGTACAGGCAGTCCCAATAGCGTTTTCATCATCAAACCTGCATAATTTCTTTTTCTTTATCCACCAGGATTTTTTCAATCCTCTTAATATGCTCATCCGTGACTTTCTGCATTTCCTTTTCCAAATCCTTTACATCATCTTCGGTAATCTCATTTTTTTTCTTCATCTTATTGATCTCATCATTGCCATCTCTGCGAATCGAACGGACAGCCACCTTTGCATCCTCCGCAATCTTACGAGCTGTCTTTACTAAATCCTTACGGCGTTCCTCTGTCAGTTCTGGGAAAAGCAAACGGATACACTTACCATCATTGGATGGATGAATGCCAATGTCGCTTTCCATAATCGCCTTTTCCACCGCTTTAAGCTGGCTGGCGTCCCAGAGTGTAATCTGCAGCAAGCGCGGCTCCGGGGTAGAGATATTCGCCATCTGATTGATGGGCGTAGGTGTCCCAAAATAATCCACCGTGATACGATCCAATACATGAGGGTTGGCACGTCCGGCCTTCAAGCTTCCAAGCTCATTTTTCAGGACGCCGATCGTTTTTTCCATTTTTTCTCCAGCAACGGCGCAAATATCTTTTTCCATCTGTTCGCTCATCATTGATTCCTCCTCTTTGTTTCTATTCTACCCGCAAAGGACTTTTCATGCAATAAAAAATAAACGTTTTGATTCTCGATTTTCTCAACCATCACAGAGAAGCTCTCTGTCTTCCACGTCCGGTTTCCCCTTTGCTCCTAAAATCCTGTTCTGCGCTCCGCAGGCGCATTTTTCATTGATAGGGATGTATGAAAATAAGAGGAGAAGCATCGCTTCCCCTCTTATTTTTCTCATATAGATTCTTCTTAAGCAGATTAATACA
>OFMJ01001941.1_pt1 | contig 13696 bp, 10 predicted proteins | sample 1541801 | NCBI WGS metagenome assembly OFMJ01 (sample SAMN04209234, study PRJEB22552) | human gut metagenome | biome: gut; material: feces | host: Homo sapiens | place: USA: Oklahoma
ACCGAAGAGGTGGCTGAGGGGGAGTCTGCAGCTGAGGCTGAAGCGGATGCGGTTACCACCGTGGGAGATCCCAACGGAACACATATGGAATGCTGGTCCTTTGTAGAAGCACACAACACGTTTTATGCAAAGATGGTTGAAAAATGGAATACGGAAAATCCCGACAAAACAATTGAAATCACTTTCACCACATACCCCTATTCGGATATGCATACGAAGCTGCTGACCTCCCTGACGGCCGGCACTGGCGCTCCGGATATCTGTGATGTGGAAATGGGGCAGGTTCCGAACGTATATGCGGGACTTGATACCTGGCTGTATCCTCTTGATGAGGCTATGAGCCCTTATGCGGCGGATATGCTGACCTCCCGTCTGGATGCCTATAAGGGATCGGATGGAAAGCAGTATGGCGCACCCTTCCATGTAGGCGCTACGGTAATGTATTACAACATGGCCGTTCTGGAAGAAGCAGGAATCACACAGGCGGATGTTGACGCTGTGGTAACCTGGGCTGATTATCAGGCGCTTGGTGAGAAATACCTTGAAGCAATTGGTAAGCCCGATGGAAAATACTGGACCTCCGTTGATACAGCAGGTGTTGACTGGATGTGGATTGCAATGGCGGAATATGGTGAAGACTGGACAGGCGGAAGCAGTGATGCAACAGCAAATGTACAGCTTGATTCCGTTAAAACAATGCTTACAATGCAGCAGGATTGGATCAACTCCGGTCTGGCAGAGGTATCCCCTGACGGCCATGTAGACCTTGAGGCAGGTTTCCAGAATATCCTGGATCACAATATCGTTTCCTTCCCGAAGGCTATGTGGTATATGAGCCGTTTTATTAACTACATGCCTGAAGAAAAGGGCAACTGGTACATTGCCAAATGTCCTGTATTTGAAGAAGGTCAGGATTGCTCGGTCGGCATCGGCGGAACAGGCACTGTTGTGACAAATCAGGCGGCGGATACGGCGCTGGCGGCAGATTTCCTTTGCTATGCGAAGATGTCTCCGGAAGGTGAAACGATGATTTGGGAAGACCTCGGATTTGATGTATGCAATACTTCTCTTTGGTCGGATGATGCTTTTGCCCATGACGAAAGCAACCAGTACAATACCTTCTTCAGAAATTATCCTTATGATGTGCTTAACAGCATTAAGGATCAAATCGGAACAATCATGACGGTTAAAATCAGTCCTACGATTAATGAGCAGTTCTGCAATATTACTTTAAATGACGTACTTGAGAACGGTGTTGATGTTGACGAAGCTCTTAAGGCGGCGCAGGATGTAGTGGCGCTTGAACAGTAACCCGTCGGAGAAACAGGTTTTAACAGTTAACTGAAGGTATTTATGAGGTGTCTGGAGCAAGAGGTGTAACAGTTCAGTTCAGTGGACTGCAGCCAGAAGTTTTCCAGGCACTCTCATTTATACCCAATTCGATTGGAAGGCATTTCCTACAAGGAGTGAGTATTGTGAAGATAAAAAAATTTCTATATTCACAAAAAGTAGCACCATATGTTTTTGTATTGCCATTTATAGTAAGCTTTTTGTTATTTTGGGTATATCCGCTGTGCAGCACGGTGATTATGAGCTTTCAGGATATTGGGCCTGCGACAACGGAATGGGTGGGATTTAAAAATTTTTCCAAGCTTTTGAAGGATACTGTATTCCATACGGCTATTTTAAATAGTGCGGAATATATGCTCCTGACACTCGTTTTCTTAATCCCTTTCCCAATGCTGTTTGCAGTGCTTATTGATTCAAGGCTGGTTAAGGCAAAGGGGTTGTGGAAAGCATGCTTATATTTGCCTGCGTTAACTTCTGTTGTAATTTCGGGGACACTGTTCAGGCTTATGTTTTCCGAGTACCATACGGGCCAGATGAATATCATAACCGCCGCCCTTGGCCTGGGAACCTTTAAGTGGCTGAAGGCCAAGGCGACAGGGCTGATGGCTCTGCTGGTGGTTTGCTGTTGGAGATGGACAGGAGTTAATATGCTTTATTTTATCTCCGGACTGAAGTCGATTGATACCAGTCTGTATGAGTCTGCGGAGATAGACGGTGCTTCCTCCTTCCAGAAATTCCGCTATATTACGATTCCTTTGATTAAGCCGACCTCTATTTATGTCCTTACAATCAGTATTTATGCAGGCCTGGCGATGTTTATGGAATCCTATATGTTATGGGCCGGACCGGATTCACCCAATAACATCGGTCTGACTATTGTCGGTTATCTCTATAAGCGCGGCATCACTAAAAATGATCTTGGCTATGGAAGTGCAGTTGGTCTGGTGCTCCTTGTGATTGCCCTTGTTATCAATGTTGTTCAGCTTGTACTGAATGGAACATTCAAGAAGGAGGAGAGATGATATGGCTGAAAAAAAGAATGAAGCCGACGCAGGCAAAAAAGCCCGCAAAAAAAGCAGTGTTCTGACTGTCCTTGCCACCTGCTGGTTTGCGATTCTCTCCCTGATAATAATTTTCCCTCTTTTTGCCGGACTGCTTGCATCCTTCCGCCCCGGCAAAGAATTAATCAGAAGGGGACTGAGTATTGACCTTGATATAAGCACTATGACACTGGACAACTATATTTACCTGTTTTCCGGAAACGTGGATTCCCAGAAATATTTTATGTGGTTTAAGAACAGTCTGGTTCTTACCTTTATTTCTGTTGTGGGAACGCTGCTTATCTGCTATCTGGTGGCCTATGGACTGTCAATGTATGAATACCCGCTGAAGAACTTCTTATTTTTCCTGGTAATAGCCACTATGATGGTTCCTTTTGAAATACTGATACTTCCCCTTTACAGGGAAATGATAACCCTGAAGCTTATTGATACTATGGCCGGAGTTGTGCTGCCCGGAATATGCGGCGCATCTACGATTTTCTTTTTCAGGCAGTATATGATAGGGCTGCCTAAAGAGCTTTTGGATGCCGGACGTATTGACGGGGCAACTGAATACGGCATCTGCTTTAAAATCATGCTTCCGATCACAAAGCCTGCTTTTGCGGCCATGTCGATACTGTGTGCCATGGGAGCATGGAATAATGTGCTCTGGCCAATGCTGGTATTCAGGGATGCCTCCAAATTTACGCTGCCCATAGGCCTGAATACGCTGCTGACGCCTTACGGGAACAACTATGATGTGCTCATCGCCGGATCCATGTTTGGTATTATCCCTGTATTCGTTGTATTCCTTTGCTTCCAGAAATACTTTATTGGCGGTATGACGGTTGGGGCCGTTAAGGGATAAGTGCGCCCAGAAAAGGGCGGATGGTTTAGCGGGTGGAACACCCGCACGGCAAAGCGTAGCGAGCTGCCGTTAGTGAGTCTTGAGTGTTGCCTGGTAACAGGCAGGGCTAAGCGTAGACAACAAGGAAGCAGGGTTGCAATGCTATTGAGCCCCGAAATTTTACAGAGTTCCAGAGGCCAACGTAGTTTATCCATACGGAAGGCAGCATCACGGCATGCGATAACGCGAGTGTGTCGTGGCTCTGGCGGGGTCTGAGGGCCAATCATGCTTTACAATGACCATCCAGTCAACTGGGGAGAGCCTGTGGTCTCTTGAAAAGTTTTTTTCAAGTATGACGTACAACAATAAAACGGAGGAAATCAAATGGACCACAGGCAGTCGGATGCGGGTACAGTACCAAAGAAACCGGTAATGACGGCGGAGGGAAGGCCTGCACATAATAACACTCTTTCTGAGGACACATTTACCGTACTCAGGGACGGAGGAATAGATGGAAACGAAATTAGAAAGAATAGCAGATAAGTCGGCCCAAGAAAGCCGGCCCATATTCACCTCGCTGTACCACTTGCTGAATGAGGAACTACTGCTTCAATGTCATAAAGAATTAGATGGAAAGAAAGCAGTAGGAATTGATGAAATGACCAAAGAGGAATACAGCCGTAACCTGGAGGAAAACATCAGAAACCTGGTGGAAAGGCTGAGGAATAAGGCCTATAAACCGAAGCCGTCCCTGCGTGTATACATACCAAAAGCCAATGGAAAGAAGCGTCCTCTGGGCATAGCAGCCTATGAAGATAAGATAGTACAGTCAGGGCTGAAGAAGATACTGGAAGCAGTATATGGACCGAAGTTTCAGGAGAACATGTATGGATTCCGCCCGAACAGAAGCTGCCATATGGCAATCAAAGCCCTCTGCACAAGCATCATAAGGAAACGAATTAATTACGTAGTGGATGCAGACATCAAAGGATTCTTTGACCATATGAGCCATGAATGGACCCTTAAATTTGTGGGATATTATATCCAAGACCCGAACCTCCTGAACCTGATAAAGAAGTACCTGAAAGCGGGAGTACTGGAGGATGGGAAATATCAGACAAATGAAGCGGGAAGCGCCCAGGGAAACATTATCAGCCCGGTACTGGCCAATATCTATATGCACCATGTACTGGTATTATGGTACAAAAAGTACTTTGAGAAACAAGGAATAGGAGAGAGCTTTTTGGTGGTGTACGCGGATGACTACCTGGCAGGATTTGAAGAGAAGTCAGAAGCGGAGCGGTACTATGAAGAAATGCAGAAGCGATTGGGAAAATACGGGTTGGAAATAGAGACGAGTAAAAGCCGTCTGTTGGAATTTGGGAGATACGCGAAGGAGAGAAGGAAGCGGAGAGGGAAGGGAAAACCGGAAACCTTTGACTTCCTGGGCTTCACATTCTATTGTGGGGAGACGCAGGCAGGAAAGTTCTGTGTAAAAGCGAAAACGAGCGGAAAGCGGATGAGAACGAAGCTGAAAGAGACGGAAGAGTGGCTGAAGAAGAACCGGACAAAGCCCCTAAAGGAGCTGATGCCGGCCCTGAACCGAAAACTGACAGGCCACTACCGCTACTATGGAATAACGTACAACATCCATGCGCTGGTAAAGTATCACTACTACATAACAAAAATGTTATATCGGTGGATGAATCGGAGAAGCCAGAAGAGAAGCTATAACTGGGAGGGATTCAAGCAGATGCTGGAATATTACCCGCTGGCATATCCGAAAAGATACTATAATCTCTATGCGTAGACAGAAACTGTGAAAGTTATTATGAAGAGCCGTATGCGGGAAAGCCGCACGTACGGTTCTGGAGAGGACTTCATATCGTGAGATATGATTTTACTAAACAAAAATACATATATAATTGTGAAAATCTTCAGATCCTATAAAGACGATTGCTGCAGTTAGCTGCGGCAGTCGTTTTTTGATCAATTAGATTTGCAGCGGCAGGAGGTAAATTCATGCAGGAGGTAATTCTATTTTTAACTTGCAATAATCGAACATATGTACTATAATATGAAAAAGGAGAACGAATGTTCGATAAATAGGCGCTTAAAATACGGCGCCGTTTGAGCGGAGAGACAGGAATATGGATTACTCAATAGCCGACAGACAGATGAGCATTATGGATAAGCTGGGTATTCTTACGGATGCTGCAAAGTATGATGTGGCATGCACCAGCAGCGGAAATGAACGAAAGGGAGACGGGACAGGTATGGGCAATACCATTAAGGCGGGGATATGCCACAGCTTTTCCGGGGACGGTCGTTGTATCAGCCTGCTGAAGATCCTGTTCACCAACGAGTGCATTTATGACTGCAAATACTGCGTGAACAGATGCTCCAATGATGTGCCCAGGGTATCCTTTACGCCTGATGAGGTTTGCAGGTTAACTATAGAATTTTACAGGCGCAATTATATAGAGGGGCTTTTTTTAAGCTCCGGAATCCTTTACAGTCCGGATTATACCATGGAGCTTTTGTATCAGACGCTGTATAAGCTGCGCAGGGAATATAATTTCCAGGGCTATATTCACGTGAAGGCAATCCCGGGGGCCAATCAGGAGCTGGTGAGGATGACGGGCTTCCTGGCGGACAGGATGAGCATAAACCTGGAGCTGCCTACGGCGGAGGGCCTGAAGAAGCTGGCGCCCAACAAGCACAGGAAGAATATCCTCACGCCCATGCGCCTCATACAGAATGGAATTGCCGTCAATAAGAATGAAGTGGCCGTATACAGGCATGCGCCGGTTTTTGTGCCCGCAGGACAGTCCACGCAGATGATTATCGGGGCTACGCCGGAGAATGATTACCAGATTATGTCGGTGGCACAGAACCTTTATGATAAGTTCAGCCTGAAGCGGGTTTTTTATTCCGCATTCGTACAGGTAAATGAGGATAAGGATCTTCCGGCGCTTCCGGGAGGGCCGCCGCTTTTGCGGGAGCACAGGCTTTATCAGGCGGACTGGCTGCTGCGTTTTTACGGCTTCCGTGCCGATGAACTGCTGGATGAGAAAAGGCCTAATTTTAATGTGCTTCTTGACCCCAAGGAGGACTGGGCGCTGCGCCACCTGGAATTTTTCCCTGTGGAGATCAACCGGGCGGATTACCAGGTCCTTCTCCGGGTGCCGGGAATCGGGGTGAAGAGTGCGCAGAGGATTGTAAAGGCAAGAAGAAACGGGAACCTGTGCTTTGAGGATTTGAAGCGGATAGGAGTCGTACTGAAGCGGGCGCTGTATTTTATTACCTGCAGCGGTCATATGATGTATAAAACGAAGATAGAAGAGGATTATATCACACGGAATCTGCTGGCGGTGAAGGAAAAGCTTCCCGCGGAGGCGGGTGGCATGACCTACAGACAGCTTTCCCTGTTTGATGATGTCCGTTTTGCCCCGCAGCGGCAGGAGATCAGACAGGCGGCGAAAATGGCTTATTAAGTACCCTCCGGGTCTAACAGTTACAGGTGATGGAGTCAGGTGGATGGCATATGGAAAAGATACTGATATGTGAGGATTCCCAGGAGGGGATTTTTACGGGAATATATGAGGCTTATGCGCAGAAATGTGATCATGACAGTACGCGGATTCAGCTGGGAGAGGAAGGAAATCTGTGTTTATTTGCCGAATACAGGGAAATTGTGCCGGACATACAGAAGGCAGACAAGGTAAGACGGACGATACTCACAAGGTTTGGGGAAGAATGCTATGAACAGATCTGTTATGCGCTGTCTTCCTGGGAAACGGATAAAGGGCAGGCTGTCTACCAGACTGTTGTGGAAGGGCTGAAGGGACGGATTAGGGGAAGTCTGATGGATCATCTGGGAAACCGCTATGTCTACCGTGCTTTTGAACTGAGCAGGGCGGCCGGGAATGAGGCCCATCATCTGCTGGGCTTCCTCAGGTTTGAGGAAACGGCCGGAGGCATCCTGTTTGGGGAAATAGGGCCGAAGAATAATGTGGTGCCGTTTATGATGCCCCATTTTGCAGATCGTTTTCCAAAAGAGAATTTCATTATCTTTGATAAGGGAAGGAAGCTTTATGGAATCCATCAGGCCGGTAAGTCCTGGTTTTTGGCGGGAATGGAGAACGGGCCGGAGAAACAGGATCTGGAGTTTAGCGAGGAGGAAAGGCAGATTCAGGAACTTTTCAGGTATTTCTGCCGTAAGATAACGATAAAGGAAAGGGAAAATGAGAAACTGCAGCGGCAGATGCTTCCTTACAGGTTCCAAGATTATATGGTGGAATTTGTAAACAATGAGCAGAAGACAGGCCGGCGGAAAAGCCGGTAACTGCCGGGTATCACACTTTTAAACAAAAAAAGAGTTTGATTTTGCTCCGCAGGTGACATTATGCAGTATGGCTGTATTTACTGTCATTTTATGTAGAAAAATGGGGGGTTTACATTTACCGCCAATGCTGTATAATATGATAAATCTAAGAAGGTACACGGCGAAAATGCCGTGTTTGTAGCAGTTTCTATTTTATGAAAGGATGAAAGTGTGTGGTAAGTATGAATGGAATCAATCAGTATAAAATTGTGCTGAGACCGGACGAGGTGCAGGAATTTGTAAATGAAGCCTCAAGGTATGATTTCGATATTGACATAGCGTATAACAGCTATGTAGTAGACGCTAAATCTATTCTTGGTGTTTATGGCCTGGACCTTACCCGTGTGTTAACCGTATCCTGCCATGGGTACGATAAAAAATTTGAAAACTACCTCAGAAAATTTGCAATGGCCGGTTAACTGTCTTTCCAAAGCATAATGGATTTGACTCCCTGTAAAGAAGTGTGTACTATCTTTATAGGGAGTTTTTTGATTCTTTTTACAGGCAACAAATAAGGAGGACGGCTTAACGTGGAAATAAGAATATCTGTGCGCAATCTGGTGGAATTTATCCTGCGCAGCGGCAGTATAGACAACCGGAAAAAGGCGGCGCCTGACAATGCAATGGCAGAGGGTGGACGGATACACCGTATGATACAGCGTAGAATGGGATCGGAATATCAGGCAGAGGTGGTCATGCGTTATGTGTGGAATACACCGTCCTATGATCTGATCGTAGAGGGCAGGGCCGACGGCGTAATAAACGGAGAAACCGTGACTATAGATGAGATTAAGGGAACCTACCGGGATCTGGAGAAAATGAAAGGGCCGGTGGATGTGCATCTGGCGCAGGCGAAGTGCTATGCTTTCATGTATGCCGCAGATCATGACAGCGCACAGATGAAGGTGCGTATGACCTATTGCAATATGGAAACGGAAGAACTGCGGTATTTTGTCAGTACACACAGCAGAGCGGAGCTGGAAGAGTGGTTCATCGGCATTCTGGAGGCATATAAGAAGTGGGCGGATTTTTCCAGCAAGTGGCAGGAGGCAAGGACAGCGTCCATAAGACAGCTGGCTTTTCCTTTCCCCTACAGGGAGGGGCAGAAGGAGCTTGCCACCTATGTATACCAGAGCATCGTCCACAAGCGGAAACTGTTCATTGAGGCGCCTACCGGCGTAGGAAAGACACTTTCCACCGTATTCCCGGCGGTAAAGGCCTTGGGAGAGGGAAAGGCAGAGTGTATTTTTTATCTGACAGCCAAGACCATCACCCGCACGGTGGCGGACAATACCTTCCAGCTGCTGCGTGATAAGGGGCTGCGTTTTAAGACAGTAATCCTGACGGCCAAGGAAAAGATATGCTTTATGGAGGAAACAGAGTGCAATCCCGGCGCCTGTCCCTATGCGGACGGCCATTATGACAGGATCAACGAAGCCATTTATGATCTGCTCACCCATGAGGACCACTATAACAGAGAGATGGTGGAAACCTATGCCAGGAAATATAAGGTCTGTCCCTTTGAAATGAGCCTGGACATGAGCCTGTTTTCCGATGGCATCATATGTGACTACAATTATGTGTTTGATCCCCATGTTTATTTAAAACGATTTTTCAGTGATGGAGTGCAGGGACAGTACCTTTTCCTGATTGATGAGGCGCATAATCTGGTGGAACGGGGACGTGAAATGTACAGCGCAGTGCTTGTGAAGGAGGATTTCCTTGCGCTGAAGAAAATTGTTAAGGAATATGATTCCAAAATGGAGCATCAGCTGGATAAATGCAGCAGGGAGCTGCTTCCGCTGAAACGGGAATGCGAAGGCTGCCAGGTGGTGTCTTCCATAGACAGCTTTGTGCTGGCGGTGGAGCGTCTTTCGGAAACCATGGAGAAATACCTGGAGGATCATGATGAGAGCCCTGTCAGGGAGGATGTACTGGATTTTTATTTTGAAGTTTCCCATTTTCTTGAGATGTATGACAGGCTGGATGATAATTATGTCATCTATACGGAGCTGGAGGAGGATGACAGCTTCCTGGTCAAGCTGTTCTGCGTGAATCCTTCCGTAAATCTGAAGGAATGTATGGAACGGGCGCGCAGCACTATCCTGTTTTCGGCCACGCTTCTGCCCATTCAGTATTATAAGAGCCTTCTGGGCGGGAATAAGGAAGATTACGAGGTTTATGCACAGTCAACCTTTAATCCCAAGAAAAAAGCGCTATATATAGGAAGCGATGTAACCAGCAAATATACCAGGCGATCCAAAACCGAATATATAAATATAGCGACTTATCTGCATGAGATTACAAAAATGAGGTATGGAAATTATCTGATTTTCTTCCCCTCCCATTCCTTTTTGCAGAATGTGTATGAGGCTTACGAAGAATATTTCCTGGATGAGGAAAAAGAAGAATGCATCATTCAGGAGGATATTATGAGTGAGGAGGACAGAGAACAGTTCCTCGGGCGTTTCGAAGGAAACAGAGGCTGTGAGCTGGGGGATATGATCCATATGGAGATTGAGGAGGAGCAGGAAAAGAGCCTGCTGGGCTTCTGTGTAATGGGCGGTATTTTCAGTGAGGGCATCGATCTGAAGAACGACAGCCTGATCGGCGCGATCATTGTAGGGACCGGGCTTCCCCAGGTATGTAATGAACGGGAGATACTGAAGAGCTATTTTGATGCCATGGGGAAAAATGGTTTTGATTATGCCTATCGGTATCCGGGAATGAATAAGGTGCTACAGGCTGCAGGAAGAGTGATCCGGACGGCGGAGGATGTGGGAATTGTGGCCTTGCTGGACGACCGGTTCCTGGGAGGGGCCTATCAGCGGCTGTTCCCCAGAGAATGGGACACCTATGAAGTGGTAACGGCGGATCAGGTGGCCCGTCGGGTGGAACGTTTCTGGGACGAATGGCTATAGTAAAGGACAGCACAGGCCGCCGGCGGAGGATAATACTCTGCCGGCGGCCTGGGTTTTATAAGAGGCACCCTGCTGTCTTAGGTGGGGCATCTTACGGTTCCTGTAACAAAAATGCGATTTCTTCCTTATAAGGAGGGAGCGTTTTGTCAGGATTTTCCGGATCCGGACGGTAGGGTGTTTCCAGTATCCTGGGGATGCCGGGGAAATCCGGATGGTGTACGATACAGCGCAGCGCTTCGGCACCGATGGTGCCCTCTCCGATATTGGCGTGGCGGTCTTTTGCCGCGCCCAGGCTGTTTTTGCTGTCATTAATATGAAAAACAGCGATCTGTTCCTTGCCGAGTATCCGGTGGAATTCCTCCATGACCCCGTCAAAGTTATCCACAATGTCGTAGCCTGCGTCATTTACATGGCAGGTATCAAAGCATACACGCAGCTTGTCACTGCAGGCAACTCCGTCATAGATGGAGGCAAGCTCTTCAAAGCTCCGTCCGATTTCAGAGCCTTTGCCGGCCATGGTTTCCAAAGCTATACATACCGGTGTGTCCGGGGTGAGCACCGCATTCAGCCCCCGGACGATTTGGCGGATGCCCACCTCGCTTCCCGCGCCCACATGGGAGCCGGGATGAAGTACCAGCACGCTGCTGCCCATGGCGGCGGTCCTTTCCAGCTCCAGCGCCAGAAAATCCACAGCCAGGGAGTAGGTATCGGGATTTACCGTGTTGGCCAGATTGATAATGTAGGGCGCATGCACTACAAAATCCTCGATCCCGTTCTGTTTCATATAATCTTTTGCAGCATCTATATTCAGTTCGCTGACAGGCTTCCGCTTTGTATTCTGGGGCGCGCCGGTATACACCATGAAGGTATTGGCCCCGTAGGACACGGCTTCGCGCGCCGAACCAAGCAGCATTTCCTTTCCTGCCATTTTTACATGAGATCCGATTTTTATCATAAAAACTCCTGTATCAGGTATCTTTTCCGGGTTGCTTTCAGCCGCTTTTCCGGCGGCAGGAAATCAGTATAGCACAGGATTTGCTTTGTGAAAAGATAAAATTTCAGGGAATTATTATGTTGATGTGGATAAAATTGTGGAATGTGCGGATTACCAAAAACGGAGACGATTTTTTTCGGAAATGTCCTGTGGAAAACTTGTTTATGGCGCCATGAATTGTGGATAACTATGTGGAAACTGGGGATTTCTTATGCAGATAATGTCGAATAAATAAGAAATTTGGTACTTATGCACATTTTCACATGATGGTCGATATTGAGTAAAAATGACCCTGTGGTTACTCCAGTTATGTAAATCAATGTGGATAATTCAGAAGCCTTATCCACAAAAAACCCCTTTTTATAGGAGTGGAAAATACTGTGAATTTATGTTATCCACACATCTGGATAAGTGGAAAATTATCACCGGATATGTGGAAAAATACCTGTGCGGAAAGCAGTGGAAAGTGCGTCCGGTATATGTTATACTTGCACGGGAAACTTTTATTGCGGAGATTTTTGCGGGTTTCCCTGAAAAGAAGAAAAAGGAGGACACAGCGATGTGGGCTTACGAAAGCGTTTTTTACCAGATATATCCTCTGGGCTTCTGCGGAGCGCCGTTTGAAAACGACGGGACGCAGCAGGCGCCGGAGACTGCGGGAATACGGAAGGTGATTGACTGGATCGGACATATCAGAAAGCTGGGGGCAAATGCCATATATTTTTCTCCCCTGTTTGAATCCGATACCCATGGATACAATACAAGAGATTTCAGGAAGGTGGATCGCCGCCTTGGCACGAATGAGGATTTTAAGGAGGTTTGCTCCAGGCTTCATGAGGAAGGAATCCGCGTGGTTCTGGACGGGGTGTTTAACCATGTGGGAAGAGGCTTCTGGGCTTTTCAGGATGTGCTGAAGAACAGGGAGAATTCTCCCTATCTTAACTGGTTCCACATTAATCTGGGAGGAAACTCCAATTACAATGACGGCCTCTGGTACGAGGGCTGGGAAGGCAATTACGATCTGGTAAAGCTGAACCTGCGAAATGAAGAGGTCATCAACCATATTTTTGAAAGCATCAGGCTGTGGGTGGAGGAGTTTGATATTGACGGGCTCCGCCTGGATGTGGCTTACTGCCTGGATCACGATTTTGTAAGACGGCTGCGCAGCTTCTGCGACGGGCTGAAGGAGGATTTCTTCCTTGTGGGAGAGATGCTGCACGGAGATTATAAGGTGCTGGTGAATGACGGCATGCTGCATTCCTCCACTAATTATGAGTGTTATAAGGGGCTGTATTCCAGCTTTAACAGCATGAACCTGTTTGAAATTGTCCATTCATTGTTAAGACAGTTCGGTCCCGAAAACTGGACGCTTTACAAAGGGCTGCATCTGCTTTCCTTTGTGGATAACCATGATGTTACGAGAATTGCCAGCATCCTGTCCAATGAGAAGCATCTGCCGTTGATCTATGCGCTGATGTTCGGCATGCCGGGAATTCCCTGTGTCTATTATGGAAGTGAATGGGGCGCCAAAGGAAATAAAAGTGAAGGGGATCAGGCGCTGAGGGCTTGCTTTGAAGCACCCGTGGAAAATGAATTATCTGAATTCATCAGCCGTCTGGCTGAGGCTAAAAAGAACTCCCATGCGCTCAATTACGGCGCATTCCGTTCGGTGGTACTTACCAATAAGCAATGTATTTTCGAACGCGCTGCCGACGGGGAAAGGGTGCTTGTGGCAATTAATGCGGACAGCGAGCCATATACGGCCCACTTTGATGCGGGCTGCGGCATGGCGGTGGATCTGATTTCAGGAGAAAACCACGATTTTGGCGGAGGAAGCCAGCTTGCGCCCTACAGCGCGTATTTCTGGAAGTGCGAAGCGTAAGGCAGCAGCCGCGGAGGTATGGAACAGTTACATTGAATCAAAAAAACAGAGGTACCGGGCAGGGCTGCTCCGGCGCTTCTGTTTTTTTATAAAGCCTTTTAAAGATAACCCATGTCGGTACGGCAGGGCGCAGCCGCCGTACATGGCTGTACAGGGATTACCGGGCGGCCTCGTCCAAAAGACGGCGAACGGCACGTACAGCGCTTTCATCGGTCTGCCAGATTTCATACTCGCTCATGCCGGGCAGGCCCATGGATACCCGGGGGTTACGAAAC
>OFMJ01001943.1_pt1 | contig 13683 bp, 11 predicted proteins | sample 1541801 | NCBI WGS metagenome assembly OFMJ01 (sample SAMN04209234, study PRJEB22552) | human gut metagenome | biome: gut; material: feces | host: Homo sapiens | place: USA: Oklahoma
GTGTTTGTGTAAAATTTTCAAGGTACTATTATAGGGCTTTTGACCCCAACATCAAGATAATTTCATAGTAGAAATATCTTCATGGTCATCAAGTGGTGGAACCAGAAGAACTACTGATGCACAATATCCGCAGTTTGGAACGGTTTCTGCTAGTGGCGTTTTAAATAAAAGCTATAATTCAACCACGGGTAAACTAATTATTTCTGGTTTGGGAGGAAATAAAAATTCAGATACCTCCGGCTGGGTACACTTTACCTCGACAAGCATCATCTTTGATATATACGTTATATTATAGAAAATTCTTAATGTATAGTGTATACTACAGGCCATTGCATCAACCCATAGTTATTAAATATATATCATAATCAAGTGATGTACTTAAAGAAATACGCGATTGTTCATCATATGTATGGGATTCATTTGCAGATGTATTAGAAATAGACAAAATCCCAGTAGACTTATTATATGTTAATGAGGGTATGGCTGATATATTTATATTTCCATATCTTAATGACCATGAAACACCCGCTCTTACTCTTGCAGCAACAATAAAGAAATTGTCTAAGGTAAAATCAGCCCAGCCTTCATATTTTTTGCAATCTATGCTTGTATTGTTACTTCCAATTAAAATTCGTTTCCAACTACCCAATTTTTTTGATACTGAATCAGCACCAACCTTATATGTTACACATGGCTCTCCTGTATCGTTAACCCAGAAAGTCATCCCTCCAAACTGACCACTAAAATTAGAATTTAATTCACTAACCAACTTAGTACTAGCCGCAATTTTGTCGCTGCTGGAATCTTTAGAGCTGGAGATGCCATCGATGGCACCTAACTTCGCCTGGGCGGTCTTTCCGTCGTCGAATTGCAGTGTATTTGCGTTCGTCCAATGGGAAACAAGCTGAAAGCCCGAGGAAGTTAAAATATACTTTTTAAATTTTTTATAACCTGATACAATACTCATATTTTTGTTTCCTTTCTTAGTATTCTTTGTTCCAGAAAACCTTGCCGGCCATTTCTTCGGCGGTAGGTTCTGTGTCTGAATATACGTTAAATATTTTCTGTTTTTTAAAGGAAAGCTGTTCTTCGATGGAAACCAGCTTTTGTTCCAGGAAATTGAAGAGTGAGGCAGTAAACGCCTCAAGGTTGGGATGGTTCTTTAAAAGCCTGGCAGCGCCTGCCGGATTGCCCGCTTTGAACAGCTTTTTGTGTTGGTCGGCGGTTTCTTTGCTGCGCAGCCGGGCAGAGCTGTGGGGTACAAAAATAAAATCATGTTCGTTCATTAAATCCTCCCTGTTCAGTATTCGGCAAACCATTCGGTGCCCTGACCGAAATTGCCTTCCGGTTCGGTTTCGTTTTCCGTAATCACGACGGCCTGGGTGGACGAGGCCGTCTGCCACAGCTCATAAAGGCCCTGTTCAATTTTGTTGATGCTGTTCATGTCTATAATGTACGGCTTTAAAAGCTCATGATTCTCCTCGAGCAGCCGGGAAGCGGCGGCAAAATCCTCCTGGTCCATGTATTTATAATACTGTAGGACGAGGGGAGCGGCTGTGGCATCCACGTCTTTGTAATTTGACAGTTGATATGACATTTTTCACCTCCTTAGAGTGGGATCTCATAATCGTACATTAACGGATGGAAACGGTACATTGTTATGGAGGTCGTCGGTACGGTGCCTCCCAGATTATGAGATATGTTTGTGATGATATAGGGATAGGGTTCGGATGTATTCTGTTTCTGCCAGGTGACTTTTTCGTAGACATCCAGCCAGGGGACACAGAGTGTTGTGATGGTGACAATATCATTCCAGGAGGAGGTTTTTATATTGTCATAGATAGCCGTTTCGATGGCATTGGACACGGATGTGATGTTGTCATAGGTATCTCCGGTTTTGACATCGGGAACAATGCCTATCTGCTGTATCGTAAAGGGATTGTCGGGTTCCACGCGGAATACAACGTTTTTGCAGTTAAACCGTTCTGCAAAAAACTGCTTCGTATAAACCGGGTCCTGCGCATCGGCGGTAAGAACGCATATGGCATGGGGCTGGTATTGGCCCAGATAATAAAAACGGCCGGAGTTATCAACCTTTTTATATTGTAGGACATATGTTTCACCGGCGGTCATGGTATCTGCGGCGACAGGGTTCGTTGTATTCTCATAATAAATGGGAACCAGGGAAAGCCCGTTGATCTGAAGCTGCATTCCTTCCGCATTGTTTTTGTCTGCTGTGAAAGCGATATAATCGTTGGAAACATATTTTTCATAGTCATCCAGCTGAAGCTTGTAGGTATTGCCTGAGGTGGTGCAATTTTTGGACATCCGGTCAATCTCGTAAACGGAACCGAGGACCTCCGTGACATTGCGGATGTTTTCAATATCATAGTCAACGGATTCCCCGCTGTCCGTGAGGATGGATTTGAGAAAATCATCGTCCAGTGCAATCGGATTATTTTCACAGGAAGGGATCATGTGGCAGCAAAAGTTATTGTATACGTCAAAATATTTCTGGAGATTGGGATACAGGCCGGTGATTTCGTTGATTTCGTCGGCAACCATGCATCCCATGTTAAATTCCAGGTCATAGGGAAGCTGGTTCCAGCCGGGGTTATTTTTCCGGTATTTTTCAAAATCCGTGTTATTGGCTTCCATGCCGAAAAATTCTCCGATATCATCAATGATGCAGTTTTCAATCCCGCCCTGCTGCTTCAGGACAAAGGTCAGCACCTCCCGCAGGATGGTGTGATTTCCTTCGTCGTCCACAGCGGGAATTTTTATCAGCGGCGTGCCGCTTACCTGTCCGTTGCGTGTCCCGTTCAGTTTGGAAAACCAGTCCGAAACGGTGAGGGAAAGAGTATTGCTGGTGCTGTTATACTGGGTATTGGAGGCGGTAATCAGATAGGTGCCGCAGGGATACCAGATGTAATCATTTTTCATGACGCTGTACATGCCGATTTCAAATTTAAAATCCAGGCCGAACCAGCTTTGGATTTTTTCCTCAATATCTGTCTGAAATTCATCCAGCGCCAGCGTAAAGTTCAGGGTTCTGCGGATGTCGGATTCTCCGCTGATTCCGTAGGTGCCCAGCTGTGAAATTCCATAGATAACATCCACAATCCGGCTGCCCTTCATGACGCTGAGGCGGTATTTATAGTCAAGGGCGCCCTGGCTGAAAAGCAGCTTGTCTTCTTCGTTTATTTTATATTTCATAAATCACCACCATTCCGGCCCGATGGGGCTTAAGCCGTTGGTATAGAGCGCTTTGGGATCATTGACATCACCGATTTCAGCGAACTGGAAGGTGATTTTACGCAGGTCAGGATGGCTGTCCATGGTATCGGTGGGGGTTCCCACAACATCAATTATCCAGATCCGGCCGTCCTCCCATTTGAGGATTTTTGGCTTTTTATCGGTGAGGAAATCCATCATGTCCTTTCTCAGTGACAGGCTGCCGGGAAGGTCGGCAAAGCAGTCCCTTGTGTCCGTTTTCAGGAATGCGCCGGTAGCTGTGCCCGTATCGTAGTTATAGGCGCCGTTATGGATCACCTTGGCATATTGGCTGTTTAAAAGTGTGGCAGCCTCGCCGGACGCCGTCCTGGTGATATCGCATCCGTCCAGGTTGTAAATGGTTCCGATGGCGTTGTCCTGGTTTACAACGAAAAAGCCGTTGAAATCGGAATGGACTTCCCTGATTACGCGGCTGTTTTCAATGCCGTTGCAGGTGGACGCCAGCATGAATTCGTAATCCGTGTTGCTTCGGGCATAGCGGTAAAAATAAAGCATTTTGAAATCATTAATGGTTTTGATTTCCTTGGTATGGATTGTCCTCCAGTCCATGCTGCCTTTTTCACGGCATTTGACCACCATTACGTCGGTATTCCTTAAGCTGAAGCCGGAATTCCCGGCATCCAGGCTGTCTTCAAAGGGCGCGCTGAGAAGGGTATTTTCATTCCATTCATTATGCGTGCTTTCGATGGTTTCTTCGGAATTTTTGCTGGCGTATAAATGATCGAAGGTTCCGTTGGTCAGCTTGATTTCTGTGATCGGACTGACGCTGACGGCAGGAGGATCCAGTGTATGTAAGCCGCTGAAAAAAGCGGTTCCGAGAAATAGCATAGTTTGTCAGTCTCCTTTCAGATATTTTCCACCGTACTGTCGTTTTCATAATAGATGCTTAAGTCATAGCGCCCGTTTTTATAGCTGATTTCGAAAACTGCGGTGTTTTGATCCGGGTAGCCCGGGGCGGCGAGCATAAGCAGGTTGCCGGCGGTATCCACAAGCAGGCTGCCTTGCGCGTCTGCCAGTGAGGGCGTGGGGATTTCGGCGAAAATATTGTAATGCCCCAGTTTGGCGCCATAGGGGATGTTTAAAATCCCGTAGTAAGCTTTCCCCAGCCGTTTTATGCGGATATCAAGATATTTGCCGGTTCCCGGACAGCGCATTTTGAAAAAAGAAGCGTCAAGGGGGACTTTCCGCGCTTTGAGAAATACCTTGAATTCATCCGTGATTTCGAAGCCGGCATTATAGGTGAGCGTGTTGTCGCCGCCGATGATCAATTCGCTGTTTTTTATGGTATAGTTGTCGTTTTCTATTTCATAGCCGATGTCAATGACGCCGCTTTCCAGTGCAATGCTGCCGTTTTCTGGATGGTTTTTTGCCTCAAAAAGGACGTTGGCAGGCATGAGGAAATATTTAATGCTTATTTTGATATAGTCGGTTTCGATGCGAAGTCCGTGGGCTGTTGTTCCTGTGGCCCGCACATAATATTCGCTTTCATTTTTCAGGCCGTAAAAGATATGGGTCATGTCGGAAGCGTCATATTTATGTTCGGAGGAAGTGAGCAGTGTTTTATCGTAGTCGTAGAGAAGGAACTGGAAGTCCTGTAAGGCCTCCTGTTCCTTCTGGGAGTAGATAAGAGTCAGATTTGGGTTGGCCGTGTGGAGGATGGTGTCTTTGTCCAGGGCGTCGAAACGAAATTCCGGGGTGGAATAGCAGCAGAAAAGTACAGGCTCCGAAAAAGGGGATTCATTTCCATAGGCGTCAAAAACCTTGATGCGGATTTGATAGCTTTTTCCGGGAGAAAAGGTGCCTCCCGGAAATACGTGGTCGGACCGCATTCTGTCCTGCACGGAATCATATACGGTCTGATAGGTTTCGTTGTCCAGCACGATGGCCCGGTTGCGGACTATCTGGCTGCCTGTGTAGGAAAATTCCACAGTGTGGTTGTTGATGGGATCAAAGGTCTCGACAGGATGTATATCCGGCGTATGTAAAGTGGCCATAGTATCCTCCTTAATATTCCTGAAGCCAGTAATTATTTACTGACAGTCCGGTGGGTTCGGTTGCGCTTATTTTTTCCTTCAGTACGCCTCCTGCCAGGCTTGTGGCAATGGAAACGTTGCCGGACAGGTTGGTCGAGGCTGAGCCGGTGACATCGCCGGTCAGGGAAATGGTTCTGCTGGCGGATAATTTTTCCGCGCTGGAAGCAGCGCCTCCGGCGGAAGCGGAGCCGGCATAATTGTGGGTATGGGATTTGGCGGCCGCATCCGTAATACCGTAGCCGGAAAGCGTGGTGGGATTGGTGCCGCCGGTAACATGGCCCTGGGCGTTTACGGTTACGCTTTTATAGGTTCCGGCCGATGCGCCGCTGTTGGGATGGGTATACACGGTATCCGTAAATTTGGCGTTGGAGGGAACTGCCGCTGCAACGGTGACATTGGACCAGGAACCCCAGGCGCCGTTTGATTTTACACGGATGTATTTGGGTACGGCCCTGGCGTCCGCGCTTGCCGTAAACTGATATACCTCCTGGTACAAGTAGTTGGCGTTATGGGCGGTAACGCGGCCGAAATACCAGCCTGTTGAAGGGGCGTTTGCAGCATCATTTCCCATATAAAAACCATTTGCCGCCGCCGAGTTCCAGTCCGTGATGGTTTTGCAGAAATCAGTGAGAAAGCGGTGGGTGGAATCCTCGGTTATCATGGACGCGGGATGGGAAGCGGGGTGGGTATATTTGTTTGCCCCTTCGGCGATGCCGTTGAGCTTGCTGAGAAGGGCGGCCGTAAAATCGTTGGTTGACAGGCCTTTGCCGCTGACCTTGTCCACTTTATTGGAGACGGTGTTCCATTTGTCGAGCATGGCCTGGGTAAGCGTATCCAGGATGCCTTTATTGACATGTGTGTGGTTCTGGCTGGTATCGATGTCCGCGGAGGTGAGATAGCCGGGATCGTTGGTGAACTGGGACAGCTTGGTGGGCATGTCGGAAATCTGTGCCTTTGTGTGGGTATGGGAGGAAGGCGGGAAGGAGGCCGGCTTATTTTTGATAAAAGCGTCGGAAGCGGAATCGGTGATGTTCCAGTCCGCCTGCACATTAACCTCCGCACCGTCGGCGATGCCATTTAGTTTGTTCAGAAGAGCCGTTGAAAAATCGTTGGAGGATAATCCTTTTCCTGTGACCTTGTCCACTTTATCGGAGACTGTGTTCCATTTGTCGAGAAGGGCCTGTGTGAGGGTATCCAGGATGCTTTGGTTGCCATGCACATGTTTTTTGGCGTTTGCATCGTTCCAATTTGATTTTTCCGTGGTGGTAACATGTTTGCTGTTGTCCGACTGGTGGGTAATATAGTCGGAGATGGCCTTAGCGGTTTTGCCCAGGGAAACGGACAGGGTTTCCCCTGAGGTCAGCCCGGCCAGTGCGGCGGCGCTTGTGAAGGTGGGAGTCTGATTGTTTGTAGTTACATTGGGGACGCTGCCCAAGCCTACATCGGCCTTGCCGGGTTTGTTATTTGTTGTATAAATTTTTCCGCTGCCCAGATAGCCGGTAGCGTCATCACGGACTTCCAGAAGGGAATGGAAAGTAGTTCCGCTGTCTTCGGACTGGGAAACCCTGAATACGGCGTCACCGGCAGTGGAATTGTCCACCACTTCGATTTTCTGCTGATAAGTGCCGGCAGCCTGGTCTATGGTAAAACCGGCGCCGTCGCCAAAGGTGGCAGTATCGGGCAGCTTATAGACGGGGGTTTCCGTACCGTTGATTTTGATATTGCCGTTTTTTTCGGAGCGTTCTGTTTTGGTGGCATCGGTTCTGGCATGGGCGGCCAGGCTGTGATCATAGGCGGCTTTGCCCTGATCTCCGCGGAAGGCGGAGCTGCTGTCCGTACCCAGAACCACGCCTACGCCGTCTGCGTTGGTCACTGTTTTGCCGATGGCGCCGGGAGAACCGGTGGTATTGGATTTTACGGAAATGGAATCGGCGTCAACATGGATGCCGTTCCCTGCGCCTACGTTGAGGGTTCTGTCGGCGGCCAGGGTGCCGCCTCCGGTCAGGCCGCTGCCTGCGTTGATTTTTCTTGTCTGAATTACGGCGCCGTCAATATTTGTCTGGCAGACGGTCCAGTCGGAGTCCAGATTGCCGGAACCCTTTCTGTCCGTAAGCGCAACGATCAGATCGCCTGTTTCACAGGGCTGTCCGGCATAGGTGCCGTCTGTGACAACGCGGTAGGTCCAGCCTGTAAGGTAAGTGACGGGCAGGGCGGAAATGGTGCCCCCGGTTCCCAGCGTCCCCTTAAAAATCATGGCGTCGGACGCGGCAATGCCGTTTGCTATCTGCCGGTTTACGAATTCTGTGTTTGCCAGCTGCCCGGAATTATCATCCGCGTCCGCTGTGGGAGCGGTAGGAATGCCGGTAAAAACAGGACTGTTAAACATGGTGGCTTTGGATTCATTTGTGACATTTCCAAGCCCTACCTGGGCTTTTGTAGTTTTATGGGGATTCCCGGAATCTGCTTTGTGGCTGTCTAAGCTGGCCTCCAACGCTTTTCCGGCAGAGCCTTCATAAACGGTTCCTGTTTCTTTCCCGTAGCTTAAAAATTCGGATGGAAGCCTGGCTTGATCATCCAGCGGCGCAATGCCGTTTGCTGCGCCGATGTCCTCCTGATGGGCATAAAAGCTGCTTATGTCATTATGCTCTTTTACATACTGGATCAGCTGTTTCAGGGTGCCCTTGCGGGTGGTGTCCTGATCTTCGATTACAGTGATATCGGAATCCTGTAATTTCTGAACCTCTGCCAGATTTTTTAGTTTCTTATATGGGATTGGCATGTATTCACCTCCATTGCAGAGGAAGGTTTTTATGGGTTTGTCTAACAGCCCGGGACGATGGCCGTCCCGGACCGTTATAATTTTGCAATGATCACCTTCCTGTTAAAGTCTCCGGAAATACAGTAAACGAGACATTTATTTCCGGGTTCAAATGTAAGCGCTGTCCCATTTTTTATGTCGTAGCGCTGTTGGTTGACAATGACCTGGCAGGTGCCGTCGCCATTGTCTTTTTGTACGAAGCCTTCGTAATCAAACTTCACATTTTTTATATTGTCGGCAAATGCTCTTGCGAGGACAGAGACTGCCTTTTCATCATATTTTTCCATGTTTTTTCAGGGTATGCAGTTTGGGCATACCCTTACAATTACCCCCTTTTTGAAAGTTCCTGTTTGATTTGTGTGGGCAGGCGCATGACAATCTGCCGGGAGAGTGTATCCGTATCCCGGACATTTTCAAGAATAATGTCCCCGATTGTGACATCAATTTTATTGTCCTGATGATTGTCTGCAAAAATCGGTGAGGCTGCGGCTGCGTTAGACTGTGCCAACACGGAATTGCGGGGCTGCAGTTCGGGCAGCGCGGAGGAGAAAAGAACCGGGCTGGCGAGGGACAGGTTTTTGACACCGGAAGAAGCGGCGCGTCTTTTACTGCGTATCAGTGCCAGGGTCTTGCTGTTGTTAAGAACTATGTCGCCGGGCTTTAAATCGGTCAGGGTCGGGGATGAGGTGATTTGGTAGGTACCGTTTCTCCGGATGATAGTTTCCAGCTGGCCATATTCAGAAACCATGACATTTTTATCGCCATGAGAAAGGCCTCCATTCGCCTGGGTTATTCCGGTAGTGCCGGAGGTAACGGAAAAGTTACCGTCCTGGGGATTTAAGAGAGGAATAATCGCGGCAATGTTTCTGAGGTTTTCAAGAATGCCGGAAAGAACTCCGTTTAGTTCCTGCCATTTTTGGATTTGGGCAGGAATTCCGGTTTCTTCATCCAGCGCGGCCTGGGATTGGGCGGCCATGGCCTCCATCAGGGAACCGGAATCCTCGCCGGAGCTGTTTTCTCCTTCTGCGGAGGATTTTTTTCCGGAGGAAGAGCCTGCAATGGCTGCTTTGGCTGCTTCGACGCTTCCGGCAATGCTTTGCGTGGAATCTTCCGAGTCCTCGCCGCCGGCAAAAGCATCCGCAACATTATTGAGCATGGGAACGCTTTCTTTTTCCAGGCCCGCAACCGCGTCTATGAACGATATGTTTCCATTGCCGGAGCCCTGGGAGGGAGAAGCGTTTGTGCCGTTGTTTTTTCCAACGGATACGCCGGTAGTGCCGACGACGGAGCCAGTCATTATGCCCGCGGCCTCAGCAACTTTGGAAAATTGGTCCATGACGCTGCCAAGAGAGTTGTTCAGGTTTTCAAAGTCTACGCCTTCTGCCAGGATTTCCATGTACTCCTGTGTATCGGTTAAATATCCGGTGAGAGAAGACAGGTTTACATTTTCCAGCTCGGATAAGGCGTTCAGCATTTCTGAATTGCCGGCGTAGACATCAGCCATCAGACTATCGTGCATTTCTTTAAAATTGCGGATGGTTTCCTCTGACAGCAGTGTACTCGGATCATTGGGATCGATTCCTACGGATGCCAGCTTAACTTTGTCTTCGGCCTCTTCTATGGCGTCGCCCATTTTTTCCCATTCGGATTTGGCATTTTCAGCGCCCTGAATCATACCGTCCCAGTAGGTTTCGGTATCCTCTATAATTTTTCCATAATATTCGTCAACCTTGTCAATCTGTTCGTCGATTGCATCCTGTTGATCCTTCAGCGTATCCTTTTGCTTTTCCAGGAGGGAAATCTCTTTTTCTATGCCGGCAATGCGGATTTTGTCTTCCGCTTCCTTGACGTTTTGTTCCTGGTCACGGATTGCGCCGGTGTCCGTCCGGTATACGAAGCCTTTTTCTTTACCGCTGTAGGTAAATTCCGTTCGCTGATTGCGCAGCCTTTCAAGCTCATACTGTTCTTTTTCCAGATTTATGGTGTTTTCGTGGGCTTCATTTTCTTCATTGATGGTATCGATTTCGGCCTGTTTGGCGTCAATCTGCTTATCAATCAGCTTTATCTGCTCCTCAAGGGCGTCTTTCTGGGCTTCCAGCGCCTCTTTGGCGGCATCCTGCTGTTCCTTGAGGGAATCCACTGCGGCGCCCTTCTGCTCTTCCAGGGAACTGATGTATTTGTCTATCTGTTTGGTAGCAATGGATATGACGGAATCATGGAGGCTGAGCATGCCGTCAAGATATTCTTTTTTGTATTTTTCGTATTGGTCGGTGTATTTTTCGTTGTTTTTGTAATACTTTTCGTTGAGGGCGCGTAGGGCATCCAGGTATTGCTTTTCGTTGAGGATATCGCGGTCTCTGAGGTCTTTGAGTTGGTTGTATTTTTCGTCGAAGGCGGTGACGTAGGCATCAGCTGCTTCTTCACCCGCCTGACTGCTTGAGGATTTATTGGATTGTTTTGTTGATTCATTATTGAAGGGCAGAAGATTATTGCCAAAATCAGCTTCAACACTATTTCCTGAAAGGGCGTCTTTCAGCTTTTTATTTACACTATCTAATTGAGAAATGGCGGCATCTATTCTTCCGGCATTACCAGACGCGAGCGCGTCCTCATAAAAATTTTTTGCACTTGCAAATTCCGAAAGAATATCAGAAGAAACACCGGCAGCGGTTGCAAGAGCCAGTACATGATTGATATCATCTTCGGTGTTTAAAGTTACATTATTGCAATATAGCTTTTTCAGTTGTAAGAGTGCCAATGCCTGTCCGGCATATTCAGCAGAAACATGTTCATTAACAAACGCTTCCATTTCACTGTCGGTTGCTTTTGCTAAGTTAAATCCGGCATCGCTAAGAGCATCGGTATTATTTAAGAGTGATTCAAAAGCGACAATTTGTGAATTTGTAACGCCCATGGATTCCATAGATGATGCAATTACACTGTAATTAGCTGTTGTAATATCACCGAGGTTAGAAGAAACAGAGGATGCCATTTCATTAAATGCATCATGTACTTCATCGGCAGTTGACGTGGAGTCAGAAAGCACAGAAATAAGGTTTTCATATGCTGAAATATCAATGGAACCGCCTGCTTTTTGTATTTCTTCCATTCCATCCTTGATTGAAGTGAAAGCATCAAGATCTATGTTGTCTAATGAAAATATTTCTTCACCATTTTCGTCAATACTGAATATATTCTGATAGGCTTTTCCAATAGAATCAAATGCAGGAGTTAATTGCGAATTTAACTGATCGATAGTATTAGATATTTCACTTACAGGTTCTTCATCGGAAGGCATATTTTTTTCGGCTTCAGCCAGGGCATATAGCTGTTCTACAAGGGCTTTTGTAGCAGATTCCCCAATAAGCTGGCTGCCTTCTATGGCATCGGTAAGTTCAGAATATCCTTCGAGAGTTTCCGGTGTAAGTTCGCCTGATTTAGCTAATTCAAGGAGTTCTGCCTTGGTTTCGTCTAAATCAGCATTGTTAAAAATATTGTCAAACTCAATGCGGTTCCAGGCTTCCGGATCAGTGTACTGGTAAATCAGTTTCATTCCCTGTTCCAGATTATCGTAAAAGGCTTGTTCATCCTCTGTTAATTCACGGTAATCCATGAGGTCATTAAGATTATCCCTATAACTTTGCAGAGCAGGCAGATTATCTTCTAACTGTTCTTTGTAAGATTGTTCTCTTTCATTTAGTGATGCCAGCCAGTCTGTATTACCAGTATTTTCTGCCTCGACCTTTGCCTCCTGCACTTTTATTATTGCAGCCGAAAGTCCTTCTATTCCCTCCTCAGCTAAGTATAAATCCGATGTTGGTGTAATTGTTAAATCACCATATTTTGATTCCAGATCTAAAACGTCTGAATTACTGAAATTATCGTCGCCAAATTCTTTTTTGAATGCATCCATATTTGCTTTGGACATTTCTTCTGAAGAACGTTTAAGTTCTATATCCTTAATCGCTTTTTGGCGTTCTAATTCCTTAGAGGATTCCCGAAGCCTTTCAAGCTCTTCCTGCTCTACAAAACTTAATTTAGGAAGACCTTCAAGCTCTTTAATCCGTTCGGCATTATTTTCAAGTTCGGTAGTTAAGTCGTTGAATTCCGATTTTATAGAATCAAAGTTGCTTTTTGAATTATTCAGTGTTTCTTTTGCAATCTCAACCCGGTGTATAAAGTTATCAAATGCAGTAACAATCAATTGAATAACAGCTGTTATTGCCCAGGAGGCCAACATATTTCCCGCAGCTGCAAGTCCCTTAAGGGCAAGTTCTCCTGCTTTTGCGCCTAAAGACATCTGCCCTAAAGTTTTGTTATATTCGATAGAGGCCTCCCGTGATTTTTTATAGGCGGCCACCATATTTTCTTCATTACGTATTTTCCCTTGGGTATCTTGACCATATTGGGCAATCCAACCGTTTCCTGATTCTTTCTGTTTATCATAAAACTCTTGCCAAGTGATAGAATTATTCTTTACTTCTTCATCAACCTGCTTTAACTTTTTTATCCAGTCATCGGCATCAAAGGTTTGTTCATTCATTTTAGGAACAACAACGGGAGTTTTTTTCTGATTAGAGTCTGTGCTTCTGTTTGCAGAAACAGAAGTTAATTTGTTTGCGGCAAATATATCTGAATGGTTAAGGCTGCCAGAAATACCATTTGAATATTTATCTAATGATTTACCCAATAAGTTATCAATTTGAGTAATAGCCTTTCCTAATTCTCCGTAATTGATTTTTATTGATACCGGCTTTTTTTCTATTTTTTCTTTTAAACTGCCCCACAGCTTATGCGTCTGCTGTTTGGCTGCCTTATCATTCACCTTTACACCAACACTAATTTGACTTTGCCCCTGCAGTTTCTTCTGAACATCAGCCAACTGCCGTTTCATTATTTTATATGTTTTTTCTTCATCCAGCATAGCCGTAATACGCATTATTAAGTCAATATCCATAAACACCTCCTGTTTTGGAGTTTGAATTGTGCCGGTTTATTTCGCGGCCTCCATTTTCCGAAGCTTCTGGGCATCTTCGTGTATTTTTTCATACATTATATCCTTGAAGTCAGGCGCGGCCACCATTTCTTCCATGAATTTCAGGACCGTATCCATATTTTCACCGCTCAGTTTTTTCTGGATTTCCGCGGTATCGCCCAGATAAGAATGGACGAGATCCGTAACATCCTTAAAAGCAGAGGTGATCTCCGCGCTGTTTATAATAAGCAGGCTCAGAGCGTCTCTGCGCAGTTTTCTAAGCTTCAGGTAATTTTTAATTTTAACTAACATTGTATTCTCCCTTCCGCCGTCTCTTTACGGCGATCAACAATTATGTTTTCATAATGGAACAAAATCAGTGCAGCTGTTCGATTGCCTGTTTTACCTTATCGTATCCAACCATAGCGCCCAGCCAGTTGGCAATTCCCATGAGAGGGATGTAGATGATATTTAACGGGGTAAAAGGAATGCCGGAGCCTGTATAATAGAGAATGGTTCCGCCGCATCCGAGAATCAGCGCGATGATGAGCACGACGATATTG
>OFMJ01001947.1_pt1 | contig 13662 bp, 10 predicted proteins | sample 1541801 | NCBI WGS metagenome assembly OFMJ01 (sample SAMN04209234, study PRJEB22552) | human gut metagenome | biome: gut; material: feces | host: Homo sapiens | place: USA: Oklahoma
AAAGCAGGTGCATCTCGTCGATGTAGTAACGGGTGGACTTGTGGGCGGCACGGTTGATGGTAACGCGGTTCCACACCTGATCTTGTACCACCAGCATCCCGATTTTCTTCAGCTGCTTGCCCAGTTCCTTGATGTCATAGCAGACGATACGGTTGTTGATGTCCACATTGGTCCGGTGGTTGAACACATTGAGGGAGCCGGTCACATAGATTTCCAGCGCTGTGGCGATGTACTGTGCCTCTTTTTCCTCCTGCGCCCGCAAGAGATTATACAAATCCTCCAGTATGGGCATATTCTCCGGGCGCGGGTCATTCAGGTAAGTCTGATAGACCAGCCGCACACAACGGTCGATGATGGTTTTCTGTACTGGCTGCAAGCCCTCCTTGCCGCCCACGATCAGCTCGCACAAGCTGAGAATGAAGTCGGACTTGAGGGACAGTGGACTTTCATCATCCGAGTAGTCCAGATTCAGGTCCATCGGGTTGATGTAGTTGGTGGAAGTGGGCGAAATTTTGATGACCTGCCCATGCAGACGCTCCACCAGCGGGGCATATTCCGCTTCCGGGTCCAGAATTTCCACCTCATCGGAAGTCAGCAGGAAGCAGTTGGCGATCTCACGCTTGGCGCTGAAAGATTTACCGGAACCCGGTGTGCCGAGAATCAGGCCATTGGGGTTTTTCAGCAGCTTGCGGTCCACCATGATAAGGTTGTTGGACAGGGCATTGATGCCATAGTACAGCGCTTCTTTACCGTTCTGGAATAATTCCTGGGTGGTAAACGGCACAAAGATCGCCGTGGAACTGGTGGTCAGCCCCCGCTGAATCTCGATCTGATTGAGACCCAAAGGCAGGCAGCTCATCAGCCCTTCTTCCTGCTGGAAGTCCAGACGGGTCAGCTGGCAGTTGTATTTCTGCGCGATGGAGCTGGCCTGAAACACATTGTTGTCCAGCTGGCGGGGATTATCTGCGGTGTTCAGCACCAGGAAGGTCACAAGGAACATTCGCTCGTTGCGGCTTTGCAAATCCTGCAAGAGCTTTTTGGCCTCGACACCATAAGTGGCAAGGTCGGAAGGGATGATGTCCATGTCATATCCGGCACGGACAGCTTTTTTCTGTTCCTCGATTTTGCTGCGGTCCAAATCGGTGATTTTTCGCTTCACCGTCTTGATGGCCTTGATCTGATCCACCGACTGGATATGCAGGCTGACAATCAGGTTGGATTCCATATCCAGAAAATCGGCCAGCATCCGGTCATTCAGTTCCGGGGCGAGAATCTGCACGAAAGAAACCGCCCCGTACTTTTTACCCATGCGGAACTGCTTGCCGGTGCGGAACTCAAAGGAGCTGGGGGCGATAAAGTCCTTGGTGGACAGGCCGCTGGAGGGGAGCCAGTCCCACTCAAAACGGAACGGCAGCTGCTCATCCATGTGGAAGATACCATGCAGCTGGGAAAGTCGTGCTTTGCCGTCCAGCGTTTCCGCCGCCACACCCAGCCGCTTGAAGTTGTTGAGAATGTCGGTCTCAATGCGCTCCAAACGGGGCTTGGCCGCCTTGATGCTGTCCGCGTCAATGCCAAAGGTGAGATACTTGGTTTTGATTAGGCCGTTGTTGCCCTTTGCCAGCTGGTTTTGCAGCATGGTGGTGTACTCCACCCGGATACTGTCAAAATCATCCCTTTGAAGGGGGATGTTGATGGCGCGGGCAAAGGTTTCCTCCGATGCTGCAAGGTTCAAAAAAGACAGCTCAAACTGAATCGAGCTGTCGAAGTAGTTGAGAAAATCGCACCAGCCCTCGAAGATCGCGGTTTTATCCTCGTTCTGTGAAAGCTGATAATTGATGTCCTGAAATTGAATGGTTTTTGTGTAGTGACCGTCTGATACCCGGCAGATACCGTCCGGCCACATCCGTTCATAAGAGATGCTGTCCTGCGCGGATTTTTCCTTTTTGTCCGTGCGGTTGGCGCGGGCAATGGCAGCTTCAATCTGCTTTCTGTCGGCGCGGGACAGCTTTTTCTTTGTTTTGACCGGCTGCACAGCTTTTTCCTCGTTTTTTCCGAACAGCTGGTGCAGCCAGTTTTTGATTGCCGTAAACAATGTGTGACACCTCCTCGTCGAGATTTGCCTGCCGCTGCAACACGGCATAGAAGTTATTGGTGCGGTAGGGGCGTTCTTTGGGGCGGATCACCATAACGCGGATGAGGTTGCCCAGAACCTTTTCCAGCGGCTGCCCGTGCTTTTCATACATGGCCAACAGGAAAAAGGGCAGCATGACAAACATCATGCACATGACCGCCGTGCTGGTCCCTGCCGGTCCTTTGAGCAGGAAGAACAGCGGCACGCCGATGAGCGCCCCGCAGCCGAAGCAGACCAGCTGCCTTTTTGTCAGGTTGAACGCAACCTTGGTTTTGACTTTGGTTAAGTCTTTGGGTACGGGTACATAAGCCAATGTAACGACCTCCTTTACGGGAATGAAACGGAGCTGTCCACCTCGTCGCCCCAGACGTCCCAGCCGGGGGTGGCTTGTCTGGCAAACAGCTCAATACGCGGGACGTTTCCTGCCAGCGCGACGATTTTATCCCGGACAATATCCGGTTTCTTGCTGTGCTGCTCCACAGGAGAAAAAATCAGTTGATGGATGCCTGCATTTTGCCTTTCCGGTTTTCCTTTTACCGCCAGCAGGCAGATTTCCGCATTGCTTCTGGTCCACCAGCCCAGCCCGAAAAAGAACCCTTTGCCAGATTTATTCTGCTTGACCCAGACAAACGCCACGGTCTTGTAGGTGAATCCCCATGCGTCTATGAGCTTCAGCGCCTCCGGCAGCTTCGGGAAGGTACACCAGAGGAACAATGCACAGTTTTTGTCTGCCAGATCGGATACCGGCAGGCGGTACAGTTCTTCGTCCGGTATGGTCGGGTAATGATTCTGCGCCGCGCCCTGCACTTTTCCGCTGCGGTAAGCCCACGGGGGATCGGCATAAACAATCTGGTATTTCTTCATGCCGTCCTCCTTAATGCGCCTGAAAGATTGACTTTGCGAGGCTGCCGGTCTTAAACAGGGTGAAGCACAGCAGCACCGTGTAGCCCACGCAGGTCCAGATGGCCATAATCACATCTTCCTCGGTGGCGATATTCTGCACCAGTACGGCGTAAATCGCCACACAGACGATGATAAGGAACGCCTGGAACCCCAGGGCGAACAGGCTACGCAGGTAGTTCTGTCCCATGCCGCCCCATTCCTTGCCCATCATAGCCGCCATTGGGATAGGGGCTACGGAGGTTACAAGGTAAATCTCAATCATACGGCCATAAATGACAATGAAAATGCAGATATACATGGCCCACATGGTCACGCCGATAAACATACTCTGCACCCACAGGCCGATCAGCGGCCCCAAATCCATCTCCATCAGCCGGGATTCCATATCGCCCATGACGGAGGAAATATCAATGGAAGCGTCCGAGCCGATGATGCCGGACGCCTGGGCCACCACGCTCTGGGTCATGTCGAACACGCCCATGACGATGTTCCAGGTATTGGTGACAATGAGAATGGCGGCGGCGCTTTTGAACACCCACTTGAAAATCATCCAGGTGTCCACATCATGCAGGTTGTTTTTGTCGGTAATCATCTGGATCAGCTTCAGCGTCATCACGGCGGCCAAGATCACGCCCGCAATGGGGACCATGATGTTTTCCGAAAGGGTCTGGATCATGCTGAATACACCGGGGTTCCAGCCCTGGGGCGTCTGCCCGATCTGCACGGACACATCCGCCACCTGGCGGTTGACCGAATCGAACATCCCGGACAGGTTGCCCATAATGCCGACCGCCAGCATTTCCTTGAGCCAGTTGGTCAGGGCGTCCAGTAAGAAATCCATACAGTCTTACCTCCTTTCCGCCCCTCCCGCATGGAAACGGGAGGGGCAGGGATTTCCGGTGGACGGTTAGACGCTGAACAGCCCGGAGAGCAGCGGTACAAGGACCATGCCCACGATAGCCACACCAGCGCCCGCCATGAGCTGTTTCATGCCCTGGCTTTTGGCACCGGGATTATCATTTCCGTAGCCTTCGAGGAGGTTGATGACACCCCAGATACCGAGACCAGCGCCCAGAGCGATAACGAGAGTTTTCAGCACAGTGATAGCCTGAGTAAAAAATTCCATAAATTATAGTTAGCCGGAATCATTTGAAAAGTTTGATTTAGTCATTCATAGGCATACAAAAGCCGGAGCAATCTGCCGCCCGGTTTCCGGGGGCTGATTCCGGCTGTCCTCCTTTTTTCATTATTTTTTGGTGATTGTCCGCTTTGTACGCCAATGACCCCATCCGGGGCGGTTGAGGCGGGTAGATACGATCACTCCTTTCACAGCGGAACAGATTTACGCGCCCTCCGCGTCTACTTCGTACACGTCGTAGATTTCGTTGGGCTTGAGTTTCAGCCGGGCGGACAGAAACGCCTCAATGTCAAAGGCGTTCTTGGGGTCCGCGTCGGCGGTGTACGGGTAATTGGGGTGCTTAGTGATGTCGTACTTGTCCGACAAAAACGGGCGAACACCACGCAGCTGGAGGATGCACTTGCCGCCGTCCATAACGGCCAGTTCATCCTGGCTCATAAGCTCTTTGCCACAATGTCAAGTGATGAATTAAGAAAATAAACATACAGCCATCTTCTCCACAAAGAAAAATAAATCACTGTCGATTCCAGTGTAGATAAATTTTCTTTTGCTTTCTTCATAAGGAACTTTTCTGTGTTCAAATTGACTTTTATGTCCCCGTATTGTAAACTATGATTAGTTGCCGCTAACCATATAAAAGCGTCATCTGGAGGTGTATCAGCTACGACAGAACTTCAATATTTAAAGCAAGATAAGAAAATTCCGGGCAAGGAACCTTTTATTACTTATGTAGATTATCAGGCGGGCGATGCCCCTGCTGATATGTGGGTATATGATATTTTTTCGGGCGTACAGTTAATGGTGGTTGATTTTGCTATCGAAAGCTGTTTTCGTGGAAGCGGAAAAGAAAATGTGATTGGAATTAATCATTGCGAAAAAGGTAGATATGAGTGCGCTTTCGATAATAAGAGCTATATCTATTTAGGAGAAGGAGATATTGCGATTAACAGTCAACTGCATCCTCCGGTTGCTTCTTCTTTTCCTTTAAAATATTTTTACGGCTCTACCATTCTGCTTTTTCCGGAAATCATGAAAAGGGGACACGAATTACAGGCTTTTCAAATCAGCGCAGAGAAAATAGTTGAAAAATATTCTCTCAATACAGAATGCCATGTATATCGCTGGAATGCGGAAATAGAGCATGTATATCAGGAGTTATATGCACATTTGACACTTCCGCATCCATCGTTGCCATTTTTGAGATTAAAGGTGTTGGAGCTGCTTTATCATTTTCAGTCAAAGCAAATTGTTTTTGAAGAAAATCGGGAGTATCTTTCAGGGGCAACTGTGGAGCGTATTAAACATGTAAAAGAGCATTTACTGCAGGACATGACGCAGAGAACAAATTTGAAGGAGTTGGCTTTGGAGCATGGTTTAAGCCTGACGCAGCTGAAAGATGGCTTTCGGCAAGTGTATGGAGAATCTCCTTATGCGTATTTGCGGAATTACAAAATGCATCAGGCTGCGCAGCTGCTGCGTCAGACTGATCAGAAAATCAGTGAGATTGCACTAATGATGGGGTATGAGAATCCAAGCAAGTTTTCAGAAGCATTTTACGCCGTGATCGGATGTAAACCCAAAGCCTATCGTAAGACGCAAAAATCAAGTAATACGGTGTAGCCAAAGCAAAATCAATAGGAACGAAAGATTCGGTGATGCTGTCTTTTGATAGCGTCACTTTTTGGCTTTTTGGAGCATTTTTGCAATTTTTCGGCTTTTTAGAGTAGAAGTAAATCGGGATAATTGCTATAATGCAGGAGTTAGCAACAACTAACCAATAATAATGAAAAGGTAGGTATCTATATGAAAACAAAACTTACGACAAAAGATTTAATTGCCGCAGGAGCTTTCGGCGCGATTTATCTGGTAATCCTGACCGTCCTGTCATCATTGGTTCTGCCCATTGTTCCGGTTCTCTTTTTAGCAACTCCACTGATTGCCGGCATCGTTCTGGGTACAGTATATATGCTGTATGCGACAAAGGTTCAAAAGAAAGGCGCAATCTTGATATTGGCTGTGTTGGTGGGACTGATTACTTCTATGTCAACATTTTATCCGCTGCTGTTTTCCGTTATCTGGGGAATCCTTGCGGAAGTGATTGCTTCCAGGAAAGAGAGAAAATCTGCCGGTATGCTGGCTGCAAGCTATGTTGTATTCAACATGACTTCAATGGGCCCGTTTTTTGCGATTATCCTCGCAAAGGAAGCGTTTCTTGAAAATTGTGCAACCTATTATGGTGCAGATTATGCTGCAACATTGAACACCCTGACGCCTAATTGGATTGTTGTGGTTCTGATCGCATTTGCGCTGATCGGCGGTCTTCTGGGTGGTCTCCTTGGAAAGCGCATTCTGAAAAAGCATTTTGAGAAAGCGGGAATTACTGCGTGATGGCGCGGAGTAATCCGACTGGCATGTTAGATCCGAGGAGCAAGCTTGCAGTCTTTGTCGCAGTTTGCTTCTCGGTTTTTTCGGGCTTGTCGTACATACAGGAAATATCGTTGCTTGCATTATGCGTGGTTACCTTGCTTCTTTGCCGCAAATGGAAACGGGCATTTTATATCAGTGTTCTCTTTCTTGCCATGCTACTTTCGGATTTGTATGTTGTACCGCATTTAACCGGTGTATCAAGGAACATTACGACATCCATCTGCCATGTTTTGCGTTTTATTCTTCCCCTGTTTGCGTCCTTTTATCTTGTTACAAGGACGACAAAAATTGGAGCATATATATCCGCACTGACCAAAATGCATATGCCGTCCGAGATTGTGATACCACTGGCAGTAATGTTTCGTTTTGTTCCCACGATTCAGGAAGAATGGCAAATGGTAAATCAAGCGCTCCGCTTGAGGGGGCTGGCATGGAACTGGCACAACGTTTTTACTCGGCCTATCCATATGCTGGAGTATATGATGGTTCCTTTTTTGATGCAAAGCTCCGTTGTGGTGGACGAAATGTCAGCCGCTGTGATGGCAAGAGGATTTGACCGTGACACACGCCGCAGCAGCTACATAGAGGTAAAATTGTCATTTCTGGACTGGTGCATCGTTGTCGTATCTGCCGGAATATTGGCATGGAACCTGATTGTTTGAAGGAGGGAACTATGATTACCTTTGATGATGTCAGCTTTACATATCAAGGCAGTATTTCAGACGGATCAGAACCACCGGTTCTCCGGCATATTCATTTTCATGCAGAACGTGGCGAATGTATCGTATTATGCGGCAAAAGCGGATGCGGGAAAACGACAATGCTACGCATGGTCAATGGTCTTGTTCCTCATTTTTATCAAGGATGTCTGGAGGGAGACATTACTGTTGGAAACGTCAATATAAAGGAGGCGTCTCTTCCTCAGATTGCCGCCGTTGCAGGCAGCGTGTTTCAGAATCCAAGGACGCAGTTTTTCCATCTGGATACGACCGGAGAAATGGCGTTCAATATGGAAAATTTGAATGTCCCGCATGACAAAATGGTAGAACGCTTAAAGGAAACTGCCTGGAAGTTGGATATACAGGCTTTGATGGATCGAGATATTTTTCAACTATCCGGTGGGGAAAAGCAGCAAATTGCATGTGGTTCCGTGTATGCCTCTATGCCTGCGGTCATCGTTATGGATGAACCATCCTCAAATCTGGACATGGAAAGCATCCGAAAGCTGCAAGACCTGATCAGAACCATGAAGGACGAAGGAAAGACGATTCTAATCTCCGAACACCGTTTATGGTATTTGGAAGATATTGCAGACAGGTATGTTCTGTTGAATGACGGACAGATAGAACATGAATTTACAGGGGATGAAATCCTGACGCTATCATCCCGAAAGCTTGAGCAGGCAGGCTTACGAGCAGTACGCCCTGAACAGATCTGGAATACGGGGAGACACACGATCAAGCAGAAGAATGACTTGGATGAAACAGCTTTTCTTGAAATAGAGGGGCTTCAGTTTTCACGTCAAATGAAGCAAGTATTGGATATAAACAGATTGGCGATTCCCAAAGGGGCAATCGTAGCGGTTATTGGAGAAAATGGTGCAGGAAAATCAACATTTGCGCTTTGTCTTTGCGGACTGCTAAAGCATCATGGAACCGTGCGGATCAATGGAGAACGAATTCCAAATAAAAAGCTGTCGGAGCAAACTTATCTGGTAATGCAGGAGCCCGGTCATCAGTTGTTCAGTGATTCCGTACTGGGCGAACTGATGCTGAATAATGGAACGATTACAGAGACTGAAGCAGCAGATGTTTTGGAAAAAATAGGGCTGGCAGGATTGGGAAAACGCCATCCGGGTGCTCTGTCAGGCGGTCAACAGCAGCGGCTTTCTCTTGGTGTTGCATTATGCATGAATCGAAAAATTATGCTGTATGACGAACCCACAAGCGGACAGGATGGTAGCAATCTGATGAGAACCGCAAAAATGATCCGGGAAGCAAACGAAAAGGCTTTTTGCAGTATGATGATCACGCATGATCCGGAACTGATCCTGCGCTGCGCTACGCATATTCTTCATATCCATTCAGGCGAAATAAAAAAATTTACGAAATTGGATGAAAGGGGGATACTTTATATGAAAAAGGTGTTTGGAGAAAATTCACAAACAGAAAAACCGTTAAAAACAGGAATCCCGCGGCTGCTTGAATTCTCCGGAAAATACAGAGGACTTTTCAGTGTGTCTCAGATATTGGCAGGATTTAGTTCTTTGTTATTACTGGCACCCTTCCTGTGTATTTATTTTGCTGCAAGAGAATTACTCGTTGGTATGTCGGGCAGCGGATACGACACAGTACATATGCTGCAATGGGGGATATGGGCGCTTGTGTTCGAGCTGGCTGGGTTAGCTGTCAACTTCATTGCGCTTCTCTGCTCCCATGTTGGAGCATTCCATACAGAAAAGAATCTGAAAATGGCAGTGCTTCGTCATCTTTCTGAAATGCCGTTGGGTTATTTTGAAGAAAATCCCGGCGGAAAATTAAGGAAGATTATTGATGAGAACAGCGCTCAGGTGGAAGGCTATCTGGCACATCAGATGCCCGATCTTGTGGGCGCACAGGTAACAACAGTTGTCGGGCTTATATTAATGCTTGCGATTGACTGGCGAATTGGCTTGCCATTGATTCTGCTTCTGATTGCCGGTTTTGCCTGCCAGATGACCATGATGGGCGAAAAAACCATGAGCTTTATGAAACGGTATCAGGACGCACAGGAAGAAATGAACCACGAGGCGGTGGAATTTGTACGGGGAATATCGGTTATCAAGGTTTTTGGACAATCCGCCTATTCCATAAGAAAATTCCGGGACGCAATTACTGCATACCGTGATGACGCTCTTGCTTTTACAATGGCGTGCAAACCGGGATATGTCGGATTTAATACGATTGTAAACTCCTCTTTTTTGGTACTTGTCCCGGCAGCGCTAATAGGGATGACGTTTTCAGGTGATACCGTTGCTTTTGCAGGAAAATTCCTGTTTTATCTGGCGTTCGCTCCGGCCTGCGCTTCTATGCTCAACAAAATTATGTATATGAGCAACTATAAAATGCAGGCAGTAGAATCTATGAGAAGAATAGATACCATACTTCTGGCGAAACCGCAAAAACAGCCAATGCAGCCTGTAAAACCGCAGAGCGGAGATATTTGTTTTGAACATGTGACATTTACCTATCCCACAGGTGAAGCACCTGCAATCACTGATATTAGCTTTATTGCCCGGGCTGGTACTACAACTGCGTTAGTAGGGCACTCAGGCTCCGGAAAGACAACCATTGCCAGCTTGATTCCCCGTTTTTACGATACACAGGAAGGAAGCATCATGATCGGAGGAACGTCGCTGAATCAGATTGAGAGGGAATCTCTGATGAAGCAGGTCGCTTTCGTATTCCAGAATCCCAAATTACGGAAAGCAACGCTTGAGGATAATATTCGCGGCGGTTGTCATGATGCAGACAGGGATGCAATTCTTCGTGCGGCACATCTGGCTCAATGTGATGATATTTTAAAAAAACTGCCGGATGGTCTTGACAGTGTAGTCGGGAAAAAGGGCGTATACTTGTCCGGTGGCGAGGTACAACGGATTGCTATTGCCAGAGCAATACTAAAAAATGCGCCTATCCTTGTATTAGATGAAGCCACAGCATTCGCTGATCCAGAAAACGAGGTACAGCTCCAGAAAGCTCTCACGGAACTGCAAAAGGGGAAAACAGTTATTATGGTTGCGCATCGTTTGAGTACCGTACAAAATGCGGATCAGATTTTAGTAATGAAAGAAGGAAACATTGTAGAGCGGGGAACACATGAAACATTGTTGGAACTGCACGGAGAATATGCCCATATGTGGGAGAATTATAATCAGTCTATTTCGTGGAAAATTGCAAAGGAGGTGCGATCATGCTAAAAGAAACGCTTGCTCTCAGTGACAAAGGCACACGGGATTTAAAAAAAGGTATCGTTGCGACAGCGGTGGCGCATCTCTGTGTCATGCTGCCTGTTTCCTTGCTGATGACTGTGACAATGGCGTTGATTGATAAAACGGTCGGTCGTGGCGGCGCAGAATTAAATATTCCGTTTATCCTTTTATTATGTGCTTTTTTGACTGCGCTTATCTTTGTCACTCAGTGGGTTCAATACAACTTGACCTATAAGGTGGCATATGAGGAAAGCGCTGAGCGCCGGATGTCCCTTGCTGAAAAAATGCGTCGTCTGCCGTTGTCTTTCTTTGGTCAAAGAGATCTATCCGATTTGACAACAACGATGATGGGGGATTGCTCAAAATTGGAACGCATGTTTTCAAATGCGGTACCCGGCTTTTTGGGAACTGTCATCATGTTTATCATTATTTCCTGCGGATTGCTGGTGATTGACTGGCGTATGGGATTGTGTATTATCCTTCCGGTTCCAATTTCTGCACTTGTAGTGCTTGCCGCACGAAAAAAACAAATAAAAGCAGAAGAACGGAATCTGGATGCGCATCGAGCCGCATATGACAGTGTGCAGGAGTATTTAGATGTGATGAAAGAACTGCGCTCGGACGGACTTGAAAAAGCATATCTTGAGGATGTGGACAAAAAGTTAGAGCATGTTGTGTCTTGTGCGTTCCAAAATGAGCTGGCCCCCGGAATCGCCGTGACATTAGCACAATTTTTCTTACGGTTTGGGATTGTGGCGGTATTGCTTGCAGGTGGTCTGATGGTTGTGGATGGAAGCCTTTCGGTTACCATGTTTATTTTATATCTTGTTATAGCCGGGCGTGTATATGAGCCATTTAGTTCATCGTTCATGCTGATGGCGGAAATGATCTTATCTCTTGTCAGTATTAAACGGACAAAACAAATGGAGGCTATCAAGGAGCAGGGCGGGCAGCCTGTCTGCAATAATCAGGGATATGATATTGAATTTCAGGATGTTGTGTTTACCTATCATGCAGATTTGGAGGATACGGCTGTTTCTGGCAGACATGGCGAGCGTGTCCTGAATGGTGTTTCCTTTGTGGCAAAGCAGGGTGAGATTACTGCGCTGGTAGGCCCGTCAGGCGGCGGAAAATCTACCGTTTCCCGGCTGGCGGCAAGATTTTGGGATGCTGATTCCGGCAGGGTTTTATTAGGCGGTGTGGACGTTACTACAGTAGAGCCTGAAACGCTGTTCAAAAATTATTCGATTGTGTTCCAGGAAGTTACTTTGTTTGATCAATCCGTCATGGAAAATATCCGGCTGGGGCGGCAGAATGCCACCGATGAGGAAGTGCTGGCGGCGGCAAGAGCCGCGCAATGCGAGGAGTTCGTATCACGGCTACCAGAAGGCTATCAAAGCGATATCGGAGAAAATGGGTGCATTCTTTCCGGCGGTGAGAGACAGCGTATTTCGATTGCCAGGGCAATCTTAAAGGATGCTCCTGTTGTAATATTGGACGAGGCCACCGCTTCTATGGATGCGGAAAATGAAACCCTTGTACAGCAGGCGTTGTCAGAACTGCTGCAAGGAAAAACTGTGTTGGTGATTGCTCACCGCATGAGGACGATTGCAAATGCGGATAAAGTTGTTGTTTTGGATCACGGACAGGTCGTGGAAATGGGAACGCCAACAGAATTATTAGAAGAAAACGGGTTGTTCCAGCGATTGGTTGCAGCACAAGGCGGACACTTATAAAAATGCAGATATTTGCATGTGCGTTAAATACTCAAACAATTATTCGCAATTTGAACATCACATATTTAGCCAAAATAAAAGGCCCTCCCCTGCATGGGGAGGGCTTCGCTGTTCTTATGCTGCAATCTCCGGGATTTCCCCGACAAAGTTATAAACAATTCTGACTTCCTGCACCTTCTGGCCGTCCACCTTCCTGACCTCGCCGATCAGAATTTTGCTGATAAGACGGTTCAGTATCGCCTCGTCCAATTCCTCGATAGCGGCATAGCGCCGGATTTCCTTGATAAAGGTGCGAACTTCGATTTCCTGCATGTCCGCCCGACTCTGCATCATCGCCAGATCGTGCAGGCGCTTCTGGTTGGCTTCCTGCTCCTGTTCCAGCGCCGCCGTCAGTTTCATAAACCGCTGTTCGGTCAGGATGCCTTTTGCCTTATCCGTGTACAGGCTTAAAAACATCACATCAATTTCCTGATTCCGGGCTTCCAGCCGTTTCCGTTCCTTCTCGGTCTGAGAAGCGTCTACCAGATACCGGCGCTCCATCCGGCTGCTGAGGTGCTGATAGAACGCATCGGCGTCCTTCATGGCCTGCGCCGCCAGCTCCTGAATGTCTTTCAGCACCAGATTGTATAAATCTCTGGCCTCGATCTTGTGGCTGGAGCAGACCTTGCATCCCATGCGGTTATAAGTCTGGCAGATATAGTACGCCTTGTCAATCGGTTCCCGCATCTCGCCGGTGAACCGGTTCTTCCCGGTTCTGCCGACCTTTTCATACCGCACCTGCATGGACTTCCCGCAGGTAGCGCAGTAGACCAGCCCGTGGAACAGATTATAAAAGGGGCAGGCATTGCCTTTCATGATAGGTGGTTTGCGGTCAATGATAGCTTGTACCTGTTCCCATTCCTCCGGCGTCACAATCGCCTCATGGCAGCCCTCGATCACTTCCCACTGGTCACGGGGGATAATGTCATAAGTGTTGGAGCGGATGCCCTTCTGGTGTGTCCGAAAGACCAGATGTGCGCCCTTATAAAAGGGATTCCGCAGGATATGGCTGATCCTTGCGCCGCCCCAAGAGTAATAGTTGGCGTCAAACTCCGTATTGGCCTTGACATGGGTGATGGGGATTTTTTCTTCCATCAGCCGTTTGGAAATCCTCATGCAGCCCAGCCCGTCAAGGGCATAGTCATAGATTTTACGGATGATCGGCGCTGTCTCCGGGTCAATGATAAGATGCCCTTTGTCCTCCGGGTCACGCATCAGGCCGAAGGGCGGCGTCCCTCCGCAGAACTTTCCCTGCCGGGAGCGGGTCGTGATGCCCGCCAGCACCTTTTTAGAAATATCCCGGCTATACATATCGTTC
>OFMJ01001948.1_pt1 | contig 13660 bp, 16 predicted proteins | sample 1541801 | NCBI WGS metagenome assembly OFMJ01 (sample SAMN04209234, study PRJEB22552) | human gut metagenome | biome: gut; material: feces | host: Homo sapiens | place: USA: Oklahoma
TGTGAAAAAAGCGGGTCCATTCTGGACCCGCTTTTTCCTGCGTAAAACAAAAAGGTTTTGCAAGATGCAAAACCTTTTTATGGTCGAGGTGACAGGATTTGAACCTGCGGCCTTTTGGTCCCGAACCAAACGCGCTACCAAGCTGCGCTACACCTCGAAAACAACGCCTTCTATCAAAGACTTGATTATGATATAGTATTTTTGCAGTGTTGTCAAGGGAAGATAGCGCAAATTTTGATATATGGCCGAATGGTTCCGGCGTTTATGAAAAAACAAGAAGAAAGAGTAGGGCCGAACGCCGGTTAAATCCCTCAGGAGCTAGGCGGTCAGCCGGAAAGAGAATCGGATTCGGGAAGACTGTACCGAATATAAGTGGATAGGACAGAGACAAACTCGGATACGCTGGGAATCTCTTTGGCAGAGCGTTTGAAATACAGCAAGAAACGTTCGCTGGCAACGCCGGATTCATAGGCATCAATGATGGCCCGGCGCATAGCGCTTTCGACAGCGCCGATGGAACGCTGGTGTATTTTGGCTACGACGGGATAAAATTGATCCATGACTTCGGACAGGTATTCAGGATGTGCCAAAGCCAGAGAAATGCTGGTACATAGATAACGGTGGCCTGCACAATGATGCCGAATGCCAAAGGCTTGCAAATGATGAAAAATGGCTTTTTGTATTTCTAATTCGGATTTCATGTAGAAATTCGCCCCCCTTGCATAAAATCGGTATCACAGAAAGCGCCGTTGGGCAAGCAAATCGTGATGGTTAGTTTCGATTCTGTATATTTCTTTGGCTTTCTGCTTTGTTCCTGTAATTTTTACAAAAACCGCGTGAAAATATAGGAATTGATGATAAAAATATCGTGGCAAAGGGGAGCCTTTCACCAAGGCTTCAAGAGAGAGGAGAAAGGGGCTTATGCCTTATTTTGAATACCAGGCAGAGGCGGTGGCCTACTTAGCCAAAAAAGATAAACGGCTGGGCGAGGCGATGGAGAAGATCGGGCCGGTGCATCGTGAGGTGATCCCCGATTTGTTTCAAGCGTTGGTAAACGCGGTGGTAGGCCAGCAGATCTCTACCAAAGCACAACAGACGATTTGGCAGCGGTTCATCGATACGATGGGAGAAATCACCCCTGAAAAAATTTTGGAAACTTCTCCTTCTGGGATACAGCAGTTGGGCATCTCACAGAGAAAGAGCAGCTACATTTACGGGATCGCTGAAAAAGTGGTAAGCGGTGCCTTGGATTTAGCGGCGCTCACGGAGAAAAGTGATGAAGAGGTATGCAAAGCATTGAGTGCTTTGAAAGGAGTAGGAACCTGGACGGCAGAAATGCTGATGATTTTTTCCATGCAGCGCCTGAATATTATGAGTTATGGAGACCTAGCGCTCCATAGAGGGCTGCGCATGCTGTACCACCATCGCCATATAGATGAGAAAAAATTTCGGATGTATCATAGGCGGTACACGCCATATGCATCGGTTGCAAGCCTATACCTCTGGGAAATCGCAGGCGGGGCGGTGCCCGGCATGCGCGATTATGCGCCTAGACCATCAAAAAGGGAGAAAAAATAAAGGAAACCACCAACGGGTTTGCCGGGTTGCGGCCGGCAGGTTCGTTGGTGGCTCCCGGGGGAAACTAGATGAAATCAAAGATCTCCATACAGCAATTTATGAACATTGCCTGTCATAAACTCTGAAACTGTGGGACACTCATGCGTATAGCGCAAGAAAATTTTATGAAATTGCTTTTTGCAATTTCCATGCTCATAAGCATCTACAATGGCTCTGCGCATCGAGCTTTCTACCGCAGAAGGCGTAGAGTGATGGACCGCAGCCACAGCCGGATAAAATTTATCCGTCATTTCATTGAGGATACCTGGCTGTTCTAAGGCCAATTGCAATCCAGTACACAGATAACGAAAGCCGGCGCTATGATGCTTAAAGCCGAATAACAATAACTGTGAAAATACAAGTTTTTCAGTATCTACTGCATTCACCATATTCACGGTCCCTCTCTTTCAAGTTGATTATCGTCAAATTTTGGTAACTAAGCAAGGACTTCGCCAATATACGAGTTTATTCCTTTTTATTCGTCATAATTCGACGAAAATAGAACCCTTTTTCGACAAAATGAGCATTTTACGAATCGAAAAAACAGGGGGTTTTCCTTTTGTTTAAGAAGATGTAGGATAATAAAAGAAAGACAATGGGAGGTGTCAGAGATGGATCTACAGCAGGCCGTTTTGCAAAATATTATGACAAGACGCAGTGTGAGGAAATACCAGGAAAGACCCATACCGCATGATGTATTGGAAAGGATCTTGGAAGCAGGGACTTGGGCGCCTAGCGCCAGCAACCGCCAGACCTGGCATTTTACTGTAGTGACAGACAAGAAAATCATTGACGCGTGGAACCAGGCGGGGAAGCAGTGGATGGCCCATTGCGGCAGGGAAACCCAGGAAAGAGTAGGGCGCGATCCGGAGCGGCATGTATTTTTTCATGCGCCATGTGTTTTGCTGGTTTCCTATAAAAAGGATCCGAGCTGGCACAGCAACTGGGGGGAAGTGGATACGGCCCTGGCGGCAGAAAACATCATGCTGGCTGCCCATGCCATGGGCCTAGGCAGTTGCTATATCGGATGGTTTACGCCCTGGCTGCAGAGCGGCGATGCGGAGGAGATCATCAAGCAAGCGGCGCTGCCAAAGGATTATCAGCCATTCCATTTTATCACGCTGGGCTATCCGGAGCAGGTAGGGACAGCGCCGAAACGCATAAAGGGATGCATCCATTACCTGGAGGACTGATACACAAAAAAGGGAGCCGGGCAGGCTCCTTTTTTATTGCAGGGGATTGGCCCAGGCCGGCCGGCAATGGTACAATAAAACAAATAGGCAAGGAGGCGGATTCATTTGGTAGAGGAATTGCTGGCCTTTAATACAAGGTTTGTAAAGGAAAAGCAGTATGAACGATATGCTACGAGCAAGTATCCTGATAAAAAGATCGCCATTTTATCCTGTATGGATACCCGGCTGACAGAGCTGCTGCCTGCGGCGCTTGGCTTAAAAAATGGGGATGTCAAAATCATCAAGAACGCAGGCGCTACCATTACACAGCCGTTTGGCAGTGCGGTCCGAAGCCTGCTGATCGCAATCTATGAACTGGGTGTTGAGGAAATATTGATTGTGGGGCATACGGATTGCGGAGTCCAGCACATGGACAGCCAAGCGCTGGTCGAGAAGATGAAGCAAAAAGGCATTGCACAGCAAACGCTGGATATGATGGATTACTGCGGGATTGACTTTGCGCGCTGGCTCAGCGGATTTGAGGATGTAGACACTTCGGTAAAGGAAGCGGTCGAGCTTTTGAAAAATCATCCGCTCGTACCCAAGGACATTGCGATTTATGGATTTGTCATGGACACCTATACCGGCGCAATGCAGCGTGTGGATTGAATGAGACGACAGACTGCGACACGGCCGCTCTTTTCGCAAAGAGTGTATGAGGCGGTCAAAGAGATCCCAGCCGGGCAGGTAGCCACCTATGGGGAGATTGCCTGGCGCATTGGCTCGCCGAAGGCAGCCAGACAGGTGGGGCAGGCGCTTTCTCACTGCGAGGACCCGGAGATACCATGCCACCGTGTGGTCAATGCCAAGGGCAATACAGCGCCTGGCTTTGCCGAACAGGCTGCGCTGCTGCTGGCAGAGGGCGTTCCGTTTTTAGCAGAGGGCAGGGTGGATCTAAAACGCTGCTTGGAGGGCAGAAAAAGGCATGAAGGAAACGAGAGATAAAGTGGAGATTGGGCCAAAGTTTGTCCAAGAGACATCTTATTGTGATTTTTCACAGACAGGGCGCCGGAAAGGGGAGCTGCAGCCAGCCCAGTTTTGGAGGGCTGATGAGGGCATGCGGATCATACCGCTGCCATCCTGGAAAAAAGAACTGCCGCCCAGCTCGCTCTGGGCGGCGATTGAACATCGCCGGAGCAGGCGCGCATACGAGAAAGAAGCGCTGACAATACAGGCGTTGGCTTGTTTGTGCGGCGCAACGCAGGGGGTTCAAAAAGAGATTGTATTCAACGGGAAGGCCACGCTGCGCCCGGTGCCGTCCGCAGGAGCCAAGCACGCCATAGAGACGATGCTGCTCATCCGCCGGGTAGAGGGACTGGCGCCGGGCTTGTACCGCTATTTGCCGAAAGAGCATGCGCTGGGATGGGTCAGAGAGACGCCGCAGGCGTGGCTCTCTGCCTTGGATACGGCCTTTACCAGCAACCGTTTTCAGCATAACAGCGCTGTGACCTTTTTCTGGGTAGCTGTGCCGGAGCGCATGGTCTGGCACCATGGCCAGCGCGGGTACCGGAATCTTTACCTGGACGCGGGGCATATAGGGCAGAACTTTTACCTGGCGGCGGAGGGCCTGGGGCTGGCGGCTTGTACGATGTGCGTATTCGATGATGCGGCGATGAAAGAGCTTTTGGGGCTGCATGGCGGACAGTTCCTTTTGTATACGGCGGCGGCAGGCCGGAGGAAACCGGAACCTGCCGCTACGTAAGCTATTTTTCTATGGAGGGAGCCAAAAACAGCGCCATGGCCATCAGGCCTAGGTTGTCGCGGTATATCTGTGGAAATTGCGCAACAGGCAGCGGACTGACACCACGCCCTACTTCGATGGTATAGGAAGGCTTTAAGAAGGTTTGGATGAACCAATCCTTATACCCGGCAAAGGAGGAGTTGTAAGGGGTATCCTCCAGGGCATAGCCGCTGGCTTTGGAAAGCTGACGGCCGATTGGCTCCCCCTGCGGCACGTGATAGTCTAAAAATTGCCAGAAGATAACTTCTCCTTGCGCATGGTAGGAAAGTGTCAGGGAAAAGCGGTGGCGCAGGCTTAGCGCGTGCAGGGCGCGGGATTCCGGCTCGGACAACGGAGCGCTGCCGACAAAATCGCGGGGCGCAGGGTGGTCAAAGCCCAAAGCATATTTGATTTCTCGAGCGGTTGCCCATTCGGCGGGGTAGTTCAAGTTGAGATCTACGCCGCGGATGTTTGCTTTCCATCCTTCAGGGAACGGAATGTTTTTGTAGGCGTTTGCAATGGCGGAGGCTGCGGCAAAGGCCGGGTTGGCTTCGTTTAGGTAACCGGTCACAAGATCTACCCCGTCTGGATTGACAAGAGGAGCGATGGTCAGCGTAACGGCTTGGTAAAGCGCATCGCTGGGCAGATCGTATAGGGTGCCGCCGCTGGCAACGGCATGGGCATATTGTTCTAAAAAGGTAAGCACGACAGGCGTTGTGATCCACTCATTGGCATGGTGGCTGGCATTGAAAAAAACAGAAGTGTCCCCAACGCCAAAAGTAAGGGTGTGCAGCGGCTGGCCCAGAATGCTTTGCCCGATGGTTTGCGCCTGAATCTGGGGGTAACGTGCTGTGAGCCCGTCAATGATGAGTGATACCAGCGCAGAGGAATAGGGTACCTGGGTAGGAACCACGGGAAATGCAAAGGGAATGGTAATGCGCTGCCCGGGAATCAGCAACGCGGGTTCCAGGCCGGGGTTGGCAGTCAAAATGGCAAAGACTGTGGTATTGTAAAGACGGGACAGCTGATAAAGCGTATCGCCGCCGTGTACAATATGGTGAAGATAGCCGCGTAAAAAGGGCAGAAGAGCTTGCCAGGTCAATGGGCCGGCCACCCCATCGACGATTAGCCGCCGGCTGACCTGAAATGCGGCCAGGGCACGGCGCGTTTCCGAACCAAAAAGGCCGTTGATATCGCCGGGGTAAAAACCTGCCCGGGAAAGGGCTAATTGCAAATAGGAAACAGTAGGGCCGCGGTCACCCATACGCACAACCTTCATAGGGGCCTCCTTTTATCAAACCGATGATGGGAATTTGGTACAGTCTATGGGAGAAAAGGAGAAAAAAGACCAAAGAGAAGGAACATTGGCAGAGGGGAGAGAAAGCTTTGAGAGAAACAAGGGAGAGCCTGGGAGGCGTATACGCCCTGGTATGCAGGGAAAGCGGAACGCGATGGCTGGGGGCAACGGAGGATATGGAAAGGGAAAGACGGCGGTTTTTGGCATACCAGGCACAGGGGAAGGCGCCCCAACGGGAGCTGGAGCAGGAATGGGAAGCGCATGGGAAAGCATTTGTATTTGAGGTCGTGGAATCTGTGCCGAAAAGGCAAGGCCAGGAACCAGCAGAGTATCGGCAGGAAATGGAAGCCCTAAAGGAATGGATGGATATGCAGCCGTTTGGCTGCGGCTGACAGACAAAAAGACGGCCTCTGCCGTCTTTTTTGTACAGCTTATGAAAATTCCACTCTAAGGGTCATATCGACGGAAGCAGAGAAATCAAATTCTGCTTTTTGCAAAGAGCCAGCCTCATTCACATAAAAGCGCTTGGTGAGCGAATCAATGACAATGGGCGTTTGTTCATCGTCACTGGCCAGCAGCAGAGCATCCTGGGGGACAGTGACGGTGTAAACGGTGAGGCCGTCTTGCTGGTCTATGGAGATGCTGCTGATATTTTTTTGTTCTAAGGGGGATACATTCACGCCGGCAATATCTGAAAGCGTTTGATAGCGGATCTTGCTGTCATACACCTCAAATTTACCAGGATCGTCTGCGATTTCACGGTATAATATGCCATCCTGGTATTGATAAAGGTTGCTGCTGCCGGCTGTTTCGTATTCTCTGCGGGTAAAGGAGACGGAGTTTCCTTCCAGCGTGTATTCAATGGTTTCCGCCGGAAAGACCTCGTTCTGCTCCACATAGCTGAGCTGAAGAGTGCCGCTGGTAGCGCTGTTGGCTGCCTCCAGCGCTTGGTTTAAGGCTTGCAGGTTTGGATCTGAGGCTCCGCAGCCTGCCAAACAGCATGCAGAAAAGCATAGACATAACAGCAAGAGGCTGATTTGTTTTTTCATGGAAAACTCCTTTCCCAAAATAGAAAGCGATAGCATTACATAGATTATACGATAATTCCGGGATTTTGGGAAATATTTGCCTTTGCTAAGGATTTCCGCTATCATAATATGATGGATGAATTGGCAGGTATCGGAGGAAAGCATGAGCAAGCATACGCAGGAAAATATTCGTAATTTTTGTATCATTGCACATATAGATCATGGAAAATCTACGCTGGCGGACAGGATGATAGAACTGACAGGCACCGTGCAGCAGCGCGACATGCAAGAGCAGCTGCTGGATACGATGGAATTGGAAAAAGAACGGGGCATTACCATCAAGAGCCAGTCCGTGCGCATGAATTATACGGCCAAGGATGGAAAGCAATATGTTTTTAACCTCATAGACACGCCGGGGCATGTGGACTTTACCTATGAGGTGTCCCGCGCGCTGGCGGCCTGCGAAGGCGCGCTGCTGGTAGTGGATGCGACGCAGGGCATAGAGGCGCAGACACTGGCCAATGTCTATCTGGCATTAGACAATGATCTGGAAATTGTGCCGGTCATCAACAAGGTGGATTTGCCGAGTGCCCAGCCGGAGGTAGTAAAGCATGAGATAGAGCAGGACATAGGGCTGGATACCTCGATGAGCCCGGAGATTTCGGCGAAGACAGGGCTTCATGTCGACCAGGTGCTGGAGGTGATCACGGAATTGATCCCCCCGCCGGGAGGGGACATGGAGGCGCCGCTGAAAGCGCTGATTTTTGACAGCTATTACGATAACTATAAGGGTGCGATCAGTTTTGTACGCATCATCGATGGTGAATGCAGGCCAGGTATGCGTATCCGCATGATGGGCAGTAAAAAGGAGTTTGATGTAACGGAGGTAGGCGTATTTGCGCCGAAGATGCGCAGCCGGGAGGTCCTGCGTGCGGGGGAGGTAGGATATATCGGGGCTTCCATTAAAAACGTAGCAGATACACGGGTCGGCGATACCATTACAGACGCTGAGCATCCTGCGGACGAGCCCTTGCCGGGCTATAAGCGCGCAACGCCCATGGTGTTTTGCGGCATATACCCGGCAGATGGCGCAGATTACCCGGATCTTAAGGATGCGCTGGAAAAGCTGCAGCTCAATGACGCCTCGATTTCCTTTGAAGCAGAGACGAGCGCAGCGCTGGGATTTGGCTTCCGCTGCGGCTTTTTGGGCCTTTTGCATATGGAGATCGTACAGGAGCGGCTGGAACGGGAATTTGACTTATCCATTGTCACCACGGCCCCCAGCGTGATTTACCATGTAACAAAGACGGATGGGACAGAGCTTATCATTGATAATCCGAGCAACCTGCCTCCGGCGGCGGAGACAGAATCTATGGAAGAACCCGTGGTAAAGGCAACCATCATGGTACCCAACGACTTTACCGGCCCCGTTATGGAGCTGTGCCAGGAAAAACGCGGCACTTTCATAGATATGCAGTATATGGATGCGGGCAGGGTGCAGATCTACTATCGTTTGCCGCTCAATGAGATCATCTATGATTTTTTTGATGCGCTGAAAAGCCGCAGCCGCGGCTACGCGTCGTTTGATTATGAAATTGAAGGCTATGAAAAAGCGGACTTGGTGAAGCTGGATATTCTGCTAAATGGGGAGGTCTGCGACGCGCTGTCCATCATTGTGCACAGGGATAGGGCCTATGCGCGCGGGCGTTCGATTGCGGAAAAGCTGAAGGATGTAATCCCGCGGCAGATGTTTGAGATTCCCATTCAGGCTGCCATCGGCGGGAAGATCATCGCCAGGGAAACGGTGAAAGCCATGCGAAAGGATGTTTTAGCGAAATGCTATGGCGGGGATATTTCCCGCAAGAAAAAATTGCTGGAAAAGCAAAAGGAAGGCAAAAAGCGTATGCGCCAGATCGGAAGCGTAGAGGTGCCGAGCGAGGCGTTTTTGGCTGTTTTGAAAATGGACTGAGCGATGCAGGATACGGCGGCAATCTATATCCACGTGCCCTTTTGCAAAAGCAAGTGCAAATATTGCTCTTTTGTTTCCGTTTCTGCCTATACATGTGAAATGATGGAGATATATCTGCAGCGTGTCAAAGAGGAATTGGCGCGGCATGCAGAGCCGTTTTCATGCTATCGGATAGAAAGCGTTTTCTTTGGCGGCGGCACGCCTTCGCTGCTGCCGAAACAAGCGGTTCCTGACCTGCTATCGTTGATACGCAGGAAATATACATTGCAGACAGGCTGTGAAATCACCTGTGAAGCCAACCCGGACTCTTTTACAGGGAGCCTGGCGCAGGCTTGGGCGGATGCAGGCGTTAACCGGGTATCGCTGGGATGCCAGGCGGTACAGCCGTCGTTATTGTCCCTGCTAGGGCGGCCGCATACAGCAGAGCAGGCGGGCGCAGCAATTCAGGCTGCAAGGCATGCGGGGATTGAGCGCGTAAACCTGGATCTGATTTACGGGATTCCTACGCAGACAATGATGCAGTGGGAAGAAAGCCTGCATTTTTTGCTGGAGGAGGGCGTGCAGCATCTGTCTGCTTATGCATTGTCTTTGGAGGAAGGGACGCCGCTGTATGCTGAGGTACAGGCCGGGAGGCTGAGCATGCCGGGAGAGGATTTTACAGCGGATTGCTATGAGCGCATAGAACCAATGATACGCCCTTATGGCTTACAGCCCTATGAGATCAGCAATTTTGCCTCTCCCGGGCAGGCGTGCGCGCATAATTTGGTATATTGGCGCAACGGCGCATACTTGGGCTGCGGCCCGGCGGCACACGGGGCCAACGACTTAAACGGCTGGCAACGGACACGGAACACGGACTGCATCCAAAGCTATTTAGAGAAAGGCCCCATGACACAGACGGAGCACATCGCCCGTGAAGAGGAAATGTTTGAAACGGTTATGCTGGGGACAAGGCTGCGGCAGGGGCTGGATCTTGCCGCCTTTGAGAAACGGTTTGGGGTAAGCCTATTCCAAGCCTATCCCGAAGCAGTCAAGGCGTGCCTGGCAAGGGGATGGGCCACGGCAGAGCATGGATTTTTTGCGCTAACGCCACGGGTATGGTATTTACAAAATAGCGTATTGCAGCTTTTTTTGGAACAGTCGTGAGAACCATGCTGGTTTGCCGAGGCTGGCATATTGCAGGAGAACGAGGTTGGATAAACAGGAAATTTATACATTGTTGGCAAGCAGGCATCTTTGGCACGAAATTTTCGTCCATAAGGCCGTGTATAACATGGCCGAGATGTCCGCTGTACCGCTCCCGTACCCGGAGGCAGATGCAAAAAATCTGTTTGTGAGGGACGATAAAAGGCAAAGGTTTTATTTGATTACGGTACAAGGCGAAAAGCGGGTGGACCTCAAAAAATTCAGAAGGAAAAACAATACCCGGCCGCTGTCTTTTGCCTCTGAGGAGGAACTGAAAGGGCTTTTGGGGCTTAGGCCCGGCGCAGTGACGCCGCTGGGGCTTTTGAACGATGCTGAATGTAAGGTGGAATTTTTTATAGACAGGGTGTTTTTGGAGCCCCCTGGGATCATTGGAGTACATCCAAATGATAATACAGCGACCGTTTTTCTGAAAACAGAGGATTTGATGGATCTGGTTCGGGCCCATGGCAATGCGGTCCATGCGGCGGCGTTTTGACATGAAAGCATATCGGGGGATAAAAAAAGGAGCTGTGCAGGATTTTATGCACAGGCTCCTTTTGTATATGCAAGGAGAAAGCGAATCAATCGATCCACCCAAAATGTTTACAGGCATATTCGATGCCGTCTTCATCCGAGCGTTTGGTGACAAACGTCGCTTTGCGCTTTAATGCCTCAATGCCATTGCCCATGGCGATGCTTGTCCATTCCGGACGGAACATCTTCAAATCATTTTTGCCGTCGCCAAATACGACGACATCCTCATAGGGGGCATGCAGCGTGTCCATCATCCGGCGAATGCCCACAGATTTATCATCCGGCTCTACAAAAATATATTCCTTATGATAGCGGGCAAAAGGAAGCTGGGAAAGGAGAGGAAGCTGGGCTTCCTGTTCCTCAGAACAGGCAATATATACTTTGTATATGGCGGCTGCCCTTGTATAATCAAAATCCGGCGCAATCAACGTTTTCATGAAAGTATCATGCGTGGCTTCCCAAAAGGCGCCATCCTTACAGGTGCGATAGGGCAGGTTGCCAGTGGAGACCCCCCAAGGGAACCCCTTTTCTTCACAGTCCGCGATGAGCTGTTTGCAAAGCGCAAGCGGAAGAGGGCGGATTTCGATTACCTTGCCGCCAATGGTGATGCCGTTTCCGCCATCGCTGACAACATTGTCAAACCCAAGGGCTTTGGTATATTCCAAGGCCTTGGCCTGGCTTCGGCCAGTAGCAATGCAGACAAAGTGCCCCTTAGCGCGCAGCGCCTCTAGGGTACGGATGGTGGAAACCGGTACGATACCGCCTGGATTTTCGGCGGTTAAGGTGCCGTCAATATCAAAGAAAAAGTATTTTTTACGGGCTGGCTGTGCCTGCGTCCCAACACGCTCCATAGGTTTCAGGCCTTTCTATGTATGGTCCCCATTGATAGGACATAATTTTTACTGAAAGAAAATGTAGCATGGATGAAGGCAGCTTTCAAGGCACAGAAATGTAAGCGTTAAAGATTTTTTTTGAGCCTCTATACGTGCTCCCTGGGCTGAAAGGAAAGCCCGGATTTTTTCGCTTGGGCATGCTGCTCCTTGCGCGGAACACGGTAGAGCCGGCCATTTTTGCGGAAGCACGCACCGGTTTGCTTAAAGGAAAAAGGGACCTGATAAGCGATGCATTGCTGGCGCAGCGACAAAATCCATGAAAGATCACATACGCGCGCATGCGGGCCGGATTCGCCGCCGACGGTGACCTTTTCAATCTGTCCTGAGGACAGGGCAGCGGACAAATCGATAGGAGATAAGAGGGGCTCGCAGATAAGCTCTTTATGGCGTATAGGAGCCGATAACAGCAGAGGGATGCGCTCATCCGCGCGCTGCTGGTCCTCGCAGGTAACGCAGATTGTAACATGGTCATAGCCGACCCCCCAATTACGGGGCAAAGAAATAAAAAAACGGTCGATGCGCTTGGTAACGATATAAAAGCGGAGATCTCGCCGTAAATCTATCATGGACCAGGCCTCTGCCCGCCACACATCCGCTTGGTCCAAAAAGAAATCAGAGCTAAAGCAGGTATACAGCGTGGCGCCGGAAGGGATTTTATAAGCGCCCTCTCGGTTTTTAGCAAGAGGCAGGCGGAACGTACGATTTTGTACAGCGACAGAGCTATCCCGTTGATACAGCGCATCCCGACGGTATACATAACAATTTTGGCAGCCCGGGCTGATTTTGACGCATCCATGCCAAGGATTCCATAGGGGCATAGAGAGCACACCTCCTAACTTGAATATATGTACTGTAACACAGCAAAAAAATGGCGGCAAATGATTGCGATGAATCCAGGAGAGTATGGTATCATAAAGCTATTAAAAAGGTATGATGTATGGGGAGGAATAGGTTTTGGGGCAGGTTTTGCAAAAGGCGCTGGGATGCATCTTTGCCATTGTACTGGGCTATGGGCTCAAACGGCTTGGGTTTTTTCAGGCGAGGGAAAAGGAGACCATCAAAAAGATTACGCTGAATATCACGCTGCCGGCGGCAGTCATTACCTCTTTTGCGGGATTTCAGCCGCAAGCGCAGCTATATCTGCTGATTCTTCTGGGGTTGGGGGCCAACCTATTGTTTCTGGCCGCAGGTATGCTGCTGGGCCGAAAAAAGGAAAAATCTGCCAAGGTCTTTTATATGAACAACTGTCCGGGCTATAACATTGGCGCGTTTACCATGCCGTTTGTACAAAATTTTCTAGGCGCTTTCGGGATGGTGGTAACGTGCCTGTTTGATATGGGAAATTCCGTGATGTGTACGGGAGGCACTTATGCGCTCACCTCCGCCAAAACAGGAGAAAGCAAGACAACGGCAAAAACGGTGGCAAAGACGATGCTTTCTTCTGCGCCGTTTGATGTGTATTGCATCATGATCGTCATAGCGCTGCTGGGGCTTCCGCTGCCGGAAGCATTGATTTCCGTAACGAGCTTTGTGGGCAATGCCAACGGATTTTTGGCAATGCTGATGATTGGTATGATGTTTGAAATGCAGTTTCAGCCTCAGCATCTCAAGCAAACAGGGATTGTATTGATGGTCCGTTACCTAGGGGCCGCGCTGCTGGCGCTGCTGTTTTATTTTGTACTGCCGTTTTCGCTGGAGATACGCCAAGTCCTTGTACTGCTGTGCTTTGCGCCGATTCCGTCGATCTCTCCGGTTTTTACCGGCCGCTGCGGAGGAGACGAAGGGCTATCCAGCTTTACAGCTTCTATTTCCATCTTAATCAGCATTGCCGTTATGACGGTGCTTGTCGTCGTAATGGGGCTGGGCGCATAAAACGAAAACACAGGCTGCGGTGCACGTGCTTTTTGATTGGGTCAGTGCATGCATGATGCATAGCAAGCGCCGCCCTGCTTTTCACAGCGTTGGGCCTTGAGGCACCCTCGTACACAACCCCGTTTTTCTAAGACACGGCAAGGAAGCAGCGATATAGGAAGATAGCTCTGTGGCTGTAAAAAGAAGCTTACAGAGAATGACAGAGGAACATAAAGAAGTAATTGCGAAAATACTAACCTATGCTAAGCGAACGGGACATAAGAAAACTCTATGTGAATGGACGAACCATTTGCATAGAGTTTTTCTTTTGCTT
>OFMJ01001950.1_pt1 | contig 13654 bp, 13 predicted proteins | sample 1541801 | NCBI WGS metagenome assembly OFMJ01 (sample SAMN04209234, study PRJEB22552) | human gut metagenome | biome: gut; material: feces | host: Homo sapiens | place: USA: Oklahoma
AAAAATTGGTTAAATACTCCCGACAAAATATGGTCGCGATCTCCCGGCGCCAACACAGCTTTTTATTTTTAACATTTTGTGTATATGTCTTTTGCTGTTTGGGACTTCATTTTTCAGCCGTTCCTCTTTCAAATCCGTTCTTCCGGTGGCTTTTACCTGTGCCGTACAAACCTCCACAGGAGCCTTACACCCCTCCAACAGGCCCTGTTCTGTGCTCCGCTAGTGTCGTTTCCCTACCCTGTCCCCAAAACCGCACACAGGGCCGCACAGGGGCGAGTTTGGTTTTTGCCTGCTTGCTGGCGCATCTCAGGAGGATCACCCTCCCTTTCGGCAATCCCGTATAAGAACTCAGGCAGAAGAAAAAAATACCTCTGCCCCACTTTTCTGAAATGGAACCAGTTAAGTCCGTCATCCCATGCAAGCGTTTCTTCAAACCCAGTGGGGTGAAGGCCTTTTCTTTGTTTATGCGGCGCAGATTTTGCACTGCCAGAGGCGGGCCCCATGACATATACTCCACGGTATTTTCGCACACAAACAGCGAACCCGGCCTGTCCTGGGCCGGGTTCTAAGATATCACCTCATCTTTTATTAGGGGGAGAACCTCGGTGCTTTTCCGAAGGAAAAGACGGACTTCTCAAGTCCGAGAGGTTCTCTTGGGTCGAGCTGCTGCTCGACCTTGCCCCACCCCGTCTTGCTCCAATCTGTACGCCACGGCCTCTTGGATGGGCCGGATCGTGTACAGGAGCACACCGTTTTGTACTCTGCCGTCTCTTCCCTGGACGGTGGTCTTCTCTGTGTCGATGAGTCTCTTCTCCTCCAACCGGTGGACGTACTTCCGCACCGTGTTGGGGCTCATCCCCGTGCATTGGCCGATTCGCTTAAAGCTGGGCCAGCACTGATACGTCTTCCGGTCCTCGCAGAATAGGAGGTAGGCGTACACCGCGATCTCCCCTTGGTCAAGCCCCAGCGTAAAGATCTCGTTGGGGAGGGTGAAATACCGTTTCTTCACGTCACGCCCCGGAAATGTCCCCCACGTTTTCAGCTTTCCGGCCTCGTGTGATCCTCCACCCACTGGCGGAATTTTTCTTTTGGAACCACCATGCGGGTGCCGATCTTCAGGACAGGAAAGCCCTCGCTGTGGAGCAAGTCATACGCCCCGGCCTGGGAGATTCCCAGCACCTGGGCCACCAGCTCCGCGTTCAGAAACAGCGGGAGGTCTTCATAGGATTTGTAAGCGGACTCTTTCAAAACACACCTCCTAGGTTTAGTTTACCATAATTGTACCGCCATGTTTTTGGCTATGTCAAGGAGGGTGTCAGTTTTGACAGGGGCACTAGAAAGCCATTTTTCGGACGTCGAGAAAAATTTACAGTTTGTTCATTTGTTACCGTAACAAAGCTCTCAATAGTCTAGATACACTTATCGCTTTTCGGCGCACATATTTACGCCCTATAAAATCGGGTATTCCTCAATTTCCGCATTTGAAAAACCAACCAACCGCAGGCTCATATCTCTAATCAGCCTGTCAAGAAGAAAAATTAAATGTTGCATAGCCGAATCATCTCTAAAATCGTAGAAATAGGCGTGCCCATGAGTGATTAGGCGTCTCGTCTCTTTTATCATCTCACTAGCTTTGTCCGATGACCATCTTGTCTTTTGCAACACTTGCGGGAACTCATCAAACATATATTTCAATTCGGTTTTTAAAGGAAATTTACGATCTTTTGCTTTTTTAGGCTCCAGTTTATCAAACAGATATTCAAATGACATAACCTGTTCCAAAAAACGCTGCGGAGAAAACATTGTATCATTATTCCCTAAATGTCCTAATGGAATACTTTTCGTTATCTTGTTTCCGGAATCTATCGCAATATTGTTTAGTATTCTGGGGATATATTTCATAACATCGAACTTGCAAAAAACAATATCATCCCACGACATGGCTTTCTCTGAAACCATAGGGCAATAGAACCAGCTTACTTTTAATCCGTTTTTATACAGGTTAATTTGCCGGAACGGCACTTCCGGATTCGACGTCATAAACATTGCCAGACGGTATAGAACAACTGAAAGATTATAACATTCCCTTATGTCATCCGTATGCAGCGGAAGCATCGCCTCCCCTTTTTTATCAAAGTCTTCAAGAAGTCCCAGACGAATATCTTGCCCGATGCGATATTGCAGCTCATAACAATTTCCGTTCATGGAAAATGGTATCGCATACATGACCTTGGACTCCAATGACAAATTAGCTCCCTTCTGCGCCAAGTCCAGGTACTCATACTTACACCTAAAAACGTCATCAAGAAATGGAGACTGAAAACCTATGGAATCAAATCTTCCGTCTGAACCAATCATATTGATGGTGTAGCAGCGCAAATAACAAGTATTACCCATCGAAAAGTCGACTAAAAAAGTGGCTGATTGCCCTTGAGAACCTACGCCAAAATATTCCCCGTGAAGAATATAGTTATTCTTAAAGTTATGTTCCTTTGCAAAATCATCTAAGGCACTGTCACCTGAGAATAATTCCATACGGTAATTATCCATAACAAATGGGATTTTCTCATCCTTGAAGTCAATAAAACCTTTTACCATTTCATCTCCTCATTTCGGCCCTCACACAACATCAGCAGCTGCAAATATCAGATACTGCTGACACTTAGCTACTCGTTCACCCCTCTGCCCCATTTCGCAGCTCCCGATACAGGACTTTCGCCAAGGCCATCATAATCGCATTGTACTTGGAAGTGTCCTCAAACAGTTGGGTGTACGTCTCCGTACTTTCCATGTAGGAGCTTTGGGCCGTCTGATCGAAAATCTTAGGGAACACGTTCTTTTCGAAGATCTGCTGCCCATCTGCCTTGGCTGCCTTGCGGAGCTTTTTGTCCACCCGAAGTTTCTCGTAGAGCGTGCCCATCATCACCCGGTCCGCCGGGGTGAACGAACCCTTGTACGCCTCATTGATTTTCTCAATGACCTCGTCTAAGGGATCTTTCTTCGCATTCATATTGACCGCTTTCTTTGTCCTTGCGGGCTCCAGTGCTGTTGGTTTCTCCTCCAGTGCGATGGCGCCCTCAAAGGTTTTCTCCAGCCGATAGTACTCCAGTTTTACCCGGTTTTCCAGATCCCAGGGGGTAGAGGGCTCAGTGGGAATCAACTTTGCAAGATAGGAACAGAACAGATACTCCTTGTGGAGCTGCTTATCAAACGTCCTCACGATTTGCGAAATGTAGTTATACCACTTCACAAAGGAACGAATGAGGCGGCGGAACTGGTACCGCTCCTCCTTGCTCAACTGATTGTAAGCATTGGCGACAGGCAGCAGCGCACCGGAAATCTTGGACTGAATCGACTCAGCCTTTTTCGTGCCAGGCGCGAAATAAATCTTGCTGATCGCCTCAATATCGCTGTCGTTATACAGTCTGAATTCCCGCAGCTGCTTCTGAGCCTTATAAATCAGGTCAACATTGATTTCCTCAGTAAGGCTGGTCTCCTGGTAGTAAGGTTGGAAAGCCTCCAGGATCTCTTCCTTGGTATTCACAAAGTCCAGGATGTAAGTATCTTCTTTGCCAGGATAGGTGCGGTTCAGACGGCTTAAGGTCTGAACGGCTTTCACATCCCGCAGTTTCTTGTCCACAATCATGGTGTGGAGCAGCGGCTCGTCGAAACCGGTCTGGTACTTTTCCGCCACGATCAAGATGTCTCCCTCATCACGGAAAACCTGCTTTGTCTGGGACTCTCTTACAGGATTGCCGCAGCGGTCATGGTTCATGCCGCTCTCCGTGTATTCCATCCCCTCCGGATCATCCGGGTCCTTGATGCTGCCGGAGAAGGCAATCAGAATTTCCACATCGTCGTAGTGGTTTGCCTCCAGGTATGTTTTGATCTCATGGTAGTATCGCACTGCCGCCAGCCGGGAGGCGGTGACCACCATCATTTTCCCCTTTCCGCCGATCTTGTGCTTCGTCACATCCCGGAAGGTTTCCACAATGATGGCAGCCTTCTGCTGCAGGTTGTGGGGATGCAGTTCTTCAAAGCGCCGGATAGTCTTAATAGCCTTTGTAGTAGGTACTTCTGGGTTGTCTGGGGTGTTCTTAGCGATCTGGAAACAGGTCTTGTAGGTGGTGTAGTTCTCCAGCACGTTTAGGATGAAACCTTCCTCAATAGCCTGCCGCATGGAGTAAATGTGGAAGGGGTGGAAGGAGCCGTCCCCATATTCCTCCCCAAACATCTCCAGCGTCTTATTCTTTGGCGTGGCAGTAAAAGCGAAGAAGCTCAGGTTTTTGTGCTTTCCGTGGGTGATCATCTCCTGCACAAGCCCATCCTCAGCATCCTCCAGTTCCTCCTCCGCCTTGCCCTCCAGCTCCGCATACTCCTTGAGGGCATCATGGGTATCCGCCAGGGCCATTTTCAGCTTCATGGCGCTCTGTCCGGTCTGGCTGCTGTGGGCCTCGTCCACGATGATGGCAAATGCCTTGCCGGTGGTGTCGTCCACCTGCTCGTAGATGACGGGAAACTTCTGCAAGGTAGTGACAATGATCCGCTTGCCATCGTTGAGAGCGTCTCGCAGGTCTTTGGAGGACTTCTTTTCGTCAATGGTCACCACGGAACCCAGGGTGTGGTCAAAGCCGGAGACGGTCTCTTGAAGCTGAGCATCCAGCACCGTGCGGTCGGTCACAATGACCACAGAGTTGAAAATGGGCTTGTTGTTGTCATCGTGCAGGCTGGCAAGCCGGTAGGCAGTCCAGGCGATGGAGTTGGACTTCCCGGAACCGGCGCTGTGCTGCACCAGATAATTTTTGCCGGGTCCATTGGTTCTGACATCTTGGATCAGCTGCCTCACCACATCCATCTGGTGATACCGGGGGAAGATGACAGACTTCTTGGTGATCTCCTTCTGGGTGCCGTCCCTCTGGGGGACTTTCTCTTTCTTCACCTGGAGGCTGATAAACTTCTGGAGAATGTCCAACAGGCTGTCCTTTTGCAGAACGTCTTTCCAGAGATAGGAGGTCACATAGTCCCCGTCCGGTGCGGGTGGGTTCCCGGCTCCGCCGTCCCTACCGGGGCCGTTGCTGCCCTGGTTGAAGGGGAGAAAGTAGGTCTTGGTCCCGTCCAATTTGGTGGTCATCACCGCTTCGTAGAGGTCCACAGCAAAGAACACCAGGACGCGGTGGTTTAGCCGGAACGCCGGTTCCCTGGGGTCACGGTCAAACATCCACTGCCGCTTGGCGTTATCCACGCTCTGGCCGGTGAGCTGGTTTTTCAACTCAATGGCCACCACCGGGATACCGTTGACAGCCAGCATCATGTCCACACTGTTGTTATTCTGACCGGAGTAGTGCCACTGCCGGATACACTGGCAAATATTCTGGCCGTAGTGCTTCACGGCTACATCGTTCAAGGTGGACTCCGGCTTGAAGTAGCACACCCGGAATTCAATCCCCCGGTGCTTGAACCCGTGGCGCAGGACGCTGATCAGCCCGTCATTCTCCACAGCGTTCTCAAAGGCTCGATAGAACTTCACCTCCGGGTCGGAGTTGCACTGCTTCTCAAACCGCTGCCACTGGATGGGCTGGGTGGCCTGGACAAACCCCACCAGCGTTCCCAAATCCAGCGCCAGCTCCGCCGTGGCCCGGTAGCCCGCATCCGTCGCTTTCTGCCAGCCGCCCGCAGGGGAGATCAGAAAGGATTCAATATCCTGCTCAAATTGCTTTTCGTTATCGAGCATGATTGGTGCCTCCTTGATAGTACTTCATTTTTGAGGACAAATTACTTCAGGCAATTTAAGAGCAATTAAGTCCTCTACAGGAATTTGGATAGCTATGTCACGGATACTTCCTATATCCGCTGTAATAGGCTTTACATCCCGAACAAGCATATTTCTTTTATCATATATTCTGATACAAACACGAAATTCGTTTTGCCATTTATAACTCTCTCTTTTACAAAATTCATTTAAAGGGCCATAATAATCCTGAGGATAGTAAAATATCTTAGAACTAGCATATTCAAATTGATTTGCATAAATTTGTGTCAATCTCTGAAGCAACCGTTGTCCAAATGCATCTTCATTTAAGATAATAACCGCACTATCGCCAAATTCCCGCAGTTGTGAATCGGGTTTAATAAAACATTTCTCTACGGGATTGTATTCTAAAATGTACATACAGTAGCCTTTTAAGTATTGGATATACCCTTCGTCTATATATGATTGGTCTTGCATCATAGCACGTACTGTAGGAGAAAATCTATTAAAATAGTCATCGCTTTTTTGAGGGTTTACCCTAAAGACAATTCCCTCTCCTGCGTCGCCTTGTACTCCAGGTTTTAGCCCACTAGTATCTGTCTTTGAGGGATTGGTAAGGGACCAGGTGCCAAAATCATGAACAGACCGCATAAACACTGAGCCATCTAACAGCTTATCCGACCATTGCTTCGGATATATTTTTACAAGATAATTTCGCATAGTATATCACATCCTCCTTTTCCCCGTCACTACCTCATAAATGAGGGATTTTTTGTAGGATTCCAGGTCTATCAGAAAATCTTCTTTTTCTGCAATGAGCGTATCAATTTGTAAACACCATTTGTCAAGATATTTTTCAATTTGAACTTGTTCTTTAAAATCTGGAATAACAATCGGGAAACGCATTAAATTAAACTGAGACAATTTTGGTTGGGCGCTACCTGTAATGTATACATTGTAATCTCCTGCTTCCAACAAGTAGGCAACATAACCATACGAACATCCAGGTTTTACTTTTAGTATGTGAGCATGGTTATTTACCCAGAATTTTCCCGAAGCACGATATACCAATGGCAGATTTCGCATCCTTAGATTTGCTCCATCTTCACCAATCAACAAGACGGTATCGTCAACATTGTAATCATCGATTTTGTCTATTACTCCAGACGCACCGTAATAGTCATACAAACCCAATTTATTTTCTCGATTCTCCGCACTGATTGGTTCTCTCAGATAGTCAAGATTGGTCGCAATATTTTTTATACGACTAATAGCCCAATGTACAGGTATTTTCCCAATCCAAGGAATCCCGCTGTCCTTCATCTCCACATTCGGGTCAAGGCCCTTGGTAACGGCCTCATAGATGATGGATGCCTTCCACTGCTTATAGTCCTCGATGCTGGCCTTGGCCTGGGCGATGATCTCGTCGATCTTAGCGCATTGGGCGTCCAGGTAGGAGGCGATGGCGGTTTGTTCATCGAGTGGGGGAACAAAAATCAAGGAGTTGGCGAAATCTTCATACTTTATATTTCGCCCTTCTCTAATGCCAACAGTTAAGGAGTTCATCTCATCAATGAACAACTCGTTCTTAAAAAGATATTTCAAAAAGTTATTGTCAAAAGAATTATCCGCATGAAAAACCTGGTATGCTGGTGAACACACGCCTTCAAAATCAGATCGCTCAAAACCGCCTTGGAAACTCCGCAAACTTATTACAAAGTCATTTTTGTGGACAGTTTTGAATTGTTGTAAATCTGTGTTTTCGGATACTTGGACAACACCCTCTAACCAACTCTGCGGACATACACCATATTTTTGTGACGCAGCCAAGAGAATCGGGGTCTCATTACCACGATTATTTGTCTGTGTAAAATGGAACTTTGCTCGAATCAATTTCCAATTATTTGGAATTCTCCCCATCCAATGTATCCCGCTGTCTTTCATCTCCGCAAAACCCTTTGCCGGGGTCATCTCACTCACCGTCCTTCCCAAACAGGTCGTGGAGCTTCTGCATCAGGGCGTGCTCATGCTCCTCAATGCGCTGGGCAATCTGGCTGGCAGGCTCAATCTCCTTGTACTCATAGAAGGTGCGGGTGAAGGGGATCTCGTAGCCCACCTTGGTCTTGCTCTTGTCGATCCAGGCATCCGGGTTATAGGGCAGGACTTCCCGGGCGAAGTAAGCGTCCATATCCTCGTCCAGCGGCACATTCTCCGTGTCCCGCTTTTTGGGGTCGGCAACGGGCTTGCCCTTCTTCAGTACCTTGTTTCCGTCCTCATCCAGCAGGGGGCTTTCCACGGTGATCTTGTTGTACCCCAGGGCCACGCTGTCCAGCACCCGGCTCTTGCAGACGAGTTTCGCCCCGGACTCCAGCTCTCGCTCATAGGTCTGGTCCCGGTACTCCCCGTAGGCACGGACGATCAGCTCCCGGCAGGCCTCGGTGATGTCCACCCGCTTGTTGCCGATGGACTTCCGGCGGGACTCATAGCACTTGCTGGCGTCAATGAGCTGGACCTGCCCCACATGGCTGGCGGGCTTGTCCTTGGTGATGACCCAGATGTAGGTGGCGATGCCGGTGTTGTAGAAGCTGTCGTTGGGGAGCTGCACAATGGCGTCCAGCCAGTCATTTTCAATCAAAAAACGGCGAATTTCCGATTGGCCGGAACCAGCGTCCCCGGTAAACAGGGAGGAGCCGTTCTGGATGATGGCCATGCGGCCCTCCGGTTTCAGTTTGGACAGGCCGTTGAGCAGGAACAGCATCTGCCCATCACTCTTGCTGGGAAGGCCTGGGCCGAAACGGCCCGTCGACCCCTTCTTATGCTCCGCCTCCACCGCAGCAGCCTCCCGCTTCCAGTCAATGCCGAAGGGCGGGTTGGAGATGCAGTAGTCAAATTGATAGCCCTCGAACTTGTCGTCGTCCAGGGTGTCGCCGAACTGCATGTTGTCGGGATCGCCTCCACGGATCAGCATGTCGGCCTTGGCGATACCAAAGGTGAAAGGGTTCAGTTCCTGACCAAAACAGGTGACAACCGCATCGGCATCCAACTGTTTCAGCCGCTCCTCCATACAGGTGAGCATCTGGCTGGTTCCCATGGTCATGTCGTAGACCGTCTTGGTGATGCCATCCCCGTTAAAGGCGTTCTGGTCGCCAGTCACCAGCAGATCGCACATCAGATAGATGATGTCCCGGCTGGTGAAGTGCGCTCCAGCCTCCTCGTTGTAAGATTCGGAAAACCGCTGAACCAGGTTTTCAAAGATATATCCCATATCTACGGCGCTGATTTTCTCCGGCCCCATGTCGGCCTTATCGGAGCAGAAGTCCACAATCACCTGATAGAGCAGGCCCGCCTCCTCCATGCGGTCAATCTGGGCGCTGAAATTCATGCGGGAGAGAATGTCCTGCACATTGTCGGAAAAGCCGTTTAGGTAGGCCCGGAAATTGTCGTTGATGTTTTCCGGGTCCGCCCGCAAAGTCTCAAAGGTGAAAGGGCTGGTGTTGTAGAACTGGTATCCGGCGGCAGTCCGCAGGAACCCCTCCTTGACAGCTAGATGCTCCACCTTTTTGTATGTATCCAGCACCGCCTGGTGGGTAGGCAGCAGGCAGTCATGAAACCGCTTGATGACTACCATCGGCAGAATCACCAGGCCGTACTCGTGGGGTTTGAAAGCGCCAAAGAGAGTGTTTGCCACATTCCAGATGAGGGTAGCCTTCTCTTGTATATTTTTACCTGTTTCTGCAATCAACGTATCGCTGGTGGTCATGGTGATCTTCCTCTCTATTTCTCAGCAGCACTCGAAACGCAGCGTGCGTAACAAGAGCGCCGTTGTTATACTTTCCTTCTTTTTTCTACTGTTTCATTGTACCAAATCCCCATGGGAAAGTCCATAAGCCTTTCTCTAGCCTTCTCTCTCCTTATTAACCTACTATCGGCAAACCTTCTTCCGCGAGAGATTCTCCCAACTCAACTACTCTTTTTCCTTGGATTCTCCCCCACTCCACCACCTTTCCCGCATTGCTGGCGGGGTGAGTCACATAAGCCACCAAATGTGTGCAGTGCTCCACCATCCAGCGATTGGCACGAGGAATGGCAAACCTGCGGGGAACGTTCTCCATCCCCGGCGGATACAGGCTACCGTCAAAGGCTGGCGGCAGGGTGACCGGCCTCTCCCCGGGATGGTAGGCCAAAAGCATTGTCAGCCGCACCTGGGGATGATGCTGTTTTGCCGCAATCACCCCGCGAGCTGCCATGCGGTCAAAGCTGCCGTGGTTGCCCACATAGAACTCCGTCACGCCCTGGGTGATAAGCTGCTCCACCGCTTGTTCCAACGCTGGGTAAACGTGTTCTGGCGTGTCACGATGGCCGATGAAAAAGCAAACTTTGCCATTCATGGGTTTCCCTCCTCTTGATAGGCAATATTGCCTATCACACTTTATCCTCATTATAGGCAATAATAGAGATAAAGCAAGTGGAAGGAGGGAAACTGCATGATTTCGTACGCACCGCTGTGGCAAACCATGAAGCGTCAGGGTGCCAGTACGTATACGCTGCAAGTCAAGGGCGGTATCAGCAGTTCCACCATCCGCCGTCTAAAAGCCGGTGACTCCGTTTCCACAAACACCTTGGACGCCTTATGTAAAATCCTACAGTGTACCATTCCTGACATTTTGGAGTATGTGGCAGAAGAAAAATAGCCCCTGCATTGTCGTTGACAAGTGCAGGGGTTCGATTTTCCCTATTCTTTGTTTATACCGGCGCAAATTTTGCGCCGCTGCCGGTTGACCTATTTTTTCCCGCTCCTCCCCCCTGACCCACTCTCTGACCCATACCCTGACCCAGAACCGGTCACCAGCCAGTGGAACAGCCACCTCTATGTGGGGTATGTCTTGCGAAAACCGCCAGCAAATACCCCCGGAAAGGGCCCAGCAGGGCTGCATGTTACGGCTAACCGCCCCTCATAACCCGAAGGTCGTAGGTTCAAATCCTGCCCCCGCAACCAAAGACTCCAGGTTTTGTTACCTGGGGTTTTCTCTTGCCTTTTTGTGGGATACTGCCAGCACATCCGACTAGTTTGGCGGTATCCTTTGTATAGGCAGCACTGTTTTTTCTGGAAAATTGACAGGAAAGAACCACCTCAGAGCTTCTCGGCTCCGGGGTGGTTTTTCGTCTTGACCCATATCTGACCCATACCGCTTCCCCCCTGAGTTTGGGTCAAACTCTGGAGCGGATACCGCCGCATACCAGCCCTTGGACTTTTCCTCATAACAGCTGCTGGCCAAGCACCCCATCCATTTTCTTGGCCGCCTCCCGCTGGGCGGTGGTGGTGACGTGGGCGTAAGTGTCCAGGGTAAACCCTGCGCTGAAGTGGCCCAGAATGGAAGAGACGGTTTTCACGTCCACCCCGTTTTGCAGGGCCAGGGTAGCGAATGTGTGGCGCAGGTCGTGGAACCGCACATAAGGCAACCCCGCCCGTTTCAGCACCCGGCGGAGCATATTCCGAACACTGTCCGGCGAGATGGGCCCGCCGTTGGGAGAGGGGAACACATACTCGCTATGGGTTTTCTCTTGCTGGCTTTGCAGCACGGCCAGAGCCTGTTCCCCCAAAGGAATCACCCGGTAGGCGTTCTTGGTTTTCAGCGGGGCCTCCACTACTTTCCCGTTGATTCGCGAAATCTGCCGCCGCACGGTGAGGGGTCCACCGGGATTATTCCTTTAGTGCCAGCGCACTTATCAGTATTTATGCGGACAGGATTGAATTTGTGTCCATTGGCGGATTGATGCCGGGAATTGACCTGGAAGATATTATGGTAGGTATTTCCGTATGCCGGAACCAGGATCTTGCGAATGTGTTTTATCGTTTACATTTGATTGAGGCTTATGGTACCGGAATGGGAAAAATAATGAAAGCATACGAAGGCATGGCGGAAAAGCCTGTGATCGAAACCACAAAAAACGCCTTTAAGATCATGCTGCCGAATATTAACGCCAAATATGAAAAAGGCACTGAATCTGTGCTTCCAGCAGAGCCGCCCGCAAATACTCCTGTTGTCGCACCATTAAGTGACGGAGAAGAAAAAGTGCTGGAATATGCCCGGACACATGGTGCTGTTACAAGAAATGAAGTCATGGGATTGCTCGAAGTGAGTATCTCCACCGCTGCCAGAGTCCTGAAAAAGCTGGTAAAAAGCAATCTGCTAAAGCAGAATGGAAAAGGCAGAGGCACCAACTATATACCATTATAAATAAACGATATGCTGCACAGCCGATTGGAAAAATCCAGTCGGCTGTTTTCAGTTAGGAGGGATGCTATATTACCCAAACGGAAGTCAACGCCGTATTTGACGAGCAGGTGAAGCTCTGCGCCGACACGCTGCAGAAGAAAACCAAGGAATATACCGGGGATGATACAGACCGGCTGGGAGCATTTAAGGCGGCTGCTGCTTTGCAGCACGCAACACCCCAGCGGGCACTTGCCGGTATGATGGCAAAGCACATCATCTCCATTTATGATATGTGCTTTACGGACCAGAAAACTTTTGAGCTGGCTGTCTGGGAGGAAAAGATCACCGACAGCCTCAACTATCTGTTTTTACTAAAAGCTGTGATAAAGGAGGAATTGGAACATCAACCAGATTGAAACAAAAATTTTGAACTGCACTGCGGTACAGGAAGCGGAGAAAAACATGGTGTTTGCGGCCAGGCTCACCCAGCGGGGCCATAAGATCCATTCTATGGATGACCTTCTGGCTCTTTATGAGAAAGGCTATACTTCCGAAACGGTCAAACGGATTGCCTCTCTGCCTCATCCCGCCGTACAGAAGTTTTCGGTTATCACGGTGGCGGTTGTGGGTGCCAGCAGGCGTTTCCTGGCGCAGATCACCCGGCACCAAAACGAGGTCAAGTTTATCAGCGCCTCTTTGCAGTACAGCAATTATGCGGGGCAGGCCGATTTTGTGGTGCCTCATGAGATCCTGACGGCCAGCCAGTGGGTGCATGATTTCTACCTGAAAAAGTGCCGGGCTGCCATGGAGCATTATGCGGATATAGGCGCCTGCGGGATTTCCAGGGACGCCGCGGGGTACCTGGCTCCGCAGAGCCTCCGCAATGTGCTGATCATCAGCGCCACGCCTTATCAGTGGAAGCACATGATCGGCCAGCGGACTTGCCGTCGCAATACGGATGAAACACGCTTTGTCCTGCTGAAAATATGGGCGGACCTGTATGCGCTGGACCCGGAACTGTTCAGCCCGGAGCTTACCGGTCCCTTCTGCCAGCGGGAGGGCTGCCGGGAAAAAAGTATGTCCTGCGGCTGCCCGTGCGAGAAAGGGGCGCTGCCTCTTGCCCTGCTGCGCCAAGACTATCCCGCGGCACTGGAAGGAGGCGGCTGTGAAAATCAAGATCATTGATTTTGGGCTGCCGGAGAACCACCGTCCCCTCCGTTCTCACGCCAATGACGCCGGGGCGGATGTCTATATGCCTTTTGACTGTACCCTGGAGCCTGGCGGGATTGCTAAAATCCCGCTGGGCTTTGGCCTGGAGGTGCCGGACGGTTATGCCGCCTATGTGTTTCCCAGGAGCAGCCTTGCGGCACAAGGGGTGGTCTGCGAGCTGCCCCCTGTGGATTCCGGCTACCGGGGCGAGATCCACGCCATTGTCAGCAATGTGGGAAATGAGGCTCAAATGCTTGCGAAAGATTCCAGGATCGGACAGCTTATCATCATGCCTGTGGTGATCGCGGACTTTGTGAATGACATGGGTGGACAACGCGGCGCGGGCGCTTTTGGCAGTACGGGAAAATAACTTTTTGGCTTAATGTAAACCTTTTTGGTGAGTAACTTAAAGACAAAGCGTAGATAATGTCTACTGAACAAACGCCAGTTTTCTTTGCAGCACCCAAGTATCCAGCAA
>OFMJ01001955.1_pt1 | contig 13614 bp, 12 predicted proteins | sample 1541801 | NCBI WGS metagenome assembly OFMJ01 (sample SAMN04209234, study PRJEB22552) | human gut metagenome | biome: gut; material: feces | host: Homo sapiens | place: USA: Oklahoma
AACGCTTTGCGAAGGAAGTCCGGTGCGTTCGGCAGTTCCGTTGAGAATCTTGCAGGAATAAGGTTTCAAGTACTGTTCTGCCTGTGCGCGCATCTCCTCATTGGGTTCAACAGCAGTTACCACAGCGCCCGTACGCAGAAGCTGCTTGGTAAAAATGCCGGTTCCGGCGCCAATGTCCGCGATGGTTGTCTGTTCGCTGAGCCTCAATTCGTCTTGCAAAAAGGAAATGCACCGTTCCGGGTAATCAGGGCGATAGGAGCGGTAAAGTGTTGCTTTTTCATTGAATCGGCCGGATGATTCCATCTGATTCTCCTTTCGTTTGAACGAAGAAAAGGGGCGTGTGTCACACGTCCCTTTTTGTCTTGTTACTGATTTTGCTCGTTTTCTTGTTCAGCTTTGGGTGCATCTGCCTTGTTTTCTTCCGCTTCAAGCGGCTTTCCAAGGAATTCCGGCAGCTGCATGCCCGCCATCTGGAACATTTCTTGCATCGGCGGAATGGTTTTCAGCATGCTGGACAGAAAGTTGGATGTTGTAGAAGTGCCTTCTTTTCCACCCATGCTGTCCCAAACAGTAACTTTGTCGATCTTGAGGTTCTTGACCGCTTCCACCTGTGTTTTGGTGAGCTCTTCCAGCTTGTCGGCGATCATCAGTTTCATCGCGTCGTTGGCGTTGCCACCGGCAGCAGCAACGATCTGCGCAAGACCAGCTGCCTGTTTGGTGAGCATCTCCTGCACACCGCGTGCCTCTGCTTCCATTTTTGCGTAGATCGCGTCCGCTTCACCTTTGGCGCGGCGGCGGATCTGCTCTGCTTCGGCTTCGGCTTCCAGTTCCAATTTGCGCTTATCCACTTCGGTTTTGACGATGACGTCTGCTTCCAGCGTCGCACGCTCACGCGCAGAACGCGCTTCTTCTGCTTCCTGTTCGGCAGCATACGCTTCCTGCAGCGCTCTTGCGGACTGAATTTTTTCTGCCGCGGTAGCACGGCGCATAGCGTCTGCGCGTTTTTCGGTCAGGGTCGCGTTGGACTCGGCAATCTGTGCTTTGGCTTCGTTTTCACCTTTGATTGCTTCCGAATCAGCCATAGAAACCATAATGCGCTGTTCCCGCTTGGCGTTCGCTTCACCGATCGCACCGGAACGGTCCGCTTCCGCAACCGAGATCTTCGCGTCGTTGATGGCTTTTGCGGCTGCTTCTTTACCAAGAGCGGCAATATAGCCGGATTCATCGGTAATATCGGTCAGGTTTACGTTGATGAGCCGCAGACCGATTTTTTTCAGTTCGGTCTCCACGTTGCTGGAAACTGCCGCAAGGAATTTGTCACGGTCGGTGTTGATCTCTTCGATCTCCATTGTCGCGATGACCAGACGAAGCTGACCGAAAATGATGTCTTTGGCAAGCTCCTGAATTTCAGCGAGTTTCATGCCGAGCAGGCGCTCTGCAGCGTTCTGCATGACGCCCGGTTCTACCGAAATACCAACGGTAAAACGGGACGGCACATCAATGCGGATGTTCTGTTTGGACAACGCGTTTTTCAGATCCACCGAAATGGAAATCGGCGTTAAGTCAAGATACTCATAAGACTGCAGCACCGGTACGATAAAAGCGGCGCCGCCGTGGATACACTTTGCGCTGCGGTATGTACCGTCTTTGTTGGCGCCCACTTTACCGTATACGACTAAGATCTTGTCAGACGGACATTTGCGGTACCTTGAAAGGATGACAAGTAAGGTCGTGAACAGCAAAACGGCAATGACTACGACGAGAATGACTGTGATTGGATCCATTTTGAAATTCCTCCTTTATTATTCTGTGTTTCGTTATCTTCTACGGGCTTCACCAGAACGGTCTCTTCATCCAGAAGTTCGCAGACTCGCACCAGCGACCCGGTTGGAAGCGTTTGGTCAGACGTGCAGGCCGCATCCAGTTCCACCAGACGTTCCTGCATGGTCAGGGTAATTTTACCAGTTCCTTTTCCTTTCGGCGGGATGGGGATGTAAACCTTTCCCAGTTTTCCCACGGCGTTTCGTATGTCAAGATTTCCCCTGTCCTGAAGTTTCAGTGAATACTTAAACAACAGCGCGATGCCGAACAGTGCCGCGGTACCGGCCAGAAAGGCCAGAAACACTGCAAGAGCAGGGTGGATGTACTTGAGCAGTACCAGACCGGTCCATCCGCCGACGGCAAAAAACGCTACAATCCCGCGCACGGTGAATAGTGACAGGCCGTCAGTTCCTTCGCCGGGGCCGATCTCGTTGGGTGAATCGAACCCGTCTCCCGAAAGGTCTCCATCCGGCAGGTCGCCTGGGTCTCCAACGTCCCAGTCGGGCATATCAAGGTCAGCGCCGCCGGGGTCGGTTGAATCGCCGAATCCGAAGCCGAACAGCAGCAGAATGGATTGAATGACCAGAATAACCGTTGCCGCAATGGCAATACAGGCAAAGACCTGCTCGGTAATTGACATGGAATTCCACCATTCAAGCATAACCGTTTTTCTCTCCTTTCTTCATTTTATTCTGTTTTACCGGTTTGAAAAACCGTGTTAAACATGTCGTCCGCATGACGTTTTACAATCGAGGAAGCATAGTAAACTAAAATCATATGAATGCCGTTTACCAGCCGCTTAGTATTCGGGCAGTTTTCTTTGTATTTCCCAATTGCTTTTTTTATTTCAGATGTAAGCACAGAATCGGTGAGCACCGTTTCAAAATCCACCCGGTCCAGAATCTCGCACAGGCAGCAGTAAAGCTGTGATTCGGTAATGAGTTGTTCCGGTTCCTGTTCGGGGGAACCGTTGATGTAGGAAAGCAGCTGCGCGATCTGCTCCAGCTTCATTACACCTCTCAGCATATTTATGATGAGGATGCGCGCGAGATGTTCAGCGCCGTACCGTTTTTCTACCGGCTTTGGCACCCAGCCGCGGTTGATCCAGTTCTGGATTGCCGGAGTATCCAGCCCGGTGATTTCCCGCACCTGCGCCAGCATGAGCCCTTTTGTAACAGAGAAGATGCCCATTAAAAATTCTTCTGCGTTTTCGCCGTTGCGTTCTACGGTTGTGCCCGGAAAATAGGTTTTCACTGCCGCGCCTCCTCTCTATGGAGACATCATAACACACATTCAACTGAATGTAAATAGCGTTTTTAAGAATTTTACATATTTTCTTGCGAGCAGCATTGTTCAGACTATTTTTAAAAATGGTGGCGGTCCAGTGGAATGTGTTTCGCCCATTCAAAGGCTTTGTGCGGAATGTGGCAATATCCATCCGGGTTTTTGTCGAGATATTTCTGATGGTAGCTTTCTGCCGGATAAAAGTTGGAAAGGGGGCGCACTTCCACGGCGATTGGCGCAGAGTACCGTTCTTGAAGTTCTGCGACTGTTTGGGTAATGACGGGCAGATCGTCTAGTGCAGTGTAATAAATGCCGGTCCGGTATTGGGTTCCCCGGTCCATTCCCTGATGATTCACCGCGGTGGGATCGATGATCTCGAAAAAGAGTTCGATCAGTGTTTTGAGGGAACGCTCTTCCGAGTAGACGACCCGCACCGTCTCCGCATGACCGGTCTGATGGAAGCAAACGTCTTCATAGCTTGGCGTCAGTGTGCTTCCGTTGGCATAGCCGCTTTGGGTTTCCAGAACTCCGGGAAGTCTGGAAAAGAATTTTTCAACGCCCCAGAAACATCCTCCGGCAAAATAAATTTCTTTTCTCATTTGTTTTCCTCCTTGAGTATCGTGTTAGCATTGGATTAATAGTATCTGCTTTTTAAAAGGCAATCATCCCTGCCGCTCAAGAGCAGTGCGCATTGTTTTAAGAATATGAAAAACCGCCGTGCTTATTTGCACGGCGGTTTTTTGAAAATTTAATTTTATTCAATCCAGCCTTTTAATCCATCGTGTGCTGTTTTCAGCTGTTTTATAATGTCGATGTGCTGTGGGCATTTTTTCTCACAGGCGCCGCATTCCACGCAATGGGAAGCATCCTGTCCGCTTTTGCTGAGGAAGTAGTAGCTGCGCTTCGGCTGACCGAAATTCTCAAACATCATTCCCGCGTTGTAACGCGAGAAAACGCCTGGAATATTTACTCCCTGCGGGCAGGGCAGACAGTATTCGCAGCCGGTGCAGGGAATGGTGACGATGGATTCATAGGCCGCCTTCGCTTTTTTGAGCGTTTCTTTTTCCTCCGCACTCAGGCAGTTCGCGACCGCGTCAGGTTTGGAAAAGATCTCAATATTGTCTTTGAGCTGTTCAAGGGTAGACATTCCGCTCAAAATACAACTGATCTGCGGATAGTTGATGAGGTGACGGAACGCCCATTCCGGAGCAGAATGCTTAACAGCCGCTTCATCGTACACTTTTTTGACCGGAGCCGGTGTGTTGACCAAACCGCCGCCGCGCAGCGGTTCCATGATGACCAGCGCACAGCCTTTTTCTCCGGCGCGGAAGATCGCCTGTTCCGTTGCTTCTTTATCCACGTCCAGAAGATTCTGCTGGATCTGGCACATATCCCAGTCGTAATAATTCAAAATATCCTGAAAGACCGGGTAAATTCCATGGTAAGAAAAGCCAATGGCGCGGATCATACCCTCATCGCGGAATTTTTCATATTCTTTGATGATTTCACGGCGCTTGATTTCATCCCACGTTGCCGCTTGAATGTTGTGGATGAGGTAGACGTCAATATAGTCGGTTCGCAGTTTTTTCAGCGTGTTTTCTAAGTTCCGCCGGATGTCGCCCTGCGTTTTCATGACGTTGAGCGGCTGTTTGGTCGCAATTTTTACATTTGCGCGGTATTTGCCTTCCAGCGCTTCGCCCAACACCTCTTCACTGGTCGTATTATGGTAGCCATACGCCGTATCAAAATAAGTGATGCCGTGTTCTGCTGCGTAGCGGATGAGTTCAAAGGCTTTTTCGCGGTCGACCTGCGCATTGCCGTTTTCGTCAATGTAACGCGGCAGGCGCATGCAGCCAAGCCCTAAAGTGGATACATCATAGCCGGTTTTGCCGTATGGACGATAGTTCATTTTTTGCACCCTTTCCAGAATTGATTGTTGTTTGTGGGTTTTATGCGGACATTATAGCACAAACTATGCCAAATATCAACGAACAAGCAGCCGTGAATTGGCAGACTTTACTTACAATTTACCCAATAATTGCTCTTATTAGAGAGCGGTTTCGCTCATCCGTTAAGCCACCCAAGGCCATTGATGATGATAAAGCATTGGCAGCCAAACACAAGAAGCAGCGCGCCCAAAAGCGGCCAGGTGTATTGCATGGCTTTTTTTCGCACCACTGTAACAGCTATTATAAAAAGCGAGAGCAAGGGAAATACAAAAACGATCCACTTGTCAGCTACGCCGCTCACCCCATTGCTGTTCCATTGCACCGCAATCTGATCCGGTAGGAAAAATACCGCGCATAAAGCCAGAATCATCATAGCGCCGATCAAAAGCCAACAACTCCAGGGAATCCGTTTCATATTGTAAACGCCTGCCTTTGTAATACACAGCTGATTTTGCGGGATAAAAGTGATATCATCCGCCATTGTTCTCTAAAGTTTTAAGAGGATTCTACACCTGTTCAATGTTTCAACTGTTTGTTCAGCTTTCCCATTTTTTAGCGTGTTCTTCGTTCCACACATTCGGGTCACCCACTCCGGTTTCAGCGGCACGGAAAACAGGGTTTTTTCCGTCTTTTCGCTGTTTGCGGTAATCCTTCAGCGCAACCAGCGCTTTGTGACCAAGCAGTGTGATCGCCACAAGGTTGACCGTTGCTATCAGCCCCATCAGAATATCTGCAAGGCTCCAGACGGTCGAGAAGTCTAAAAGCGCGCCCACGAATGCCGCTGCAACACAGGTACAGCGGAAGATGAAGAGACCACGTTTGGAATCCTTAATAAATTTAAAGTTGGATTCGGTATAATAATAGTTGCCCACCAGAGAACTGTATGCGAACAGGAAGATGGAAATGGTGATAAACAGCGGGCCGAAGGCGCCGGTCTGGTTGAAAACCGCGGCCTGCACAAAGTCCATTCCACGCAGGTCGCCGATCGGCACGCCGGACAGGAGCAGCATAAAAGCAGTGGTGGTGCAGATCAAAATCGTGTCGATGAAAACGGAAAGCATCTGCACAAGGCCTTGTTTGACCGGGTGGGATACATCAGCCGCAGCGGCGGCGTTAGGAGCGGAACCCATACCTGCCTCATTGGAGTATAGACCGCGTTTGATTCCTTGAATTACGCAGGAACCCGCAAATCCGCCGAAAATAGCCTGAATGTCGAACGCCTGTGAAAATATAGTTCCGAACATATCCGGCACCAGATTGATGTTTTTAAAGGTGATAAATAATCCCAGCGCAATGTAGATGACCGCCATGATTGAACAACCGCAGAGACGATTCGGCTGATTCTTTGTACACCGCCGAAAATGACAAGCGCTGTGAGTAAAGCGAGGATGCCGCCTACCACATACGGCCAGAAAGACTGGCTGTATCCATCAATATAATAGGCGAGCGAGGAACCCGCGTTGTAGGACTGGAGAGCGTTGAACCCATGGGCGAAGCAGGCAATGAGCAAAACGGCAAACACAACGCCCCATTTACGGCTGCCAAGCGCTTTTTGAATATAATAAGCAGGGCCGCCCACATATTCTTCACCGTGCTTTTGCTTGTACATCTGTGACAGGGTACTTTCAATGAACGCGGACGCTGACCCGATCAGTGCGAGCAGCCACATCCAGAAAATTGCGCCATATCCGCCAATCGCGGTAGAGGCAGCGATGGCGGTGGCAACACCGGCGATGTTTCCGGTACCCACACGGCTTGCGGTTGAGATCATCAACGCCTGAAAAGAGGAAATGTCTTTTCCGTTCTTTTTCTTTTCGCTCAGTACCCGGATTGCCTCCGGAAACATGCGAAACTGTACCAGTTTGGTGCGGACGGAAAAATAAATTCCCACTGCCGCCAGTAAAATAATGAGAATATAGGTATACATAAAGTCGTCAATGCTACCTAAAACTCCGTTTAACCATTCCATAAATCTTTTCCTTTTCTTTTTTTGCGGGATGGCCGCGGCGGAACATCCGCCGCATTTTACACAAAGTGTTTTTATTATACTGTATATTTTACAAAATTCCCAGTTTAAAGCGTATTTTCAGTGAATAATGTTATTTTATGGCAGAAAATTGCCATTTTATTGTTCCTGCCTTGGCGGGTATATTGGCTGATCCTTTTTAAAATTGTATCGAAGGTACTGGGTGGGCGGGACTCCGTGTATTTTCTTAAAAACACTGCTGAAATAAAGGGGATCGGAATAACCGACTGCATAACTGATTTCCGAAATGTTCAGTGAGGTTTCGCGCAGCAGCCGTGCGGCTTCGTTCATTCGTATCCGCGTATGATACTGGTTGATGGTCATTCCTGTCTTTTGTTTGAATAGAGTGCACAGATACTTATAACTCAAGTTCATATGCAGCGCGATTTCTTCAGAAGTCAGACTAACGGTGTCATGTGTTTCCAAGAATGCGATCAGCCTTTGGAGAATCGTTTCGGACCGATTGCCGCTTTTGTAATTGACAGTGTCGTAAAGGTCGGCGAAAAGTTGAAATAAAACGCTGTTAACCTGCGCGATGCGCAGCGGGTCGGAAGAACTGTATAGTTCGAGCAGGTTTTTGATGTGGAGGTCTACACGGCTGTGCACAGGCAGATTTGCGTGTTTGGGCAGTACCAGGTAGGTTCGGTAATCCTCCGGGTGAAAGTCCTGCCGTTTTACTGTGCGGTAATCGTCGTAAGGGCGGTATCCGTCCAGCTGCTGTCCCAAAGAAAAATGTACATAAAACCAACAGGTCCCTGCCGGTATGATCCGTTCGCCCCAGTGATGCACGCCGGCTTTCAGAAAAACAAATTCCCCCTGCTTGAGCGGGTATACAATGCCGTCTTCGATAATCTCCATCTCACCGCGATAAAGATAGATGAAAACATGTTCGTCTATGATGCGGTCCTGATGGATAAAATCCTGTTCGGCCGTGACTGACCCGGCAATGCTGAGAAGCGGCAGGGTGTCCAGAGGAAGGTACACTTCGTGCACTGGTTTCACCGTCCTTTTAAAATAAGAAAATTTTCCATGTTTTTTATCATTTTCGTTATAGCGTATTTGCAATACATCTACTATAATAAGAAGCAGGAAATTTTACAAGACCAAAAGGTAAAGGAGCAAACGCGTTATGATATTTCAACCCTTCTCTTCTCGTGAGATACAGCTGCGTGACAGCGAGCTGCTTCGCCGCCGCACAGCGAACCGCAATTATCTCATGAGTCTCAAAAATGAAAATCTGTTGCAGAATTTTGTCCATGAAGCGGGAATGACCGTATTGTTTCAATCCGGAGAACGGGAAGAAATGCACGGGGGTTGGGAATCACCATTGTGCCAGTTGCGCGGTCATTTTTTGGGGCACTGGCTTTCCGCTGCCGCAATGAACTATGCGGCGACCGGCGATATGGAACTCAAAGCCAAGGCTGATGCCATTGTCGCGGTGCTGGGTGAATGTCAGCAGGCGAACGGCGGCGAGTGGGTCGGCTCCATCCCGGAGAAATATCTGACATGGATCGCGCAGGGACGGGCGATCTGGGCCCCGCAGTACACCCTCCACAAAACCTTTATGGGCCTTCTCGATATGTATGAAATGGCGGGTAATGAGCAGGCGCTTTCCATCGCGGTGAATTTCGCGAAATGGTTTTCCCGCTGGAGCAGTAGCTTTACCCGGGAGGAGTTTGACAATATCCTGGATGTTGAGACCGGCGGCATGCTGGAAGTTTTCGTGCAGCTTTACGGGATCACCGGCGCGCCGGAGCATAAAGCGCTGGTGGATAAATACTATCGCGGGCGGCTGTTTGACGCGCTTCTGCGTGGGGAGGACGTGCTGACGAATATGCACGCCAATACCACCATTCCGGAAGTCCTTGGTGCCGCGCGGGCATATGAGGTAACAGGTGAACAGAAATGGCTGGACATTGTAAAGGCTTACTGGAACAGCGCGGTGACCGAACGCGGCTGTTATGCCACCGGCGGGCAGACCTGCGGCGAGATCTGGACACCCAAGCACGAGATGAACGCGCGTCTGGGCGATAAAAATCAGGAGCACTGTGTGGTCTACAACATGATGCGCCTTGCGGAATTCTTGTTCCGCTGGACGGGAGAGTCCCGTTTTGCCGATTATTGGGAACGCAACCTGTACAATGGCATTATGGCGCAGGGCTATTGGGATGGGCACGCAAACGCCACCAACGGTGAGTGCCACGATCATCCGATGACCGGCCTGCTTACTTACTTTCTTCCGCTTCGGGGCGGCGCCCGGAAATTCTGGGCGAGCAGAACGCAGGACTTTTTCTGCTGCCATGGTTCTCTGGTGCAGGCCAACGCTTCTCATACAAACGGCATGTACTATCATGACGATGACTCGATTGCGGTCTGCCAGTATTTTGATTCGGTTCTGACATCCGAATTCGGTGGTCAGAGGATTACGTTGGAACAGAAGATCGATCCCCTCAACGGGACCAATCACACTTCGTCCGATTCAGCCGGTACACAGGCGATCAACCGCTTGACCCGTGTTTATCAGCATGACCCGAATAAGTTAGCTGTTCGTTTCCGTATCAAAACAGACAAAGCGGTTCGCTTCACCCTGAAACTCCGCGTTCCGTTCTGGCTCAAGGGCGAACCGGTTGTTGCGGTGAACGGTGAACCGGTATCTGTCAAAGCCGATGAACGCGGCTTTTTGGAAGTGACGCGTGACTGGCAGGATGATGAGGTTTATCTGGAATTGCAAAAGGGTATTACCGTTTGCCCGCTGCCGGGGGATGATACCCGCATTGCTTTCTTAAACGGCCCGATTGTATTGGCCGGCCTGTGCGATGAGGAACGTACTCTCTACGCGGAATCGGATCAGCCGCTGGAAACGCTTCTGGAACCGGATAACGAACGTGAGTGGGGCAACTGGAAGCAAACCTTCCGCAGTGTGGGGCAAGACCGCGGGATTCGGTTCTGGCCGCTGTACCGGATTGGGTATGATCGTTACAGTGTTTATTTTCCTGTAAAACGTCGGTAATTACACCGGAAACAGTGCAAATCAATAAACAATCCAATGAAAAACAAAGGAGCAAACCTATGAAACGACAAGTGGACTATTCCAAGCTGCGTGGGTTTAATTACACCCAAAGCAATGCGAAAAACGACCGCGATTTCTGGGAGCATTACGATCATGAGATCGTTGACCGCGAAATGGCATATGCTGCCCGTCTCACCCTTAACAGCGCGCGCATTTTTCTGCCGTACAGCGTGTATTACAACAACAAGGAAAAATTTCTTGCCGATGTGAAGGACTTTGTTCAGACCGCGTGGAAACACGGTGTCTCCACAAGCCCCATCGTTTACTTTGGCTTCCGTTTTCTGCCGGAAGATTTTGAGCACACCCCGTTTGACGGCCCCGGCCTTCGCCCGGTTATCAAAAGCATTGCGGACAAATCCGCCTGGGTGTTGGGTGAGCGGTATTTTGACGACTTGCTCGGCGCCATCGGCGATGAGCCCGGCCTGCTGTTCTGGGATATTGCCAACGAACCGGGGTACACCGATGACTTTGTCACCTGGTATGACGATGAACCGGAGTATCTGGAAACCTTCAGCAAGCGCCCGGATATGGAAGAATTGCGCAGAAATCAGGAGATCACCTGGGAATGCGTCCGCCATTTCTGCAAATATGTAAAAGAAAAAGACCCGGATCATGACATCGGCGTCGGCAACATCTTCATTTTTGAGACCGAACCGTCCGGTACTGCGGACTTGGTTGATGTCATCATCTTCCACGATTATTCCGCGACCCGTAAACGGATGCGCAACATCTACGACCGTGCCGTCGCGCTCGGCAAAAAATACAACAAACCGATTCTCAACAACGAAACCGGCTGCCTCTGCCGCGGCAATCCGTATGATATGACACTGGAAATGCTGGAAGAGTACAACATCGGCTGGTATTTGTTTGAGCTGACCATCGGAAAAGATAGCTGGAACCGTGCGCATGGGCTGATCTATCCGGACGGCACCATCCGTGACCCGTCCATCATTGCCGCACTTCACGGCTTCTACCGCAAACGCGACGAAGGAATCATCCGCGTGGATGTCAATCAGGAGGATTATGTCACAGAACTTCTGCAGCGTGTCAATATGCTGATGACGGATACCCGCTGCAACCGCCGCGATGACCACAGCGGTGATGCGGAAGAGGTTCTGGAACTGTGTGAATACGCCGCCAACATTCTGGAAGCGGGCGAATTGGTGCCGATGAACTATCCGCCGACTGCGAAAGTGGCAGCATACCGCAGAATGAAGAATCCGGATGTGGAGGAACTCAAAGACTGGTTGTTTGAGCTTGCCGAGACACTGAAAAAAGCCTGCCGTATTGTTTGATATAATATGGAATAAAAAAGCCGTGAGCAAAAGCTCACGGCTTTTTGTGTTGCAAGGTTGATTCGGAAAAGGTCAAATTGTTTTGGGCAGCTTTTCCAAATCGTTCAAATCAAATGGCGTTTGCTGATAAATAAAGTAGTTGAGCCAGTTGACGTAAATTAAGTTCGCGGTACTCCTCCAGTTAAAATGCGGGGTGCGGTTGGGATCGTTTTCAGGGAAGTAATTTACAGGGACCTCGATGGGAAGCCCTTTTTCCAGGTCGCGGAAATATTCTCCCGCAAGCGTTAACCGGTCATATTCCGAATGGCCGGTGATAAACAGCTGGCGGTTATCGTGAGAAGCAATCAAAAACGGTCCGGCTTGTTCCGAGACAGCCAGCAGGGAAAGGTGCGGGTTGTCTACAACATCTTTGGTTAAGATGGTCGAGTGGCGGGAATGAGGCGCCAAAAACTCTTCATCAAAGCCGCGTACCAAAGGATTGCGGTAGGAAAGAACGCGGTGTTTGTAAACGCCGAATAATTTTTTAGGAAGCGGTACCTTTGGAATATTATAATGATAGTATAAGCCCGCTTGCGCAGCCCAGCAAATGTGCAGGGTAGAGAAAACGTGTGTTTTGCTCCATTCCATGATCTCACAAAGTTCGTTCCAATAATCTACGTCTTCGAATTCCATCTGTTCAACAGGAGCGCCGGTTATAATCAAACCGTCAAAGTAATCGTTTTTCACATCCTCAAAGGTGTTATAAAACTTAAACAGGTGCTCTTTCGATGTGTTTTTCGAAGTATGAGAAGCTGTTTGCAGAAGCTCGATGTCAATCTGCAAAGAAGAGTTACTTAAAAGACGCAGAAGCTGTGTTTCGGTTTCCAGCTTTTTGGGCATGAGATTCAATATCGCAATCCGCAGCGGACGAATATCCTGACGCATAGCGCGGTCTTCGGTCATAACAAAAATATTTTCGCTTTCCAATATGGAACGCGCTGGTAAGGTTTTGGGAATATTAATCGGCATAAGCAACAAATCCATTCTTTTCGTTCGATTGAAATTTTTATATTAATAAGGAATATTATAGCAAAAAACTCACTAAAAATAAAATATAAATTTTTTGTCGAATTTGCTTGACAAAAGTGAAAGGTATGTGGTAAGATAAATGAGCCGTTTTGAGAGGGGCCTTTCGAAAGGGAGGCGGGCAACGAAAAAAATCGCGGGAGCGAAAAAAGTAGTTGACAAATCGAAAGCGGTGTGGTAAAATAAAGAACAGTCGCCCGCAGGGGAGACGGAAGCGAACCTTGAAAATTAAACAATGGAAAGCGAACGAAATAGACCCGTTAATTCGGTGGAACGAAAGGTTCCACGAACTAACAGATTTCGAAAGAAAAGACGTTAGTAGTTCTCATGAGATGAAGATCATCTTAGGGATATGATTTTAGAAGGCGAAAGCCTTTTGAGATACCATATTTTTAAGAGTTTGATCCTGGCTCAGGACGAACGCTGGCGGCGCGCCTAACACATGCAAGTCGAACGGAGCTGATTCGACAGAAGCCTTCGGGTGGACGATGGATCAGCTTAGTGGCGGACGGGTGAGTAACACGTGAGCAACCTGCCCTTAAGAGAGGAATAACGTTTGGAAACGAACGCTAATGCCTCATAACATAACGAGATGGCATCATCTTGTTATCAAAGGAGCAATCCGCTTAAGGATGGGCTCGCGTCCGATTAGATAGTTGGCGGGGTAACGGCCCACCAAGTCGACGATCGGTAGCCGGACTGAGAGGTTGAACGGCCACATTGGGACTGAGACACGGCCCAGACTCCTACGGGAGGCAGCAGTGGGGAATATTGCACAATGGGGGAAACCCTGATGCAGCGACGCCGCGTGAGGGAAGAAGGTTTTCGGATTGTAAACCTCTGTCTTTGGTGACGATAATGACGGTAACCAAAGAGGAAGCTACGGCTAACTACGTGCCAGCAGCCGCGGTAATACGTAGGTAGCGAGCGTTGTCCGGAATTACTGGGTGTAAAGGGAGCGTAGGCGGGAAGACAAGTTGAATGTTTAAACTACCGGCTTAACCGGTAATCGCGTTCAAAACTGTTTTTCTTGAGTGAAGTAGAGGCAGGCGGAATTCCTAGTGTAGCGGTGAAATGCGTAGATATTAGGAGGAACACCAGTGG
>OFMJ01001960.1_pt1 | contig 13577 bp, 12 predicted proteins | sample 1541801 | NCBI WGS metagenome assembly OFMJ01 (sample SAMN04209234, study PRJEB22552) | human gut metagenome | biome: gut; material: feces | host: Homo sapiens | place: USA: Oklahoma
CCGCCTTACAGCCAGGAAACTGGCCCTTCGCATCCTTCAGGACATCCGTGACACCACCGGCCTTCCTGCAGCCTGCGGCATCGGTACGAACCTGTATCTTGCCAAAATAGCCCTGGATATCACAGCAAAGCATAATTCTGATTTTATAGGCTATCTGGACGAAGAGACTTACCGTAAGACTTTATGGGATCACCGGCCGCTTACCGATTTCTGGCGGATCGGCCCCGGCATTGCCAGCCGGCTGTCGTCCATGGGAATCACCTCAATGGGTGAGGTTGCCCATATGGACGAAAAGCTTCTTTATAAAGCCTTCGGCGTTGATGCAGAATATCTCATCGACCATTCCTGGGGAAGGGAACCCACCACCATCGCGGAAATCAAAGCCTATAAATCAAAAAACAATTCCCTCTCCAGCGGCCAAGTGCTGTTTCGGGAATATAATTATGAAGAAGGGCTGCTCATCGTCAAGGAAATGGTGGATCTGCTCTGTCTTGACCTGGTGGATAAGGGCCTTGTCACGGATTCCATTTTTCTTTACGTGGGTTATTCCCGGGATACCGCAAAATCCTCCCACGGGACCTCCCCGCTCACCGTAACGACCAACTCCGTACGTGTCATTACCAAAGCTTTTTCCCTGCTGTATGAGAAAATAGTTAACAAAACCGCCCCTATCCGCCGCGTAAATATCGGCTTTAACAATGTGGTGGATGAGGCATACGAGCAGTACGATCTCTTTACCGACCCTGCCGAGCTGGAAAAGGATCGGAAAATACAGATAGCCGTCCTGGACATCAAGAAAAAATTCGGCAAAAATGCCATCATGAAAGGAATGAACCTGGAGGATGCCGCAACTACCAGAGAACGGAATCTTCAGATAGGAGGTCATAAAAGTGGCGAATCAGACTAAGGCCGACCGTGCTAAAATTTTCATGCCCTTCGATGCAGTAAAAGGCTTCCGTGAAGCTCTTGCTGAAAAAGAGCGGATCATTGTTCCCAAAACAGAACTGTCAGAGGAGCGCAAGGAAGAGCTGGACCGCAGGCTGAGGATGATACACACCGGAGACATCATCACCGTCGTTTACTTTCATGACGGTGAATACGTAAAGCTCACCGGCATGGTCTCAAAATTCAATCCCGCCGGCAGAACGCTATCCATTGTTAATACCATGATACCCCTTGACGATATCCGCGAACTGGAGAATTCTGCAGGAGATAATTTCTAGGGCAAACGCATATAAACCGGCCGGGGCGCAAACCTGCTTTAATAAATGGGCGAAAAATCTCATCACAGCTATGCCCTGCGCGCGCCCCCTGTCCCACCACAACAAACGCTGCAGGCCTTTTTGCAGCCTGCAGCGTCTGACTATTATACATATTTAAAATTCCCGTTTCGTTTTTACGGTTTCTTTCCCAATCTTTTCTTACTGTTTCCCATGCTCCGCATCCCAGTCTTCATTTGCTTTTTCCACCTTCAGGGAATACAGAAGTATTATCATAATTATAACCATGATAAACGGGAACCACAGATACAGGAAGTTCAGCATATTAATACAGGACTGCGGCTGAATCTCCGCGTTTGCTATATAACCGCCGGCTGCGAGCAGCCATCCGGTTAATGCGGTACCGATGCCGCTTCCGATCTTAATTCCCAGTGAGGAGCAGGAGTACATGGTTCCGTCAATCCTCTTGCCTTTTGTCCTGTAGGTATAATCGCTGGTTGCTGCAATCAGCGCGTTCAGATCTCCGGTCAGGGGGCTGACACAGAGTCCGGCAAGAACGGAGAAGCACAGCATCATGGGGATATTGCCCATCATTCCGCCCACAATAAAACCGATTCTCATAAAGAAAGCGATACAATACCCGAACAGATTTACCTTATACATTCCCTTTGCTTTTTTCACCAGCCAGGGAGTAAATGCCAGGCCGATAATCATCGGGAACATCTGCGCCGCGGAAAAGGTTCCCAGCAAAGCGGGATTGCCCAGCACATAGGTCATATAATAAATACCGATGCCCGCAATGCCAGTCTGAATATAAGTCAGGACATAAACAGCTACAATAATCAGATAATATTTGTTCGCAAACAGAAGCTTGGCGGATTCCCAAAGGGACAGCTTATCTTCCCCTCCCTTTTCAGCGGAGGTCTGCACCTTTTCTTCTTCATCCGGCACTTCCTTTACAGACAGGACGGATATGGTATTTACCACCAGGCCGATAAGCCCGTACACAATTGCCACGTTACGCCAGCCTGCAGCGCCGCCGCCCATGGATGCCACTGCCTTAATGGTAATGGATGCCACTACCAGGTTGGTTGCCAGGGAAAACATGAACCGGATGGATCCCATCTGCACACGTTCATTGTTGTTTTTGGTGATAAGCGCTGTTAAAGATGCATATGCAATATTGTTTGCGGTATAGAATACAGCATTCAGCAGCGTGTATGCGATAAAGAAATAAGCATATTTTGCGGTATCGCCCCAACTGGAGGGAATCGCAAAGATCGCAATCAGACATACTGTATTTCCTATGTAGGACCAGAGCATCCAGGGACGCGCTTTCCCCATTTTACTCTTGGTCTTGTCAATCAGGCTGCCGAAAAATACGTCCGTCACGCCGTCTGCAAATTTTGAGAACATCATCAGAGTTCCTACAATACCTGCATTCAGCCCCACCGTATCCGTCAGATAGATCAGAACAAAGCTTGTCAACAGGGCATAGACCATATTGGCTGCCCAGTCACCGGAACCATACCCCAGTTTGTTGTACCATTTCAAATACTTTTTTTCCTGCATATCCCCTTGCACTCCTTTTTTGTTTGTCCAAACCCTGCATCTGCGTTGTATACCCGGTATCCGTGTCTCCGGATCTTACATCCCCGCCATTACAGAAGTCCGGCATTTTTTCCCTTTTGCAGTTGATTTATTCTCTGCAATTAGCAGTGTGTACGAGCACTATATTTATATTTTAGTTTTATACTTCCATTTTGTCAATAGAACAAAGTTATACGCAAATATTTCTATGCATTTTTCACAAATTACAAGTTGTAATTTTATTATTTTTTTCATACAAAACGTGAACGCGATGTGTCCGCACACATTTTCGTTCTGTATTTTACATATTCACCATATTTCTGCAAATGCAGTGCTGTTTTACAGTACTACAATTATTGCGTAAAAAAAGCAAACAAACTTAGAGTGAATACAGATCTGTGCTGTTATAGTCTATGATAATCTGATATACTCAGGAAAATGGGGATTGAAATATTGGACATATGAATAAAGAATTGTAAAATTGAAAAGGGAAATTTTATTCTGATTGCCGCCGCTATGGCTGTTATTATCGCCGCTTCCGCTGCCAAATCCGTTTTTGCCCTGTTTTCGCCCTGTTTTTGCGTCCGTTTTCCTTCCCGGCAGCCGTAATCCTGCCAGCGGCTTTTATTTTAATATTTTCACGGCATCAGATATCAGGGAGGTTATAAAGATATGGACAAGCTGCTGATTATTGACGGTTCCAACCTTCTTTTTCAAATGTTTTTCGGCATGCCTTCGCGTATTATAAACGGGAAGGGAAAGGCGGTCCAGCAACTGGAAACCGATGACATTATCGCGGGCTATGCTTACGCCTATGGGGAACAAATGTCAGTTGTAATTGCTTCCTTTGACAGTGATTTTTTTCAGCTGATCAATAAAAATATAAGGGTTTTACGCTACCGCGGCAAAAATACGGTTGTCTGTGATTCTGATTATATCAAAGAAAAACTGGGCATCGCACCTTCCCTGTATGCGGATTTTAAATCCCTTACAGGTGACAGCTCCGACAACATAAAAGGCGCGGATAAGATCGGTCCGAAAACCGCTGCCCGGCTTCTCCATGAATTCGGGGATTTGGAAAGCATCCTTGAAAATTCCGACAGTATCGAAAGACCGTCCATAAAAGAATCAATTGTAAAAAATGCAGAACGACTGCGCACGAATTATAAACTCATAAAGCTTGGCGGCAAAGCTGTAATCCCATTTTCCATAAGCGAATTAGAATATAATTACAGCGGAATTACAACAAATGAAGTCCTGAACGGGATTGGATTAAAATAAATGAAGAGAACTATCTTCCAGGCGCTTTATCCTCAAGTTTTCTGTTCAGTTCCTCCAGTAAAGCAGGAAGCTCCGAAGGATGATGTACCGTATAATCCGGCCTCCAGTCCTCTTCCTCTATAGTTCTGTAATAACGCGGCGACCAGTCCAGCCAGATGCTGGTAATCCCAAAACGGTTTGCCCCTGCAATATCCTTTTTCAAATTATTGCCAATCATGACAATCCGTTTCTTATCCTTTTCCTCCAGTCCCAGCTGTTCCATGGCTGTCTGAAACATAATTGCCTCCGGCTTCTGCTGTCCCACTGTTTCCGAAACCACCCAAGCATCGAAGCAGCTGCGCAGTCCGTTTTTTCTGTAAACATTCTGAAAGGACGCTTCTTCCCCGTCCGCTACAAGCGCAACAGTGTAACCTTCCTCATGCAGCTGCTGCAGTATTTCTCCTGCATTTTCAATAAACTCCGCCTGGCTTACAATCCCCGGTTCCTGTGCATCATAAACCTGGGAAGCCTCGTCGATAATGGTGTCTCCGCTGTCCGTAAAGATAATCAGCGTTTTATTTTTCTCCATCATACTTTCTTTCTCCTTACTCTGCCTGTAAAAAACTTTGTTCATTTACAAATTTCCTCTGTTTTGACTTTTTCCTGTTTACTGTACAGGAAAACAATTTCCGGTCTAAGTATACCTGTAAAGCCCAAAATAATCTATGTAATATTTGTCCTGAAAAAGTCAAAAACATTGCATTTTTTGTTTTATTTTTTTCTTCAACAATACCGCCCCCTGCTCATGACTTTCAATTTCCAAAAAGTCCCCCGAATTCTATCAGTGGTAGAAAAAGGCTGTAAACTCAAAAAAGCAGTTATTGTAACAGCCCATACGCCCAAGCTATAATCACTGTATAAGAAACGGAGGAATGCGCAATGCTGGACAGTATTAAAATCGGACATTTTATCTCAGAGAAGAGAAAAGAATTGAAAATGACGCAGATAAAGCTGGATCGTATAGACGGCCTGACATTTATCGAACAGATTATGAAGCCCCACACGCCCTATTACAAAGCGGTTAAGGAACTGTTCGGCCAGGAATATCTCCACGGCATGGCTCATATCACAGGGGGCGGGATAGAAGGCAATCTCTGCCGCATTATCCCTGATGGCCTTACGGCGGAAATCAGCCTGCCGCAAATCAGGCCGCTTCCTGTATTCAAATATATTAAGCTGCGGGGAAACGTGGAGGATGAAGAAATGCTGCGGACCTTCAACTGTGGCGTCGGCTTTGTCCTGGTGGTTTCCCGGGAGGAAAAAGAGGATGTAGTACGCCGCATCTCCCAACATTACCCCTGCTATGAAATCGGAAGGATAACAAAAGGGGGCAGGAAAATTGCAATGAAAGGAAGACTCAGCTGGCTTTAATCAGTTAAAAAGGAATAGCGCCTCTTCATCAAGACGTTCTCTTTATTTTCCAATAACATACAGGAAGGTTCCCCGCAGCTCTGTTCTCCGAATAAGCAGGCAGCGCTATACATTCTGGCTGATACGTATGCTTAGCTCCGTAAAATAGTATTCCTTCATCGGTTCCATGCCAAGCGCCAGGTAATTGAAGAGAAGCTCCAACGGAAGCGCTCCCTGTTTTTCCGGTTCCTGGCATATGGTGGCGTCAATTACGCCGTCCTTTACCATCTGACGCTGCTTTTCCACCAGATCGTTGGAGATGATCTTAATGTCCCTGCCGGTGCTGGCTTTGCGTATTGCCTGACAGATGCTGTAATCTCCGGGATTTACCAGATACAGAATATTGATTTCGGGATGGCATTCCACCATTCCCTGCACTGCTACAAAAAAATCAAACTGATCCTTCTCCCTTGTCATCACCTGCTGGGAAACCACGGACATTTCCGGGTATCTTTCACTGATTTCCATATGGAAGCCTTCCATACGTGCCTTAAAGCTGCTTATGGTACCGTCATCCACAGAAACCACACCTACCCGGGCTTTACCATCGGTCATCAGGGCCGCTACTCCTGCTGCCAGCCGGCCCGACTTCTCGTAGTCACAGCCGACATAGGCCATCCTGTCCGCTCCCGGTTCGTCCATATTATAAAAAATTACAGGTACCGGCTCTCTCCCACATGACTTCATAGCCCTGGTAAAGTGCTCGGACAGAACGCCGTTAATCACCCAGCCGTCCATTGCATTCTCACTGACAATACGCTCCAGGCACTCTTCATCCATCAACTCCTCTATCCTGGTAATAAAAAAAAGTACCTCAACGCCGTACTGCCTCAGTTCCTCCGCCTGCTTTTCCGCGCCTTTGAGCACATCTGTAAAAAAAGGCGCAAATTCATCGTCCACACAGATAAAACCCAGCTTCAGATGCTTCTTCCTCGCCGCCAGGCCTTTTCCCGCCACATTCGGCTTATATCCCAGCTCCTGGGCTATCCGGCGCACCCGTTCCTCTTTTTCCGGATTCACCTTTCCCCGGTTATTCAGCACACGGTCCACCGTTCCTCTTGAAACACCGGCCCTGTCCGCAATTTCTTTTATTGTTACCATACCTGTCACCTTTTCCTGTTTTCATCTGGTAAATGGTCTGCATTGTTATTTTTCCGCATATGCCGGACTTTAACGTAAATTGTAGCATCCCGGCAGGCCGGTGTCAAATTCTGTGCCGAACGAAAAATCAAGCAAAACAGCTTCCGGAAAAGGCTTCAGCCATTCCCCTCCTGTCTGCACCTTCTATACTCCAAAAACTCCATTTCAAAGATTCCCATGCCGCCTGTCATGCTCTTTAGTTCCACCTGGAATTCCTTTGCCGTATCAAAGGGCACCTGGCCTGAAACCTCCAATTCATCGCCGTTATAGCCCACATCGTCAATAGAAGCCTGCATATTGGCAAGCCTGCCCATCAGTCTCTTCTCACAGCCTGACGGTGCAAACAGCCGGTAGCTCATAACCGGCTCCAGCTTAATCACTCCGGCCTGCCGCAGCGCTTTTCTGACCACCAGGGGCGCAAGTCTGCGGTAATCCGCAGGTGTACTCGTCACACTGTCGTAGTCTGCGTCCACGAATACAATCCGGGTATCCGCCACGGCATATTCAAGCCCTTCCTCGAGCGCCTTCCATACCCCCTCTCTCACCGCATTCTGAAATGATTTCTCTATAAAGCCAAAGGAAACCTGTGTCTCATACCGGTTGCCTTCCCCAGCCTCCAGCGGTTCCATCCGTATTCCGATTCCCGCTCTGTGCAGGTTCCTTTTTTCTCCCATTCGTATTTCCGCACAGGCAGCTGAGACAGGCTTTTCCCTGCATATCGTCTTCATACCGGAAAATTCCGCTTTCACACCAAACCTTTCCGCCAGCGTATCCCGGAGGATTTCTATCTGCAGCTTTCCGAACAAATCCATCAGTATTTCCCCTGTCTGCTCCGATACCCTGACCTTAAGCAACGGATCCTCCTCCGTCAGCACATTCAGCGCATCCAGAAGCCGGTATCTGTCCCCAGTCTCCGCCGGCGCCACATTTACGCACAGCATCGGCTCCATCAGGCGCCCCATATTTTTACCGCCGCAGGCTTCACCGATAAATCCGCCGCAGTCCAGAGCCGGGATATCCGTCAGGATTCCGATGTCATTTACCCCTACCTTTACGGCAGGTATCTGCCTGCCCCGGCTTACAGTCATCAGATTGTTAATCGTGATCTCCTGAACCGCCCCGGCAGCGGACACCCTGTCCTTTTGCGAAATCGTTCCGGAAAATACCCGGAAAAAAACCTTCTTATGTCCGCACTCATCATGCTCCACCTTATAAATATAGGCGGAAAGACGGCTGCTTTCCGGTTTTCTTACAGGAAGCCAGCGGACTATCCCCCGCATCAGCTGTTCAATTCCCAGATCCTTCAGGGCAGAACCTGCATAGACCGGATACTGCCGCCCTTTTCCCACGCGGAACCTTAAACATGCCTCCAGCTCTTCCGCCTCCACCTTCTGGCCATCCAGGTACTTTTCCAGAAGCTTTTCGGAACACATGATAATCTGCTCCGTGTAAACAGTGTCCGCCCAGTCATATTCCCTTATTGTATAATCCTGCTGCGGCGTCCGCTTAACCTCCTGCATCTGTATAATCCTCGTTGACAGCTGGGTACGGATCTGCGCCAGAACCGCCTCATAGTCCGCGCCCACCCTGTCTGTTTTGTTAATGAAAAGGATGACCGGCATCTTCATTTTCTTCAGCTGGTGAAAGAGAATTCTTGTCTGGGGCTGCACGCCCTCTCTTGCCGATATGACCAGCACCACGCCGTCCAGCGCCCGGAGGGAACGCTCCACCTCCCCGATAAAATCCACATGACCCGGTGTATCAATCAGATTAATTTTCACATCGCCTATGGGAAAAGAGACGGTGGAAGCCTTGATTGTCATTCCTCTCTTCTGCTCCAGCTCCAGGGAATCCGTGATTGTGGTTCCCCTGTCCACGCTTCCCCTGCTCTTAATAATTCCGCTGTGGTAAAGGAGACTCTCCGTCAGCGTGGTTTTTCCTGCGTCCACATGGGCGAGTATGCCCAGGTTCAATATTCTGTTTTCCATTTTCCATACGCTTTCCAGCCAGTTTTACATTCCTTATATGGGGACGGAATGCCTGCCTGCGGTAAAAAAGCGTACAAAAAAACCACAGTCTGTAACTGTGGTTAAAATAATCCTGTTAAAAAGACGCTTCTTATCTCAACACATGGCAGGCTGACTTATTATTTATGAAATTCCCATGGAAAAAAGTTTTTCTCATATTTAATCAACCTCCTGCTGTTTATTTTGTTCAGTATAGCAAGCCGGACAGGACTTGTCAATGCTGAATTTGTTTTCATGCTGAATTCGTTTTCATCTTTCCTGCAGAATTTGTTTTCATCTTTCCTTATATGGCCTTACCAGCAGATAGAGGAAGCCTGCAAGAAGAAGTATTGCCACTACGGTGCCAATTCCAAAGGCGCCTGCCGTAAAGAGAATCCCGAGCTGGTATACACAGAGGGAAACCACATATGCCAGACCCGTCTGGTAGCCGATTGCGAACCAGAACCATTTTGCATTGTTCATTTCTCTCTTGATAGCGCCCATTGCTGCAAAACAGGGCGCGCACAGAAGGTTGAATACCAGGAAGGAGTATGCCGCTAATGCGGTCATGCTACCTGCCAGCGTTCCCCAGATTTCGGTGCCGTCTTCGGCAACCTCGGCAAAACCGTAAAGAATACCAAATGTACCCACCACGTTTTCCTTGGCTACCAGCCCGGTAATAGCCGCCACTGTGGACTTCCAGTCTCCCCAGCCAAGCGGAATGAATATCCAGGAAACGGCGCTGCCGATTTTAGCCAGGATGCTGTGGTTAATTTCCATAGCTTCAAGCATCCTGAACTGTCCGTCCACCCATCCGAAGTAAGTGGTAAACCATATTACGATAGTGGAAAGCAGGATAACGGTACCGGCTTTTTTGATGAAGGACCAGCCGCGCTCCCACATGCTGCGAAGCACATTTCCCACGGTAGGCCAATGATATGCAGGGAGCTCCATAACGAAGGGCGCAGGATCCCCGGTAAACAATTTTGTCTTTTTTAAAATAATGCCGGAACAGATGATTGCCCCGATTCCCACAAAGTAGGCGCTGGGTGCAACCCACCAGGCTCCGCCGAACAACGCGCCTGCAATCAGGGCGATAATGGGAAGCTTCGCTCCGCAGGGAACAAAGGTGGTCGTCATAATGGTCATTTTACGGTCACGGTCGTTTTCAATGGTACGGGAAGCCATGATGCCGGGCACGCCGCAGCCGCTTCCAATGAGCATCGGGATAAAGGATTTTCCGGAAAGGCCGAATCTGCGGAAAATTCTGTCCATGATGAAGGAAATCCTTGCCATATAACCGCAGCTTTCCAGGAAGGCCAGGAAAATAAAGAGCACCAGCATCTGAGGGACAAAGCCGAGCACAGCGCCCACGCCGGCCACAATGCCGTCAAGGATAAGTCCCTGCAGCCAGTCCGCACAGCCCACCGTATTCAGCAGGGATTCCACAAGAACAGGGATGCCCGGCACCTCCAGGCCGAACAGGCTCCAGCCGTCACCGAATACGCCGTCGTTGGCCCAGCCCGTGGCCCAGGTGCCTACAGTCGTTACGCAGACATAATAAATGATAAACATAACCACTGCAAAAATGGGAAGCGCCAGCCAGCGGTTGGTTACAATCCTGTCGATTTTATCGGAGGCTGTCATGTCCTGCTTCCTGTTCCTGCTGTAGCATTCACTGATAATGGAGGAAATATATACATATCTTTCATTGGTGATAATACTTTCCGTATCATCATCCAATTCTTTTTCAATCCGGTTTATTTCTTCAGATACATCAGGGACCTGCGCCATCTGCTCCTGAATCTTGTCGTCCTTTTCCAGCAGTTTGATGGCAAAAAATCTTTTCTGCGCTTCCGGGACACTGCTGCCCAGCTTTGCTTCTACGGAATCCAGCACGCTTTCCACTTCGGGGGCAAAGGTATGTACAGGCACTGCCGCATCCTTGCGGCCTGCGATGCTGATAGCCTTTTCTGCCGCTTTCCGGATACCGGTTCCCTTTAATGCGGAAATCTCCACAACCTCGCAGCCAAGCTTTTTGCTCAGCCTGTCAAAATGGATGACATCGCCGTTCTTTTCCACTATGTCCATCATATTGACAGCCATAACCACCGGTATCCCCAGTTCCATCAGCTGTGTGGAAAGGTACAGGTTTCTCTCAATATTCGTGCCGTCCACAATATTTATAATCGCATCCGGTCTTTCGTTGATCAGATAATTTCTTGCAACGACCTCCTCCAGAGTATAGGGAGAAAGGGAATAGATGCCCGGTAGGTCCATGATGATCACATCCATGGAACCTGCGGTTCCGTGTGACCGCTTCAGCTTCCCCTCTTTTTTCTCCACCGTTACACCGGGCCAGTTTCCCACAAACTGATTGGAACCTGTCAGCGCATTAAACAATGTCGTCTTTCCGCAGTTCGGATTTCCTGCTAATGCAATCTTAATTGACATATTCTACCTCTTTCCGCCTCATTGCAGCTATGTTTCCTGTCATTTAATTTGTCTTAACTATCTTTTATTAGTTATGTCTAACTACTATCTAAAAAAATTTTATTCCACCAAAATCATTTCTGCATCGGCTTTCCGCAGCGACAGCTCATAACCTCTTACAGTTACTTCCACAGGATCTCCCAGGGGCGCTGTCTTTCTGACAAAAATATCAATCCCCTTCGTAATCCCCATATCCATAATCCTTCTTTTCACTGCGCCTTCCCCGGTAAGCTTTGTCACCTTTACTCTTTCCCCGCAGGGAATCTCTTTTAATGTCCTCATCTTGTCTCCCTTTCTTCTAACATACCATGATTTTGTTGGCCATATCTTTTCCGATAGCCACTCTGGAATCCTTAACATTCACTATCATATTGCCGCCGATTTCAGATACTACAGTTACCACGCCGCCGGTTACAAAGCCAAGGTTCTCAAGAAACCTCCTTGTTTCCTCCCTGCCGCCAACTTTACGTATTACACTGGGTTCACCTGCATTCACCATTGTCAAAGGCATCATTCCACCTTCTTTCTTTTTTGATATTGGGGATTGATTTCATTCCCTGTTCTTCTCGATTAGTATATTCTAACTCCCAATAGTTGTCAATGTTATTACTGATAATAATTTCTCATTAGCAGGTAGGATGAGGGCATGGCGAGGTTTTTGCGGCGCCGGGGGCGGGGAGGAGGGGCGGAGAGGGGAAGGGTTATTGTATGGGTATGTTCCCACTCAGTTAAAAACGCAGCGATGCTAACGCTGCAGGTTTGTTGCGTGCTGCGGGGATAAATATATTTGCTGATATTATAAAAATATGGTATACTAACGCCAGTTAGTTCATTCGGATTACAGTAACTTTATGTCAGGAAGCGGGGTGAGTATATTGGCAGTGGGTGAATCCTCTGAAAATTATCTGGAGACAATTTTAATTCTGAGTAAATCACACCCGGTTGTCCGTTCGGTGGATGTGGCGGAGGAGCTGGGTTTTAAGAAATCCAGCGTCAGCGTGGCCATGAAGAATCTGCGGGAGCGGGAGCATATTACGGTGACTAAGGAAGGCTATATTTATCTGACGGAGTCAGGCCGTGAAATCGCTGAAATGATTTATGAAAGGCATCAGCTTCTCTCCGCATGGCTCGTAAAGCTGGGCGTGGATGAGAAGATTGCCGCTGAGGATGCTTGTAAGATTGAGCATGTCATCAGTAAGGAGAGCTTTGACGCGATTAAAAAGCATGTAAAATAACCGTTAATGCAAAGGTGTTGGTCAGTTACAAATAAGTGTTGGAAAATCCCGGCGGCCTGTATGGCCCCGGGATTTTTTCATGTACGGGCAGTGTTCTGCGGGGTTCAGTTTTCTTTGGCTAAAAGTTCTTCCAGAGTATGCCAGCCCAGTACCGCGCATTTTACGCGGGCGGGCATATGGCTTACGTCCTGGAGGCAGGCGGCTTCCTCCAGGTCATCGATTTCCTCCGGAGAGGCCTGGCCCTGGATCATTCTCAGGAAAATGCCGGAAAGGCGGACGGCCTCTTCTTTTGTTTTTCCGATGACCAGATCCAGCATCATGTCCGCCGAGGCCTGGGAAACGGCGCAGCCGCTTCCTTCAAAGGCTCCGTCCTTTATCCTGCCGTCTTCTATTTTCAGCCTGAGCACAATATCATCTCCGCAGCTGGGATTTACGCCCTCCAGCTCCAGCCCCGCCCCGGCAAGGGGGTGCTTGTGGGCGGGATGCATGTTGTGGTCAATGAGTATTTCATGATAAAAAGTTCTATTCTCCATATCCCATTTTTCTCCTTACTAGTCGCAGGCTGTGAAGAAATGCCTGTATTTCATTTTCCGTATTATAGAAGGCAATGCTTGCTCTTGCGGTGGATGAGACGCCGAGATAGTCCATCAGGGGCTGGGCGCAGTGATGGCCCGCCCGTACCGCAATGTGATCCGCATCCAGTATGGAGGCTACATCATGGGGATGCACGCCGTCCACAGTGAAGGTGAGTATCCCGCTGTGCTGTGTTCCATCCGCCGAGCCAAGGATCCGGACGCCGGGGATTTGCTTCATTCCCTCAAAAGCCAGTACGGTCAGTTCATCCTCCCTTTGCTTCAGCCGTTCCCAGCCGATTTTTTCCAGATATCGGATTGCAGCTTCCAGGGCCGCCGCTCCCGCGGCATTTACCGTCCCCGCTTCGAATTTATGGGGAAGGGGAGCATAAACGGCATCCCGGCGGCTTACCCTTTCTATCATCTCCCCGCCGGTCAGGAAGGGAGGCATGGCTTCCAGCAGTTCTTTTTTCCCATACAGCACGCCGATTCCCATGGGCGCCATCAGCTTATGGCCGGAAAAAGCGAGGAAATCAGCGTCCAGCGCCTGTACGTCAATGGGAACGTGGGGCGCGCTCTGGGCGGCGTCCA
>OFMJ01001963.1_pt1 | contig 13572 bp, 10 predicted proteins | sample 1541801 | NCBI WGS metagenome assembly OFMJ01 (sample SAMN04209234, study PRJEB22552) | human gut metagenome | biome: gut; material: feces | host: Homo sapiens | place: USA: Oklahoma
ACCGTGACCGGACTTGCACCGGCAAGTGTGATCCAGCTTCGCTGGACGCACATCAGAATAAAAAGAAGGTATCTCTCCAACAATAAAATGCTTTCAAGATACCTTCTCTTTTTATTTTATCCCTTAGTGTGTTGTTCCACCTACAGCTTCTGTAATATCTTTTTCATTCTTTACAGTCGCTTCAATTGCGTATTCTAATGATTTTGCAATTGTTTTAAGGGACATGCTCGGTGTTCCGTTTGGTTTGGCTACTACCTGCTCATCCGCATATGGCACGTGAATAAATCCAGCACGGATATTCGGATACTTTGTTGCAGCCATATACAATGCATTGTACATTACACAGTTACATACATAAGTACCTGCTGTGTATGAAATGTGACATGGGATTCCGTGGTCACGCACGTTCTTCACGATTGCTTTCACCGGAATCGTTGCAAAATATGCACTCTCTCCGTCTGCCTGAAGCGGCTCGTCCATCGGCTGTTCTCCATCATTGTCCGGAATTCTGGCTTCTGCAAGATTAATTGCAACTCGTTCGATTGTCACACAAGAGCGTCCTCCTGCCTGTCCAACATTAATCACAACATCCGGATTATGTTCTTTAATTCCTGCTTCCACTGCCGGACCGCTCTTAGAAAATACAGTCGGAATTTCAAGCTTAATAATCTCAGCTCCTGCAATTGAATCCGGAAGAAGTTTCACTGCCTCATATGCCGGGTTTACTTTTTCTCCGCCAAATGGATCAAATCCTGTAATTAATACTTTCATATTCATTCTCCTCTTCTATTTTAATATGGTACCGGTTCCGGTACTATGATTTTCCCTTGCTGCATAATCTGCCTGTTATCTGTATAGATATCCGGATCATGACATACAAGATCAAAATGACCATTCGCATTTTGATGTCCCCCAAGGGCTAAATTCCGCCCAAGTCCTATATGAAATGTTCCATACGCAGACTCATCTTCTATATAACATTTTCCATCACAATGGGAGTTGGAATTCAAACCGATTCCAAGTTCCCCTGCAATATAGATCCTGGAGTCCTTATATTCCTCCATGTATTTCTTTAAACGCATTCCTGTTGCCGTCTCCTCAATGTCCACAATCCGACCTTCACGAAATACGATTCGTGTCGGTTCTTCTACCTTGCCAATATAGCCAAGTGAGCCATCCAGAACCATGACACCTTCTGTTTTCGTTTCTTCAATCGGAACATAGACCTCAATACTTGCAGAAGAATACCCTTTTCCATCTTTCAAAACCCCGTTAAAAAATCCGGGATCCCTTTTCACTTTTCCAATCTTAAGTGACGTTCCTGCTGCAGTTGTTATCCGAATCTGATTGGAATGTCTCAGATATTTCATGATAATCTTTGCCATGAGACGACTCTTTTTTGTGTCCATTGTTAAAAAATCATATTCCAGCATAGATCTTCCATCATTGGTGGAAAGAGGTAATGACAAGAACTTTTTGTGCTTCTTAATCGCTCTTTTTGCTGCCTTTGTTGTAACAAGTGAATACTCTGTTGCTGCTATAATTGCTGTATAAGGATCAAATACCCCTTCATTTTCATCAAAAAACATCCCAACATGTCTTCCCTTGTCTTCAACAACAAGCGTATTGACTGTCTTACTTCTGGAAAGCGCAATTCGTTTTAAAAAATGCGCCTCCGGAAGATGTTTTTTTGTCGTTACAATCAGAAGCTTATCCCATGGCTTTACTCTCACCCAATCCTTTATAATGATTTCAGCTCCTCGCCGCATCGTATGATTCATGTTTGTTCACATTCCTTCTGTTGTTTCCAAATCTTATTTCAATAAAATCATATATCCGATCTGCACTGCAAGCATAATTACAGCCACAACCACCTGATTTTTAATAACACCCCAACGATCTTTCATGTTCAGGATTGCCACCGGAACGATGTTGAAGTTTGCAGCCATCGGTGTAAGTAGTGTGCCACAGTAACCACATGTTAATGCAAGCATACCTACCGTAACCGGATCTGCACCATAAGCAAGTACGAACGGAGCTCCGATTCCAACTGTCATAACGGTAATCGCTGCAAACGCATTTCCCATGATCATTGTGAAAAGCGCCATACCAATTGCAAATACGATGATTCCTACGTTTACATTTCCCTTCGGAACAATGTTCTCAACAATACCTGCAATGACGTCTCCGACACCTGCTGCTGTAAATACACCTCCAAGACATCCAAGAAGCTGCGGAAGCATACAAAGAGGTCCCATAATAGAAAGGAATCTCTCAGAATCCTTTAAAAATACATCCGGTTTATTCTCTTTCGGATCATATGCGATCAAAATGATCACTGCTACGATTACACCAAATGTAATAGAAATCATAGAGCTGATGTTACTAAATAATGCCAACGCAAGTGAAAAAACAGCTACACAGAAAGCCGGAACAAATATCTTCATTCCAATCTTCTTATACTGTGCATGCATATGCTCTTTTGTAGGTGCATTTGTTGTACCCACCTTTACTTTCTTGAAAATCGGCGGCATACACATCACAATAACAAGTACACCGGAAACCTTTGCCGGAAGCCATGTACCAAACGCACATACAATACCAAAAGAGCACCAGAAAATAGCAGTTCCTACTCTTGACGGATTCTCTTTGTCAAGCAGGTTTTTAATTCCTGCGTAAATTGTGATCAAACCAACAATAATCCATACAACTTCCAGAAGGGTTGTATTAAATGTATCGCCTACATGTATAAATTTTAATGCATCCATATTCGCCCCTCCTACTTCTTATCCCCATAATATTTCTTCATCTGCTTCTTCTCTTTCAGCATCATATACGTACATACAACTAAAAGTGAAATCAATGCAATCGGAATTTCTTTCGCCGCAAGGTCAATCAGTTCTACCTCATAACCAAGTGATGCAAGTGTTGTCTGCACAAGAATTCCACCGGAACCTCCTACGAACAATACCTGGAAGAAGAACCATGTAATATTTTCCATAGCGGCTGCCATACCTTTGACTTCTTCCATATGCTCTTCTTTCGGTTCATGTCCTGCATTTTTAATCGCACCTTCTGCCATCGGAATAAGTACCGGACGAACAAAACCAGCTACACCGCCTCCGAATCCAACGTTAAATGCACCAAAGAATCCACGCATTACACCATAAGCACATACCAGTTTTCCGGCTGTAGCGCCTTTTACTTTTTTGATCAAGTCCGCTGCGGATTCACGCAGACCGTTTCTTTCCAGCGTTCCGGTTACGATTAAAATCATAATGAAAATCGCCATACTTCTATTTGCTACAAAGTTTGTTCCGATTGTCTCAAGAAGTCCTTCAAAACCAAGGCCTCCGACAATTCCTGTTGTGATAAGCGCCAGGAAAATAATGAGAATCGAATCCAGTTTCAGCGCAAATCCTACAATTACGATTAACACGCCAAGTAATTTAATGAGTTCCATATTTTTCTCCTCCTTAAAGTGATATTTATTTTTCTGAATACCGGACAATCATTGGTCGTTGTCTTAAGTACTCAGTAAAAACCTTCTGTTCTGTGCACATGCAACTGCTCTTTACCACATGTTCTGCCTGCATCAGCATTTGAATCGTTGCTTCATCATGTGCTACATGTGCCTTGGCACATAAGTTCAAATATTCTCCCTGTGCCGTCTCGTCTGCCACTTCGCTCGTATATGCCACGGTTGTAATCCATGGATAGCGAATCGACGGATATCTGTGATTTTTATCCGCTGCAAACGGAATCCAGTAATTGATCATATCTTTATAATACTCTGCCGGGAACAGCTTTGGAAGCCATGCGTGGGCATACTTCTCAAATTGTGCACTCCACTCTTTATTCCACGCTGTCATTTCCGGATTCTCTGCAATCTGATCTGCGATCACATCTTCCATCACCTTATTGACTTTATAGTTCCCTGCATACTCCGGATTCGTAACATACCAGAAATATCCATATAATAACGACCTTGGAAGCCAGAAGCCTTTATATGAAGGGGATGTATATCCTGAGAACTGCTGCTCCCACTCATGGCTCGGAACACCGTGGTTATCCACAAGAATATCCGGAACAAACTTCTCATACAATCTGGAGAGTCCCATAGCTTCCTCATGCAACGTATCTTGTTGGAAATGTTCACGGTAAAATTCTTTGCCAATGGAATTAAACCTCGCTACATGGAATTTCCAGTGAGGATGTTCCTTCTGCAGTTCATAATGAATGGCTGCCCCATCTACATTTTCCATCGGAACAAGAACCAGATTCATTTTCTGTGAAAGTTCCCGGTATTTCTCGTCTGTCAGAAGTTTCTTTAACAGAATAAATGCCGCATTGGTGCTGGACACCTCATTGGCATGATGTCTGGCATTGATGATCTCACTCGGTATCATGGATAACCGTTTTGTCATGGAAAGATATCCTTTTACTTCCGGTTTCAGCCAGATTCCATAAATTTTTCTTCCCGCGTAAGACGTTGCGGTCTCAAATACTTCAATCTGTGGAATTCTCTTCAACTGTTCCATAATCTCAAGATACATTTCATATCCAATGAGTTCCTGCTCATGCAGATCTATTTCTTCAATCTTTCCATCCTTTTGTATCTCTTGTTCCTCTACTTGAGCGCAGAAAGAATTTCCATTCCTGTCAAGGAAAATCACTTCACAGTTCCCTAACTTTTCTGAAATGCCAAGCACTTTTTCCTGCATCAGTTCTGCGTAAGACTTTAATAATCGTTCAGAAACACCATCCGTCTGTACTATAATCTGCAGTCTTTCCTTCTTCCAACCAATCCGACTGATTTTTACGTGAACCTCTTCTCGTTTTCTCTGTTCAAAAACTACCTCTTCTTGACAAAGCACGCACGCCTGCTTTCTGAGTGGTTCAAAAAGTACAACGCGAAATCTCGGACTTTCCCCTTCTCTATTATGTATCTCCGGTAAGATGAGTCCCGGTGCATCCAGCATTCCATCTCCATGGTGTGCTCCGTAATTTTTAAAATAATCACTTCCGGCAAAATACATATCCTCATGCAATGCATCCAGCGAAGAAATCATGTCCTCCCTGCATCCTATGCGCTCATCCGGTTCACTGACAGACACATCTAAAAGGAGCTTATAAAACAAAGGCTGATTTGCTACTTTCACGCTTCCGTTGTGTTTCGTTTCAATATAATTTCTACAATCCTTCAAGACCTCTTTCTGATAGATATCCCATACTTCTTCCAAGTCCGTCTTCACAGTCTGCAAAATAATCTCTTCTCCGTCCAATTCCACTCGGATATATCCGGTTGACGGATGTACTTTGCCAAGTCCCGGATATTCATCCAAATATGGTCTCTCAGAACAATACACTTTATGTGTTTCTTTCAAAACAGGAGTATTTCCCTCTCCATATGCCTGGACCAAATACGTAATATTTTCTTCTCCTTTGTATGGAAGAAATACAATCTGTTCCTCTGTAAGATCTAATTCTTTCATTAACACGTCCTGCACCGGATAAAGTTCCTGAAGATATCGGATTGGAAGATCATACCATTTATCCGGGTTCTCTGCATTCAGATTATCGTAAGATGGAGTTGCACCGTTCTCATCTACCCACTCCGTCTGTCCTTCCGGAAGAAATGGTTTAAAATAAATTTCCAGACTCTGTACATTTCCGCTGTTCTTTTTATATTCTTTCACTTTCGGAACAATCTGTTCTGTCACCCATGAAAATCCTTGTTTATACGCACATACGAGAGAAACATCTACTTCTGTGCACCCTTGATTTTCTGCTTCTTGTCGAATCTTCTCCGCAAAAGTTCTTCTAAACTCACGGCTCTCGCTAAGCGCACCTTCTATTTTGAGAACAGCTCCCTTCTTTATCTTCGGATACACCTGTTCTTTTAAAATATTATGGAACGTAGTTACTTCCCATGGAAGTTCATATGTTTTTTCATACATTTTCCGTCCGGACTTATAATTGTAAAACGTACTCTCCTTGAAATAGGACTTCTGTCTTTCGGTAATGTATGGAGCTCCATATAATGTGCAAGCCTTTCCCTCCATGTTGGAAGCTGCATGAAGTGCTGCAAGCTGCCCGTCACCGCCCCGTAATACAAAGTCATCGGTCATCTCCATAAGCGCATCCCGCCAGCTTCTCATCACATTTAACTGTGGAAATGTTTTGCAAATCTCTGTTGCAAAGCAAAGCAGTTTTGTTCCCCGTCCTTTCAAATGGATTCGAATCTTTGACGGATTCTCTTCCATCCACATTTCCGGTTCCTCTCCGTCCTCAAACACAATCGCATTGCCTTCATAGCTTTCTTCTGCAACAATATTGCCTCCATAAGATGTGGTTTCCATTCCAAAGCGAAACGCAAGATTGCAGGCAGACAATAACATTCCTCTGTCCACTTGTTCCGGCAGAATAAACTTAATGTCTATCTGATCCGGAAGAAGATCGTGATTCTCATCTTTCAAAATATTTCCTTTCGCAAACAACTCTTCCAACCCATGTTGTTTGCGGAAATCTAGATCAAATACTTCCCCGAAATGAACTGATGAGGATACATACTCCTTAGGAATCTCTGATTCTGAAAGTTTCCAAAGCTTCCCGACTTCTTCCCATGTATTCGGAAGTTCCATTCCTTCTGTATCTGTTATCACAGGAAACTCAGCATTCATCGTCTGAAATCCCATAAGCAAAGATGCCTCTATGGCACAGATCATCTCCTGTCTGTTCTGCTCCTTTTTTACTCTAAATTTTCTCATATACATATTCTCCTGCTTTTTATGTTTACAGTAAACACTACATTCCGTACTGCGTTCCTTTTTTTCCGTTATTTTATCATAACCGCCTTTTATCGTCAATTATTTTTGCTTTAAGCCTTTATTTGACAAAAGTAATGCTTGCGGTTAAACTAGTAAACAGACATAACTTCTAACGGAGGATTTAGACATTGGAAATGCCACAAAAGAAACGAACAAAAGACAAAATCATGACTTCTGCCTGGAAGCTTTTTCTTTCACAAGGCTATGAAGAAACAACGATTTCTCAGATTATTGATGCTTCTGCTACATCTAGAAGCGCATTTTATCACCATTTTCATGGGAAAGACGATTTGCTTTTCACCATTGCATATGTATATGATATCGGATATGACGCGTGGTATGCAAAATGTGATCCGGCTCAGCACGCAATCGACAAATTGATTCTATTTAATCAATTTGTAATGACAAACTTGGAAAACTCTCCTTATGCAGATTTGTATCCGTCCATATACGGACTTCAAGTAATGACATCCTCTTCCAGGCATATTCTCAATCAGGATCGGCGTTATTATAAAATTCTCCGGTCTCTTATCAAAGAAGGACAGGAGAATCACGAAATTGATAGCACACATTCTTATGCCGAACTTACTGACGTCATTGCAAATATGCAGATCGGGCTTGCATATTCCTGGTGCCTGCAGCAGCACCGTTTTTCGTTAGTTGATCATGGCGAAAGACTCTTGAAACCATTTTTAGAGACACTGCGTATAGAAAAGACTAAATAAAAAACTTGCAGGATGCGTAATACTACGCAATATCCTGCAAGTTTTCTATTTCAATACACCTAGTGCACATCCAAGTATTCCGCCGTTTATCAAATATCTTTTTGCCTCTCTTTGAAGGCTTGTATCTTCCGGATAATCTCGCGGATTCTCTTCTAGTTTTATGAAAATTCTCTCTTCCGCCTGTCGGCTTTCTTTATCAATCGAAACAACGTCAAACATCTTTTGAAACTCTAAAATATTAGAATCTTCTTTCAAAATCTTTCGGAGTTTTGGATCTAACAACCACGAATCACAAAGATATGTATACTCTTTTCCCCAAAACTCATATCCTCTTTTCACCGACTCTCTGCACGCTTCTATCTCCAGTTTTTCGCCTTGTGGAACATGAACACTAATCACCGTTTTCTCATGAAGAATCTCCCATTCAGACAATGTTTTTTCAAACTGAAGTCTTCCGAGACGAAACAATTGTAATTCTACATGATGTGCCAGCCAGTCATACTCCTCAAGTCCGTATTCTCCATAATCCCGATAACAGTTTCCACACCATATCGTCAAATCTGAAAAAGTATCCCAATAAACAGAATCTTCGATTCCTTTTTCCACATAATCTTTATGTGCATCACATGCAAACCTGCAAAAATAGTACAGGAACCTAAGTCGGTAATCTCTTTCCTTTAAAATTGCTTTGTAAAACTGCTCTTTCTCCCGATAGAATAGCCGCTTCATCTCCCCATATTCTTCTTCCGGAATAGAAAGTTTCTTAAGTTTTTCTATCGCTTCCGGCATCATCTCTATTCCCTTTAGAAATTTTTCAAATTCCAACTTATATCCCCCTTATTTCATATCGTCTTCTTCAGAAAATATCTGCATTGCAGATTCTTCTTCAAACTGTTTGGAATACAGATCGTAATAATATCCTTTCTGTTTTAACAATTCCTGATGGTTTCCTCGCTCAATGATCTTTCCATCTTTTACAACTAAAATCAAATCTGCCTTGCGAATCGTCGAAAGGCGATGCGCAATTACAAAAGAAGTATGTCCTTTTAGCAGATGATCCGTTGCTTTTTGGATCAATTGCTCTGTCTGCGTATCAATAGAAGAAGTTGCCTCGTCCAATACAAAGATGCTTGGATTCGCAAGGATTGCTCTTGCAAACGAAATCAGTTGCTTCTCTCCCGTAGAGAGCCTTCCACCGCTTTCTCCTACGTCACTGTCATATCCATGTTCCAGTTTATTTACAACTTCATCTGCCGAAACGCTTCTTGCTGCCTCTTCAATTTCCTCATCTGTAGCGTCCAGTCTTCCATAACGGATATTCTCTCTTACCGTTCCGGAAAACAAATGCGGATTCTGTAACACATAGCCAATCTGACTATGCAGCCAAAGCTGAGACCGTTCTCTATAATCCACACCATCGATCAGAATGTGTCCTTTTGTTGGCTCAAAAAATCTTCCCACAAGATTGACAAGCGTAGATTTTCCGGCTCCCGTCTCACCCACAATCGCCACATTCATTCCCGCCGGCACATGAAGGTTAAAATGCTCTAATACATATTCTTTGCCATCCGGATACCGGAAAGAAACATCATCAAACACAATATCACCTTTGATCTTCTCCCAGTTTTCCTTCTTCGGCATAAAAGCATCACCGTATTTCTCGATCACGTCCTCCCGATCTGTTACATTTGGTTTCTGTTCCAAAAGGTCTGTGACACGCTCAATATTTGCCTGACAAGAGATCAGATCTGCCAACAGCCTTGCAAGCTGCTGAATCGGCTCAAAAATTACAACTGCATAAGAAATAAATACCGACAAAGTTCCAAGTTTCATCAAATCACTTTGCACCATATAACCGCCTCTGGCCAATACGACTGCCGATGCCACAGAACTAAAAAATAGAATAATTGGAATATAAATCGCATTTAATTTCGCAGAACGGCTTGCCGCGCGGTGCATATCCTTCGTTTTCTCAAAGAAATGTTTCTCATTATCTTTTTCAATGACCATACTTTTGGAAGTTTTGACTCCTGTAATCCCTTCATTGTAGGCACTTGTAATCTGTGAATTGATTCTTCTTACTTTCCGGTTCCAGTGCAGGATCTTATTTTGAAAATATACCGTAAGCAGCGCAATACACGGTACAATCAGCATAATGATCAATGCAAGACGTGCATTGAGGATAAACATGATCAGAAATACACTGACAACATAGATAAACGCCCAAAACATATCCACAAGTCCCCAGGCGATCATACCGGCAATCCGCAGAGTGTCACTCATCACACGCGCATGAATATACCCCACTGGAGTCGTATTATAGTAGGAAAAAGATAATGTCTGCAAATGTTCAAACTGCGCCCATTTTAAGTCTTTTCCAACATTCATTTCAATGATAGTTGCCGCCCGTACTGAAAGATAGACACACACAGTCTGCGTAACGATCACTCCCACATATACAAGCGCAAAGCTCTGAATCCCGTCCATTGTCTTTGGTGTAATGAAGTGATCAATGGCATAACTCTGAAACAGTGGTACTAATACATCAATCGCTGCCAGAAGGATATTTAATCCTAAAGTAATCACAAAATACTTCTTGTACGGTCTAAAAAAAGGAAGCATTTTCGCCCATATGCGAAAACTAAACGGTTTATTATATTCTTGTTCTTCATAAGCCGCCATATTTACACCTCCCCCTGCTGGTTCATTTTTGCTCTGTCATCATGGCTCATCTGAATCTCATAGATTCTACGGTAAATGCCTTGTTTCTGAATCAATTCCTGGTGAGATCCTATTTCTTCCATCTCACCTTGATTCAGCACCATAATCCGATCCGCTCCCATAAGTGTTGTCACTCTATGCGAAACCAGGATCACGGTGGCATCTTTCATGTGTTCTTTCAGTGCATGCCTGATCATAGAATCTGTTTCCGAGTCTACCGCTGACAAAGAATCATCAAATATCATGATCGGCGCTTTCTGCAAAAGCATTCTTGCTATGGCAACACGCTGCCTCTGTCCTCCGGAAAGAGTAACACCTCTTTCTCCAACCAAAGTATCATAACCATCCGCAAAACTCATGACCGCCTCATCTACACATGCAATTTTTGCAGCGTTTCTAATCTCTTCCAACGTTGCATCCGGATTTGCTGCCGCAATATTTTCCCGAATCGTTCTGGAATATAAAAACGGCTCTTGTAATACCATTCCTACGCTTTTACGAAGTGTTTCTAGCGGAATTTCACGAATATCCTTCCCGCCGATCTTGATACTTCCCTGCCCTTCAGAAAGCTCGTAAAGCCTTGTAAGAAGCTGAATGATCGTGGACTTTCCACTTCCGGTTCCTCCCAAGATTCCAAAAGTCTGTCCTTCCGGGATTGCAAAATTCACATTTCTTAACACTTCATTTCCATGTTCATATGCAAAATTCACATGAGAAAATTCGATATCATATCCGCTATGTGCATCTTCCTGTTGTTCCCCATATGCTTCTTCTTTTCCGCTTATGATATAGTCCACACGCTCAAAAGAAACTCCTGCCTTACTCATATCCGATAAAATTCTGCCAAGTCCGCGAATCGGCCATACAAGCGTTGTATTATAGGACGCAAATGCAATAAATTCTCCGACAGAAATCTTTCCGTTCACCGCTTCTATTGCTCCCAGTACAATGATTGTCACAACCTGTAATCCTGTGATCAAGTCTCCCACACCCCAATACAAACCGGAAATGGTTCCAAGGCGAATCCAAAGTTTTGCAAAAATATCATTCTTTTCCCGAAAACGATCCATCTCGAATTTCTCGCGTCCGAAAGCCCGGACAACCCGGACCCCTGTTGCATTTTCCTGTACTACAGTAGAAAGCTCTCCTTCCGCCTCATCAGCCACTGTGAATCTTTTGGCTATTAATCTATAAAATATAGCCGAATATGCCACAACAACCGGGACAAAAGCCAACGTTACAAGTGAGAGTTTCACATTCATGGAAACCATGATCACAAACGATACCGAAACTAAGAAAACTGTACGGAATACTTCCAAAAGCTGCGTTACAACAAAATTTCGTATCACTTCCACATCTGAAGTACACCGCTGAATAATATCTCCGGTCTGATTTTTGTCATGCCACTTCATTGGAAGTTTCTGTACGTGGATAAATAGCGTGTCCCTCATATTTTTTGCAAAGTTTTCCCCTGCTTTTGCCGTGTTCGTCCGACTTATAAACATAGAAAATCCGGATAAAACAGCAACTGCTATGAGAAGTCCGGATACAATCCACAAATGCTCTGACAAAAAGATATATTTATCCCCATTCAACACTTCATCAATGCTAAAACGGAAAATCTGCGGTGTCAGAGCATTCAAAATAGTAGTGGCAAGCGAAGCTATCACCGCCGCCACAAAATATTTCTTTGATCCTTCAAAAAATTGAAGAATCAATTTGATTTTTTTATGTTTCTCCCTCATATCTCTCTCCTGTCTATTGCTCTCCGGTAAGACGTTTGATCTCCATATCCTTCGGAAGCGCAATACTCAATATAATCGATACTACAAAAACAACTGCTACACAGTTTCCACCGAAAATATCCTGTATCATCTGCGGAAACACTTTCCATATATCAGCTTCACTCGCTGATGTAAATCCAATTCCAATAGCAAGGGAAAGTGCTGTAATGATTACATTTCTCTGTGTAAATTCTGCCTTGGCAAGCATCTGTACCCCGCTGACCATAATCGTTCCAAACATCATAATCGTGCAGCCACCAAGTACTGATTCGGGAAGAGAATTGAAAAATGCTCCGATCGGCGGGAAAAATCCTGCCAGAATCATGCACAATGCCCCCATCATAATTGTAAATCTGTTCACAACTTTTGTCATCGCCACCAATCCTATGTTCTGACTGAATGATGTAACCGGAGGACAGCCAAAAAGTCCGGATACCGAACTTAAAAGTCCGTCACATGCAAGAGATCCAGATATCTCCTTCTCCGTCACTTCTCTGCCAAGTCCTGTCGCTACTACTGCAGAAGTATCTCCAATCGTTTCCGCTGCTGACACTAGGAAAATAATAAATACGGATATAATCGCATTGATGTTAAATTCCGGCATTACCGGCAGGATTCTTGGAAATGCAATCCACCCATTTGACAACAAAGAAGACAAATCCACCATTCCCATTGCAAACGAAACTCCATATCCTACAAGCAATCCAAATAAGACTGACAGTTGTTTCCAAAAAGATTTGGCAAAAATATTAAAAAGTAAACATGCCAACAATGTGATCGTACCGATTGTCAAATTCTTTACAGATCCAAAATCTTCTGTATATCCGCCTCCAAAAGAGCGTACACCTACTGATAACAAGGAATATCCAATTGTCGTAACAACAATCCCCGCAACAACCGGTGTAATGATTCTGCGCCAGTATTTTGCCAGGAGTCCCAACATTCCTTCAAGCAGACCTCCTATGATAACCGAACCTACAACCGCATCATAGCCATACTGCGCTCCGATGTATGATAATAATGTTACAAATGTGAAACTGACTCCCATTACGATCGGAAGCCTTGCCCCAACTTTCCCCAGTGGATATAATTGTACAAGTGTTGCAATTCCTGCCATAAACATGGCATTTTGCAGTAACACAGCGACTTTCTCTTGTTCCATTCCCGCTGAAGATGCGATCAAAATAATCGGTGTCAGATTCGACACAAACATCGCTAAAATGTGCTGCAGACCAAATGGTATCGCCTTGTGAACCGGAACCCTTCCATCCAGTTGATAAATGTTGGCAATACTGACATTTTCTTTTGTTTTTCCTCTCATTTCCTTTCTCCTTTATCCCTTTTAAAGTCAATTATCATTCTATCATAGTTTCACTTTTTATTGAACAAGATTTATTATATAGAACACAATTTCCTATACAAAAAAACACCTAGCATTGCTAGATGTTTTATAAAGGTATGTACCTTCAAAACCACATACAAGAAATCATCCTTTGTTCTTCCTTAAACCGT
>OFMJ01001968.1_pt1 | contig 13510 bp, 16 predicted proteins | sample 1541801 | NCBI WGS metagenome assembly OFMJ01 (sample SAMN04209234, study PRJEB22552) | human gut metagenome | biome: gut; material: feces | host: Homo sapiens | place: USA: Oklahoma
GCAAGGCCGCACTAGTCGGGGAGTTAGCGGTGCCCTGTACCTGCAACCCGCTACAGCAGGGATGAATCCCGGCCCCCGGAGCTGCGCTGTGTCGTCTGCCCCCGGTAAGTGGCGATGATAGATCGGTCCCGCGCAACGGGAACCCGTGAACCATGTCAGGCGGGGAACCGAGCAGCATTAAGCGGAACCTCCCGTGTGCCGCGGGGCTGCCGTTCTTGAGTTGGCTGCCAGGGTCACGGACATAGCGCAGTGTTCAAAGGCCGGTGTGCGGCCTTGTTTTGCGCCGGAATAAAAGGGAAGGGGTACGGTACGCCGCGCCCCTCTTTTTTCATTTGAGGTGATTGGATTGTACCAGGCGCTCTATCGAAAATGGCGGCCCCGCACATTTGATGATGTGGTAGGCCAGACCCATATCACCGATACACTCAAGCGGCAGGTGGCGACGGGCCGGCTTTCTCATGCTTATCTCTTTACTGGTACGCGGGGGACGGGCAAAACGACATGCGCCAAGATCTTGGCCCGAGCCGTCAATTGCGAGCATCCGGTGGACGGGAATCCCTGTAATACATGCGATTCCTGCCGCGGCATTGAAAACGGCTCCATTCTGGATGTGCTGGAGCTGGATGCAGCTTCCAACAACGGAGTGGACCAGGTACGCGCCCTGCGTGATGAAGCGGTATATACCCCGGCGGCAGTGCGCAAGCGGGTGTACATCGTGGACGAGGTGCACATGCTTTCGACCGCTGCCTTCAATGCGCTGCTGAAGATATTGGAGGAGCCCCCTGCGCATTTGATGTTTATTCTGGCCACCACGGAGCTCCATAAGGTGCCGGCGACCATCAAATCAAGATGCCAGCAGTTCTCTTTTCAGCGAATCTTGCCGGGCGATATAGCCCAGCGCCTCTTATATGTGGCGGAACGTGAGGGAATTGCGCTCACCTCCGGGGGGGCGGCGCTGTTGTCCAGACTGGCGGACGGCGGCCTGAGGGACGCGCTCTCCCTGCTGGACCAGTGTGCCGGGCCGGCGGGGCCCATCGGAGAGCAGCAGGTACTGGATGCGCTGGGGCTTGCCGGAAATCTGGAGACCGCCCGCCTGATGGGCCGCGTGGCGGACCGGGATGCCGGAGGGGCGCTGGAGGACATCGCACGGCTCTACGGAGGCGGCAAGGATATTTCTGCGATCCTGGGGGAGCTGGCTTCGCTGACAAGAGACCTGCTGATCCGAAAGACAGCGCCCAGGTCCGGTGGCACGCTTCTGAACGGCGGGTTCGATGAGACCACGATGCGGGGACTCTCAGAGAAGTTCACGGCACCCCGGCTCGTGTGGATGCTCACTGTTCTGCAAGCCGCTCTGGCAGAGCTGCCGCGCAGCAGCAACCGGCGGACGGATGCAGAACTGTGTCTGATCCGACTGTGTGACGAGCGGCTGGATGACAGCGCAGGCGGGCTGGCCGCGCGGTTGGACCGCGTGGAAGCACAATTGTCCAGTGGTGTCCCACTTCCAAAAGAGAAAAGTGAAAACACTTGTCAGATAATTTCGGGGGAGAAAGCGGAAATCTCCATATCGCAAAGCTGTATGCAAGGAGAAACGCCTGTCGATGATGCCCGCTCCCAGAAGGATCTGCCCCCGTGGGAAGTAGCTGGCATACCGCGTGTGGAGCCGATGGCCGCCGCGTCCGATCCGAAACCTACGGCCGACACGGTGCCGCCCGTACCACCTGTTCCGGGTGGAGATATCTGGCCTGCGCTGGCGGCCGGACTTAAGAATAAAGTGAGCCGCAACGCATGGTCTTTTCTTGGAAATCCCTCGATGGTGCGGGGGGAATATGCAGATGGGGTGCTCACTCTTTGGGCGGACGACGAGTTGGTAAAGGGTGTGGTGAGCCGTCCTACTGTGCTGGAGGCGGTGGGAACTCTCGCACAGAGCAGACTGGGGCATGAGGTACGTGTGTCTGTAAAAGTAGGTCGTCCGGAGTCGGTGGCCGTGCATGATAAGCTGGATGATTTGCTGGCCTTCGGGCGGCGGTTCGACAATATTACCATCAAGGAGTGAGCGGATTATGGCAAAGGGATTCAACAGCCGCGGTATAGGCGGCATGGGCGGCGGTTTCAATATGAATATGATTAAGCAGGCCCAGAAGATGCAGCAGGATATGCAGAAGATGCAGGAGGAGTTGGAGAACAAGGAGTACACCGCGCAGGCGGGCGGAGGCGTGGTCTCGGCCACGGTGTCGGGTAAACATGAGCTCAAGAGCCTTGCTATCGATCCCGAGGCTGTGGACCCCGAGGATGTGGAGATGTTGCAGGATCTCATTGTAGCTGCGGTCAACGAGGCCATGCGGACGGCGTCCTCTGATGCGGCCGCCTCCATGGGACAGCTCACCGGCGGGCTGAATCTGCCGTTCTAAGAAAAAATGAGCATTCTTATCCCTAAAGTGGGTATGCGCACCGTTAAAACAGCGGTGTCGGTCATGATTTCTTATCTGGTCTTCGTGCCGTTCGGTCTCTTGTACCGTGAAGAGCTGGGAGGAGTATGGGGGCAGATGGGCCCACTGTATGCCTGCATTGCCTGTGTGGTGTGTATGCAGAGTTCACTGGGGCAGACGATGCAGCAGGGCATTTCCCGCTTTATCGGCGTAGCTGTGGGCGGCACGCTTGGGGTCCTGGTGCTGGCGCTGGGAGAACCGGTGCGTTATCCGCTGGTCAAGGCGCTGATGCTCGGCGTGGTCTGTGTGGCAGGCGTCTGGCTATGCCTGCTACTCAAGCGGCCGGCCGCCTGTGCCATGGCCTGTATCGTACCCTGCGTGATTCTGGTCAACGGGATGACAGGGGTGGAACGGTATTATTATGCGGCGGCCCGCATCATCGAGACCGTGGTTGGGGTGGCAATTGCCTTCGGCATCAATGCCGCCCTCCCGGACCATCGGGAAGGGTCCTCTGATGAGCCGCGGGAGCCGGCGGAGGACGAAGAGACGAAATAGCAGTCGATACAGGGCTTTCCACATCCGGAGGGCCCTGTATTTTCCTGAGGAGGGTATGGCCTTGGATGTTAAACTGAGGAAAGAGGGGCCGGAGGACACTAGAACGGTAGAGTGTCTGCTACGGGAGGCTTTTTGGAATGTTTATGTGCCGGGCTGTGAGGAGCACTATCTGGCCCATATTTTGCGGAAACACCGGGACTTTGTTCCGGAGCTGGACCTGGTGGCCGAAGCGGAGGGGCGCCTGGTGGGAAACGTTATGTGTACCCATGCCCGTATTGTGAGTGCACGCGAAACGGCATGGGAGACGCTGTGCCTCGGGCCGCTGGGTGTGCTACCGGAATATCAGCGGTACGGTGTGGGTCGCATCTTGGTGGAGCGCGTGACCACGCTGGCGAGCGAGATGGGTTTTGGCTCCATTTTCCTCTATGGGGACCCCTCTTATTATCGTCGGTTGGGTTTTCTGCCCGGTGAACAGTTTGGAATACGAAACGGAGAGGGGCAATGGGCGGCGGCCCTGCAAGGGCGGGAACTGCGCCCGGGCGCATTAGAGAAGGTGGAAGGCCGCTTTTTAGAATCGGAGGCATTCCGGACCGATCCAGAGGCGGCGGCCCGCTTTGACAGAACATTTCCGGAGAGAGAGAAAAAGTGGCTGCCCAGTCAGGATCTGTTTTTAGAGCTTGTAAACATGGTCCGACAATAGAAGCTCCCCTTGCGAATATGGCCTTCGGACCTGGATCAGGGCGTAATGGATCAAAAAACATGCGGATGGAGCTGCCGGAGCAAGTTCCATCCGCATGTGATGCTTTCCCGGAAATCCCGCTTAGGCAGCAGGGCTGTATCGTCCGGCAGGGAAGAAAACAGGGTTGTTTTTATGAGGGCATGCGATAGACCCGCTGGACCCTGACGCCCAGCCGTGAAAGAAGCTCATTGGGGATGGTCTCCGCAGCGCCGGCCACGGCTGCGGCGTCCAGACCGGAGCCGATGAGGACGGCTTCACATCCAGGCACTGCGGCGGGGATAGCGGTAACATCACACAGAGTCTGGTCCATGCAGACACGTCCCACGATAGGCGCGCTTTTTCCGGCGATCAGCGCGTGGCCCCGTCCGCCCAATGCGCGGGGAAAGCCGTCGGCATAGCCAATGGAGAGCACGGCCAGACGGGTGGGGCGGCTGGCTGTAAAGGTCCGGCCATAGCCCGCCGTATCGCCCGGGGCCAGGACATGGATCGCCGCGACCCTGCATTTCAGTGTGAGTACGGGACGAAGTCCGGAGCTGCCCACCCCGTAAAGTGCCAGTCCGGGGCGGACAAGGGAACAGGGGAGAGCCGGACAAGAGTAGATGCCGGCGCTGGCCTGGATATGGAGCACGCCCGGATCGATCCCGCGGGCCTTCAGATTCGCTGCAAGCGCGAAAAAGGCGTCGATCTGACTGTGAGTAAATGCGCGGTCGGAGGGTGTGTCGCTGTCCGCGGCACAAAGGTGGGTGAAAAGACCTTCTGCCCGCAGGCGGGGAGCCCGGTATACCGCAGCCACCGCGTCAACCTCCGAAGAGGGAAATCCCAGACGATGCATTCCGGTATCCACAGCCACATGGAGCCGGAGGGATTTTCCAAAGGCGGCAAGCTCTTCGGCGTGGACGGGATCTGCAACAGTAAGGATGAGGTTTCGGCGGTGCGCTTCGGAGAATTCCGGAGGAAATGTCCGCCCCAGCACCAGAATATCACCTTTGATCCCGGCACGCCGCAGGGTAGCCCCCTCATTTACGGTGGCCACTGCGAAGGCGCCCACACCCTCCCCGGCACAGAAACGGGCGATTTGGACGGCGCCATGGCCGTAGCCATCCGCCTTGACCACGGCCATCAGGGCACACTCCGGCGGGATTCGAGCCCGGAGCGCCCCTAAGTTATGCCGAAGGGCGGAGAGGTCGATCTCGGCCCAGCAGCGGGCGGGAGCAGGGGATGGCCGCGGCCGCAGGAATCGGCAGAACAGTGCTCCGGCGGCCAGAGAGAGGCAAGCTACGGCGAGAAAGTGAAGAAAATCGTTGTCCATCAGCAGAGTGGTCAGGCCGGTCAGGCGGGCGAAACCGCGCAGCGCGACGATGAGCCAGGGGTGGAGTAGGTAGACTGCGGTGGAGAGTGGGCGCAGTCCGGGGCGTGGCGGAAGATCCAGGCTCTGGAGAAAGCGAAAAAGAAGCCACAGGACCAGGGGCAGGGAGAGATACATGGTGCTGTACCGGGCCAGGGCCAGGCTGAACACCATCCTGCCCTCCGCCAGAAGCAGAAGAAGAGCGCCGATCAGGGCGGCCAGACGGGCGCTGCGGTTGCGTGTGGAAGGCCTGTGCGCCAATGCGCCGCCCAAAACCAGAAAGAGCGGGGCGAGAAACAGCCCGTTGCGGGTCTGGTCAAAAATGTGGAACAGTACGTCGTAGCAGATGCGGAGGGGCGGAAATGCGGCAGCAAGCGCATAGTAGCTGTCGCCCAGGAGCCCCATGAGATAGAGAAGGGCTGACACAGGCCACCGGGCCCGCCGGGGGAGAAGACAGACCAGAGACAGCCCCACCAGCAGAGCGGGAAAATACCACAAATGATAGAAGGTGCCGTCGAATACCAAGTCCCGCAACGCGCCCAGGAGGCCAGGACGATGTCCCTTATAGAGCTGGAGAGGCAGATAGAAAAGTGTGGCGCACAGATAGAGAAGCAGCGTCCGGCGGAGGAAGGGGCACACGGCGCGCCGGCCCTCCCGTTCCGCCTTCGGCAACAGAAAATACCCCGAAACGGTCAGGAAAAAGGGGACGGCCACCCGTGCCAGGATCTGGGTCAGCACATGATCGGCCTCGGGGGAAAAGGCGAGAAGCGGAGAGGTGTGGTTGGCTACGACCAGCAGCGCGGCAGGCAGGCGGAACCAGTCCAGACCCCCGGAGCGGGGAGAGCGGCTCATAGCAGATACTCCTCCAGCGTGAGGCCGCGGTCTGCAATCTCGCGGGCAAAAGGGACGCCCACATACCGAAAGTGCCAGGGCTCCCAACCAATTCCAGTGACGGCCTCCTTGCCCTTGGGATAGCGGAGAATAAAGCCAAACTCCGCCGCCCGGGCCCGAAACGTTCCGCATATGCCGGTATCGGGGAAGGAGGGGCGAATAAAATCCAGCTCAGGGACATTTTCGCCCAGATCAATGGCGAGTCCAGTCTCGTGTTCACTGCACCCCGGGCGGGCCACATAGGTCTGGGTAAAGGCCGGGCCGTTTTCCCGGAGGGACGATGCCCAGAGAGATTCCTGTTCGGCACGGGAGCGCCACCCGCTTACCGGGACAATGCGGGTCCCGGTGTCCAGCGCCTGGAGCAGGCGGCGAAGTGCGTCGGCCGCAGGGCGAAGGAGAAGCACGTCTGGCCGGTCCGGAAGAGCAGGGACCAGGGCCGAAGCGGGCGGAGGAGCAGACAGGGGATGCTCCCGGTTGACCAGTACGAGAAAACCGCTCATGTGCCCACCGCCGTTTCGATGAGCCGGTCCAGCACCTGGGAGAAGGAGAGACCTGCCGCAGCCATCATGGCGGGATAGCGGCTGTGCGCCGTAAAGCCGGGGATGGTGTTGATCTCATTGAAAATCAACCGTCCGTCGGGCGTAAGGAAGAGATCCACCCGTGCCATGCCGCGGCAGTCAAGCGCGCGGTAGAGTTTGGACGAGAGCGCCTGCACGGCCTGTTCCTGACTCGGAGAGATTCTGGCAGGCGTGTGGATTCTGGCGGTGATGAGATGGTATTTCTCATCGTAGGTGAAAAAGCCTTTCTGGAGTTCGATCTCATCGGGGCGGCCCAGCGTGAGGTCCCGGTCCCCCAATACGGCACAGCCGACTTCAAATCCTGAGACTTCCTCCTCAACGACCACTTTGTCGTCTCGCTCCAGCGCGGCTGAAACGGCGGCGAAGAGTTCGGATTGGGCGGTAACACGGGTTACGCCGAAGGAGGAGCCGGCCCGGGCGGGCTTTACAAAAAGGGGCCAGGAAAGCGCGGCAGTCCTCTGGCGCAGTAGGACAAAGTCCTCCCCCGCACGGAAAACCACAGAGCGGGGGACCTCCACACCCGAGGCACGCGCCACCTGATGGGCGAGCTCCTTGTCCATGCATAGAGCGGAGGAGAGTACGCCGCAGCCTGCCACCGGGATACCGGCCAGTTCCAGCAGGCCCTGCACGGTACCGTCCTCGCCGTTGCGGCCGTGAAGGACGGGAAGCGCGGCATCCAGCCGCAGCGTGGAGGGCCCTGCGGCGTTCAGAAGCAGCAGCCCATGGAGCTCCCGGTCCGGTGAGAGGACGGCGGGGACACAGCAGGGGCCCAGGTGCCAGGTGTCGTCCGGCAGCGCATCATAGGGGCCGGTGTAGAGAAACCAGCGCCCATCCCGGGTGATGCCAAGGGGGACGGGCTCATATTTCTGCGGGTCCAGGTGTGTGAGCACCCCATGGGCCGATTGGAGGGACACGCGATACTCCGGGGAGCAGCCGCCAAAGAGAACGGCCAGCCTGCATTTTGACATAAAAAACGCCTCCTAACTGTTGGAACTATCATAATCCAACAGAAAGGAGGTGTTTTTAAGCGGAGCAGTCAGATTCCTGACAAATTCATTTCAGAAATCGAAAGACGTCCTGTAAGACTGCGTTATCGTCTGCCGGCGTCGGCGATATCCTCGCCCACGCGCTCGATGACGCGGCCGGTGCCCCGTACCGCGCCGCCGACCACATTACCCGCCTGATCCACGGCATTCCGGGCGGCATCGCCCACGCCGGTCTCAGGATTGGTGGTTCCGCCGCTCACCTGCCCGTCGGCATTGGCGTCGTAATGGTCGGTGGGGGCTACGGTATCGGTGGGATTCACCGGTTCCGTGGTCGGCGCGTGGGTGGGTTCCGGGGCTACGGTGGCGGTGGGGGCCGTAGTGGGCGTGGGAGTCACTTTGGGTGTCTCATTTTTGCTGCATCCGGCCAGCGCACCGATCAGCGCCAGACCACAGACCAGAGCGATTTGATTGCGCTTCATATCATTGCCTCCTGCATCATACAAAAAATAGGATTCCATCCGTGTCTTATTATGTGCGTACGCCGTGTCCTTACGCCCGGAAAAATTTTTTAAAAGATTTGAAAAAAGGCTTGCAATCGAGAATAATTACTGTTATACTTAACGCAGTAAAAGGAACAATTACTGATTATTGAGAAGAGGAGATGAGCATGAGCGGCAAACGATATTCTCGACAGAGAGAACTGATTTATCAGTGCCTGTTGCATACGGATCAGCATCCCACTGCGGAGATGATCTATAGCTGGCTCAAGCCGGAAAACCCCAATTTGAGCTTAGGTACGGTCTACCGAAACCTGAACCTGCTCTCAGAGGAAGGAATCATTGTGCGGATGCCCTTTCCGGTGGAGCGATATGACGCCGTTAAGGAGCCCCATCCACATTTTCGCTGCCGCAAATGCGGAGGCGTATACGACCTGGAGGGCTTGGAGTACGACCATGGGTTGGACGAGGAGGCGGCCAGGTGCAGCGGGCATGAGGTAGAGCGCCATGAGGTGGTCTTTTCCGGAATCTGTGCCCATTGTGTCGAAAAGCATTGATTTCCAATACAGAATATGGTAAAATTAGATTGTGTTAAAACACAAAAATTTTTTTAGGAGGTTATGTTGCCATGGAACTGAAACTTTATCGTTGTGCGCACTGCGGCAATATCGCGTTCAAGCTGGTGGATAAGGGTGTGCCTCTGGTCTGTTGCGGCGAGCCCATGCAGGAGCTGAAGGCCAACGTCACCGACGGCGCTGTGGAGAAACATGTTCCCCAGATCACCCGTGACGGCGCGCATGTGACCGTGCAGGTGGGTTCCACCATTCACCCCATGCTCCCTGAGCACTATATCCAGATCATTGCGGCTGTCAGCGGCAATAAGGTGACCTTCCAGTTGCCCAAGCCCGGTGACGAGCCTGTCCTGAAGGTGGGAAGCAGCGAGCCTGTGACCGCTTACGAGTACTGCAATCTCCACGGCTTCTGGAAGGGCGAGGAATAAGGCGTCCTGCGGCGCGGTGCGCCGAACCGGTACATAAAAAATAGATATTTTGATGAAGGGAGATTTATATCATATGGAACTGAAAGGCAGCAAGACGGAGGCCAATCTGTGGAAAGCATTCGCCGGGGAGTCCCAGGCCCGCAACAAATATACTTATTTTGCCAGCGTAGCCCGCAAGGAGGGCTACGAGCAGATCGCAGCTATTTTTGAGGAGACCGCCGGCAATGAGAAGGAGCACGCCAAGCTCTGGTTCAAGGCTCTGGGCGGCATCGCCACCACGGCTGAGAACCTGCTGGCCGCTGCCGAGGGTGAGCATGAAGAGTGGACCGAGATGTACAAGGAGATGTCCGAGACCGCCCGTGAGGAAGGCTTCCACGCTCTGGCCGATGCGTTTGCCGCTGTGGCCAAGATCGAGAAGAGCCATGAGGACCGCTATGTGAAGCTGGCCGAGAACCTCTCCAACAGCGAGGTGTTCAAGAGAGCTGAGGTCAAGGTGTGGTACTGCCGCAACTGCGGACACCTGGAGTACGGCGTAGAGGCCCCTGAGGTCTGCCCCGTCTGCGGTCATCCCCGCGCCTATTTTGAGATCAAGGCTGAGAATTATTGATCTGCAGCATCATCCATACGGGTGGCCCGCCGCATACTGCGGCGGGCCACCTTTTATCGCGGCGAGGGGAGCTTTTCGGGCAATTCCACCCTTTCCTTTTGGAGAAGGATGTGGTATGTTTATACATATCTAAAAATAGAACACTTTAATTGGGAGGTGCCTCATGCCGGAGGAAATCATGCAAAATATCCATCGGATTCCCGTTCCCCTGCCGGGAAATCCGCTCAAGGAGCTCAACGCCTATCTGATTCGGGGGAAGGACCGTAATCTGCTCATCGACACGGGGTTCCGCCAGCCGGCCTGCCGGGAGGCCCTCTTCGCGGGGCTGAGAGAGCTGGGGCTGCGCCGTGGAGATGTGGACGTGCTGCTGACACACCTGCATTCGGACCACGCGGGACTGGCTCCGGAGGCGGCGGGGGAGACGGGAACGATCTTTGTCAGCTCGGTGGACCGTCTCACGCTGGACAACATGGCGGAGCGCCAGAAGTACTGGGAAGAGGCGGACAACCGGTTCCGGGAGGAGGGATTTCCTATCTCCATGATGATGCAGATCAGGGACAAGAATCCCGCCCGCTCCATGGCTCCACCCACCGGGGGACATTATTCCAGCCTGGAGGACGGCGATGTGCTGGAGGCCGGGGACTACCGGCTGCAGTGCCTGCTGATGCCCGGGCACACCCCAGGCCAGATGTGCTTCTGGATGGAACGGGAGGGCTGCATGTTCCTGGGAGACCACGTGCTTTTTGATATCACGCCCAATATTACCGCCTGGCCACGGATGCCGGACGCCCTTGGGTCCTATCTCAGGAGCCTGGAGAAGATCAGGGCATATGACGTGAAATTGGCCCTGCCCGGTCATCGCCGGGGCGGAGATATGCGCCTGCGGATCGACCAACTCCTCGAGCACCATAAGCGCCGCCTGGAGGAGGCCTTTTCCGCGGTAAAGAACCACCCGGGCCAGCCGGCCTATTTCCTGGCGGGAAAAATGACATGGAAGATCCGTGCCAGCTCCTGGGACACCTTCCCGGTGGCGCAGAAGTGGTTCGCAGTGGGGGAGTGTATGTCCCATCTGGATCACCTGATGGTGCAGGGACGCATACGCAAGGAGCTCCAGGGCGGAAAGGCGGCCTATTTCGCCGTCTGAGAGACGAAAAGAAACGAGGGACACAACATTGGAACAATCGAAGGTATATTTCTCTGATCTCAGGGCCCCGGTGGGCACCAATCTGCTGCGCAAGCTGGAAAAACTGATCCGCAGAGCGGGCATCGGGGACATCGACATGGAAAAGAAGCTGGTGGCCATCAAGCTCCACTTCGGCGAGCCGGGCAATCTCACCTATCTCAGGCCCAACTATGCCAAGGTGGTGGCCGATGTGGTGAAGTCTCTGGGCGGGGTGCCCTTCCTCACCGACTGCAACACCCTGTACCCCGGGCGCAGGAAAAACGCCCTGGAGCACATGGAGGCCGCTTACGAAAACGGTTTTTCCCCCTTTTCCACCGGCTGTCATATCATCATCGGAGACGGCTTGCGGGGCACCGACGATGTGGAGGTCCCCGTGGAGGGGGCGGAGTATATCCAGACCGCCAAGATCGGGCGGGCCATTATGGACGCGGATGTGTTTATCAGCCTGACCCATTTCAAGGGCCATGAGGCCACAGGATTCGGCGGCGCCATCAAAAATATCGGCATGGGCTGCGGAAGCCGGAGAGGCAAGATGGAGCAGCACAACGCGGGTAAGCCTCTGGTGCGTCATAAGCGCTGTGTGGGCTGCCGGAGATGCTCCAGAGAGTGCGGCCAGGACGCTATTTTCTACGGCGAGGACGGTAAGGCCGGCATTGACCAGGAGAAGTGCGTGGGCTGCGGGCGCTGCATCGGCGCGTGCAATTTCGACGCCATCCGCACCCTTGACGACGCAGCCAACGCCGAGCTCAACCGTAAAATGGCAGAGTATGCCAAGGCTGTGGTGCAGGACCGGCCGCAGTTCCACATCAGCCTAGTCATCGATATCTCCCCGTACTGCGACTGCCACGACGGAAACGATACGCCCATCCTGCCCGATGTGGGTATGTTTGCCTCTTTTGACCCGGTGGCCCTGGACCAGGCCTGTGCCGACGCCTGCCTCAAGCTTCCCGTCATGCCCGGCAGTCTGCTGGACGACCGGATGCATGAGGAGGGGTTTGTAGACCACCACGACCATTTCATCAACACCACGCCCGAAGCCGAGTGGGAGAGCTGCATGGAGCATGCGGAGAAAATCGGCCTGGGGAGCCGCGCTTATACGCTCATAACAGTGTGAGCAGCAGCCGCAGGGCCGTGTGGGCGCCGCAGAGCAGGGAGGCCCGCTCGCACAGCGCGAGGTAAGCGGAATGTGCGCCCTCATAGTGCCGGTAAAGCGCCTTGTTTCCCGCCTCGTCCAACTGCTGCTCCAGCTCGTCGGCCAAACGTGTGTATTCCGAGTAGACCAGAGGATATTCCGGCAGCGCCTTCAGCGTTTCGTCCTGAAGCTGGAACAGTTGGTCCCATTCCCGCAGCAGGCTTTGCAGAAGCTTATCCATGATTTCACCTCGTATGTAGAATTTTTACGTAAATTATATATGAATAAATTCTGCATGTCAAGAGGAGCGTGTATAAAATGTCTTTTCCAGATAGATTAAAGGAGCTAAGAGAAGAAAAAAAGCTCACGCAGGAGGAACTGGCGAAAACAGTTGGGTTGACCCTGCGCGCATACCAGCTTTACGAGTATGGGGAAGGATATCCAACATTTAAAAGGTTGATTTGTATTGCTGACTTTTTTGACGTTTCCCTGGACTACCTTGTGGGGCGGTCCGATCTGCGGGAGCGGAAATAGGACAGAGCGCCGCCCGTAAGGGCGGAAACCGATTCGGAAAGGAAGTATCACCATGGATACTGAGAAAATCCTGGCCCACTGTGATCATACCCTGCTCAAGCAGGAGTCCACCTGGGAACAGATCAGGGAGGTCTGCGACGACGGCCTCAAATACCGGTGCGCTTCGGTCTGTATCCCCGCGGCCTATGTGCGCCGGGCGGCGGAGCACGTGGGCAACGCGCTGAAGATCTGCACGGTTATCGGGTTCCCCAATGGCTATTCCACCACTGCCGTCAAGGTATTTGAGACGGAGGACGCCATCCGCAACGGGGCCGACGAGATCGATATGGTCATCAATATCGGCTGGGTGAAGGACCGGCGCTGGGAGGACCTGCTCGCAGAGATCAAAGCCGTCAAGGCCTCCTGTCAGGGAAGGATATTAAAGGTCATTGTGGAGGCGTGCCTGCTCACGGAGGAGGAGAAGATCAAGATGTGCGAGATCGTCACCGCCTCGGGCGCAGAATATATCAAGACCTCTACTGGCTTTTCCACCGGCGGGGCCACCCGGGAGGATGTAGCCCTCTTCGCCAGACACATCGGATCCGGCGTGAAGATTAAGGCGGCAGGCGGCATCTCCAGTCTTCAGGACGCGGAGGACTTCCTGGCGCTGGGCGCGGACCGTCTGGGAACGTCCCGGATCGTCAAGCTGGTGAAGGGACAGCAAGGGGAAGGATATTGAATGGCAGGACCGGCTGCGGTTCAGGAGAAACCGGAGCCGGTCCCTTAATGCGGTTAATACTTTTGAAACAATTCTGTAAACTTTTTTTGATAATGGCGAAATTGCAGTTGCGCTTTGGTAAAATGTGCGTTATAATAAGCCCGTGCTCGGAGGAATGGACCTTATCGTAACGTCTGTACCGTACCGGGCATTGATTTTGAAAGGAAGGTAGATCAGTTTGAAGAATTTTAAGAAACTTTCCGCTCTTGTTCTGGCTGGTGCAATGGTCTTCTCGCTGGCGGCCTGCGGCGGCAATGCCGCCAGCACTCCCACGCCCGCC
>OFMJ01001974.1_pt1 | contig 13439 bp, 6 predicted proteins | sample 1541801 | NCBI WGS metagenome assembly OFMJ01 (sample SAMN04209234, study PRJEB22552) | human gut metagenome | biome: gut; material: feces | host: Homo sapiens | place: USA: Oklahoma
ATACAAGGAAGGCAACAACAGAGACAATTAACCTTGTAAAAAATATGGGGATACAGAATGTTCCTCTTGGGGTTCAGATAATAGCAATTATTCTGATAACCCTTATAATTAGTTGGATACTACTGTGTTTACTGTGGGTAAGAAGCGACTATCATATTCCAAATTATAAAACATATTTAGTTTCAAAAAATGGCAGAAAAAGTACAAGGGTATATTTAAAGCGTGGAATGCATCTTTTCGTTCCCGGTTGGAAAAAGGTAAATTTGGTTTATAAAGCACCGAGGTCAGACAATGATCCATTCATAAGGGATTTTAATATGAAACTTCAGAAGGATTTGTTGGGAGGAGGATTGGAATTATTAAACTGTGAAGACTTTTCTGATGAAAACAGATTCCGTATAGGGGGATCTCCAATTATTGAAGAAAATAAAACGATTCGTCAAGAACTGCAGTTTTCTTTGTTTGATAAGTACAAAAATGAGATGCTATTAGTGTTTAAGGATGAAAGATAATTGACACAGGGAGGATAAGGAGATGAAAGCACCGACAGTGATTATAGGTATAGGAGGTATCGGATCTGAGATATGTGCCAGGGTGGCGCATATGCTTCCTTTTGATGCGCCGGATAATCAATATATTCGATTTGTTACAATAGATACGGATTTGAATACGATTAATGATCAGAAAAGAAAAGGCTTCCCTGGAGTACAGATTCAGATTTCAGATAATATGACAGTAAATGCCTGTCTGGAAAGTCTTCCGGAGGAAATCAGACAATGGTATCCGCAGAACGAAATTTTCAATCGAAAATCAATGACAGAGGGAGCAGGACAGCAGAGAGCGATTTCTCGTCTGGCTCTTGAATATTCGATAGCAAGACGAAAATTGTTCCCTTTATGTGCAGTGATTGATCAATTGAATGAATTGGATTTAAACAGCGGCAGGCAGCCAATTGAATTTTATATCATCAGTTCTCTTGCTGGAGGTACTGGTTCCGGGATTATACTGCCTATAGCGCTGTTTATTAAAGATTATATTCGAAAAAAAACAGGAGATGATCTGTCTATCTGCAAGGGGTTCCTTGTATTATCCAGTGCATTGGAGGATAGTGAAATCACTAAGCTGGAAAGAAAAAGCTTGGGTGCCAATGATTATGCTGCGGTAAAGGAATTAAATGCATTTATGAAATTTGCTGACGGTGATCGCATCAGGTACAAGAATACGAGGATAGACCTGGAAGCCGGAAAAGCAAATAACCGATTTGATGCTTATACATACTGTTTTCTTTTTGGCATGTTCAATCAGAATGGGAAAATCCGTTCATTTGGGGAATTAAAGGATTTGGTTGCCAATGCTGTGTATATGCAGGCATGCAGCCCTATTCATGATCGGAATAATTCCCGTGAAGATAATACGATTAAACATATAACTTATAAATCAATAGAGAACGGAGAAAAATATTTGCGCAGATTTGGCGGTATTGGATGCGGAGAGCTTGTATATCCTTACGAAAAGGTAAAAAGATATTATGCATTGAAATGGGCCGCTGAAGTAATGGAAGAGAGGTGGAAGGAGTACGATAGGAAATTTTATGAAAAGGAAAAAGAACAGCGAAGGCTGAGAAAAGCAGGAAGAAAGTATGTGCAGGTAGAACGTGGAACAGAATATTTGAAGGCGATCGAGATGGCAGACCAGACAGATATTTTGGCCGAAGATATCCGCATGTCCTGCAGGAGTGAAGAGGGAACTTTTCGGTGGAACGATTATTTGGATGCTCTCTGGCGGGAGGTTCAGTATCGCTTAGAACAGGAAAAAAAGGAAAATGAAGAAAAAGATGAGGCGGATGAAAATATATTTAACTATCATTTAGGGGAGATCAATACCAAGATTCAGGGAATATGGTTTTCAAAATCTTATCGGGATGTTATGCAGTCAAATGTGGAAAAATGTAAAGAGATAATAACTGTGTACAAGAGAATGGAAGCTTTGGTTTTGGCTATGGGCGAAGCAACAGGAGAGCGTTTTGGCAGTTTTTGGTGCAGACTCCATTCTCTGACAGAAGAACAGCCGTCTTATGAAATGGAGTACTGGCTTAATACGGACGGGAATTTTATGCATCCTAATGGCGTTCGGTATTTTCTTTATCAGCTTCAAAAGGAGATTGGAAAGAGAGTAGAAGCTGAAAAAGAAAAAATTGCAAAACTTCAGCTGGGAATTCAGGATTTGACCAAACAGGATGAAACGCAGATTAAGAAAAAAAGAAAAATTTTCAAACAAGTTTATAGAAAGTATTCGGGTTCATTGAAGAACTTATACGATTGTGCGGAGCATATAGCATACAAAAAAGTTCTGGAGCAGTGTGATGGTTATGTTGAAAGACTGATTAAAAATTATGAATACTTTTATGATAATTACAATGAGCTTTTGGAAGAATTTAAAGAAGAATGCAAACTTTTGGAGGAGGAATTTCAGAGAACAAAGGGAACGATACAGGCATATGTCTGTGTGGATCAGGAATGCCGTGATAAAATTTTCAATATGCTGCATGAACGGCAAAGTTTTATGCAGACAGGAACCGTTTTGTCTTATCGGATTTTTGAATTGATGCAGAATCAGATTCAGAATCGAAGCAAAAGCGGCGATTTATCTATGCAGCTCAAAAATCACTGGGTTGAAAATCTGGAACGCGAGTACAGTGATATTTTGGATATGAATATCCTACACGCAATTGATATGGAAGAACTATGCAAAAATGGGAGAAAGAGTGATGCCATAAGAATGAAAGGATGGATTGAGCAGGTTAAGAAAAATTTAATAGCGCCATTTCTCCAATACAGTAAAGAGAGTGGTGAACAACAGGGAATTTCCATATGCTGCTATAATGATGAATTGCTTAATGAACATGGATATTTCAAAGACGTAGTAAGGTGGCTGGATGATCAGGAAAGCGTGCATGACTCATTTTACTGCAGTAAATACCAATTGATGTTTTACCGCTCATTTGTTGGCCTGGATGCGGATGAGGTGCTGGATTATATTCATTATGATGAGAACAAGGGAGAAGGAGGAGGAGACGCATTTCTTTCTTACCAGGATACACTTGACTATATGGGAAAAAATGCGATACATAATGCACAGATTACACCTCATATCGATAAAGGCTGGCATAGCTATCTGAACCTGCCTGATAGTGATTTGCAGTATCAGAAGTATAAAGAATTAGAAATTGCACAGGCATTTCTTTATGCGGTTCTTCAGAAGAAGTTCAGACATGAAAATAATCTAGAGAATAATAAAAAAGATAAATATTATTATACAGTTGAAAGTGATTTGGTTGAGTTCCCCAATTTAATGGAATTTCATCGATATTTGTATGAGAATAACTGGCAGGTAAGACGGCTGAATGATGAATTGTACAGACGTATTGCAGAAGAAAGAGCGAAACAAAATAATTTGGTGGATAATCTTATTGATAACTATGAGGACGGAATTTTCGGGATTTTGCTTCAGTATTTTGATGAAATTGAATTGTATAAGCAGGATAGGTTTATGTATAAACTTCTTTTAGAAGCCGTTTGGCAGCTGATATTGATGAGCCGGGAAGGTGAATCTGATGTTGTAAGCGAGGACTGCAGAATGAAAATGAAATCAGAGTGGGATAAAATAAAAGATAATGACAATAAGAATAATGCGCGGCTACAGTCTTTTATAAAAGTGGCTGAAAGCTTTTTCCGTGAAAACAAGATACCTAATGATGAGGGTTAAACAGACATGTATACTGTGATTTTATATCGTAATGGAACGCAGGCTTCAATTGAAAAATATATGTTTATGTTTCAGAGTTTTCGTGAAGCGGGACAAGTTGCCTGGTATCACTGGAAAGAACAGGATGAAGTTGAAGATATGATGAACGCCTTGAATATCAGAACGGAGACACATTTTGAATGGCGTCTGATAATTTTTGAAGGAAAATCTGAATGCTGTGGGGGAACACCTGAGAACACAATACCGGAAAAAATCAGTACCCTAATCAGCAGCTATGGACATGTAAGAGAAAACGGATATACAAAAATCAAGGGGTGCTGTCCGCAGCAGATTTGGTATGTTGGCTATCGGAAGAAACTATCGGTAGTTCCCTGTTATAAAGGAGGACTGATTTCCGTAGATGCAGATAGGAAATATGGCTCCTGCTTCAGGATGCTTTGGATGGAAATTGACTGCAGTTGCGAAATGCTGCGTCAGTATAGCCTGTTTATGCTTACCTGTGGTTTACTGACCCTGGCGGCGAATCAATTCCCGGCAGGAATTCTGGAATATGGTTTTTTGTATAAGCTGACGGTAGAAATCGAACAAAATGGATTTGAAAAGTTTATTTTTCATGAAGAGATGCGGCTGGCACAAATTTTAGATGATTTGAACCAGGAAATTGAAAGCCTGCGGCAAAAGAATCTTTGCGGAGTTGATTATCCGGAAGCAGTTTCTTTTAAGTGTTCATTGAATGCCTATAGAAACAGAAAAGCACATTCTGAAAAATTCAAAAAAATCAGAATGAAAAATTTTTCGCAGTCAGAAGTGCTGCAGGATAATCTTGCTCATAACAGACATGTGGTGTGGTCGAAGCTATACTTTCCTAAAGGAGTATTAAGGGAAGAAGCCTCCAGGATACAGGATGAAGTAAGCCGAAGAAAAAAAGCGGGGGGTTTTTTATCAGAAGCAGGAAAGGATATGCTGGAACGTGAAAAAAAAGAAGCTTTTGAACAGATGAGTGAGAAGAGACAAATTCAGCTGCAGCAGCAGGATTTTGAGTGGAATTTCAGGAATAATGAAGAAAATATCCGGCAGAAGATGGAATATATAGTGCCCCAAAAGCAAAAGAAGTATTTGTTTGTTATTTTGTGTGTGATAGAAGTAATGATATTAGTACCATTTGTTTATAGTTATATTAAGTATGTGAATAAATTAGAGAACTTAATAATAATAATTATATGCTGTTTTTTATTTCTGTTAGTTGTTACAAGTTTTTTTTTATTAGAAAAAATTGATGTGTTTTCTAAAGTTAGAAAATATAATAGACATTTTACAGTTAATTTGGAAGACAGACAAGAGAAAAAGGTTGTGTATTTGGAAAGTATTCTTGAACTGATTTCAAAATACCAATACTGTACGGAACTTGAGGAGGAGCAGGAAGAGCAGAAAATGGATTCTCTGCAGCGAAGAAAAAGACTGATGCGACATCGTTTTGTATGTGAAAGCAGTTTGATTATTTGCCGGCAACTGAAATATCTTCTGGTAGACAGTAATAAGAGTTGGCAAGTAAAGGAACCTGTACTTACAGTTGATTTCGAGCAGGAGCCTCAGGATACGGAATATTATTGGATTCCATATAAACGAAGTTTAGGAATGGCGGATATCAATAGAAGCGGAAGTCAGGTGAAAGTTTTCTTTGATTTTATTCCCAGAATACGGATAGAAAAAACGGAATATTAAACGGTGGAGGATGTTATGGAAATATTGCAGTTTTTGGTTGGAGAAATTTTGGGAGATTCGTCTTTTTTCCTGACAATTTATCAAGATAGGAATATTGCACCCATGACAGGCCGGGACAGAAGAAATTACATTTTATTTCCATTACTTTCGTTTTTTTTATCGTTTTTGAGTATTACAGTTATGTATGCATCTCAGGAGGCGGTACGGAAAGCGTATTTGGAATTGAAATCGATGTGGCCATGGTTGATTAATTTGAAAGAGTTAGTACATTGTATATTAGATATTTTCCCTCAAGCGAGCAGTATGTTCTGTTATATGACGCTTTATATGTTCGGCCGGAGTAAATTAAGTGAAAAATTTGTATATTTTGGAAAAGGATTCATGGAAGCTCATGAGGATTTCGGAAAAATATATGTCAGAGATGAATTGAGCAATGACTATGTATTATCTAAAAAGTGGAAGACAATTGCGAATGCATTAAAGCTGTTTATAGCAGTTAATCTGTTTTATCTGGCGGTTTTACATACCGGAGTCATGAATATTCAGAATGTTTTGTTTTTCCGCCCTATAGAGCTGTTTCCGACAGTATACCTTACGGCATTGTTTGAAGCTGTTAACTATTTGGATAATGGAGTTCCGGTGAGATGGAGGTGGCTGAAAAAGAGAAATAGGGAAATACCTTACAATATGAAGCTGAGGAAAATAAGGGCTTTATGTCTTAAAGAAGCATCTAAGGACAAGAGTGTTGTAACTTTCGATGGAAGTAGAAGCCATGAGCTTGAATTTTGTAAAGAAATACGGGAAATTATCAAGAACTATGAGGAAATTGATGATGCAAGGATTCAATATTTGTTGAGTTATTTAAAAAGACAAAGCGGTGAACTTTTTTTTCATATATCCTGTGTGGAAACAGCAATTATGCTCGTACAGGGTAAGAGTATTTTTTATGCAACACCTTTTTATTATGATGTTGGTATCTGCATTTTTTTTCCAATATATCTTTCCCTGCTCCGTAAGGAGAAAGCAGTGATATTGATTGAAGATACAGGAAATCTCAAAGAAATTATCGCATGGGTGAAAAAAGGGATTGAAGAGATTCAGGATTTAGTTGATTTTTGGAATGTTGACCTGCTGGATGGCAGTGTTGAACAGACGGATGTGGGTATTCTGCCATTTCAGATTATTAATCAACAGGATAAGGTTTATTGGCTGGATGAATTTCTGGATAAGGTTTCTTTTGCAGCGGTATTAGAGGCATCGGACATTCTGGCCGGGGGACAGGAAGCTGTGGCGGCTTTGGCGGAGAAGGTAGGAAGGAAAACGCCCAGATGCACATGGTTTCTATGTGATAAAAATGCGGAAAGTATGGTGGATTTATTTTCACATTTATTAAATTCAGAAATCAAGTATGTTAGCGCAACTCCATATTATGCGAAAAAAACAATGCTTGCTTATTGGAATACGGAGAGTGAGCCTTTTAGTCCCTGGAAACCGGCAAAACGATATCTTGGAGTTGAAGCAAGAATTGCGGAAATTGCAGGAAAAGAACATATTTCACATTTAATCTGGTATGGGGAGGATGTCATGCCGGTTTATGATCTACAATGGATATTCGGGCAGTATTATGACCTCTATGGAAAAAGAACCGGTGAAAAACCGTATCAGATGCAGTTAAATAGCCGTATTTCCTTTGAAATATCGGGAAATGCGAATAAATTGGAAACGGAACAGTTTTTGCTTGTGGAAGATTCCAATTGTAATTTATTTGAACTTGGGAGACAGTTTGCGACAAGAGCGCAGGAAAAAATATTTGTCAACATTTTATCTCCAGATTATATGCTCCGCGATTATATGAAGAGTATTAAAGATGTTATGAATGCAGATCCCAAATATATTACCCAGTTTGTTCCTCTTCCCGTTAACACAATGAGAAATGTGGCTCTTCGTTTAATCCGGAGAATGCTTGAAGGCGAAATTTCGGAGGAGGAAATATGGGAGTTCCTGAAAAAAGGGGAAGAAGATGTCAAACGTGAATTTATTAACCTGAGATATCTGCAAAAGCTGATTAATTTGGTTTTTAATATTGATGACGCAGAAATTAGCATAAATTTCGGAAGTGAGTTCTCTAATCAGGAAAAAGAAATTAAACAAATAATTTATTACCGTATTGTTGATGAACGCGTAAAGAAAGAATTCCGGAAATACTTTTCTCAGGCTAGTTATATTGATGAAATCGGTGACCGAAAATATATCGGAAAACTAATGCTGGCAGGACATCTGGAACAAAAATATATGAAGGGGCAGCAGGTTGTTTTAAACGGCAAATATTATGTGATTACCGGTAAGAATCAATCTGAATATGGCCAGGAGCTTTTAGTGAGAAGGGCATCGGATCAAATTTATGGAAGAAAATATTACCGACAGCTTAGAAGGTATTTCTCTTTTGATAAATTTGACGAAATTCCATCGCAGAAAATTGTATTTCGTTCTCACCAAGTTGTATTGAAGAGATGTCATATAAACCTGAATGCGTATTCCTATGGATATCTTGAAATGGATAGTTGGAATCAATTTTATAACGAAAATAGGATTTTAGGGCAATTTAAACAGGAGGAAACACGGATTTACAGGAGGAAAGAGGCTCTGCAGGTTGAATTTACCGGAAAAATGGAAAATAAAAGGTTGATTTACTGGACAGCAATAATGCTGAAGGAAACATTTTGTACCTTCTATCCGCAATATTATCATCTGCTGGATGTGGCCGTGAACTATAAAGAGTACCGGGAATATGAGATTCCGCAGGAACTTTTAACTGTTATACTGTCACATATTGATGCGGATACAACGCGGAGCTTTTATATTTTGGAGGATAGCAGAGAGGATATGGGGCTGCTTCGTTCAATTGAGAGCAATTTCACTAAAATAATGAAGATAATACAGGATTATGTGAAATGGAGCAAGGATAATGGAGACAATTATTTTGGAAAGTGATGCGGAGAAGAAAGCAGATTTAAGCGCAAAATGGAAAGAAGAAATTCTGAAATATTTTGCGGAGGAGTTACATTTTGCAGATAAGAATCAAGTGGAAGGCGGTACTTTATTGTGTGAAAACAAGATGGGACAAGAAGATGAAGTCTGTCCTTATTGCGGAAAGGGCGTTTTAGCTATTGATATAAAAAAGCATCCCATATCGGGTAAAATTTGTGAGGATTGTTTGAACTCTATTGTTTCTAATAAAAGTGCCATAATGGAGTTAGTAAATGACTGTATTTACAGTTTGGACTGCTTTTTTGGGTTGAAACAGGATAAACGAGTCGCGGTGAAGACCAAAAATCTGTTTTTTCATTTCTCTAAAAACAAATCAACCGGGATTACCAATAAACCTGTAAATATAAAATATAAAAAGAAAGGAGGATGGGAGCCCGATTTATTAAAAATAATGCTGGGTTATCCGGAGGATATTTTAAGAAGGGAACTATTACAGGTTTTAATAAATATCGGGTTACCTACCGGGGAAGAATATACTAAACTTAATGAGTTTAGAAACGGTACTGTTCAATGGATGACTGTCCATTGTCTCTACCTGGACTTCCACCAGCATTATGCTGAATATTGTGATGAAAAATGGGCAGAAAGTGATAATAATGCAGAGTATCAGGAATGTTGCAAAATATTAGGCTCTCCATTAACAGAGGATTTGATTAGCCTGGAACAAATGGAACAGCGGGAACAACAAAAACAGTAGGTACGAAAATTCAGCCGATTCTACAGTTAATATAAGTCAGAATCGTAACAGCCTGAAGGTGCAAGAGGTGAATAAATAGAATCTGAAGAATTGCTCTGAAATAGCATGCCTAATGAATATGCATTACAGAAAGCCTGTAATTGTGCTGATTAATGAGTATGATGTTCAATTAACCTTAGTAAATGCTGGTGGTTATTATAAAGAGAGACTGGATAACACTTATACGATAATAAAGAACCGGTTTTGAAAGTTACAGTGATAACGTGATGCCTGAAAATAGCCAGAGAAAGTTTTTGCGCAGGACTTGACAATATGCTTACTAACACAATTACAGTAATTTGCCCTGGCAGGATATATTATGAAGTTTAGCTATGAGTTATGAAAAAGGTTGACGGAATATTGTCAAAAAGGAAAAAGGGATCGTCGTATGATGTTTTTTAAAGCAAAGCACGCTGATAAAGATGATACCTGTCAGGAAGCATTAAAACAGATAGCATGTGGAAGCCTTTGAGGGAAATCGAATAGTCATCAGTTATAATATTGTTTTTAAAGGAGAGGGTGGCAAGATAGCAATATACGAATAAAAAATAATGAAGCCAGCCCTTCGATAGGTATTAATTTGGTTCTCAAATGAATTGTCTTAATTAATAAAACGGCGTGTTTCAAATTATGATTTTGAAACATGCTGTTTTATATTTAAAAAATGTTTTTCTATTAAGAGATACTTGACAAATACCCCCTGAGGGTATAAAGTGTGTTTTATAAATAACATACCCCATTAGGGTATATAAAATGTTCTATACAATAAGAGGGAGGTCAATCCATGCAAGAGTCCCATAAACAAAGTGAAGATTCCAATATAAATACATCGGTTTTATCCGTTCCCACCCCCGTACCGGCTTCTGAAAATGCTGTATCCTGCCCCCACCACAAACACACCCCCCGCACCCCCGAAGCCACCCACCAGCTCCAAAACCGCCTAAACCGCATGATAGGCCAGCTAAACGGCATCAAAAAAATGCTGGACGACAACCGCTACTGCGGCGACATCCTCACCCAGATAGCAGCCGTAGAAAGCGCCCTCCAAAGCTTCGGCTATATCATTCTCCAAGACCACCTGGAAACCTGCGTCGTAGAAGAAATACAAAACGGTAACACAGAAATTTTAGAAGAAGCCATAGATTTGATTAAAAAACTGAAATAATTCAGACAATAACCCTAATTACAATCTGTATAATGCGACAGCCGCCAAATGAATGAAAGCTCCTCCGGGTTTTCCAAAAATCCCAGTTCTAACCGCATCCCAAGTCCCAAAAGCCCCAATGACCCACACCAACTCATTTGCCAGCTTCCCACCGCAGAAATAAGGATAGTAATAAAGAAAGAGGTGATCCCCCCATGCAAACCCAAAAATTCAACATCACCGGCATGACCTGCGCCGCCTGCCAGGCCAACATCACCCGGAACGTCAGCAAGCTGCCCGGCGTCCAAAACGTCAACGTCAGCCTCCTGGCCAACCAGATGACCGTCACCTATGACGAAACCCAGGCCGACACATCCAAAATAATTGACACCGTAACAGGCATCGGCTACGGCGCCTCCTGCCCGATACAAAATGAAAATAAAGAGAGTACAATAAGCAGAGAATGGGAAAACCGCCGGGAACTTACCGAGGAAAACCAGAAAGGCATGAAAACCCGCCTGATAACCTCCGTAGCCATACTGATTCCCCTCATGTACGTAGCCATGGGCCCCATGATGGGCTTACCCGTACCGGGTATTCTAAACGGTATGGAAAATGCTCTGGTATCAGCCCTGACCCAGCTCCTGCTTACCATCCCTATTATGATCATAAACCGCCATTTCTATCAGTCCGGCTTCAAAGCCCTGATAAAAAAGGCCCCCAATATGGACTCCCTGGTGGCAATCGGTTCCGCTGCCGCCTTCCTATACGGCGTATTTTCCATGTATAAAATGTCCTATGGCTTCGGACACGGCAATATGGACCTCGTCCATCAATATGCCCATGAACTCTATTTCGAATCCTGCGCCATGATCCTCACACTGATTACCGTAGGAAAGTACCTGGAAGCCCGCTCCAAAGCCAAGACCTCCGATGCCCTCCGCAAACTCGTGGATCTCGCCCCTAAAACCGCCGTGGTTTTCCGCAACGGACAGGAACAGACGATCCCGGCGGAAAACGTCATTGCCGGTGATATCGTTGTTATCAAACCCGGCGGAAGCATCCCCGTAGACGGCGTGGTTACAGAAGGCCACGGCTATGTGGACCAGGCCGCCATCACCGGAGAAAGTATCCCCGTGGAAAAAGATCCCGGAGACGAAGTGATTTCCGCTACCATCAATAAAAACGGCACCTTCCGTTTCCGTGCATCAAGAGTGGGGGATGACACCACCCTGGCACAGATCATCCGTCTGGTAGATGAGGCCGGCAACACCAAGGCTCCCATTGCCCGCCTGGCGGACCGTGTCAGCGGAATCTTTGTCCCCACGGTTATCGTTATTGCTGTTCTGACCGCAATAGTCTGGATAGCCACCGGCCATACCTTTGAGTTTGCCCTTTCCAATGCTATCGCAGTGCTGGTAATTTCCTGCCCCTGCGCCCTGGGCCTTGCAACTCCCGTAGCCATTATGGTTGGAACTGGAAAAGCGGCAGAATACGGCATCCTGATAAAATCAGCGGAAAGCCTGGAAACCCTGCATTCCATCGACACCATCGTGCTGGATAAAACAGGAACCATCACCTCCGGACACCCTTCGGTAACCGATGTGATTATTTTTAACAAAAATATAACCCAGGATACCTTCCTGGCAGAAGCAGCAGCGGTGGAATCTGGAAGCGAACACCCCCTGGCTATGGCTGTGGTAGAAAAAGCCAAAGAGAAAAAGCTTCCGGTTCCCCAGGCGGAAAGCTTCGACGCCCGCGCAGGCCGGGGTGTCAGCGCCGTTGTGGAAGGGAAAAAATATCTGGCCGGGAACCTCGCCTTTTTACAGGAAAACGGCCTTCTTAAAAAAGAAGACATGCAAAAAACAGCCAAACAGAAACTGGAAAGCCTTGCCAATGAAGGAAAGACCCCTCTGCTTTTTGCAAAAGACGGCGAACTTGAGGGCATCATAGCTGTGGCGGATACCGTCAGGGATTCCAGCAGATCTGCCCTGAAGCAGTTTAAGGAAGCCGGCCTGAAGGTGGTAATGCTGACCGGCGATAACCGGATTACGGCAGAAGCAATCCGTAAAAAATTAGATATTGAAGAAGCCATATCAGAGGTTATGCCCACCCAGAAGGAATCCGTTATCAGGCAGCTTCAGGAAAAAGGACATAAGGTAGCTATGGTAGGCGACGGCATTAACGATGCTCCCGCACTCACCAGGGCGGATGTGGGAATCGCTATCGGTGCAGGAACGGATATTGCTATCGATTCGGCGGATGTGGTCCTTATGAAGGATTCCCTCGTCGATGTGGCGACTGCCATAGATTTGAGCAAGTCGGTTATACGCAATATCCGCATGAACCTGTTCTGGGCATTCTTTTATAACATTTTGGGAATTCCCGTGGCGGCAGGCGTTCTGTATCCGGCCTTCGGCCTGCGCTTAAGCCCCATGATCGGTTCGGCAGCCATGAGTTTGAGCTCCGTATGTGTTGTAACCAACGCCCTCCGTCTGCGCTTCTTCAAAGGGAAAACAACAGACATTACTGCCTTTGGCCAGCCGGAAGTAATTTCTGCACCGGAATCACAGCAGCCATCTGCCGTCAAAAAACAGCCATTGACCGCTGCACAGGAGGAATCCGTTACTCAGGAAGCCCCCTCCAGCCAGGACACAATAAAACCAGAAAAAGAAAGGAATGGACAGGAAGAACTGTCCGGAAAAGGAGAATCAGAAATGGAAAAAGTAATCACAGTAGAAGGAATGATGTGCGCACACTGCCAGATGCATGTGCAGAAAGCCCTTGCAGCCGTGGAAGGTGTGCAGGAAGCGAATGTGGATCTGGAAGCAAAAAAAGCCACGGTTAAGCTGTCTGCGGACGTAGCGGATGATACCCTGAGGAAAGCCGTGGAGGATGCCGGCTATACCGCAGTGGACTGCGTAACCAGATAAAACAGCACTGAACAAAAAAGCAGGATATGTCAGTTCAACAGGGAATAGTTCATTGCACACAGAACCTAAATAAGGTATAAAGAAGAAGAGC
>OFMJ01001979.1_pt1 | contig 13411 bp, 10 predicted proteins | sample 1541801 | NCBI WGS metagenome assembly OFMJ01 (sample SAMN04209234, study PRJEB22552) | human gut metagenome | biome: gut; material: feces | host: Homo sapiens | place: USA: Oklahoma
AATGAATATTATTCTATTGTAGGGGATCGTCAAGAAAAATACACTGAAATAAATAATACAGATAATTTACAAAACAGTTATGAATCTTTAGAGCTGTGTGAGAATAATGACAAAAAAATTTGGTTAGAAGAAGATGTGACGGAAATGATAATTTAAAAAAGAGGCATTTTGCCTCTTTTTTACTTTGCAGAAGGAGGTAAAAATGGAAAATGTCGTAAATAGTGAGTATTTCAAATTAGCAGTTGTGTTAAAAAGTGTATTAGGAATTACTCATCATGAAATGAAAGATATCAGAGAAAATATTTCTAAATATAAAAAAAGAAAAGAAATAGTCCAGGAGATTAATGATTATCTTAATGATGATGAAATCTCTATCTTTTTACCTGATAATTATAAACAGCAGGCGCAGAGATTAGTTCTTATTTTTAATAATAACTATGATGACAATTTTATGTTGAATGAATGTAAAAAAGATACTTTTATATCAGATAATATTCTATCTTATGATAAATACATGGATCTTATTGATTTGTTAGGTGGAATAGAAAGTGATGAAGATGGCAGTCAATTTGTTAAAGTACAAGTCGATAAAATGATCAAATACTTTTTAGTTCCAGTAAGCAGGGGTGACAAGCTTTCAAAAGAAATTGTTAAAGAATATATAGAGAAAAATGCTATAAATAAGTTAGAGAAGGAAATAGAAAATGATAATGAACTCGAACTTTTGTGAGAAAAAAATCATATTTTTTATGTGAATATATTTACTATAAGCAGTTAATAGATTGGTGGTGAAATAAATGAAAAATGAAATAGACATTTTGTTGGAGGATTTTGAATATGAATTAATTTTCGGCAAACAAAGTTTACTTTTAACAGTTGAAGTCGGGACAAAAAAGATAGAAAAATACTATAAAGATAATTACGGTGATAGAAAAGCGGAAGAGTTTTTACTTAAATTCAAAAAAAATTATCAAGAGATTAAGGATGTAAGCGATCATCAGCTTAGAAGGGTAGAGAATTTAACAGAAATTTTGAATGAATTTGAAATTTCTATTTCAGAACTTCATCGAATGATAGTTGCAAAGAATTTTTGTGAATCGTACCTAAAAGACAGTTATTATACATTTTTTGATTTTGTTAAAGAAAGAGCAGATGAGTCCATTAATAAAAAAATTGAGAAACTGTTGGAAATGGAAAACTATGAGTATCTAAATAATGATTTTAAAGAGCAGGTGGTTGAATAAGAATATAATATTAAACAGCACAATGAATGATAAAGAGGAAAATTTGATGGAAAAAGAAGATAGAGTGGTGTGCTATAGAAAATTGTGTGAAGAAATTCAAAGAATGATAAATGATCTTCCAGTGCCTGAAGGAAACTGTGTACAGATAGAGAAGGCAAAGAGAGTAAGATACTTTTACATCACTGTTTATTATATGTGTCTAAATAAAAATAATAATTATAACAATTTTTTTAAGTTAATGTTATTTTAGCAACATTGAAGAAAGCCCTCAAACGGAAACAGTCAACTTTTTGGATTAACTATCACAATGACTTGTTCGAGGGGATTTTGTTAAATAATATATGGCTGTGAAAAACTATAACTGCTGACAAAAAGGAAGAGGCTGTAGATTTACTTGCAGATTTAAATAGAGAGGGTAAATTAACTATTGAAGAAATCGTATTAATTATACAGGATAAAGAATATGTTCCAAGTATTGATGTCAATGTATAAATGTACAAGATGCATGTAATACACTGCCTTTTGTAAGTAATGGTTGTAAGATAAAACGCAAAAAAAATTGTGCCCTCTCTAATATGCAAATATGCTAAGATGTGTTTGCAGGTAATAAATGTAGACAATTAAATAATAGTATACTTTTGGATTAGAAAACTGTCTGTCGAAAAGCGATGTTTGCATGATTACCTGTATTTTTTTCCTTTATACAAGAAAGAGTGGAGTTCTCATCACTCTTTCTTTTTGGTTAATTTTTATTTTATTATAATGGAATCGGGGAAGAATAAAAATGAAAAGAGTTTTAACTATTTTAATTGTTGTGGGATAAATTACTGGGTGTAATAATTCGAATGAAGTGAAAAATACAGCAGTATGAAACAATCGATAAGACTTGGATTGATAATGTTTTAATGGAAAGTTGTTATTAATAACTTAAAAAAAGAGGCAAATTGCCTCTTTTTTATAGTCAAGAAATATTTTTAGTAGATATTTTTAGTAGAAAATGAGTATTTGCATTACTAATATAATGATTTAACAAAAGAAAAAAACTGATGAAATCAGTTTTTTTTAAATAGTGTGAATATTATTCAAAAAATATTCACTTTTTTGAAAAAAAATTGTGCCTTTTTGAAACAAAGGATATGTTAAAATTAGTATAGTTAAAATTGTATCCAAAAATTGAGAGCATTTATTGGTATTTCGACCAATGACTGCTTTTTTTATTGCAGTTATATACGTAAAAAAAATTGTGCCCTAACCTTTTTTCTTTATTGATATCATTAAATTGTAAAGGAAATATCAGGAGGAATACAGATGAGAACAATTGAATTGAATTAGTTTTAATACTACTATTTTTGTTTCTCTTTGTAGCAATGCTACCTAAAGTAGCAACAGATTTTATATGATTTGCACGGGAGGAACATTCATTATGGAAATAGGAGAACGCTTAAAGCAGTTGAGGATAAAAAGAAAGTTAACACAGTTCGAAGTAGAAGAGTTAACAGGCATAAATCGATCTACATTATCATTATATGAATTAGGAATCCGAGTGCCACCAATCGATAAGCTAATGCAGCTTGCTTTGCTATATAAAGTATCGATTGACTATTTATGTGGAATAGAGAAGTCCTATAGTGAGGATGTTGAAAAGGTAAAACAGGGAGAAAAAGCACAATGAAAAAAATGTTATTAAATTATTTAGATACAAGAAATAAAAAGATTATCGCAGGAATTAGTGTAGTGGCAGTAATCTTAGCTAGTACACTGGGTATATATGCTTTAACAAAAGATAATTTACCCGATTTCGTTCTAAGTGATAGTAAAGCTATTAAATTAGAATATGGAGATAAATATTCTGTTAACGGCATGAAATTATTGAATACAGAAGGTATGGATGATGAAGATAAAAAAATATTAAAAACTGGTTTAAGTATAAAATCTAATTTTAAATATGAGGACGGTAAAGATTATCCAGCAATTGGAGAGTATAAGATAACAATGACCTTTAATGATAATACACTTGTTAAAAAGGTTAAAGTTGCTGATACGACTGCACCAGAACTTAATACAGAATTTCGTGATATTGATATTGTTAAAGGTACTGATCTAAATACTTATGATTTCGGCGGTCTTAATTTATTTAATGCAACAGATCTATCGCCTGTAGAGGTAGGATACGACAGCAGTGCAATTGACACTAACACAGTAGGAACATATGTATTAAAAACTACAGCTAGAGACAGTTCTGGCAATGAAACTGTGAAAGAAATGTCAACTAATATTACTGAAGCTCCAAATGAGAATCAAGAACTTGTAACAGAAACAGTAACTAATGAGAATGGAACAAAATCTATTCGCAATACATTAAGAGATAAAGCGACAGCTCAAGACAATACAGCAAATACTAAAATTAGTTCTAATTCCAGTAAAGGAAGCAGTACAAATAAAAAAGGATCTACAGGTTCAACAGGAAGCAGTTCTAATTCATCTTCTAATTCTGGGGTGAATCAAAGTTTTGTTGCTAATATGTCAATTTCGAGACAAACTACACAGGCAATAACAGTTGTTGGAAACGGTGGAAGCTATGCAACGTTAACACTGCATACTAAGCGTAACGGTATCTGGACAGAGACATTAAGCTGTTCAGCGCGAGTAGGGAAAAATGGTATAACTAGCAATAAGCGAGAAGGTGATGGGAAAACACCTACGGGAATCTATAGTTTTGGTCAAGCGTTTGGTGTAGCAGGAAATCCGGGTACTTCTAGAGGATGGTTACAGGTAAACAACAATCACTACTGGGTAGATGATGTAAACAGTCCGTATTACAATAAATTAGTTGATGCTAGTCAGACTGGAATTCAATGGAGTTCAGCTGAACATTTAATTGGTTATCCAACAGCATATAAATATGCTATTGCCGTTAATTATAATACAGCTTGTACACCAGGTGCGGGTAGTGCTATCTTTTTACACTGCTCAACTGGCGGTTCAACAGCAGGGTGTATTAGTGTGAGTCAGTCAAATATGATTCGTATATTACAGTCTCTGCAGGGTGATACTTTAATAGGAATATATCAAAATTCAAATAGTTTATACTAAAGTTTGAATTATAGAGTAAATAATTATAAAATTTAGATGGAGGGATAAAGTATGGACATTAGAAAAGATATTATTGATAAGTATTTAAATACCAAAAAGAACAGGATCATTGCAGGCTGTGTTACAGGTTTAATTGTCTTGGGCTGTGGCGGAGGAATTGTATATGCTACAAGAGACACTTCACCAAAATTACAACTAAAGAAAAATACGATTAGTCTTGAATACGGAAAAGAATTCAAAGCAGATTTTGACACTTTAGTTGATACTAGAGGATTAAATAAAGAAGATAAGGAATATTTGAAAAAAAACCTTAAAATAAAATCAGATATTAAAAATGATACTGAAAGTGTGACCAAAGAGGATGGTACTACAGAAGAAAAAGATCGTGGTTTTGCTAAAGTAGGAGATTATAAAGTAAATTTAACATATAAAGATGAAACTAAAACAGTTAAGGTAGTTGTGAAAGATACAACTGCTCCAGAGATTACAGCACCTGAAAATATAGAAATATTACAGGGTACTGATTTAGCAACATTTGATTTTAAATCATTGATTATAGCGACTGATTTAGCAACAATGAATGAATTGACAGTTGATTACAGTACAGTAGATATTAATGTACCTGCTGAATATATGTTAAAAGCCAATATTGAAGATACAAATGGAAATAAAGCTGAAAAAGATGTAAAGATTACAGTAATTGCACCACCTGCAGTTGCTGAAGACGAAGTGGTAGTGCAAGAGACAGTAACAAATGCTGATGGAACGAAAACAGTAAAAAATACTGTTAAGAAAAAAGCGGATTCATCTGGAGATAAAGTAGTATCTAGTGGAAACAATTCAAATAGCAGCTCTAATAGTTCTGGAAGCAAACCTTCAGGTTCTACTGGAGGAAGCTCAGGATCATCTGGTAGTGGTTCTAACAAGCCTTCAAATGGAGGAACATCTGGTGGTAACAGTTCTGGAGGAAATGGTAATTCAGGTGGAAGTTCTGGAAGTGGATCAGGCGCAGGAAATACTGGAGGAAATTCTGGATCAACAGGAGAAACTACTAAAAAATATATTTATGTAGAATGGTCTTATAAAGTTGGTGATAGAACATTTAATGGTTCTTGGGCAGGTAGAGAAGAAAAGTGGAATCCAAATGCTATGTCATTACCGAATGATGCTTATGATTTCTCAGGTTTTAATAAGAAGAGTATAACTTATGAAGAGTACAAACAAATAATGGGATATTAGATGGTTGTTTATAATAGCCATCTTTTATTATTCTTAAAGTACAGAATAGGGGGATAAATTATGATATTTTTTATATTTATGAGGGCTAAATATTGACGGCGAAAGCCGTCAATATTATTAAAGGCATTATCGAAAAGGATAAGTAAGACCTATTGAATAAAAAATAATAATGAGGAATAAAAGATATGAGAAAATATAAAAGTTTTTTAAAAATTTTATTTACCTTATCTATTTCTATTTTTTTAGTGCTTAATAATTTTAACAATGTGAGTGCTTTTACATCTAATCTGACTTGGGGACAGGAAATTTACTATCCGAGCTGGCTTGGAAACTGGTCTACAAAAAAATGCTATATAAACGGCAGTTTAGCGTATTGCTTGGAATCTTCTAAAGAAACTCCACCTGAAGGACAATATGCAAATAGTGTCATTGACACAAACGAGGCACTTTTAAAAGTTCTTTACTACGGTTATGGTGGACCTGGAGATGTTTTTAAAGATGATCATGTTACTAACGATACTAATAAATATCTTTATACACATATCATGGCTTCATATGCTTACAGTGGAGATATTTATGGTGGTAAGTCATGGGAAGATTTAGAAGCGCATGGAATTGGTTTAAAAGCGAGATACGATCAGATTCAGTCCATGCCTGCACCAACAAATGAATTTAATTTTTCAAAATCGAGTCTTAACGCATATTATGAGAATGGTCAGCAAAGAACTGAGGAAATTAAGTTAAATGCTAATAACGATGTAGTTGTAAATATACCACTACAAGATGGAGTGGAATTACATAATCTAACAAAGGGAACTGTTAATACTGGAACTGTTTCCGTCAACGGTGGAGAAACATTTTATTTAAGTACAACACTTGAAAAAAGAGAAGATTATTCAAGTGGTAATTTAAATGGAAAAAACTTAGTGAAATATGCGCCGCTAGTTATTAGAAGTGGCGGTAATTACCAAGATGAGGGAACATTAACAACAGTTCAAGATCCCGTTACAATAAATCTGAATATTAATTGGTTAGATGGAAGCCAGATTAATATAAACAAGATAGATAATTATGGTGAAAATATTTCTAACGCTAAATTTGATTTATTACAGTGGAATAAGACAACTAGTCAATATGAAAAATTAAGAGAGTTTTCATATAATTCTACCAATAAATTATATGAGAGTGATTTTTTAGAAAAAACAGATCTGAATGAAGGTAAATTTAAGGTAGAGGAAACAGTACCAAATGGATATACAGCTTCTTCGAGATACGAGCAGGAATTTACATTAGACGGCTATATCGACAGAAGTGTTTTTACAGCAGAAATTGAAGGTAAAGAAGTAAATGTAAAATTATCGTCTACACTTGCGGACAATCATTACATAAAATATGAGGTGGATGGTGTACCAGATAGTGTAACAGAGATTAAATTTCCTACATGGTCGATTAATGGGGGACAAGATGATATTGATTGGGTTCACCTTGCAAAAGAAAGTGACGGGGTATGGCGTGCAAATAAGCAGATGCCTGAAAGTGGACAGTACGTGATTCATATCTATTATAATACTGCTGTACAGCAAAATATTTATTCTTATGCAGTTAATTTTTGGCCAAGTGATACAACGATCAATGTTGTAAACAATAGGATAATGGGTAAAATATCTGTTGATAAATTAGATTATCATGCAGGTGAAAAATTAGCAAACGCAACATTTGATGTGATTGCCAGAAACGATATAAGAACACCACAGGGAACTGTTATATATAGGCAGGGCGAAGTAGTGGGTAATCTTACAACAGATGAAAACGGTTATGGTGAACTGGATAATCTTAATTTAGGGGAATACACCCTAAAGGAGTCTATGGTACCAGATGGTTTCCGTGATGATGGCAGTACATACGATTTTACTATAACTAATGATAAAACTGATTCTAAACTGCATATGGGATTGGATGTGACATGGGAAATAAACAACTATCCTACTTTTATAAATGTTTATAAAGTTGATAAGGATTCGGGCAAAAAACTGGAAAATGCTGAATTTGATTTATACAATGTTACAGATAAAAAGAAAGTAGGAACGTATAAAACAGATAAGAATGGCAATATTGCTGTTTTTTATTTATCAAGAGAGAAAACCTATTATCTTCAGGAAACAAAAGCACCTGTCTCTTATAAATTAAATGATACCAAATATTATTTTTATGTTGATGAGAAGGGGGCATTCAGTGTTTCAGATCTGAATGGTACTGTAGAAGATGGTACTTTTAATGTGCCGTTTCATGGTACAATGACCATTACTGTTAAAAATGAAATAGATATATGCAATCTTCGAATTACAAAGAAGAATGATAACAGTAAAGTATTAGAGAATGCTGAATTCAGCTTATATTCTGATAAGGAATGTACAAAGGAAATAGAAAAAGGAAAAACCGACAAGAACGGTCAATTGAATTTTGATCGTATTTCTGTTGGTGATTTTTATTTAAAAGAAACAAAAGCACCTGCAGGTTATCGTCTGCTGGAAGATCCAATTAAATTATCATTGAAAAATGTGAACGGGAAGTTCACTTTTTTTGTTAATGACAAAGAGACTAAGGAAGATGACAAAAATAACAGCTTAACGTTAGAAAACGGCTTATATACTGGCAATTTGACAGTTATAAACAGTCGAGGATCTATTCTTCCTGCAACTGGAAGTCCTATGACGATTGTTTTAACAGGGGCAGGTATTTTATGTTTATTAATTTCGATCAAAAGGGGAAAAAACAATGATGAATAAAATTAAAAAATTAGGTATAACCGCTTTAGCTTGTGTACTGTCTTTAACGACAGCAGGAACAGTAGCAAATTTAGTCAACAGTGGAAATACTGGAAACGGAATTTTTACGAAACTAAATGCTGAAGGAACAGGACATATAACTATTAATGCCAATGTAGGAGATAATGGAGTTACTCAAAGTCTGGCAGGGAAGAAATTTAATATTTACCGTATCTTTGATGCTCAAAACAGTGCAGGAATGGAAAGTATTAACTATACAATGAACCCTGCATATGAAAAATCGTTAAAGAAGGTTACTGGAAAAGATACAGAATATGCAATCATAGATTATATTCAAACGTTAAATAACAATCAGGTGATCAATGATGTTTCACAGACACAGAAAAACGAGACTGCATATTCTAATTTTAGATATTTTGTTGAGAGTCTGAGAAATATGTTAGTTGAAGATAAAGCCGACCCTACTCAGGTTTTAACAGTTCCATCTACAGCAACAGACAGTTATACATTAGATGTTGCATATGGGTGGTATGTTATTGATGAAATTACCAGTGTTAATGGAACGCACAGTGCTTCATCTATGATTATGGTCAATACTGCTAATCCAGATGTTGCAATTGATATAAAATCAGATTTTCCTGTAATTCAAAAACAGATTTTAGAAGATGATAACCAAAAAACAATCGGAAATGACAAGGATGGTTGGAACGATGTAGGAGATTATGAGATTGGACAAACAGTTCCATATCGTTATCTGACATATGCGCCAAATATGAACGGGTATGCAAATTATTATTTTGCAATGCATGACCGTATGGACAGCCAGTTAACATTCAATAATGATAGTGTAGTTGTTAAAGTCGGGAACAAGACGCTTGTAAAAGATACAGATTATAAAGTTGTAACAACTGGTCTAACTGGAGAAACATTCCAGATCCAGATTACAGATTTAAAAGCGACAATTAATAAATATTTTTATGCATCTGAAGCGGGAGCAAATCCAGAAACAGAGAAGCTGTACGGTCAAAAAATTATTGTAGAATATAATGCCACTTTAAATGAATCTGCTCAGGCTGATACTGGTAGAGCAGGTTTCGAAAATGATGTAAGACTGGAATATTCTAACGATCCCGACAGTAACGGGACTGGTAAAACAGGGTTAACACCTTGGGATACAGTAGTGGCATTTACATTTAGAATGGACGGTATTAAGGTCAATGACCAGACTCCAGAAAGAAAGCTGGAAGGTGCTAAATTTAGATTATACAGTGATGAGGACTGTACTAAAGAGGTATATGTTAAAAAAGCAAGCGGTGGTGACGGTTATACTGTAATCAATAGAGACAGCGTAACAGGTGATACTGCACCTAATGGAGCAGTTGAAATGATATCTGATTCAAATGGTGTTTTCAATATTATTGGTCTTGATTCACAGGTATATTATCTGAAAGAAACTAAGGCGCCAGACGGTTACCGTTTATTAAAAGACCCTATAAAAATCGATGTAAAAGCAACTTATGGAGCTGACAACAGATTAAATTATGTTAAGGGCGATGGTGCAACAGCAAAGACATTACAGAAATTAGCAGCAACAGCAAGTTTTAAAGAATTTTATACAGGCACATATAGTCAATATGACAAAACACTATCAACTGATGTAGATACAGGTACACTTAATATCAAGGTTGTAAATAAAGTTGGATCAAAACTTCCTGCAACAGGTAGTATGGCCACTTTATTATTAGTTGCAACGGGTACTGCGGTGATGGTAACTGTACTTGTCAGAAGAAGAAAAAATGAAAAAGATGAGAATTCTCAAATTTCTTAAAAAAGATATTTTAATTTTTATAACAGGACTGGCTCTTGTGAGCTATCCTGTTATTTCTAATTATATAGAGTCCATAGAACAGGCAGATCAGATCGATACATATAACAGTTCTGTCAGTGAGTTGAGCAGAGCAAATAAACAGTTAATGCTGAACGAAGCTCATGAATGGAATGATAACCTGTATTCAAAAGAAAAGGGACTGCCAGAGGATTCAGGGTTAGAATATGAAAATGTTTTAGATCTTGGAAATGGTGTAATAGGAACTGTAGAAATTCCAAAAATAAAGGTAAATATGCCTGTCTATCATGGTACAGAAAGTGATGTATTAAACGTGGGAGCTGGCCATATAGAGGACAGTTCTTTGCCTGTAGGTGGTAACAATACCCACACTGTTTTAACTGGCCATAGAGGCTTGCCGTCAAGCAAACTTTTTACTCGATTAGACGAACTTAAAATGGGTGATCTTTTTTTTATTAAAGTACTCGATGAAACTTTAGCATATAAAATAAATAAAATCGAGGTAGTACTGCCTGATAAGGTCAGTTATTCAATTATAGATAATCAGGATTTAGCGACACTGATTACCTGTACTCCTTATGGGCTAAATACCCACAGGCTTGTAATAACTGGCAAAAGAGTTCCATATGAGGAAAAGGAAAAGAAATCAATTAAAAGCAGTATGCCGTCATTAAGGGAAATTATTTTCTATGTTATTCCTGTTCTGTTTTCAGTGGCAGGCATACTATTTTTTAGAAAACGAGGGGTGAAAAATGTGTAAAAAATTAATTACAGCAGTATTCACAGTTTTTTTATTTTTTATCAGTATAACCGCTGTTTCTGCTTTAGACGAAGTCGGATCTATAACAGTAAATCTTGAAGAAGGAAAAAAGGGAACCAGTGTTAAAAACGTAGAACTAGAATTAATTAAAGTTGGTGATGTAGTTAATGGACAGTACCTTTTTATAGATGATCTGCAGGATATTGAGATTGATTTAAACACTTTAGAAACAGCTGAAGATATGAAAAATGCAGCATACACTATTTCAAAAATTACTGTTTCAAAAAATATAGTCGGAACTAGAAAAACTACTAATGACTACGGAACGGTCAAATTTGATCAATTAGAAAAGGGAGTTTATCTGCTTCAGGCAACAGATATCAATAAATATGAGAATATCGTATCAACACTGATATCCGTACCTGCATTTAACAATGAAAGCAAAAACAGCATGAATTATGATATCAGTGTTGTCCCTAAACATTCACCTGTAATTGCAGTAAAAACAGGTGATGCATTTGATTTGAAACTATTTGCTTTATTAGCAGGAATTAGTGCTGTTATTATTGCAATAATACGAAGGGAGGCGATATAGATACAAATTAATATTTATTTAGATATCAAAATGATATCTTTTTTTTAACTTAAAGCGAGGTAGAAAAATGAAAGGATTAAATAAATTAAAAAAATGCTGGAAACAGCTTATGTTAGTACTGGCGATGTTTTTAAGTATCAGTGCATCAACATTAACTCAGGCAAATGCGCTAAATGCTTCATTGACCTGGGGAGAGGAAATCCGTTATCCAAGCTGGCTTGGAAACTGGTCTACAAAAATGTGCTATATAAACGGCAGTTTAGCGTATTGCTTGGAATCTTCTAAAGAAACTCCACCTGAAGGACAATATGCAAATAGTGTCATTGACACAAACGAGGCACTTTTAAAAGTTCTTTACTACGGTTATGGTGGACCTGGAGATGTTTTTAAAGATGATCATGTTACTAACGATACTAATAAATATCTTTATACACATATCATGGCTTCATATGCTTACAGTGGAGATATTTATGGTGGTAAGTCATGGGAAGATTTAGAAGCGCATGGAATTGGTTTAAAAGCGAGATACGATCAGATTCAGTCCATGCCTGCACCAACAAATGAATTTAATTTTTCAAAATCGAGTCTTAACGCATATTATGAGAATGGTCAGCAAAGAACTGAGGAAATTAAGTTAAATGCTAATAACGATGTAGTTGTAAATATACCACTACAAGATGGAGTGGAATTACATAATCTAACAAAGGGAACTGTTAATACTGGAACTGTTTCCGTCAACGGTGGAGAAACATTTTATTTAAGTACAACACTTGAAAAAAGAGAAGATTATTCAAGTGGTAATTTAAATGGAAAAAACTTAGTGAAATATGCGCCGCTAGTTATTAGAAGTGGCGGTAATTACCAAGATGAGGGAACATTAACAACAGTTCAAGATCCCGTTACAATAAATCTGAATATTAAGTGGATGGATGTAGGTGATTTTGAATTAAGAAAAACCAATGATACAGGAAAATTAATTGACGGTTCAGAATTCTCATTAAAACATACTACACTTGATTTTGAAAAAAAACTTGTAGTCAAAGATGGCAAATTATCAATGAGCGGTATGCCTGTTGGAGAATATCTGCTCACTGAAACAAAAGTACCTGATGGTCATGCGGTTCTTCAAAAGACGTTTCAGGTAACAATTAATAAAGATCAGACAACAGAACAGATCGTTGTCAATAAATTAAGACCTACAGGTACGTTAGAGATAAATAAGTCTTTAGAAACTTCTAATGAAAATGCAGTAAATAAAGCTGATTATGATTTAACAAAAGTACAATTCAAGATTACTGCAAACCAAGATATTTATGATAGTGTTTCTTTAGAAAAATTATATTCTAAAGGAGATGCGATTACTGTTGGCTCAGGTAAAGGAAGCAATGATGATGTCGTAAAATTAGTGAATGGTAAAGAATTAGAAAACGGTATTTATTCATGTGATACAAATGGTAAGTTATCTTTATCTGGATTGCCAATGGGGACATACAGTGTGGAAGAAACTGCCTGCCCAGATGGTTTTGTTTTAGATAAAGAAGTCAAAACGGTACAGTTTGCACAGCAGGATTTTGTTACATTAACTTACACTTCTTCATTAAATATAAATAATGAATTAACAAAAACAGTTTTCAGCAAGGTAACTGCTGATGGCGACAATCTTTACGGTGTTCCAATGGAAATCGTAGATGCCAAAACTGGTGAACAAGTTTATAACTGGATCACAGATGATAATGATCTAGAAATCGACGGATTGCCAACTGGTGATTATATTTGGCGTGAGGTAAATGCTCCAGAAGGTTATGTTTTAGCAAAACCTATCGAGTTCACTGTCAAAGATGGAGATAT
>OFMJ01001985.1_pt1 | contig 13379 bp, 14 predicted proteins | sample 1541801 | NCBI WGS metagenome assembly OFMJ01 (sample SAMN04209234, study PRJEB22552) | human gut metagenome | biome: gut; material: feces | host: Homo sapiens | place: USA: Oklahoma
AAATCATTTGTTTGCACTACAGGTATAATGGTTCCCATTCTATCTGCAACAGCTTTTGCAAAGTCTAACTGATGATCATTTACATGCTCATTAAACTGCTTCTGTCTTGGTACTACAATAGGTGTTTTTCCAATCTGAAGTGTCATAATAAAGCTAGCCGGTCCTCCATGCGTGATTACAATTCTCGCTTCAGCAATGTTTTTTACCATTTCCCTATATGGAATCAGTCTACTCCATTTACAGTATTTCGGTTCATATGTACTAAATCCTGTCTGCATAATTACTTCTTCTGAAATAATGCCGTCTCTTTTCAAATTATCAATATACTCAATCAAGCGATTAAAAGGTTGCTCATGAGTACCTACTGTAACAAATATCATCTTCTTATCCCTCTCGCTTAAAAGATACTTCCTAAATTTACAGCTTTAGGATATACTTTTTTCTGCTCATCCCACTGAACAATAAACTTATCGACTATCGGATAAACTATCTTTCCGGTCATTGTAGATTTATCTATACGGTCGAATACCTCAATGTAGATCAACTTTGCACCAAACAGTTTACCCAAATAGAAAAATGGAACCGCTACAGCAGCACCTGATGAAATAATAACATCTGGTTTTTCTTTTTTTAGAACTTTCAATGCAACAAAGGTATTACGAATAAGATTCTTAATGTTTCTATTTGTCGGAAAATAGCACGGATACATTTTTTCCCCCTCAAGCAAACTACGAGCATCCTCTTTATCGAAAGTAACCCAGAATCTTTCTTTGTTTTCCCAGAACGGTTTTAACATATACAAATGAGTCAAATGTCCACCACTTGATCCAACTAAACAAACTTTCATAATACCCTACCTCTTTCATCTCAACATATATCTCAAAAAAAGTCTACATAAACAACCTTTTAATACTTCGAATACTAATAACTTTCAAATCCAGTCATCTACTTCAAAAAGCCTATAGCAGTTCTCCCACCATAGGCTCAAATTAATCTGCTGTCTTTCTATTCACACCACACCACATATCCTTTAACCCCTAGCTTTATTTCTTTAAACCCTATCCAAAACCATCCTCAAAATCGATTTTAAAACTTTTTCTTCTCTCAACCACGACAAACAGCGTGTAGATTCTCTCTATCCGCTGCGGCATGCTTACCCTCCTTATGTCGGTCAAAAGTCCCGTATTTACGGGCTTTTCGTTCATTTTTCAGGTAAGGAAATATGAACTTGGAGAGGATCCTTTCACCCCTGAATATCTCCTTGTTCCTATTATGCCACATCCAAATAATTCTTCTTTGAGATACCTTTCTCATTCTACCAATCCATCAATTTAACTTCGTCATCCGCTAATGTACTCGGAGTCAAATCCTCACCATACACAATAAACGTGGTCTTCGGATTGCTTCCTTTGATACCTTTACCGTCATAACATTCATAGATATACTTCTAGATATTTACAGAATCACATATAACAAGAGCACTGTGTTTTACCATTATCTGCTCAGAAATCTTCCAATACTTTCTACTGGTTCCGAATTTGGCTCTCATCCATTCATGTCCATCAGGATTTAAGTACACCTTCTCCCCAGGCTATGTATCTTCTTATAAAAATGCCCCATGAACGGTCCGAAATGGCAAGCCAGTATATATACGATTGGATTTTTAATCCTATTCTTTTCAACGTATTCGCAACAATATTTTATTACCGCCAAATCGTAGTAGATTGCCACTGCCGATCCAATGTTTGGAATCTTAATTTTGAAACAGTGTGCATTCTAAAATTCAAACTCTGCGTCGCTTATTCGCTCTACTCTGGATAGTTTACTTTCATCCATGCAGCCATCACCGTTTGCTTTAAAAGCTACCTGATATTTGATTTTCTCATTATTCTGATGATATTCCGCCGGCTTATAAATAAACGTCTCATCCCCACCGTAAGCTCCAAGTGACTTGGAACCAACTATAAACACGTGCTACATTTCCTTTTTCCCCTTAATTCTTTTATAAACTCAGATCTGTTTATATTTATTTATGTTCTTATATATTAATCACTCTCACTAATATCAATCTCAGGTCTTTCCAATAAGTTCAGTGGCAATTATTCTATAGGTTTCTGCTTCTACACAGCCAACCAGTTTTATTTCCACGGCCGTATCTCCACACCTGATTCATCTATCTCCACAACCCTTAAATCCCCAACTAAACTATATCCGGTAGACATCCCTACTTTTTGCAATACTATTCTCTCCGCATGTCATCCAAAGCATTAATCTTCTCCATAATAAAGTAATTTGGATACAAGCTTTCATATAAAGCAATCAGTAATTTTCAATATGTAATCTTCTGCAATCCTCTAAAACCCTTGATTTATAAGGCTTTTCAGACTTATTTTCCATTGCTTTTTATGTATTTTCACCAGTGCCAATGTATGCTTCACACTTCGATAGCACTATTCTCCACCTATGTATCTAAAATACCGATTTTTCAAAAAATTACGGTCCCCGGACATCCTCTTTGTATCCAGATTCCATCATTATAACTACCGAAAACTACCGGTTCTCCCCGATTTTCCTGTTAAATGGATATTGTTCTATGTCTAATTTCATGTTAATAACGTTATCACTATCCACTCCCCATCTATCCAAAATGCAGATTTTCAGCCCTTTTTCTGGCTATGAGAAACTCATTTACTATGATTTTTACCGTCATTTTAAGCTACCGATTTTACAGGACAGACATTATCATAGACGCCTTCGATTCTCTTAAAAACGCCAGATGAAGATAGTATTCATGCTCCCCATCTTTACTCTCTCACTTGCAGTGTAACTAATCGGAATTATTGACTTGTTGACCACGAGCGTATTCGGGTTGTATTCTATGACTATCTTAATCATAACCTCCACAGCGGATGAATCGAAGAAGTTCTTTTGGCTTTCATAGTTAGTCAGTGCTGCAATAGCAACATGTTCTGAACATTTATGAACTTCCGTATGACCCTGAAATGCCGATTGTCTGCATAGATAAGAAAGCTTACCAATTACTATAAGGGCCATAGAACCACTTTCCTTACGTACTGGTAATCGCCTGAAAATAGTTTTCGAATATAACCGAAATGGCACGTATAATATTTTTACTTTTATAGCTTCTTTGGGTTACAGGCGCCATGTAACGGTACAGGAACACCGGACCGAATTTGACTGGGCGGAAGGAATCAAATATCTTGTTGTTATATATCCCATTGCAAAAAAGATTACACTCATGACAGGCAACCTGAATATGCATAAGATAGCTTCCGTATATAAACGATATCCGGATTCTGAAGCGCGCAGACTCCTAAAACAATTTGATACAGACTACACACCAAAATATGGCAGTTGGCTTGATATGGCGGAAATAGACCTGAATGTAATGACCGCTAATGTCTATCAAGATGTATAGAAAATATGGAATTGCTTCGCAGAGAACCATCCTTATGGGAGGAGAAACGCAATGAAAACAGTTCAAAAATCACATGGCGTTTTCAAACAGGAGATATTCGTGAAAAACTGAAATCTCTATACTAGTAACTGCAAAGTCGGCAGTTATACTAGATATCAGCGGTACTATGCACTAGAAATCTAATATTAAAAATTTTATCAAAAACACAACCCTAGATTTAATATTTCAACTAACTCTCACAACCAAATTTCTTATCTCAGACCTATTTCCATCCGTATCAACCGTATATAATGTCACAGGATACTCTCCCACTTCATTCAATTTAACCTGTCCTTCCAACTTCAAATTATTATAAAGCGTATTATAATCATCCTTGTCATCGCTCATCGTCTCTATCACTTCATTCCAGTTTGGTGCCACTCCTTTTTTTGTTTCTATCACATCTGCATTCAACGCCAATACCGGATTAGGGCCTTCTGATTCTCCCTCATTATTTCCTTCTTCCTGATTTCCTTCCCGCCCTTCTTCCTCTCCAGAACTCCTTTCATCGTTACCTTCCGTCTCTGTTTCTGTGGCTCCTTCTGTTCCGGGCATATCCCCAGTCTCAAAAGTTTCTTCTTCAACAGGTAAAATGTCTCCTCCATCATCACTACCAACTACCATAAAAGATCTTGAAGCCTTCCCCACATTATTAGCCCCATCCCGTGCCACATAGGTCACTATCACTTCTTTCCCATTTGTCCCTGCCACCTTCTCCACCAGAAGACTGTCACTCACATCTCCATCCTTCTCATCTACCGCTGTCACTCCTTTGAGCAGCAGTGCTTCATCCATCACCTCCGCATATTCTATCTGCTTCTCTTCATCAAAGAATATTTCCGGTCCTTTCCTGTCTTTCCCCATATACAGAACCAGACATACCACCAGCAGTACCACATCTATCGCACCAACCACAGCTACTATCTTTTTTGCTTCCATCTCCCGTCTCCTTTACCTACTTCCCTGCCTCTGTCACTTCTGTATCTTCTTCCAATTCTTCAACCTCCAGCTGCACCATGTCCACATCCAGCTGTATCATGTCATCCTCTTCATACAGGCTCTCAGCTTCCTTTTCCACTTCTCCGGCCATCAGTTTTACATTCCCGTCTGCCTTTGCTGCCGCCTTACCTTCATGCACTTTTGAACCAGAACCGCTTTCCTCTTGCTTCGTTCCTGTCTTCGCTGGTTTTAACCCCTTCTGCACCACCGCAGAATGCAGTCCGCCTTCCTCTTTTCCACCATAATATTTCCCATAATATTTCCCGTAATACTTTCCATAATAAGCGCCATAATACCCCTTGCCGCTCATATTCACCTTATTCAGTATCACTCCCAGGATCCGGCAGTCCACCTTCTCCAGCTGTTCCTTCACCTTTTGCGCAAACTTATAGCTGATGGCCCCACTCTCAATTACAACTACCGTTCCGTCACAGAACTGCGCAGCAACCGCACCATCGATGACACTTCCCAACGGTGGTGTATCCACAATTACATAATCATACTCATTCTTTAAATATTCCAGTAGCAGTCGAAATGCATCATTTCCCAACAGTTCACTGGGATTCGGCGGCACCGGCCCGGAGAAAATAACATAGAAATTCTCAATATTTGTCTTACACGTAACATCCGCAATCGAAGCCTGCCCACTCAGATAATGAGACAGCCCATACCTGGAAGCATTCGTCTTATATCTCCCTTTCAACACCGACTTTCTCAAGTCAGCATCCACAAGAACAACTCTCTTCCCGCCTTCCGCAACCGACAACGCCAGCTGAAAAGACACACTCGTCTTCCCTTCATTCGGTGTACAGCTGGTTACAGAAATCACCTTCCTGTCCCTCCCGGAAAACTCCAGGTTCGTCCTTAACGTCTTATAACTTTCCTTCGTCCTAAAATCCAGTTTCTCTATCGCATTAAAATTTACCGTCTGCATCCTCTCTCCGCCTTCTCCTTTTCTTTCAGTTTTTAAGCACCTATATGATAACAGCAGAAAAGTTTCCCTCACGCTCCGCTTTTCTGCCTGTCCTTTTCTAACTTCTTTTCACTTTCTTCTTTTTCTTCTTCCCGTCAGCTTCCCCTTCATTCAAAGGAATTACCGCTAACGTAGAAAGCTGCAGATACTTCTCCACATCCTCCGGTGTTTTTATCGTGTCATCCATCAGATAACGAACTAGCACAATAGCAATTATCAGAAATACTCCCAGCACACCGCCAATAAAAGTATTCTTCAAAACGCTGGGGCTGGCCTTCTTCATCGGCATATTGGCAGTCTCCGCCACATTTACCGCCTGGATATCCATCACGTTCATAATATGTACAGATGCCGCCTCTCTCACCGCATTGGCCATCTGCATCGCCATCACCGGGTCTTTATCCTTCACCGTAATCGCCAGAATACGCGTATCCGTAGGCGTCGTAACCGAAACCTTCCCTTTCATCTGCTCATACGTCAGATCCAGCCCCATCCCCTGCACTACTTCCTCTAAAACGAACCGGCTCTGAATCAATTCCGCATAGTCCTTCGTCAGCTGCGTCCCCAGCTGAATATCCGAATAGGTCACCGCACTGTTCTCCTGCTTATTCAGGATATAAATTTTCGTAGTAGACTCATAAGAAGGCGTTACCAACAGCTGTGTAAACAGAAAAGCCACCAGCGCCACCATAATTCCCACAGAAACAATCAAAGCCAGGTTATGTATCAGCACCAGACAGATTTCCCACAAATCAATCTCAATTTCATCTGTCTGCCGTATCGTATTTTCTTCCATTCCCATTTTCTCCCGCACATTTCTCTTTTGTTCTCAGTTCCAAATATCATTAACTAAAAATATGAATACTCCCTACAAAACCCGATCCTCCAGAATAGCCTCCGCATTCTCCCGCATCAGCTTCCTGGTCATGGTTTCTCCATATTTCTTTTCCAAATACCCGGCGCACTTCCTCAGTCTCGGCGCCCGGCTCCCATCGCTATGTGCATCAGACCCCACAAAGTCCACTAGCCCAGCTTTCAGCAGCTTCTTCACCACATTCTTCGCCGCAAAACCCTGGTCGCCGACAACACTTGAGGCATTCACCTGAAAATAACATCCGGCATCTTCCTTCAGCCGCTCCGCCTTTTCCATATCCTTAATCACATTCACATACCGTTCCACATGGGCCACCACCGGCCAGTATCCAAAGGAAGCCACTCTGCCTATCGCATCTCTTATGTACGCATAATCCTCCCCCGGCAAAAACTCTATCAGCACATAATGGGAATCCGCCAGTGTCCGGATCTTCCCCTGTTCCAGCAGCTCTGCCAGGCCATGGCGGTAAAAAATTTCATTTCCCGGAAATAATTTGACAGGAATTTTAAGCTCGTCCGCTTTTTTCTGCAGGATTTCTGTCCGTTTCACAATTCCCTCGGGTGTTACACACCTTCTGTCCGCCTTCTGGTGGGGGGTTGCTATTATGGTCGAAATCCCCTCGGAGGCCGCTATTTCCAGCATTTTCACCGACTGTTCAATTGATTGGGAGCCGTCATCTACGCACGGAATAACGTGCGAGTGTATATCAATAAATCCATCCATATACGTTACTTATTTTGTAATTTGCTTTTTCCCTTTCGTATTTTTTCTTCTTGATTCAGGAAATTTACTAAGCTACGTTTAAAACTATTATATTATATACGTTTTAAACATGTGTTGTCAAATCCAATTTCATCAAATAATGCCATTATGGGTACTTTTTTTTACATTTTAGGCACCAATTTTACTTTTATTTCTGTATAATAGGAAATGGATATTTTTTACTGTTCCGAAAAAAGGATGATTTGTAAGAAATAGCTGAAATTGGCCGAAAATAGCCGGATGGCGGAGTATCCGGCTGTTTGGGCAGCGATCGTCTAAAAGGTACCCCGTAACTATTTAACCTGTTATGAATTGTTCGAAAGGAGAACTGCAATGTCTAAGACCTATAATAGACTTGCTGCAGGGGAACGGCTACGTTTAAAACGTACCTTACTGGGGATGACTCAAGAAGAAATGGCAGAAAGAATTGACAGAGTACCAAAATATTATGCTGATATAGAGCGAGGCAGCTGCGGCATGTCGGTGGAAACGTTAATGGCATTGTCTCATACGCTCAATATGCCCATGGATTATATCATTTTAGGCAGGGAATACGGTGAAAACTCGGAGAAAAAGCACGAAGACGAGATAGTCGCCGTTTTGGATATCCTGGATAAATGTCCTCAAAAGCAAAGAGCTTCCATTCTCAAAATCATTAAAATTTTCATTAGCAGCTGCCGGAAATAGAAGCAGCTAAAATCTTCTGAAATTATTCTGTTTATTTCTACTACTCTTTTGTAGTTACCCATTTCATCCGGTAAGTCATCATCGTAAGGGAGTCAAAAAGAGGCAGAGCACCCCCATCTGCATCTGCCCATCATCCTATCTGATTTTTTTCAAACATATCTTAAAAAATACATCTAAAAAAACGGTGCCGGGATACTGTCCCAACACCGTTTGTCTTACTGCATACTTTACAGTACACATTGTTATGATTCCGATTTTATACAACTATTTTATCAGCATAGCATCGCCAAATGAAAAAAAACGATACTTTTCCTTCACCGCCTCTTCATACGCCGCCAGCACATGCTCCCGGCCGGCCAGCGCCGACACCAGCATTACCAGTGTGGATTCCGGCAGATGGAAATTCGTAATCAGCACATCCAGCACCTTGAACCGGTATCCCGGATAGATGAAAATCTCCGTATTATCACAGCATTCCTGCAGAAGGCCGTTTTCGTCGCAGGCGCTTTCCACAGTACGGCAGCTGGTGGTGCCCACGCATACCACTCTGTGTCCCGCCGCCTTGGCCCTGTTTATCTTATCCGCCGCTTCCCGGGTTACCTGATAGTATTCGGAATGCATATGATGCTCCTGCAGGTTTTCCACCTTTACAGGACGGAAGGTCCCCAGCCCTACATGAAGGGTCACATAGGCAATATCAATCCCCTTCTCCTCCAGCTCCTTCAAAAGCTCCTGTGTAAAATGAAGCCCTGCGGTGGGCGCAGCCGCCGATCCCTCGTACCTGGCATAAACGGTCTGGTAGCGGTTCTTGTCCTGGAGCTTGTGGGTGATGTAGGGAGGCAGGGGCATTTCCCCCAGCCTGTCCAGGACTTCTTCCCAGATCCCTTCATAGTGGAACTGTATGAGCCTGTTTCCTTCCTCCACCACTTCCAGCACTTCCGCATGAAGCAGGCCGTCCCCAAATACTAATTTAGTTCCCGGCCTGGCTTTTTTACCCGGCTTGACCAGCGTTTCCCAGATATCATTTTCCCTGCGTTTCAGGAGAAGGACCTCTATGGCTCCTCCGGTCTCCTCTCTCACACCCATAAGCCTGGCAGGTATTACCTTGGTGTTATTTAACACCAGGCAATCCCCCGGCTCAAGGAAGCTTCCGATTTCCTTAAATACATGGTGAGAGACTTCGCCGGTCTCCTTATCCAGGACCATGAGCCTGGAGGACGAACGGTCCTCCAGGGGATCCTGGGCAATGAGCTCCGGCGGAAGTTCATAGTAAAAATCTGATGTTTTCAATTCTTCCATATTACTCTTCTTCCCCGGTTATTCCGCATTCAACAGGCCTTTGGATGTTAAAAGCTGGCTTTTTCCAGGAATGCTACATAGCCTCTCATGGTCTCATATACATCGGCCTTGCTGGTGGCTTCCCAGGGCGCATGCATGTTGAGCACGGCAACGCCGCAGTCAATTACATTCATGCCGTATAAAGCCATGATGTAAGCGATGGTTCCGCCGCCGCCCACATCTACCTTGCCAAGCTCTGCGGTCTGGAATACCACGTCGGAGCTGTCCATAATGTCTCTGATATGCGCCACATATTCCGCATTGGCGTCGTTAGATCCGGATTTTCCTCTGGATCCGGTAAACTTATTGAATACCATGCCATTTCCAAGGAAAGCGGAATTCTTCTTTTCAAAACAGGAAGCATACGCGGGATCATAACCTGCGCTCACATCGGAGGAAAGCATGGCGGAATTGGTCAGGCATCTTCTCAGGTTCAGTTCGCTGTATTCGCCCATCAGCTCCATCAGCTCTGCGGTCATGTTTTCAAAGAAACGGGACTGCATGCCGGTTGCTCCCACGCTGCCGATTTCTTCCTTATCCACGAGGATGCAGCATGCGGTGCGGTCCGTAATGGTACCGCCTACCTCAAGCACTGCCCTTGCGGAGGTATAAGCGCAGACTCTGTCGTCCTGTCCGTAAGCGAGGATCATGCTTCTGTCAAGGCCGGCTTCTCTTGCTTTTCCAGCGGGAACGATTTCCAGCTCTGCGGAAAGGAAATCTTCCTCTTCAAAATCATAAGTATCCTTTAAAATCTTGAGCACGCCTGCAGTTACGGCGTCCTTGTCTTTATCCTTCACCGGAATATTTCCGATAATCAGATCCATGGCTTCCCCTTCGATTACCTTGGAAGCCTTCTTATCCATCTGCTCCCCTGCCAGGTGAATCAGCAGATCGGAGATGAAAAATACAGGATCGTCTTCATTGTCGCCTACATTCACCTCAACGGTGGTGCCGTCTTTTTTTACCACTACGCCGTGGAGGGCAAGCGGGATGGCAACCCACTGGTATTTCTTCACGCCGCCGTAGTAATGGGTATCCAGATAGGCAATGTTGCTGTCCTCATAAAGGGGATTCTGCTTTACGTCGATTCTGGGGGAATCAATATGTGCACCCAGGATGTTCATGCCGTCCTTTATGGGCTTTTTGCCGATCTGGTACATTACCAGACATTTGTTCATGTTTACGGCGTAGATTTTGTCGCCAGGCTTGATTTCCCTGCCGCTTTCCATAAGCGTATTCAGTTCAACGTAGCCCTCCTTCTCAATCAGGTTGACAAGGGTATCCACGCACTCTCTTTCAGTTTTCCCCGCATCCAGAAAGTCCATATATTCTCTGGCAAAAGCATCTGCTTCTTTCAGCTGCTCTTCGGAATAACTGGTCCATACATTTTTCGTTTCCATCAGGCCTTACCTCCGGTTTCTTTTAGTTTTGAACCGAGCACCGGCTTGAGAAGTTCTTTGGCTCTGGAAACCTCGTCACTGTGGATGCGGAAAATACAGGCGGATTTTTCCCTGGGCTTTTTGAAAAAGAATAAGCCTCCTACCCCCTTGTCTTCCCATTCCACAAAATAGGAAATGCTGTTTTTCAAAAGTATTCTTTCTACCTTTTCCTTGGTTTCCATATCATAGACCTTGCAGAAATCCACTTCATGATTTACTGGTCCGATATCCATAATTCTCACCTCCCGTTCGGTGCTCTCCGTATTATTGTACTACTGTCTCAGCTCAATGCCAAGCCCCTGAAGGCCATTGAGAATTTTTTTCATTGCCGCGCTCACATCGGCATCCTCAAGTGTCCTGTCCTTCGCGCGGAAGGTCAGTGTGTAGGCAACGGATTTGAAGCCTGCCTTGATCTGGCTGCCTTCATAAATATCAAACAGGGCATAGCTTTCCAGAATCTTTCCGCCGCGCTGTGCGATAACCGCTTCAATCTGTCCCACAAGAATTTCTCTGGGCACTACCATGCTGATATCGCGGGTAACCGCCGGGTATTTTGCAATTCCTTCATACTTCCTGTCAAAGGTTGCAAAAGGAATGATTTCAGGCATATCCAGAACCGCCACATAAGCCTTTGTCCCGATGTCGTAGTTGTCCAGTACCTCCGGATGTACTTCACCCAGATAGCCCAGAACCTTACCGCCGTAAATGATGTTGGCCTGACGTCCCGGGTGAAGGAAGTTTTTGCCGGCCTTAGGGTCGTATTCCTTCTTATCCTTCATGCCGATGCTTTCCAGGAATTCTTCAATGACGCCCTTCATGGTGTAGAAGTCTCCATCCCCGTAGAAGCCCAGCGTAAACTGCATTCTTTCTTCAGGCAGCGTGGTTACCGGCACGCTTTCCGGCAGGTATACATTGCCCAGCTCATAGAGCTTGACGTCCTTGTTTCTTCTATTATAATTGGTTGCCAGCGAGGTGAGGATGCCGTTGAGGGAAATGGTTCTCATGACGGAGAAATCCTCTCCCAGCGGGTTGGCAATTGTTACCGCTTTGCGCAGCACATCATCCTGATCCAGCAGCAGCTTGTCAAATACCTTGGGGCTTTCGAAGGAATAACACATTCCCTGGGAAAAACCGCAGTACTCGGCGATATCCCTTGCCTTTTCCTCAATGCGCAGCTTGAAGGAAAGCTTTCCTGTGGTGGCTTCCCCGCTGGGAAGTGTGGTGGGAATCTTGTCATAGCCGTGGAATCTCGCCACTTCCTCCGCCACATCGGCAAAGCCTTCGATATCCTGACGGAAAGTAGGGATAATCAGTTCCTTTTTTTCTGTATCATAGTCAAATTCCAGCTCTTTGAAGTAATCCAGCATTTCCGCTTCCGGAATCTGTGTCCCCAGCAGCGCGTTGATGCGCTCCGGCTCAAAGGCGATGCGTACTCTTTCCTTCAGAGGCGCGCATACATCCACGATGCCGCCGGCTACATCGCCGCAGCCCAGCTCCTGAATCAGCTGGCAGGCCCTGTTGATTGCTTCCACTGAGTTGTTAGGATCAAGTCCTTTTTCAAATTTACCGGAAGCATCGGTGCGCAGGCCGATTCTCTTGGCGGATTTACGGATATTGGTTCCGTTGAAGCACGCGGCTTCGAACAGTACGGTTTTCACATCGTCTGTTATTTTGGAATTCTCGCCGCCCATAATACCGGCGATGCCCACCTCTTTTTCAGCGTCACAGATCATCAGCACTTCGCTGTCCAGCTTTCTCATCTGGCCATCCAGTGTCTGGAACTCGTCCCCGTCCTTTGCACGGCGTACAATGATCTGGCCGCCGGCTATGGTGCTTAAGTCATAGGCATGCATGGGCTGGCCATATTCCTCCATGACATAGTTGGTGATATCAACCAGGTTGTTGATGGGACGGATACCGCTGGCAGCCAGCCTTCTTTGCATCCACTTGGGCGAAGGGGCGATTTTTATATTGGTACATACCCTTGCACAGTAGCGGGGGCACAGATCGGGATCCTTTACCTCTACTTTAATATAATCATTGACATTTTCCCCATTTTCATGCACCTCAACCACCGGAGGGACGAAGGGCTTATGGAAGGTCACGGCCGCTTCCCTGGCAATTCCCAGAATACTGAAGCAGTCAATTCTGTTGTTTGTGATTTCATATTCGAATACGGTGTCCCTCAGTCCCAGGGCATCGATTGCATCGGAACCCACTTCCACATCATCGCTGAAAATATAGATGCCGTTTTCAGGAGCCTCGGGATACATATCCCGGCTGGATCCCAGTTCTTCAATAGAGCACATCATACCGTTGGAGGGAACTCCTCTCAGCTTTCCTGCTTTAATGGAAATGCCTTCCTCGGGGAGCGGGCCGCCGTCGTGTCCGCCGGCCACCTTACCGCCGTCAAGAACCACCGGCACCTTGTCCCCTTCCTTCACATTGGGAGCGCCTGTAACGATCTGAATGGTCTCAGCTCCGATATTTACCTGGCAAACGATCAGCTTGTCCGCGTCAGGATGCTTTTCTATTTTTTTTATCTGGCCAACTACGATTTTTTCCAGATTCCTGTCAAGCCTTTCATAGCTTTCCACCTTGGTGCCGCTCATTGTCATCGCATCGCAGTATTCCTGGTCCGTGCATGACAGCTCCGGCACATATGCTTTAATCCATGATAACGTTGTATTCATATTGTATCCATGCCTTTCTTATTTCCTTCAGTCCGCATTCTGAGTATACACGGCTTTCCCATGAATGAAACAGCCGTAAAATTCCTCCCTATTTAGTCAAGTGTTTTTTCCTTATTTTTCAAGAAATTTTTAATTT
>OFMJ01002005.1_pt1 | contig 13213 bp, 9 predicted proteins | sample 1541801 | NCBI WGS metagenome assembly OFMJ01 (sample SAMN04209234, study PRJEB22552) | human gut metagenome | biome: gut; material: feces | host: Homo sapiens | place: USA: Oklahoma
TGTGAAGACAAGAAAAGACGGTTCCGTCCAGTTTCCAATGAAAAAAGTTGCAATTGTCGATGACAAAAATCAGGAACAGGCCAAGTTTGAAAAGAGCGGAATCTATGTTACGGACGCCAGGGTAGACGGAACTGTTGTCGTACTCAGTCCGGCCAGACGCTCAGGAACAGGGTACAAAAGCATGAAAGAGGATTATATCCGCTACAAAGATAAGACGGAGGATAAAGCTTCATTGGAATACGGATACACAAGCGACCGTCTGAATCAGGTATATCTTTCATTCCCTGATTATGTATATGTACAGACCGTTCCGAAGTATCTGACTTCTGCGCTCAGCCAGACTGAGAAAGAGTGCGGCGTATCCTTTGCGGTCAATGAACAGCGGTATAAAAATGCCTATGTTTATGCCGGAGGTTCACTGAAGGGCACTTATACGGATATGGCAAAAGCAATTAAAGAAGCCCAGAAAAATGCAGGGGTGGTGGTCAATTCAAGCCAGCTGTACCTGTGGGAAAAAGGCGTCATGAAAAGCTATGGAAAAGTGGCAAATATCCCAATGGTGAAGGCGGAGTCCAAAGACGAGACCGGAATTGCCTGTGTGAAAATGATCACAGATTCCGAGGGAAAAGATGTCACCTATGGTCAGCTGAAGCGGAGTAAAAAAGATGTTTACGGCATGCTGTATGATTCAATGGATAAAATGGCAGCGGATTACACCGGGTGTAAATTTGAAGACGTCCTCTACTGCATCAGCAAAGGAAGGCCGATCATTGCAAAAAGAGCCAACGGCACATTTATTCTGGTCATGAGCTATAACAATACAAAGATCAGATATTTTGATCCTCTGAAGGAAGAATCTGTTCAGGCGGAACGGTCTTCTATGGAGAGAGAATTTAAAAAGGCAGGCAGTGTATTTTACAGCTATGCGAAATAGAGAAGGTGAGACATGAAGTTTATACACGTTGGAGACCTCCATCTTGGAGCCTGTCCGGAAACAGAGAGGGGATGGGGGGAAGAGCGGAAAAAGGATATTGAGCAGAGTCTCAGTGAAGTCATTGCGCTGGCCAATGAAGAACAGGCAGACTTCCTGTTTCTGTGTGGGGATATCTTTCACAAAAAACCATCCTTGAGGGATTTAAACAGGCTGGATTCTTTTTTGTCCCAGCTGGTATGTACCAAAGTTTTTATGATTGCGGGAAATCATGATTTTATTGACGAAGAATCGGCATATCTGCGATATCGTTTTTCGGCTGATGTGCATCTGTTCACTGAAAGAGAGCTTACGAGAGTATACGAAGAGGCACAGAATACCTATATCTACGGTCTCAGCTATCACAGCAGGGAAATTACAGAGCCTTTATATGATGAGGCAGGGCCCGGGAAAGAAGAAGGGATTCATATTCTGTTAGGGCACGGAGGAGACGGCACACACAGTCCAATAGATTTTCACAAGCTGAAATGGTCAGGATTTGACTATGCCGCGTTAGGCCATATTCACAGACCTGAGATGATATCAGAGGATCTGATCGCCTACGGCGGCAGCCTGGAACCGTTAAACAGGACGGAGACAGGGCGCCGCGGAATCTTTTTGGGAGAAATCACAGACGAAAAGAAGGTCGTCCGTTTCCTGCCCATCAATCAAAAAAGTTATGTGGAAGTACGGGTGGACCTGACAGAAGATATGGATGAACAGGAAATTCTCTGTGCTGCGGAAGAAGAGATGAAGCTGCTGGGGGAAAACCAGATGTTTACGCTGTTCCTTCAGGGCTCAAAAAGAGCAGAAATTCGTCCTGATTTTGATCTGCTCGGAGCAGAATACAGGATCGTGGATATTATTGATAAAACAAGGGGTAGCTGTACAGAAGAATCGTTGCTGGAATCCAACAAAGATAATATTATCGGCGCCGTACTGTGCCGCCTTGAGGGGATGCCGGAAGCGTCGCACTTTGCAGGGGAAGCATTTGAGCAGGCATCCAGGGGATTATATAAGAAGCGCCGGTCAGAAAAACGGGAGAGCAGATCTGCTTTTTATATTCGGAATATTTATATCGACGGTTTCGGGAAATTCTGCGGAAAAGAATTATCCTTTGTGCCTGGATTAAATATTGTATATGGACCAAACGAGAGCGGGAAGACTACAATCAAAGAGTTTATCGTTCATATGCTGTTTGGTTTGGAAAAATCCAGAGGCATTGCGGCGAGATCTGATGCATATACTATATATACGCCGGTTTATGGAGGAAATTACGGAGGCGTCATGGAGATTACAGCGGACGGACATGCCTGGCTGCTTGAGAGAAGGTTCCGGGCGGGAGAAAAGTCTCTTCATCTGTATGATAAAGAATCAGGTGAAGAAGGTGATCTCTCAAAGCTGTATACCCTGAGCCTCGGTGCATATAAGGATTCTTTCTGTATTCAGGAAGGGGACATCCCTCCGTCAGGAAATCTCTCTATGGAACTTACCAACTATACATCCAATCTGACAGGCAGTAATACGGCAGATATAAAAATTGATCTGGCCCTGAAGGCCTTGAAAGAAAAGAAGAGTCTGCTGAGACGAAAAAGCAGAGAGGAATCAATTCTTTTGACAGAGAAGAGGGAGCGTTATTTGAAGGCTCCCGAGTCTGGTGATCAGGGCCGAAAGCCGCGGAGTATCCCGTTGTTTTTGGCAGCTGCAGCTGTATTTGCAGCGGCTGGCTTTGTTCATCCGGGCTTCTTTGCAGGCTGTGCGGTATTTCTGGTGTTATCGGTTCTTTCGGTTCAGTCAGAAAAGAAGGAAACGACAGAACGGGAGGACTTTAAGGAAGAATTAAGAAGAGACTATCAAATTTTTAAAGAACAAACAGACCGTACAGAATATAATATAAATCAGGCAGATGCGGCCATTCAGGCTGTTTTAGATGCCGCCGGGGAATTCCGGGAAAATCTCGGAGAACAGTTTAACAAAAAGGTCAGTGAGATCGTCAGTTATCTTACGGGAGGAGTGTACGAAAAAGTAAAAATTGATGAATCACTGTCTTTTATGGTAAAATATAAAAACAGGTTTATTGATCTGAAGTATTTAAGCGCGGGAACCGTAGAGCAGATTTACCTGGCTGTGAGGCTTGCCGCGGGAGAGATTCTATATCCGAAGGAACCAGTTCCGGTTCTGATGGATGATATTTTCGGCAACTTTGATGATGAAAGGACCCGGAGGGCGCTTGATTATTTGAGCAGGTATTCCGGCAGGCAGCTGATCTTATTTACGTGTAAGAAAGAGCTTTTTCATCAGCTGGACCGGAAGAATCAGAAAATCCACTGGATTTCCCTAGAGGAAACCAGAGAATAATGAAAGGTGGAGAATATGGCTGAAGAAACAAAAGAGACAAAAAAAGTCATTTCCAAAGAGAAAAAACCCAAAAAGAAGAAAAAGAAAAGAAAGATTCTTTTAAAGATCTCCATTGTTTTTCTTCTTCTGGTGGTTATCGGCTGGTTCACCATCGGAATGAAAGTCATGAAGCTGAGGGCAGAGGCTAAGGATCTGGTAGCCAACACTTCAGAGCAGACATTTAAGGCAACCCAGACGAGTGTCGTCTATGATACGAATGGGAAGGTGATCACCAAACTGAAAGGTGAGAAGGATGTCTATTATCTGAAGTATAAAGATCTGCCGGTTTATGCGGTAGCGGCAATGATTTCCGTGGAGGACAATAATTTTTACAAACATAATGGAGTAGACTTCAGGGGTATCGCCAGAGCAGCAGTATCCTTTGTTACAAATAAGGGAGAAGTTACTCAGGGAGGAAGCACGATCACACAGCAGCTGGCAAGGACTGTATTCCTGACTCGGGAGATTTCCTGGCAGCGCAAGGTCAAAGAAATGTTTGTGGCATGGGGTCTGGAGAAGGAGTATTCCAAGGACAAGATCATGGAGTTTTACCTGAACAACGTTTATTTTGCAAATGGCTATTACGGAATTCAGGCTGCCAGCAAAGGTTATTTTGATAAGGATGCCAAGGACCTGACCATGTCAGAAGCGGCATTTTTGTGTGCGGTTCCGAATGCGCCGAACATGTATGAACCCTATCATCATAAAGAAAAGACATTGACAAGGCGAGACAAGATCCTCAAAGATATGTATAAGCAGAATCTGATCACCAAATCTCAGAGAGATGAAGCTCTGAGAGAAAAGATCACACTGAAAAAGAAAAAGACTGAGCAGAAAAGAAATTATATTGAAACTTATGTAATTCACAGTGCTACAAAGGCACTGATGGAAAAGCAGGGATTTGAGTTCCGTTATGTGTTTGACTCTGACGAAGACAAACAGGATTACGATGAAAAATATAATAAGTCTTATGCTGAGTGTAAGAGAACCTTATACAGTGCAGGATATCAGATTCATACATCCATTGACCTGAATGCTCAGAAGGAACTTCAAAGCAGTATCGACAATGCTCTGAGCGGATATACGGAGAAGGATAAGAACAAGGTTTACAAAGTCCAGGGCGCCGGCGTCTGTATTGACAATGAGACAGGCAAGGTAGCAGCCATCGTAGGAGGAAGATATCAGAAAAATGCAGGATTAGGCCTGAATCGTGCTTATCAGAGTCCGAGACAGCCGGGAAGTGCAATTAAGCCGATCCTTGTCTATGCTCCTGCTATGGAGAGGGGATATGGACCGGGTTCTATTGTAAATGACAATCCAATGAACCCCAAAGACAAACACAGGGTCCGGAATTCCGGAGGTTCCTATTCAGGAAGTATAACACTGAGGCGTGCATTGGAGAAATCAAGCAACGTGGCTACGATGAGGCTTTACGAGGAGATTGGGCCGAAATCCGCTCTCAGGTATCTGGAAAAGATGAACTTTAAGAGTCTAGATGAAAATGACTATAAGTATTATACAACCTGCCTCGGCGGTTTCACCTATGGAACTACGGCTGAGGAGATGGCCAGCGGATATGCGGCACTTGCCAATCAGGGTGTGTTCAGAGATCCGACCTGTATTGTGAAGATTGAGGACTCTGACGGTGAGACTGTGGTCTCCAATCCATCCAAGAAAAGAACGGTTTACTCAGCCAATACGGCTTCTATGATGAGCAGCGTTTTAAAGAGTGTTATCACCAACGGTACAGGCCGGGGGGCAAAGGTTCCTAATGTAGATACCGCGGGAAAAACAGGTACTACAACAGACAACAAGGACGGCTGGTTCTGCGGATATACCCCTTACTACACAACTGCAGTGTGGGTAGGAAGGGATGACAGCAGGGTAATGGCCAACCTGAGCGGTTCCGGTTATCCTAAGACTATCTGGAGCAATTTTATGAATGAACTCCACAAAGAGTTTTCAGGAGGCAAAAAGCTGAATTCCTATGAAGGCGGAGGCGGCACAGACATGCCGGCTACAGGCCAGACAACAGCAGGTACGACAGAAAAGGGAAGTACGAAAGGCACAACCCAGACAACGACTCAGGCGACTACCCAGGCCACAACCCAGGCGACCACTCAGGCAACGACCCAGGCCACAACAGCAGCGACACAGCAGCAGACCGGTGATGACCGGCGCGGTGCCGGAAATGATGAATAAATAAACAAAGGCAGCAGACTTAAAATAATTAGTCTGCTGCCTTTTGCTATACTGCTGATAAGTTTATAAATGATTCTTTTCCAAATATTCTTTGATGCGCTCGGTTGGGTCCAGGAGTTCGCTGATAGACCCGTTGTGGTTCAGCGTATCGATCAGCAGAGCCACATATTTGCTCACGTCTGAAGATACATACCAATCACGCTCCAACAGTTCCGGTGTCTGGTAAGTAAGATTGGTTGTGATAACCTTTTCTATGATACCTTCTTCCACAGCCTTGTCGAAGACATCAAGTCCGTTTGTAAACAGACCGAAGGTAGAAAGACAAAATACACGCCGCGCTTTTCTGGCTTTCAGTTCTTTGGCCACATCGATCATACTCTCTCCGGAAGATATCATATCGTCCAGGATCAGAACGTCCTTGCCTTCCAGGGAAGCTCCCAAAAATTCATGGGCCACGATAGGATTGCGGCCGTCTACGATAGTAGAATAATCTCTGCGCTTATAGAACATACCCACATCGACGCCGAGGACATTGGCCATATAGATGGAGCGCTGCATAGCACCCTCATCCGGGCTGATGACCATCAGATGATCGCTGTCAAAATTGACTCCGTCACACTGCTCAACCAGAGACTTTACAAACTGGTAAGTGGGCTGTACTGTATCAAAGCCGCTGTTTGGAATGGCGTTCTGTACACGAGGGTCATGGGCATCAAATGTAATGATATTCTGTACTCCTAAATGAATCAGCTCCTGAAGCATCATGGCACAGTCCAGAGACTCTCTGGTGCTTCTTTTGTGCTGACGGCTTTCATACAGGAAAGGCATGATGACACTAATTCTCTTGGCTTTGCTGCCGCTGGCAGCAATGAGCCTTTTTAAATCCTGAAAATGATCATCCGGGGACATAGAGTTCTGATGACCGCACAGGGAATACTTGATGCTGTAATTCAGCACATCAACGAGAATGTACAAATCGGTTCCGCGGACAGACTCACGGATGATTCCTTTTGCTTCTCCGGAGCCGAAGCGGGGACAGCCGGCATCCAGCAGATAGCTTTCCTTGTAATACTCATCATATCCGGGCATATTCTGATAGCGGGGGGCTTCATCCCCGCGCCAGCCTGTAATATACTTGTCAATCAGATTGCCAAGGCTTTTGCAGCTCTCCATAGCGATGATGCCAAGATTGCCGTCGGGAAGGGTTTTAAAGTTTCGGTCAGATCGTCTCATTATAAATCTCCTTTGTAGTTTGTTCACTCTTTTTATATCACTCCCGAAGCGATTCCGTCAAGGCTTGCGGGAAAAAGATTTCTTTAAACGGATATCCTCGCCGTATATTTGGCAGATGGTATAGTTCTCAATAATTCTGGAGAAAATCCGTTCCGTATAGCGGTCTTTTAAATTACGCATAGATAAGTTTGTTGAAATAAGTGTTGATTTACCGCTCAGCTGCCGTTCATTCAGGCAGTGAAACAGCTGGGAAGTTATGAAGGCATTGTTAAGCTCTGTCCCCAGATCATCTATAACCAGTAGGTCACAGTGAAAGATAAGCTGGTAGGACATAGGGAGATGATCCTTACGCTTTTGATATGCCTGGGAAGTCAGAATATCAAACAACTGAAATGCGGTCACATAGACACAGGTATAGCCCTTATCCATGATTTCTTTCGCGATACAATGGCTTAAAAAGGTCTTCCCGGTGCCGGTGGAACCGTGCAGCAGCAGGTTTTCCCTGGAAGGAAAATGTCCGATGAAATCACGGCATTTTTTCAGCACGGCATGAATATTCTGTCTCGGAGAAGGACGTCCGTCCTCCAGAAGTTTATCAGAATAATATTGATCATTGAAACGATGAAAATTCTCTTTTTCAAGAATTTGCTGCATATTGGAATCAGAATAGATCAGGCGAATCACAGCCTGACGGAAACAATGGCACTTTTCGGTACCGATATATCCGGTATCTTTACAGTCGGGACAAGTATAAACAGGGTCCAGATAATCCTCAGGATATCCGTGATCTAAAAGAAGCCGGCGCTTTTGGTCAGCCAGCTTCTGATTCTTTTGCCTGCAGATATCCATTGAATTATGATCTTTGGATGCGATCAGCTTTTTTCCCAGGAGAACAGCGTTGTGGGCCATCTCCCGGTCCAGATCCCTCATCTGAGGAATCTGTGCATAGACCTCACGTTTGCGTTCTCTGGAGAGATTGTAGCCGCTGAGCCGGTTCGCCTCGTACATCCTCATGATTTCCTGATATTGTTCATTGGTCAGGGACATCTCAGTCCTCCTTTACAGGGTGTATCTGCTTTTCAAAAAGCTGTTTTTCCAGCTCATCATAGTCATAGTCACGTTCTTCAAAATTGTGGAACTGGTTGTTCGGCTGCGGGGCTGCGGCTTTGGATACAGTACCCGGGCGGCTTTCCAGTTTCTTCACATCATCCAGTGAAACCACATGGTTGTCCTTCCACTTTTTCAGAATACTGTCGGTATACTGAAATTTAGGCTGGCCGATGGAGCGGATCGTGCGGTTGCATGCTTCAATGACGATGCTTAAGTCAAAACCGTCGGTTTTGAGCCAGCGCTTCATATATTCGATCTGAGCCGGTGCGGGCTGGTTATTCAGTCCAAAGGCATGCATGATCTGGTAATACTCTTTCTGGTAGTTCTGGCAGTGAAGCTTGGCCTCGTCTGCTGTGCGGATGCCCTCCTGATACCAGGCAATCGCTACGGTCTGCATATAGCGGAAATTTTTCTTGCCGTTGGATACACAGTAATCTACTAAGTGTTCGATCAGCTCCGGTGACATCGCAAGGTCATCGTAGAAGTAAGAGAGTGTATTCAGATCATTGGCGGTGAGCGGACGCCCTATGTACATTTCTGCGATATAGATCAGATAAGAAAACTTATCGTCCTTATTTTTCTGGGCCAGCTGTGACGGAGTCAGCGTCCTCAGGGCCGGAACTGCCTTAGCTTTCGCAGCCGGAGCAACGGCCGCGGGTTCCACTGCCGGTACTTTCGCAGGTTTTTCTTTTTCCGGCTCCATGAGATCGTCCGCGTCAATCGTCAGGGCCGTGGAAACGGGGAGCAGTTTGATGGAACGGATCTCTCCGCCATCCATGACCAGGTCCAGGAGATTTTCTTTTTTCCAGTACTTCAGGGCGCGGCAGATATCACGCTCCGTAAGTTCCAGCAAATCTGCCAGACAAGATATATTAAACTTCTGGCCGTTAGAAACCATGCGCAGGAGGTAAATATAAACCTTCACATATTCTCCGTTGGCTTTGATCATGTAGTAGTCTACGAAGGCATTCGGTAATAAAGTTCCCCCTGTCGGGTATGTTGTCGTTACGTTAATACTGCTCATAAATCCATCTCCCTAATATTAGTCAATACGTCTCTTTCTTTAATCTAAAAGAACTATAACGCAGACCGAATAAATTGTAAATAGCAGCTCTTTTCACAGAGTAATCCACAAAATAATTGTGGAAACTGTGGATAACGTGGATAAGTAAATGGAATCCGCAGAAAGACAAGCCTCACTTTAAAAATCTTGATGTGGAAAAAATAAAGAAAAATCCACAGGGAAAGTTATACACAATTGTGTATAACCCTGTGGATAACGTGGATAACTATTTCTTAACTAACTCATTGCCGATAGAATCAACATTTCCGGCCCCCATAGTTATCAACAAATCATTTTTTTTGCATTTTTTTAAAATAAATTCTTCTATCGCATCAAAATCCTTGATATATCGAACGTCAGTACCGGTTTTTTCGATTTTATCTGCTAAGTCTCTGGCGTGGACCATGCCGGTGTCTTTTTCCCGGGCAGCATAGATATCGGTAATGATCACATGATCGCATTGGCTGAGAGCCTCGGCGAACTCATCTAAAAAGGCATTTGTCCTTGTATAGGTATGCGGCTGGAAGACGCACCACAATTCTTTGTGAGGATAATTTTTGCAGGCATTTAATGTTGCTTTGATCTCCGTAGGGTGGTGGGCATAGTCATCAATGACGGTAAAGCCCCCGCAGGTCCCTTTATATTCAAATCTCCGCTTGGCACCGGAGAAGGTCAGGAGACCGGCTTTTACAGTATCTATGGAGAGCCCGAGGAAATCAGCAACGGCTGCGGCAGACAGCGCATTATTAATATTATGCAGGCCGTTCACATTTAATGACAGGGAATCTACAAAAGTTCCTTCTTTGTACAGGTCAAAGTGTCCATGGCCCATAGAGTCATAGGAAATATTTTTAGCCGTATAGGTAAATTCATCGTTATCAATGCCGTAGGTCACATACTTGGCTTTGAGCCCTTCTACGATATAAGAAATGTCATCAATCTCCCCGTTCAGGACGAGCAGGCCGTCTTCCGGGAGCTTATGAGCAAACTTTTTGAAGGAATCACGGATTTCATTAATATCATGGAAAAAGTCCATATGGTCTTCTTCTATATTTAAGATAATGCTGATCTTCGGAAAAAATTCGAGAAAGCTGTTCGTATACTCACAGGCCTCTGTCACAAAGACATTGGAATGGCCGACGCGGATGTTGCCGTCAATAATGTCCAGAATCCCCCCCACAGTGATGGTTGGATCTGTCTCTCCGGCCAGCAGGATGTGTGAGAGCATAGAAGTCGTGGTTGTTTTGCCGTGGGTTCCGGATACTGCCACTGCATTTTTATAATTGTGCATCATTTGTCCGAGCAGAGTCGCACGCTTCATAAGAGGGATGCCTTTCTGCAGTGCGGCTTTGTATTCTTCATTTTCCGGATGGATGGCCGCAGTATATACGACCAGATCAATATCATCCGTGATATTTTCCGCGACTTGTCCTAAAAAGACCTTGGCGCCTAAAGAACTCAATTTTTCGGTGATATCGGAGGAACGGATGTCGGAACCGGAAACAGTAAATCCTTCTTTGAGAAGGATCTCGGCAAGACCGCTCATACTGATACCGCCGATCCCCATAAAATGAATGTGAATTGGTTTCTTGAAATCTATCTGATACATAGGAATTCCTAACCTTTCTCTGATTTTAAAAAAAGTGTTTTTTCTATTATAGTGCACAAAAAAATAAGTTGCAAGGAAGGAAATGAGAAACAGGGGGGGTTCGGCAAAAAAGGTGTACAGAATGATGGAAATATCGTCGTATTTTGTACCGCTAAATAGTAAAATACAATAATATCAGCGAAAATATATAATAATATTTGTTCACATTTCACGAAAGAGATGCTATAATAAACATTATCTAAGATAGTATGTACGATGTTGATCCCTGCACAAGCATCAGGATCGGCTTCCAATTTGGATTTTGGAAGGCGGCAGGTGCTTTGTTTTAGAGTATAGATGTTTACAGTGGGAGTCATAGTATGGGCAGAACGTGTTGAGAGTGGGGATATTTTGCGGCACTGAAAAGGGAAGGTGATAGAGTAAAAACGGCCGCACAACAGATCATTAGCTAAAGTTTTGAAAACTAGGAGGAAGACAACATGCAAATTACAGATGTACGTATCAGACAAGTAGCAAAAGAAGGGAAAATGAAAGCAGTCGTTTCTATTACGATCGATAATGAATTTGTAGTACATGATATCAAAGTCATCGAAGGAGAAAAGGGCCTGTTCATTGCAATGCCAAGCCGCAAAGCTGCCGATGGGGAATACCGTGACATTGCCCATCCAATCAATTCGGCAACGAGAAACACGATCCAGACCATGATCTTGGAACAGTATGAGGCCATGAGACTTGGAGATATAGACGCAACTCAGCCGGAAGAGGGAGCAGAGTAAACACTTAATTCTAAATACTATGATTGTCCATAAGTAACAGGAACGGGAGATCCGCCGTTCGCTGATCAGTAGATTAAGACAGTATATAACATGACTTTCAGAGCCATGCCATATGCTGTCTTTTTGCGTTTCAGATAATTTTCTGTTATGCTGTAACAAAAAATCAGAAGCGGGTTAATATATGGATGATACATCAAGAGAAAATGCATTTAATTTGTTATATGACGAAAGTTATGAAGAGATGCTCAAATTTATGAAGGGGTTTTTTTATTGGGACTGGGAGGAGGCCTATGATGTCCTTCAGGAAGTATATCTGACGGCATATGAAAAAATAGAGAGTCTTTCAGAACATGAAAATCCTGTCGGATGGCTGAAACAGACAGCAAAATACAAAACATATCATGTGTTTGAGAAGAAAAATAGGATAGACGAGATACTGACAGACGAGAATATAATGTCATTAAACCAAAAGTTTGAGGACGATTACAGCGGACTGCTGGAAGTGGATCTTAAAAATGTACTCTCGGAAGACGAATTTCGTCTTTTCTATGATTTTTATATGAAAGGATTTACGATCAATGAGCTTGCGGGATTCAGGGACAGCACAGATCAGGCGGTAAAATCAAAACTTGCAAGAATACGAAAAAAAGCAAGGAAACAGCTGTTTATTCTTATTATGTTTGGCTGAATAAAGTCAATTTAAACGACACCTTCGCGTGTTTTTTTGGGATATAGATATGTAACCTTAAAATTCATGTGAAAGGAGCCGAAATGAGAAGGAAAGAATTTGAACAGTTACTAGAGGAAGCAGTTGGGAAATTTGTAGAGGAAATCCATCCAGAGGATATAGAAGAAGAAACATTATCAGAGGATGTAAAAGAAAAAATAAGGTCAAAAATTACAGATATTAATAAGACCCAGAAATAATCCGTAAAAATCGTCGGTTCTTGGTTATGATTCACATATATAAAATTATCTGTTACAATAAATAGAAAATTCACAGAACATAGAACAGGTACAAAGGATGAAAGATTTTATAATCAAGAGATGGGCTTTTGAATGGATTACAGAATTTTTTAAATTCCAATCAGATCAAGAGAAATTACGGCATATAGAACTTATATTAGAATGTATGGAGCCCTTAAAAGATGAAGGTAAGCTTGATAAGGAAGTATTCTACTGCGGATATATAGAAAGAAGAAACTTATTAAAAATCAGAAGAAGGAAGAGGTACTGCTCGATTGCAGCAAAGGCAGCGGTAATTGTTCTTGTATTTATGCTTTCAGCGCAGGTGATATGTTATGCGATAACAGGGAAGTCAATTTTTTGTTATCTGGGTCAGATGAAGGAAGAAACAACGATGATTGAATACGATATTCATGATCCTGATGAACCATCAATATTCCAAACGCTCGAAGAACTCATAAATTATGTTGCATCTCAGGAAAATGGAACGGTTGGAGAATATAAAGATAAACATGTTTCTTCATGGGAAGAGATAAAAGCAATTAGTAATGGTAATGTAATGTATCCACAAAAGATTCCTAAATACTGGAAATTAGATAAGCTTTATGTAAAGGTATTGGGTACATTAGAGGGTCCTTCTTTTGCGACCTACGTAAGTGGTAGAAAAACTTTTTATTATATGTTTGAAGATTGCAGTGGCACTGAGGTTGGAGGTGGTGGGGTACACTTTGGAGAAAAGAAAAAGAAAATAAAAGTATCGAAGCATGCCGGAGGAGAATTTTATATTTATAAAGGAAAATATTCCCTATCAGTTCTGGGATATGTTAAAAAATGTCATATTAATATTGTGGGAGATTTAACCGTAAAAGAAGCGGAGGAAATTATAG
>OFMJ01002014.1_pt1 | contig 13174 bp, 10 predicted proteins | sample 1541801 | NCBI WGS metagenome assembly OFMJ01 (sample SAMN04209234, study PRJEB22552) | human gut metagenome | biome: gut; material: feces | host: Homo sapiens | place: USA: Oklahoma
GAATACTTACTTTCGCAGCGGCCCTTTAGACTCTGTTACGTATGGATTAAGTGCGATGCTTTATCATAGTCCTTTTTTAGAACATAGATTCTGTATTCGGTGCTGGCAGTGATATTCTCGCCAAACTGCTGTATGGCGGGACCGCGCGCTCCCATATTGCGCATGACTGTTCCCTTGGTGTCGATGATATAATCAATTCCTTCTGCGGTTAAGATATCGCGGATTCGTGCCTGCTCATTCATGGAATAAGTAATGGCCAGTTCTTTTCGATTAAATATGGTAATCATATCGGTATGTCCTCCATTCTCTGGTGACGGTTCGAAGGCTTCAAATGAATGGTTCATGCTCTGAATTACATGTATCATACCATGCCTTACCAGCAGATTCAAGCACTGAACGGTTTAGATTCAAACACAGATAGATTCCTGTTGACAAACGGCGGGAGATGTATTAATCTGATGATAGAATAAACGGTTAAGCAGATTAAATATTAATTGGCTTATACGAAGATGAATTAAAAAAGGTATCGGAGTAATAAGTGAGTAAATAACAACAGATGACAGGAGGCTGCAATATGAAGTATGATTTTGACACACTGGTAGAAAGAAGAGGCACACACTGCTGCAAGTTCGATACCATACCGGAGGAAGCCGGGAAAAACGCCATTCCGGTATCTATCGCGGATATGGATCTGCCTTGTGCAGAGCCCATTATCCGTGCTCTTCATGAGCGGATAGACCAGAGGATTTTCGGTTACACGGTTTATGAAAATGAAGACTGCAAAGAGGCCGTTACCGGATGGTACCGGAAGCGGTTCGGATGGGAGATTGACAAAAATGATATATTCTTCAGTCCGGGTGTCGTTCCTGCGCTGGCATTTCTGATTCAGTTCCTGACAAAAGAAGGGGATGGAGTCATTATTCAGAGGCCAGTTTACCACCCATTTACGGGAAAAGTGGAAGCCAACGGCAGGAAAGTGGTCAATAGTCCTCTGGTTAGAAAAGGCAGCACCTATGAGATGGATTTCGATGATCTGGATAGAAAATTCGCCGATGAGAATACGAAGGGAATGATTCTGTGCAGTCCTCATAACCCGGTTGGACGTGTGTGGAGAGAGGATGAATTAAGGAAGATTGTCGATATTGCAAAGAAGTATGATAAATGGATTATTTCCGATGAAATTCACGCGGACTTAACGAGAGTTGGAGTCACCCATACGCCGTTATTAAAGCTTGCGCCGGACTACAGTGACAGAATCATCGTCTGCACCGCCCCCAGCAAGACCTTTAACCTGGCCGGAATGCAGTTTTCCAACATTATTATTCCTAATAAAGAGTATCAGAAGCAGTGGACCGATGTAGTCTCTAACCGTTTATCCGTTGGCATGTGCAGTCCTTTCGGTCTGACTGCCATCATCGCGGCTTACACGGAAGGGGAGGAGTGGCTGGATCAGGCCAGGGCCTATATCGATGGAAATATCCGTTACATAGAATCGTTTGTAAAGGAGAATCTGCCAAAGGCAGCGGTAATGGACTGCCAGGGAACTTACCTGGTATGGCTCGATTTAAATGAGTACTGCTCCGATCCTGAGAAACTGGAGGAGCTGATGGTTCAGAAAGCCGGAATTGTATTCGACGAAGGCTACATTTTCGGACCCGAAGGCAATGGATTCGAGCGGATCAACGCAGCGGCCCAGAGAAGTACAGTGGAAGCGTGTATGAATAGAATGAAAGCAGCACTCGATACGCTGTAAGGCAGAGCAGCAGAATAAGAGGAAGTCCGATCAGTCATGTGTGTACAGACCGTCGGACCTCCTCTTTTCGATTACAGAAGACCGATCAGATGCCAGTATGGAATTCCAATTACCATCAGATACAAAAATGCCACCGCCATTTTCATGGCAAGCCCCTTCACAAAATCCTTCAACGACATCATGCCATAGGAAAATGAGATCAGGTAGAGCGCATATTCATAGGGCAGAAGGATCTGATCCAGCCCCTGAAAGAAGGAATACAGCACCGGCTGGGGATTGATTCCCAGAGTTTGGGCAAGCTGGGCCAGCGGCGCTCCGAGGGAGGCCATGGCGGCCAGCGGCGTCAGCAGGAAATTCACAATCACAGCCACAAACCATACCGCGCCCAGGAGAACCGTCTCGTGCATCTGATAGAGGTACGGGAAGAGCATATCCGCCAGGATCTGGCCGAAGCCCAGTTCCGTTGCAACCATTCCGATGGTCATACAGCCTGTGATAAAGAACAGAAACGGGTAATTGACTGTCCGGAAATCTTCTTCCCTGGAAATGCCGATAACCGGAATAAAGCCTGCGAACGCCGCCAGGATGAAGCCAAACATCATTTCCTGGCCGCTGATTAAGTACAGGAAGAGGCAGATGATAATGACAGTTGCCTTCTTTTCAGCGGAGGTAATCTTTCCCAGCTTTCTCTGTTCTTCCTTATAATATGCCTTTCCGCTGACGGCATGTTCCGGCCGGAACATCTTAGAGAGGATGAAAACCAGAAGGGGAATGAGCGGCAGGAATATGAGATTCTGTTTTAAATATTCCAGGTATGTGATCGATAGTTCCGCAGATCCCATCAAAACTCCCGTATTGCTGGGATCGAAGATGAAGTAGCCTGGAACCAGGGTCGAGAAGACACCGGTCAGCATGATGCCTGCGCCGGCCTTTGACTTCTGAATGCCGAGCGCCTTGCAGATACCGTAGGTAAATGCGGCAGTAACCGGGACAAAGCCTCCGGGCATGACTAAGTTGGAGATCATGCCAAACAGGAAGATTCCCCACAAAATACCGGTGTAGGTGCCACCGGTTTTCACAATGCACCAGACCGCCACTCGCTTCAAAAGTCCGATACGTTCCAGTGTATTCGACAGGATAAACGCACCCAGGACCATCCATGGAATGTTGGTGGTCCACGGTCTGAATACAGTCTCAAAGCCGGTGAGCGACAACATGACATAACCGACGGGCAGAACAATGGCCGGTACGATATTGGGCAGAAGTTCCATGGCAAATGTCATGACACCCCACACGGTAAGGCATAAGAAAAGCTTGATCGGATGACTGAAAGCCCCGGATTCCGGCATGCAGAAGATAAGGAGCGGTACTCCCAGAACCGCCGCCCATTTAAGAATTTCTAATTTTTTTGTACTCATTTTTCCCTCCGTCTGGCTCGCAAGCCCCGGAGCTTTCCTCACAAATAACGGTTGGAAAAAGAGGTTACGGCCATTCTTTTGTTTGTCAAAAACATAACAATTATGGCCATATGTTATCAAAATGCGGGAGGTTTGCATATCAGTATCCCTTTGGGGGGATACAACAAAAAGTTGTAACCTGCCTACTGATGAGATTCCAGAAGCGCAAACCGTTTTCGGACAATGGTTAAAAACGCGGCAAGACATGGGGACAGCCGGTCCTCTTTACGGTACAGAAGCTGGTAGCGGATGGCGGCGTGCGGGTGGCTTACGGGAATGACCGACAGCTTGCTTTTCTCAGCAAAGGAGTAGTCTTCCTGCCAGTCCAGACGGTTGGTCAGCCCGTACCCCGCACCGTCCTGTACCATCTGGCGGAACAGCTCCGTACTGCTGGTCTCCAGAAGAATTCTGGGATTTCCGTATCCTTTAAAGAATTTTTCTGTGATAGACTGGTTCTCATATTGAATCAGCGGTTCTGTCAAGAGTTCCTCCGGCCGGATGACGCGTTTGGCGGAAAGGGAAGATTTCTGGGAGACGCATACAAGCATATCCGCCCGGTATAGTTCCTCGCAGATCAACGAATCCGAAAGAGACGGATTCTCCTCCTCCCAGTCCCCGAACAGCGCCAGGTCCAGTTCTCCATCCATCAGCGCCTGACGCATCCATTCCACGCTGTGTTCGCTGACGGAAAAGCGGACGCCGGGGTTCTGACGGACAAAGGTATGGACAATGGTATGGAGAACTTCATTAATTATATGGTAATTAATTCCAAGACGGAGCCGGCCGGTAAATGCTTCGGATACGGGCTCTAAGTATGGCAGCAGCGATTTCCTCATGGCATAGTGCTCTTTTACGATGCGTCCCGCGTATTCGGACACAATTTCCCCCACTTCAGTCAGCTCGACCCCATAATAGTGGCGTTTCAGCAGGGGCGCGCCGATCTCTTCCTCCAGAGTTTTAATGGCGCGGCTTAAGCTCTGCTGGGATATATAAAGCTGTTTTGCAGATATATTAATAGAACGGGTCTGCGTCACATTCAGAAAATATATCAGATAGTCGATTCTCATACCTTCCTCCATTCACGGGGGATTCCAGTTCCCGTTTTCCTGTATCCTGCTATCATATCATACTGGGCAGGAAACTGCTGAAAAATCGCAGTGAATAAGAGATAGGTATCGTACCGGGCCGCCGCAGTGACACTGGTTTCCATGCTATGGCAGAAACATAAACACGTTCTGAGCCCCATTTCTATAACTTCCATTTATAGTACTAATTCCAATCTCATATAGTATTTTGCAGAAAAATCCCGTAATATAGTTGAAAAATCCCTCTAAATGTTCTATGATGAAGGGAAATACATCAGCATGGTACAGTGACAGAACAGAATTGTGAAGAGGGAGATAGAAAAATGAATTATAATATAGCAGTAATTCCCGGGGATGGTATTGGACCGGAAATCATCAGAGAAGCTAAAAAAGTCTTAGACAGGGTCGGAAATGTGCACGGCCATGCGTTTTCCTATACCGAGGTTCTGATGGGCGGCGTATCCATCGACGCATACGGTGTCCCTCTTACGGACGAAGCATTGGAGACAGCAAAAAAAAGTGATTCCGTTCTTCTCGGAGCAGTCGGAGGAGACGTGGGAAATTCGAGATGGTACGACGTGGCACCGAACTTGAGACCTGAGGCGGGCCTGTTAGCAATCCGCAAGGGTCTTAATTTATTCGCCAACATCCGACCGGCCTACCTCTACGAGGAGCTGGCTGAGGCGTGCCCCTTAAAGAAGGAGATTATCGGTGACGGTTTCGACATGGTTATTATGAGAGAACTGACCGGCGGCCTGTATTTCGGAGAGCGCAGTACGAAGGAAGTGGACGGCGTCATGACCGCCGTGGACACCCTTACATATAACGAGAATGAGATCAGAAGAATAGCTATTAAGGCATTTGACATTGCCATGAAGCGCAGGAAGAAAGTGATCAGCGTGGATAAGGCCAATGTGCTGGATTCCTCCCGGCTGTGGAGAAAGGTCGTGGAAGAGGTTGCCAAAGATTATCCCGAGGTAGCGCTGAGCCATATGCTGGTCGACAACTGTGCGATGCAGCTGGTAATGAATCCGGGCCAGTTTGACGTAGTCTTAACCGAGAACATGTTTGGAGATATCTTATCCGATGAGGCGAGTATGATTACCGGTTCCATCGGAATGCTGTCATCTGCCAGCATGAATGAAGGCAAATTCGGCATGTATGAGCCGAGCCACGGTTCCGCTCCGGATATTGCGGGACAGAACATTGCCAACCCGATCGCCACAATTCTGTCAGCGGCCATGATGCTTCGTTTTTCCTTCGATCTTGACCGGGAGGCGGATGCAGTGGAAGCGGCTGTTCAGAAGGTATTGTCCGAGGGCTTCAGAACGGGCGATATCATGTCGGAGGGCTGCAGGAAGGTTTCCACCAGCGAGATGGGAGATTTAATTGCAGAGCGGATTTAAGAACGTACAAAGAAAAGGAGTGACAGATTATGAAGAGTGATTCAGTAAAAAAAGGCATGCAGCAGGCACCGCATCGTTCCCTGTTCCATGCCCTCGGAATGACGGAAGAAGAGATGGAGCGTCCGCTCGTCGGTATCGTCAGTTCCTATAATGAGATCGTACCGGGCCACATGAATCTGGATAAGATCGTGCAGGCGGTTAAGATGGGAGTCGCCATGGCAGGCGGAACTCCGGTCATGGTTCCGGCTATTGCCGTCTGTGACGGAATCGCCATGGGCCACATCGGCATGAAGTATTCCCTGGTTACGAGAGATTTGATCGCAGATTCCACAGAATGTCTGGCGAAGGCACATGCATTTGACGCTCTCGTCATGGTTCCCAACTGTGACAAGAATGTACCCGGACTTTTAATGGCAGCGGCGCGCATTAATGTACCCACAGTGTTCGTCAGCGGCGGACCAATGTTAGCGGGCCATGTGCAGGGCCACAAGACCAGCCTTTCCAGCATGTTCGAGGCGGTAGGCGCCTATACGGCCGGCACCATGACAGAAGAAGAAGTCAGGGAGTATGAGTGCAAGGCATGTCCGACCTGCGGTTCCTGTTCCGGTATGTATACGGCCAACAGCATGAACTGCTTAACCGAGGTCCTGGGCATGGGCTTACAGGGCAACGGGACGATTCCGGCGGTTTACTCCGACCGACTGAAGCTGGCAAAACACGCGGGCATGCAGGTCATGGAGATGTACCGCAGAAATATTAAACCGAGCGACATTATGACAGAGGCGGCCTTCCGGAACGCGCTCACCATGGATATGGCGCTTGGCTGCAGCACCAACAGTATGCTTCATCTGCCGGCGATCGCATACGAGGCCGGAGTGGAATTGAATGTAGATATTGCCAATGAACTGAGCGCAAAGACTCCGAACCTGTGCCACTTAGCACCGGCGGGGCCTACTTACATAGAAGATTTGAATGAGGCAGGCGGTATTTACGCCGTTATGAAGGAGATCAGCAAGCTGGGACTCTTAAACCTGGACTGCATGACCGTAACCGGCAGGACCGTCGGCGAGAACATTAAAAACAGTGTCAACTTAAATCCGGAGGTGATCCGTCCGGTAGAAAATCCATACAGCAAGACCGGCGGCATCGCCATCTTAAAGGGCAATTTAGCCCCTGATTCCGCAGTGGTGAAGCGATCCGCAGTGGCTCCTGAGATGCTAAAGCACGAAGGGCCGGCGAGAGTCTTTGACTGTGAAGAAGACGCGGTGGCTGCGATCAAAGGCGGAAAGATCGTGGCGGGCGACGTGGTCGTGATCCGTTATGAGGGACCGAAAGGCGGTCCTGGCATGAGAGAGATGCTTAACCCGACCTCGGTCATCGCAGGTATGGGACTTGGCTCGGAAGTGGCGCTGATCACAGACGGCCGTTTCTCCGGCGCGTCGAGAGGCGCATCCATCGGCCATGTGTGTCCGGAAGCTGCGACAGGCGGTCCGATCGCACTTGTCGAGGAAGGGGATATAATTCTCATTGATATCAACAACAACCGTCTCGACGTGAAGGTTTCCGATGAGGAGATGGCGGCGAGAAAGGCGAAATGGCAGCCAAGAGTTCCGGAAGTAACGACAGGATACTTAGCGCGTTATGCGGCTATGGCAGCACCGGCAAGCAAGGGGGCTATCCTGGAGGTACCGGGGAAATAAGGGCATTCTCAAAGTTTTCGAGAGCGCTCAATAAGAGAAAGGGAGTAAGGCGTATGAATAAATTGACAGGAGCAGAAATCGTAATTGAGTGCCTGAAAGAACAGGGTGTAGACACGGTATTCGGATATCCGGGAGGAACGATTCTCAATATTTACGATGCACTTTATAAACACCAGGATGAAATTACCCATATCCTGACCTCTCACGAGCAGGGCGCGGCTCACGCAGCTGACGGCTATGCGAGAGCTACCGGCAAAGTGGGCGTCTGCATGGCGACATCAGGACCTGGCGCTACCAACCTGGTAACGGGAATTGCAACCGCGTGTATGGATTCCATCCCGGTTGTGGCGATCACCTGCAACGTGGCTGTCAGCCTTCTCGGCCGTGACAGTTTCCAGGAAATCGATATTGCGGGCATTACCATGCCGATTACGAAATATAATTTTATTGTCAAGGATATAACGAAGCTGGCGGACACCATAAGGCGTGCCTTCACGATTGCACAGACCGGAAGGCCTGGCCCTGTGTTAATCGATATCACCAAGGACGTCACCGCCAATTCCTGTGATTACGAATACAAGGCTCCGGAGCCGATCGAGCGCCAGAATTCGACAATCACTGAGGAAGACATGGAAAAGGCGCTGTACTTAATCCGCAATGCGAAAAAGCCGTTCATCTTTGCCGGCGGCGGCGCGGTGATTGCGGACGCGGCGGATGAGCTTAAGTCCTTCGCCCATAAGATTCAGGCCCCGGTGGCAGACAGCCTCATGGGAAAAGGCGCGTTTGACGGAACCGACGAGCTCTATACCGGTATGGTAGGGATGCACGGGACAAAGACCTCCAATTTCGGAATCACGGAATGCGACTTGCTGATCGTAGTGGGAGCGCGTTTCAGTGACCGTGTGACGGGCAATGCGGCCAAATTTGCGCCGAATGCGAAGATTCTCCAGTTTGACGTGGATCCGGCTGAGATCGACAAGAATGTGAAGACGTACGCCAGCGTGATCGGAGATGTCAAAACGATTCTCAAGAAGTTAAACGCACGGCTCGATCCGGTCAACCATGATGAGTGGCTGGCTCATATCGACCGTATGAAGGATATGTATCCGCTCCGCTACGACAAGAACCTTTTAACCGGTCCTTATGTGGTGGAACAGATCTACGAACTGACTCAGGGCGATGCGGTCATCACGACCGAGGTAGGCCAGCACCAGATGTGGGCCGCCCAGTTCTACAAATACAAACATCCCAGAACCTTTGTCACATCAGGGGGCCTTGGAACCATGGGCTACGGCCTGGGTGCCGCGCTGGGTGCCAAGATGGGATGCAAAGACAAGGTCGTTATCAATATCGCCGGCGACGGCTGCTTCCGTATGAACATGAACGAGATCGCAACTGCGACGCGTTATAATATCCCGGTTATCCAGGTGGTATTAAACAATCATGTGCTTGGAATGGTACGTCAGTGGCAGACCTTGTTCTATGGAAAGAGATATTCCCATACAGTATTAAATGATGCGGTTGATTTTGTTAAGGTAGCAGAAGGAATGGGGGCGAAGGCCTACCGGGTAACCAGCAAGGATGAGTTCATGCCGGTTCTTAAGGAAGCCATCGGGCTTAACATTCCTGTTGTTATAGATTGTCAGATCCATTGTGATGATAAGGTATTCCCGATGGTTTCTCCGGGAGCGCCGATTCAGGATGCGTTCGACGAAAATGATCTGAAGATTTAGAACCCTATCAAAGAGGAGGAAAGAGATATGAGCAGAGTGTACAATTTTTCCGCAGGACCGGCTGTACTGCCGGAAGAAGTCTTAAAGGAAGCGGCCGACGAGATGATGGATTACAGGGGCTGCGGCATGTCAGTTATGGAGATGAGCCACCGTTCCAAGATGTTCGAAACCATTATCAATGAGGCGGAAGCCGATTTAAGGGATTTAATGGGCATTCCGGACAACTACAGGGTGCTGTTCTTACAGGGCGGCGCTTCCCAGCAGTTTGCCATGGTTCCGATGAACTTAATGAAGAACCGTGTCGGCGATTACATCATCACGGGACAGTGGGCGAAGAAGGCGTATCAGGAGGCACAGCTTTATGGAAAGGCGAACGCCGTTGCATCAAGTGCCGACAAGACCTTCAGTTATATTCCGGATGTTTCCGATCTGCCGATATCAGAGGATGCGGATTACGTTTATATCTGTGAAAATAACACGATCTATGGTACAAAGTACAAAACGCTGCCGAATACAAAAGGAAAAACACTGGTAGCTGATATCTCCTCCTGTTTCTTATCAGAACCTGTTGACGTGGAAAAATACGGTCTGCTCTTCGGCGGTGCCCAGAAGAACGTAGGCCCGGCTGGTGTGGTGATCGCCATTATCCGTGAGGATTTAATTACGGAAGACGTCCTTCCCGGAACACCAACCATGCTGCGCTACAAGACCCATGCGGACGCGGCGTCCTTATACAATACTCCGCCGGCATACGGCATCTACATCTGCGGCAAGGTCTTCAAATGGTTAAAGAACCGCGGCGGCCTGGCAGCGATGAAGGAGTACAATGAGAAAAAGGCGAATCTTCTGTACGATTTCCTGGATAACAGCAAGATGTTTAGGGGCACGGTAGAGAAGAAAGACCGCTCCTTAATGAACGTGCCGTTCGTAACCGGAGACGCCGATTTAGACGCTCTGTTTGTAAAGGAAGCAAAGGCGGCGGGCCTCGAGAACTTAAAGGGCCACAGATCCGTAGGCGGCATGCGTGCAAGCATCTACAATGCTATGCCGATGGAAGGCGTGGAAACGCTGGTTGCCTTTATGAAGGATTTTGAAGCCAGAAATGGTAAATAGGAAAGGGAGAGACGCGAATATGAAGAAGATATATTGCCTGAATGCCATTTCCAGCAAAGGAACGGCTTTGTTAAATGAAGAGTATGAGTTAACCGAGAATATGAAAGAGGCCTCCGGTGTGCTGGTAAGAAGCGCTTCCATGCATGAGATGGAGCTTCCTGATGATCTGCTTGCCGTAGCCCGCGCAGGCGCCGGAGTCAATAATATTCCGCTGGATGCGTGTGCGGACAAAGGAATCGTGGTATTTAATACTCCGGGAGCCAATGCCAACGGCGTAAAGGAACTGGTAATTGCCGGACTGATGCTGGCCTCCCGTGACGTGGTAGGCGGGATCAACTGGGTAAAGGATAATAAAGAAGACGAAAATATCGCCAAATCCGTGGAAAAGGCCAAGAAGGCATTTGCCGGATGCGAGATCAAGGGAAAGAAACTGGGTGTCATCGGACTGGGAGCGATCGGCGCGGAGGTGGCCAACGCGGCTGCATCCCTCGGTATGGAGGTCTACGGATACGACCCGTTTATCTCGGTCAATGCGGCGTGGATGCTTTCCAGAAATGTCAGGCATATTACCTCTGTGGAGACAATTTACCGCGAATGCGATTATATCACCATCCATGTGCCGCTGTTAGACAGCACCAGAGGAATGATTAAGAGTGAATCCATAGCCCAGATGAAGAACGGCGTGGTGATCTTAAACTTCGCCCGCGACGTGCTGGTGAATGAGGATGACATGGCGGAAGCGTTAAAGGCCAAGAAGGTAAAATGCTACGTGACGGATTTCCCGAACACAAAGTCTGTCAATATGGAAGGCGCCATCGTGATTCCGCATCTTGGAGCGTCCACAGAGGAGTCAGAGGACAACTGTGCAAGAATGGCTGTCGAGGAGATCATGGATTACATAGACAACGGCAATATCCGCAACTCCGTTAATTTCCCGGCGTGTGACATGGGCGTGTGCCAGATGGCAAGCCGTGTTGCGGTTATGCATTTGAATATCCCGAACATGATCGGCCAGGTAACCGGAACTCTCGCGGCCGGAAATGTCAACATTTCCGATATGACCAACAAGAGCCGTGATAAATACGCGTACACCTTACTGGATCTGGAGTCCACACCGGATGCAATGATGATTCAGAAGCTTAATGCAATTAAGGGCGTTTTGCGGGTGCGTGTAATTAAGTAATGAAGCAATTAAATGCAGCAGTTCAGACGGGGCATGGAAGGATCCATGGCCCGTTTGGGCGCTGGAGTACTTCCGAAAACGCTCTCGTACCTGTCTTTGCGGCGGAGTTTCCGGGAGTACTCATAGAAGAAAAGGAGAAAAAATGGCTGTAGTAAAACCATTTCCGTGTGTGAGACCGGATAAAAGGTATGCTGCCCGTGTGGCCGCACTCCCTTATGACGTGTATAACCGGAAGGAGGCGAAGGAAGTAACCGCCGCCAATCCGAAATCATTTTTAAATATTGACAGGCCGGAATCCCAGTTTCCGGACGACATGGACATGTATGATGGCCGCGTCTACGATAAGGCAAAGGAGATGCTTGAGAGCTGGATCGCAGACGGGACTTTCGTGCAGGATCCCCTGGCGGCCTACTATATCTACGAGCTTAACATGGATGGAAGAAAGCAGACGGGAATCGTGGCGTGTTCCTCCATCGATGATTACGTGAATGGAGTGGTAAAAAAACACGAGAATACCCGTGAAGAGAAGGAACTGGACCGAATCCGGCACGTGGATACTACCGACGCGCAGACCGGCCCGATCTTCCTGGCATACCGTTCCAACCCGATGATCAATAAAGTGGTGAATTTAAAGACGGGTACAGAGCCTCTGTATGACTTTACCGCAGAGGACGGGATCCGTCACCGTGTGTGGGAGATCGACAATGCGGATTCCATCCAGACGGTGGAAGAGGCGTTTGCGGAAATTCCGGCCACGTATATCGCGGACGGCCATCACCGCGCGGCTTCCGCGGTTAAGGTTGGTTTGAAGCGGCGAGAAGAGAATCCGGACTATACGGGAAAGGAGCCGTTTAACTATTTCCTGTCAGTCTTATTCCCTGATGACCAGCTGATGATCATGCCCTACAACCGCGTGGTGAAGGATTTAAACGGCATGACGGAGGAAGAATTCTTAACCCGTGTGGAAGAAGCCGGCTTTTTAGTGGACTCTATGGGGACAGAAGGCTTTGCGCCTGTGGAAAAAGGTACCTTTGGAATGCATTTATGTGGAAAATGGTACCGTCTCACAGCGGCAGAGCGTTTACTTGACAGCGATCCGGTGAAGGGGCTGGACGTTTCCGTTCTCCAGGATCACCTGCTGGGCCCGGTTCTTGGAATCGGTGATCCGAGAGTCGATCAGAGAATTGATTTTATCGGCGGAATCCGGGGGCTTTCGGAGCTGGAAAAAAGGTGCAGAGAGGATATGACTGTAGCGTTTTCCATGTATCCGACCTCGATCGAAGAGCTGTTCCATGTGGCCGATGCGGGCCTGTTGATGCCGCCAAAGTCCACGTGGTTTGAACCGAAGCTGCGGAGCGGGTTGTTTATACATCTGCTGCGCAGGAGGTAGAGTAAGCAGAAAGAGCAGAAAGTGTGAAAACTTTCCTGCTCTTTTTTTGATTAATTGCTGATTTAGTACGTTTAAATACAGTAAAAATGTTTACGCCTGCACAAAAAATAAAACATTTTGACGATTGAAAAATACAACTGTATATGGTAAAATGGAAACATCGATCAATATCAAAAATACTGTAAATATACGTTCAATAAGCTGATCAGAAATTGAAGATATTTTATAGTATTCTTTTGATTGCAATGTAAATTTGGAACTGGCTGATTTTATGTTATTGCCGGCGCTGACGGGCGGAGAGAAATCGGTATCCCCCACTGACATGAAGTCAAGCCGCGCATCTATAAGATGTAG
>OFMJ01002022.1_pt1 | contig 13122 bp, 10 predicted proteins | sample 1541801 | NCBI WGS metagenome assembly OFMJ01 (sample SAMN04209234, study PRJEB22552) | human gut metagenome | biome: gut; material: feces | host: Homo sapiens | place: USA: Oklahoma
TGGGCGTGCGTGTGGTCGAAGCGCGCGGTTCGCAGGTTCCCGTGGTGGACGGCGAGGCGAAGATGGTGATCGAAAAGGCTGCCTATGTCGCTGTCGCGTCGCTCGTGGGCGTCGAGGGCAATGCCGTGACTTTCAAGCGCAACTTCATCGACGGTGCGATCGTCAACGAAGATCCGATAACATATGACGTGAAGGTCGTGGTGGACCGTCCCGTACTGGAGGATACGAAGTTCGTCGTGAAATCGGCGGGCATTCCCGAAGGATTTGCCGGCGACGAGCATTTTACGCCCGCTGCCGAAGTGACGATTCCGGCCGGGGCGAAAGAGTCGGACGCGACGACGTGGTCGGTGACGGACGACTTTCTCGAAGCGAACGAAGAACTCGGCACTTTCCCGGTACAGCTCACGGCCGAGCTGGTCGGCGATACCGCTGGGGCCGTTGTCAATCCGGAGGATGCCGGCGTTGCGATTTCGATCGTGAAGAAGTCCGATCTTCTGGCTTTCCTGTCCGCGGCCGATGCGTCGTGGATGAAGTACCCGACGAGCGGATGGACCTTTGATACCAACGGCTCTGTATGGGGCGGAGATGCCGCACTTTGGGATGGCAGTACGAGTACCGATGTCTATGGCGCTAATCCGCTTGAGATTACAATCGATATGAAGACCTCGCAGTGGGTCGCCGGTTTTGATATTCAGGCTTACGGAAGTATCGGCTACATGGGCGAGTACTTCGAGCTTTCGACGTCGGAAGACGGGGAGAACTGGACGCCGCACGGAGAGCTCCGGCAGGCCGAGGCTCCCAACAGAGGCTACGGCGCAACCAACTACGTTCAGCTGCTCAAGCCCTGCAATGCCCGCTATATCAAGTGGGTCGGCACGAAGGGCAGCGCTTATGGACCCGATATCACGGAGATGTATATCTACGGCCGGAACGAATAACCGGAATCCGGTTTGAATGTTGACGGAGGCTTCCCGCAGAGATGCGGGAAGCTTTTTTTTCGGTCTTGACTTTTGCCGGCGGAGACCCGTCGTCCGGCAATCAGGTCGTTGACACTTTTGTAGCTAAAAGTGCTAATCTAATCTAACTATATGATAGACAGTATATGACAAAAGTCGAGGTAATGATTTGTTAACTCTGAAGGCCGTGTCCTTTGCATTCATTAGCTTTTCAAAGACTCTTATGCAAAGATAAAAAATAGCCGATAAAAAAGCAAATGAGAATTCTCTCATTTGCTTTTTCTCTACTTAGGCGTTCCAGCTATCAACGGTTATATTCTATCTGATTGTTACGCAAGATGTCAAGAAAATGCGTCCCGCAACTTGCGGTTGATGAGCGTATGGTGGCACTGTTCCGGATTATTGATCCGGACATTGAAAGTTCTGGAAAGCACATCGACGAGTGTCGCCAGATCGATCCGCGTGCCGTCGATGCGGCGTATGGCTCCAGAGAGATGCAGTGCCGTTTTCAGTTCCATGATATCCGTAGGCGTGAATTGCTCGGAGAGGAACAGCGGCGACTTAGGGATTTCGACCGACACCGGATCGGCGATGGAAGGATAGCGAAGCCGGGTGAAAATCAAACGGATCTCGAAATTCGTCAACAGAAGCGCCGATTTGAGCAGCGACGCTTGCGGAGATTCCTTCTCGATAATCCGCTCCTGTAGCCGCATCAGGGAGGATTGGAGGCGGGCAAGTTCGTGCAACAGGTCGAGGGGCGATCTACAGGATTGAGCCGTAAGACTGTGCAGCAGGTCGATAAACTCTTCATAAGACGCATGAAAGGCTGTACACTCCGCATCCGACAATCGACGGTTAAGCAGGGTGTCAAGCATTCTGATAAACGGAACTTTTTCTAGTTTTTTCATCGTTCGGATCTATAGGTTGTTGGGTTGGTTTTCACATGCAAAGATGGGAGTTTCCTAACACTGAATCGCATGGATGGATATACATATGTATAAAAAATGAGAGTAAATTTACTCATTGTCTTCTTCGTTCAGCGTATGGAGCATTATCTCCACGAATTTTGAACGATCCCTTTTTCGATCAAGAACACGACGCTTGATATCGCTTGGTTCTCCAAGTTTTACATGCAAGAATTGTTCAAATTCCCGGATGACCGTATTGAACGGAGCTGCTCGTCCATTTACAAGGACAAGCGGATTCGGATTCATAAGGTCAAAGGTGCACAGTATTTCGGATAGATCAATTGCATGATATTGTTTTGACCAATAGAGTGACGATTTAGGGACTGGGTCGGATATGAAAAGTCGCGGATGTTCGAGGCGGTAATATAATAATTCTTTTTCCAGCCGGATAAACTCAAGAGCTTTGAGGATAAATCGGGATACATATGGCGGAGGTGGCACGGAAAGTTCAGGAAGTCGGAATAGTAAGTATTGGAACTGAATTTGGGTATAATTTAATGTATGCAATACTGATAAATATTCCGTATTGTTGCAAATAATTGTAATTTCGTTGGCAAATTCAAAAAAGTAGGTTTGCAACCTTTTTTCAGAAGTAGCTTTGCGATTTAGTGATTTTAAGATGGCTCGGTACAACGATGTATGTAACAATTTATCCATCTGTATTTGTTTTTATTGCGATGAATTGTAATGAAATAGCATGTGCTTTTTTGCTAGGTGAAGAATTTTCAATCATTATTTATTGGCTATTTGTAGAGAACGGGAACAATTACAGAGAAGTGAACATAAGAATTTACAGTATATAATCTTGTGCCTATAATGGAGCAAGTGCTAATCCTAACGAGTGAGGCCTTATATTTGTACTTACAGATTTCTCATGACCTATTTTGCATCATCCATTATCCCGCCATTATTTTTTTCGGATAATACATTTGTATTAAAAAATTGCATTAGAATATCTATAAATGATATGTTTTTAACAGAATTAGGGTGCTTTATAATTAAACAAACATAGTTCTTGTGCATATCCAAGGGTTTATATGGAATCTGTGATATCCTGTTATTCATGTTAATATGGCTGGTTGTGTGGATCAGTTAAAGCAAAAGGGAAAAATGCTAGAGATTCACACTTTTTTAGATTAATAAAAACCTTCCTCAGACATATAAAGTTCCGACATTATTGAGAGCAAAATTGAGTCCTCAATAAATTGAGTTTTGAGAACTTAGTGCAATTTAATAGAGCTTTTACGTAAATGCTATTCGGACTTGGTTGAATAAATTCTCTAGTCAACTTCCGGTTTGTTCTTAACCAATACTTATGATAGAATTGTCAAACTTATATGTTGTTCTATACTATAGTTATACCAACACAGCTTCTTCTTTATTAGCATATCTTTTATCATAATGGCAAAACGCAACTATAATTTACCAATAGTTGCGTTTATTCGAATGTTTATATTTCTACCGAAATCATTAAATTTGAACTTGCAAATCCTCCTATTAATTTCAAAAAAGTATTGGCTTATCAAGGAGATTCGGCTCTATTTTTCTTACTCCGTTTCACCCGCAACATAGATTTTTTGTTATTTATTTGAATCAGTAGTTGAAAATAAGGTATAAAAATGCGATGGCTACCTTTCCCATCGTATGAATTAGCAGTCCGCAAGTAGAGGGGCACTTTGAAGCTCTTTGAATATTTGTTTTTTCGTTCAGCCAACTGAATAGCGCTTCAATGGGTTCCCTGACAGATGAAACGGCTTGAGAATAAATGTCATCAGCGGCCTTGCTTCTCTGCTTCTCTTCTTCATGAGCCCCTTTGATTGACTTGACGGGAGCGTAGAACTCATTGGCCTTATCGCGTCTTTCCTGCTCCCAGTAGTCAATATCTTGTCAGCGAAGATCTTCTTGTTGAAAAGATCCGGCATGCATTCGCTCTGGAAGACCTTCAGGTCATTCTCGGAGGCAGGAGAGAGCGCTATCTGGCACGGATGAGGAAGATGCCCTTTCCTGCGATATCCTACCATGTGAAGCTTTAGTCCATGATAGTACAGGTTCTTGGTGGAACAGTATCCTTTGTCAGCGATATCTCTGGCGACCTTGCCTGTACGGTTTCTTCCGCAGCATGTGATTATCGGCATCGAGTCAACAATCACGGTATCATCCTGACAGTCAGAAGGCCTGAACATCCTTAATAACTGCGAGGACAGTTCCCTAACAGCACCGGCCATCCTGTTGAGACGGTAATTGAATGTCTGATAGGACACCAGGTTCGGGAACCAGTCGCGCAAGTACTCTTTAGCGAAGTTGTGAATATCCTTGATGAGGGTGTACTTCTGCTCATGACCGACAAAGAAATAAATCGTGAGGATTTCCTCGTCGGAGAACAACGGTTTCGAATTATTGCTGTATCTTTGGCAATGGTATTTGAGGCTTTGTTCGTACATATCGCAGATATACATATAGATTTTTATTAGTCTATACTCTTTGTCCTTGGGAATCATAACAAGCAAAAAATAGGGGTATTTTTTACTTTAAATTGCTGATTTTCAATGATTTTGCAAGTATTTTCATCCCTTGATTTTCAAATATTTACAACTAATTCCGAGGCTTAAATGACCTCGGTTAAACTTATAAATCACAGCAGTTCAACTGCTGATTGGAATTATTTAAAGTAAAACCCCATTGACGGAAATTTTCTTCGACGCGGAATCGTGGATCTCGGGAGCCACCGCTGCGAGGATCAGCAGTTGGTTGATTGTTTGTGAGCCTTTGAAATGCCCCTTAATATTGAGATCGTGCCTTCGTTCCAGGCGATTTCTTTGAGCATCCACGCCGGGTTGCTGTAATAAGAGAACGAGTTGCCGAGGCAGAGCACCTTTTTCGTGTTGCCCGGGACCGCCGTGCCGAGGTTCTGGACATAGGAGCCTGAGAACCCATAGGGCGGCAGCAGGCTCGCCGAGATGTTCTGCGTGCCTCCCGCGCAGGTGTAACGTCCCACGGTGCAGTAGCGGATGCACCGCACCCTCGACGGGATCGGTGAAACGGATGGTTTGCATGATACTGGCGTGCTGATAGTTGGCGCCTGTGGCCATGTCCGAGCACTTGTAGGAATAACGGAGCGAGGGGGCCGCGGGTGCGGTGAGCAGGTCCTCTTCGATGCTCTTCCAGACACCTCTGTCGAGATACTCCACGATGAAGTATTTGGGCGAATTGGTTTCGCCGGCCATCGTGGCGTCGAACTCCACGGCCGTGCCGGCTTCGAGCCGCTTTACGGGCAGCGTATAGAGCCAGTAGTCTCCCTCGACCATCGTCGAGACGGTGGGTTTGTAGGAGCTGACCGTGCGGGTGAACTCCCGTCCGGCATTGGCGTCGTCACGCACGACGGAGATGTAACCCGAGCTGCCCAAAGTCGACGGAAGCATGTTCGAAGCGCTCCACGAGGAGTTGTACTGTCCGACGGTCGAGGCCGAGAAGATCCACTGGCAGGGGAAGGCCGGGCCCGCCGCTTCCTGCGTGACCGAAACGGTCGCCGTCTGCGTCTGATCCGTGGAGAAGAAGGTGACCGTCGCGGGACGTAGCTCGGTTTGGGGGTTCACGTCGGCCGTGATGCGGATTTGCTGGACGTAAGGGCTTTTCGTGCCCGCTGTGAGCGGCATGTCGTTCAAGTCGGTGACTTTTACCCACTCGCTACCGTCCGTGCTTACGGGCCAATCGTAGTCGGCGGCCGAGAGACTCATAATGGTAGAACCTATACGGATCATAAATTCAGGGGCTGCAAAGGAGTTTGTAACTCTGTTGAGCCAATCCTTGCATTGATAGATGACCAGTATTTTTCCTGAAGAAGGATTGTAAATTTTCGAGATGACCAATTCGGGCCGGTTTTTAGGAATAAGAACGGAACGAGAATAAGATATTTGTAACAACAGCAATCCTAAAAGAAGAATAAGTAGTTTTTTCATGAATCGTTCGGTTGATGTCAAAATATGAGAAATATGAGAAAAATCGTGTATTCGCATGGATATACACGATTTTCTGCTGGAATCAGCTCTGTATTTATCAGTTTATAGATCTCCAGTGAGATGTTTAATTGTCTGTGTTTCCGTCAAAACGTTCTTGCCTGTGGAGTAGCAGATGATCTGCGTCGATCTCGTTTGCGATCCCTCAGTTTTTGTCTGTTTCGTCATTGTAATTGATCAACTCGATCGTGATTGATGCAACAAATAAGCTCCCCCCCCGTTTACCATTTTAGTGGTGAGAATCTTGTTTTCCATTGCTCCCACACTTCGATACTCGCCCCCTCATCCCATAAGCGTATCAACGTACTGCGGTATGCTTATGTTGATATGTCCTTGTTCGTTCTCGCTGATTCCACAGTTAGTTGTGCAGGCCTTTGCAGAATAAACTCTCCAGCAACCCCTTCTCTTGAAAATCAATGCCGTCTGTGGATTCGCAGTACATGATGTAACTGTTTTCGGTCATTCTGTCAGCAGTGTGTACGGCGTAGAATTTCCCAATGTCAAGACGATATTTGACATTGCAGTGATCCGCACCAGATATCTAGCCTTTATAGATAACAGTGCCTCGTTGATTTAGGTGTGCTGGCCAATGGGGATCGTCAGTCAATACAGTAGCTAAACGAGTACTGACCTCTTTATCGTTCCATGAATAGTTGATATAAACCGTATTGTCAAGGACAACCATACTTGGTTCGCCGACACCAAATTTTTTGGGGGTTCCAGTGTATGTTACGATTGGCATTGGGTTATTACCGCCCCAACTGCTACCGTTCCATTTTTCCCATGGGCCATTGGGATTTTTGCTGCGCATCATGTAAAGATGATTGTTTACGAGGTATCTTTTGTCGAGGTATAGCCTAAATAATAATAGTTACCCCATTGAGCTACTCCCGGATCATAACAGGAGAGTGCGTCACGGCTGTAGTCTGTCGGTTTAAGCATTATTTCTTCTGCGGACCAAGTCTTTTCGCCGTCTCCTAAACGCTGATAAGTAATTTGGTACCGGTATGGAGCACCTGATGCCTGTGTGTAATAGATTCGGGAACAAAACAGTCCCTCTATCTCATTTCCGTCAACATAGGAAACGGCTGAGTTGGACGATTCGGAACTTGTTGCCTTCCAGATTCCGGCGTTCGTAGTTCTTTCCGTCAAGGTCCACATGTATTTTCCCCCGCAGGTATTTTCGTCGAGCCATCAGCTGCTTTGTCTGCGAAGATCTGGAGCCTTGAATTGTCGCCGTAGCTGGTAAAGTGGCGGGAATTTACAGGCGTGGATGCCAAAGTTGTTGTGTAATCCGTATCCCATTTGTAGAGAGTCAGTGTCATGCTTTTGGTGGAACTAGACCAATTGGGACAGTAGATGCCGATGGATACGCACTCTTGCTGGAGTTCGAAAGATTTTGCGAAAACACTACTCCCCAGTTGGTACATAGTATTCCCGGAAGCTTTGTACATCATATCCCCCTCTCCGTTGTGGAAATCTCCCGGTGCCGCGAACCATGCGTTGATCGAACTATTTGCATTGATGATGATCGAGGAACCGTAGCGGTAACCCTCTCCGGTGAATATATCCCATCCTTCCTTGGCAGAGGGACCACCTGCGGACCAGACAGTGTTCTTCTCGTCATCAGTACATGCTCCTAGAACGAGGCTCATTAAAGAAAACGAAAAAATCTGGTTTTTCATGGCTTGATTTTTTATTCGTTGTGATATTGTTTTTCAAGGGGCAGCTATTTCGTACTACATATGGAAAACTGAAAACTGTTCTATCTGTCGTTCATGGTCGCTGGGGTTGGGTATATCCGTGCAGCCCAGCCTCCTCCCGGGGCGAGGGAGATTTTTAACCGACGATTGGTGGGTAGTGGAATCACCCTGCGTTTGTAATCTTGTGCCGCTCGATCGGCATTTATGCCGTCTTGAAACAGTTCAATTTCGTAGTTGTTCGTATCAGCGATCGGAATTTCGAGTGATAATTCTCGGGAAGACCAATTGGTCATGGCGCCGATGAACCACTCTTCTCCTGAACGTCGGGCGACAGCGATATATTCACCAATCTGTCCGTCGAGCACTTTTGTATCATTCCAAACAGTAGGCACAGAAGCAATGAACCGAATGCACTCTACCTCACGCATGTAGTTCGATGGAGAGTCGCAAAGCATAGTAAGCGGGGAATCGAATATGACATATTCGGCTAGTTGGCGGCATCGTGTACCTTGGCTCATGGGGTGTTTGTAGTCAGCATGAAATGCTCCTTTTATACTGTTCCGCATTGCACCCTGCGTGTAATCCATCGGTCCGGCAACCATACGGATGAATGGCAGTGTTACATCGTAAGTCACCATGTCGGTTTTTGAAGAGGTCCATTTCATTTGCTCGAGACCGAATACTGCTTCATAGTTGAGCACATTGGGATAGGTTCGTTGCAGGCCGGAGGGCTTGCAGCACCCGTGGTAGTCAAGAAGCATGTGGTGCTGGGCGCAGATGTCAGCAAGGCGGTACATGAAATCGATCATCTTTTGGTCGTCACGATCGAGAAAATCTACCTTGAAACCCTTGACACCCATTGCGGCATAGTGTTTGACAACGTGTTCCATGTCACGTTCGATGGCATGGTATCCAGCCCATAGAATGATGCCTACATTCCGTCCTTTGGCGTAGCGAAGTAACTCGGGCAGGTCGATTTCTGGAATGACCTTGAGCAGATCACCAGCATATTTCACCGACCATCCTTCATCGAGGATCACATATTCGATATTATTCTTTGAGGCAAAGTCGATGTAGTACTTGTAGGTCTCGGTATTGATGCCGGCTCGGAAATCGACGTTGTAGAGTCCCCAATAGTTCCACCATTCCCAAGCGACTTTTCCGGGTTTGATCCAGTCGATATTTTTGACCCGGGACGGTGAGGCCAGACGGTAAACCATGTCGCTTTCGGAGAGTTCTCCGTCTTTGCGTGTCACAATGAATGTGCGCCATGGGAAGCTGCGTGGACCGATGACGCGAGCGATGTACGATTCGCGGCTCTTTACAAGCATTTGTAACTGGTTGTGGCCGCCGCGCTCCTCTTTGCGGGGATATGCGGCGAACATGCCGTGCAGTACCGGGCGATCGGAACTGCTGACCAGATACATGCCGGGATAACTTTCCGTATCGGCTTCTGCGATACAAAGTTTCATGCCGTCGTCCAGTTTGGCGATGACGGGTGTGAACATCATTCGGTCGGGATTGAGCTGCATGGCTTTGCCGTATGAGTAGAGATTTTGCATCGAGTTGAAGAACTGTTGTTCGAACGTCGGATTCTTGGCTTTCTTGGCTTTTCCGCTGGGGAGAACGTAAGGGACGATCATGTCCCGGTCCTCGGAAAGACAGTATTCCGCGGTTTCGCTCTCAATGATGATTTCTCCTTTGCGGTCGGTGGCGAAACGGTAGGCCAGTCCGTCGTCGTACATGCGGAAGATAAGCGAGTAACCGCCCTTGAACGAGAGGATTAATTCATTGTACCGATTTTGTACCTTTTCACGTTTGTAAAAAGGAGAATGAATCGTTTCATCGATACGATTCCTGCGGGCATGTTGCAATTGGGGAGTTGTTCCCCACGTTTCTCCATTTTGCAACCTTATGGCCATGAAAGACGGAGCGAGTATTGTCTGTTGCTCATCGGAAAGGGTGAAAGATATTCGCTCGTTGATTGCGATTTCGCTTTTCAATCGGGTATCGGGCGAAATCAGCAGAAAAGTTTTTGATGAGGTCTTTGCTGTGGTCGTATTCCCTGTGAATAGCAACAGGCTCAGGAACAGCGTTGAAAGAATGTGTTTCATATGTTTTGTAAGTCAGATGTAAGTTTATCGGTTGTCATGCTCTTTGCCTTGTTGTTTTCGGGATACGAATAATACAAGCAGGAACGAGAGTGTAGATGCCGCAATCCAGAAAAGGGTGGCCGGGGTGAAATTATAGTGGGTTTCGCTGCCGATCATCACCTTGTGTGCATCGAGCAGACGGCCGCTGATGATATCCTGCATGCCTGCACCTATATAGCTGGTAAGGCCAACGATGCCGATAGTTGCGCCGGTGGCTTCTCGAGGCACGATGTCGATGGCCATCAGGCCGCCGAGGAAACAGATCAGTATGCCGATGGTCGTCCCGAATAACACCATGCTCAATATGTTGATGGACATTCCGCTTCCGGAAAAGAAGAACAGGCACAGGGCCGCAGTATTGATGAGGCCGACGATGAATGCCAGAACGTTGCGCCGCCCATGCAAAAATCTGTCGGTGAGCCAGCCGCAACAAACGGCACCGAAAATACCCAACAGGGCATTCACCGAAACAATTTGCGACGCTTCTACCAAGGTGAATCCTTTCACCTCCTGCAGGAATAGTACACCCCATCCGTTGACGGCATACCGGGCGACGTACATACAGGCACTCGATAGGGCGAGCATCCATACGAGCGGGTTTCGGACGGCTGTACGCTGCATTTTCCGGGTCGAGCGAGCTTTATGCTCTTCACTTTTCTCCTCGCCGGTCAGAACCTCAATAGGCGGGAGGCCTTTGGATTCAGGGGAGTCGTGCAACAAGGCTATGATAATGGCTATTCCTATGGCTCCGGCTACTGCTGAACCTGCGAACCCCCAATGCCAGCCGCATAGTCCGACAATTGCCCCTACGAACAGGAACGAGAAAAATTCGCCGAGGTTGTGACTGGCACTGAAAAATCCGTAATAGGTGCCGCGGGTGCTGAGCGGATACCAGCGTGAAAGGGAAACGATGCCCGGAGGGCCACCCATGGATTGAGCCCAGCCGTTGATACCCCATAGAATGATGAATGTGAGGAAAAAGATTGCATTCCCAATGTATCCATCTCCATTGAGAAATCCTGCAATGCCGATAATGAGATTGGCGGCCGCCGAAAGGATCAGTCCGGCAGCCATGAAACGTTTGATATTGCTGTAATCGGCAAGGAATCCATTGACGAATTTTCCTACGGCGTAAACGAACAGCATTGCCGAGCCGATCATACCCAGTTGGGTGGCGTTGAGTGCACCGTTGTCGAGAATGGGTTCTTTGACCACATTGAGCGTGGTCCGGCAGACATAGTAAAGACTGTGACTCAACAATGCCGCGATGAGCACTTGTAGCCGCAACTTTTTGTAGTAGCGCTGTTGAGCGTCTTCATTGCCCGGGTATGGTGTTGCTACCGGAACGCTTTTTCGGAAATAGTTAATGAATCTCATGAAACAGGGTCAGAATATGAAGGTACAAGCAATCGGATAATGATCCGAGATATGGGACACTCCGTAATCTTTTCCGTCAAGAGTCGCGTATTTTACGGCTTTGGCATGACGGTAGAAAATGTGATCGAGCCAACGAGGCTGTGATTTTCCGAAACCATCGAATGTGGCTCGTTGATCGCTCTCAACAGCTCTTTCCCGAGCTGATTTCATCCAGTTGTCGTATGGTTGAAGGTAGGCTTCGGTTGTAGTTCCGCGCTGAGAATTCATATCCCCTGAATGGAAAATCACAGCATGCTTGCCAGCGATGCGCTGCATCATTTTAACATTCATTTCGGCTCCTTTTTGTCGTGCTTCGTTGCCACGATGGTCGAGATGGGTATTGAAATAATAAAATGTACGCTCAGACTTTTTATCACGCAATTTGACCCATACTGTTACACGGCGGCAGCGACCATCCCAACCAAACGATGCTTCATCGGGGGTGGGACTCAGCCAGAAACGCCCCGAGTCGCAAAGTTCGTATTTGTTTTTCAACCACATGATCATTAAATATTGACCATTAGGACGCAATCCGTCCTCACGATCTTGTTTGAAATGCACATATTCAGGTAGGCATTTTATGAGGTATTCGATCTGTGGCAGTTCGGGCTCCTGAAAACCTATCACATCAGGATGCTCACGGCGAATCATGTTGACTGAGGCCTCCTTGCGGGCTTCCCATGCATGCATACCGCAGTCTTTTGCGTGCAGAAAACGAATGTTGTAGGAAATTAGTTTAAGTTTTACTTTCGGACTTGCTATGACTATATTAATCCCGACACACGATATGATGACGGTTAAAAGTAAGTTTTTCATGAATTACAAATAGATTAGAGCCAAAAATTAGAACTCAACGGTCAGTGTAATCGGATAATGGTCAGAAATATAAGTAACGCCATAGCCAGAATTCGTGATAGTCTGAAATTTTAAGGGCTTTGCCCTGCGAAAAAAGATATGGTCGATGCGCCATGTATCTTTACATGGACTTTTCCCAAATCCGTTATAACTGCACTCTGTATCGGTTTGAGGAGCTTCCTCTCGGCCTGATTGCATCCATTGGTAAAATGGGATGAGACTCGGGTAGGTAAGAGTGTTTTTATTGTCAGAACAATTCATGTCTCCGACAAGAAATACCGTAGCGCGTTTCCCTGCGATTTGTTGAATTTGGGAAACGATCAATTTGGCACATTTTGTGCGCTGTTCAATATTGCGAATACGCTTACCATCAGCATCGAAACAGTCTGGTCGGTTCCCGGGATCGTACGGCAGATGGGTCGAAAAGAAATAAACCTCTTTCCCGGATATGTTATCTAAAAGTTTTACCCAGATAGCCATGCGGTAATGGTATTTATCCGTGGCATCCCACGGTAGGCATGGCTCGTTAGGGGTAGGCCCCAGCCAAAAATAGCCGGAATCTAGGCATTGGAAACGCTCTTTTAACCAAAGAATCATGCCACTGGCCGCTTGTTTGCGCGTAATTTGGTTATTAGGTAATAGGCGAAACCGGTCATATTCTGGTAGCAAACGCTCCAAGTCTGCATATTGTGCATCGCGGGGCTCCTGCATTCCTATTACATCGGGCTTGGTGTCTCGGATCATGTTAACATAAGGCTGTTTGCGGGCATCCCACGAAGTATCGCCAAGGTCTTGCTCACTGTTGAATCGGATATTTGACGACATTACTCGAAGCGGAGTTTTAGCGACAGCTACTGTTCCGTTGCCAATAATTTCAAAAAGCGTTGTCAGTATTGAGCAAAATAATAATAAGTGTTTCATCGTCTATTAGTATGAATTTTATTGAATTCCATATTTACGAAAAATCTTTTTCAACGGCGGGGTCATGCCTTCGAGCATACGGGAGAATCCCACGTCTGTCGGATGAGTCCCGTCAGCCGTTGCAATACCATCATCAC
>OFMJ01002026.1_pt1 | contig 13103 bp, 10 predicted proteins | sample 1541801 | NCBI WGS metagenome assembly OFMJ01 (sample SAMN04209234, study PRJEB22552) | human gut metagenome | biome: gut; material: feces | host: Homo sapiens | place: USA: Oklahoma
TGGTCATCCCGGTTGTTATCACCGTTTACGCGGACAGAAGCTTCAGCTTCATCACAAAGACTCCGCCGGCTGCTGTATTATTAAAGAAGGCCGCAAAGATCAAATCCGGTTCCGCAGTTCCCAACAAGACAAAGGTTGCTACCCTGTCCAGAGCTGAGGTTCAGAAGATCGCTGAATTAAAGATGCCGGATCTCAACGCTGCAAGCATTGAGGCTGCTACCAGCATGATCGCCGGTACTGCCCGTTCCATGGGTATCGTTGTAGAGGATTAATCCGGAAGCAGCAGGCTGTTTTCGCTGAGGGGCATATCCCCATACAGTGACAAATACGTGGGAGGGAGAACTCCCGACAATACCACAGGAGGTTATTTAGAATGAAAAGAGGAAAAAGATACGTAGAAGCGGCAAAAGCTATCGACCGCGCTACTCTTTATGATACAGCAGACGCTATCGCACTTGTAAAGAAGGCTGCTGTTGCAAAATTCGATGAAACTATCGAGGCTCACTTAAGAACTGGCTGTGACGGCCGTCATGCTGACCAGCAGATCCGTGGCGCTGTTGTTCTGCCGCACGGAACTGGTAAGACTGTACGTATCCTTGTATTCGCAAAGGGACCCAAGGCTGATGAGGCATTAGCAGCAGGCGCTGACTTCGTTGGTGCTGAGGAGCTGATCCCGAAGATCCAGAACGAGGGCTGGTTAGATTTCGACGTTGTTGTCGCTACACCGGATATGATGGGCGTTGTTGGACGTCTTGGCCGTGTACTTGGACCCAAGGGCTTAATGCCGAACCCCAAGGCCGGAACTGTAACCATGGACGTTACAAAGGCCATCAACGAGATCAAAGCTGGTAAGATTGAGTACAGACTCGATAAGACAAACATTATCCACGTGCCAGTAGGTAAGGCTTCTTTCACAGAAGAACAGTTAGCGGACAACTTCCAGACGCTTATGGATGCGATCATGAAGGCAAAACCGAGCACAGTAAAGGGCGCTTACTTAAAGAGCGTTACTCTTACTTCCACAATGGGCCCGGGCGTAAAGTTAAACGTTGCCAAGCTGATGAACTAATAACTGCCTGAAAAAGTGATTGACAATCCAGATATAATATGTTAGAGTATTCGAGTATTGAATGCCGAAGACAGCAGGTGCCGTAAGGCGTAAGATGAAAACACCTGCCGAGGAATGTACAAAACTCACAAGCAGAATTTTGTAAACCTCTCTGTCTCAGCGGCAGGGAGGTTTCCTTGTATATACAGGAATCTGATGCTGTGACGGCTTTACAATGCTGGCAGCCGCATCTGGGCGTGACCCGCCGGGAGAGCAGCTGCGAAAAATAAAACAGGAGGTAAACCATTCATGGCAAAAGTTGAATTAAAGCAGCCGGTTGTAGCTGAGATCGCTGAGCTTTTTGACGGAGCAGCTTCCGCAGTAGTTGTTGACTACCGTGGATTAACTGTTGAGCAGGATACCGCTCTTCGTAAACAGTTAAGAGAAGCAGGCGTTACTTATAAGGTATATAAGAACACCATGATCCGCTTCGCAGCAAAGGGAACCGCTTTTGAAGCTCTTGAGCCGAATCTTGAAGGACCGACAGCCCTGGCTGTATCCAAGACAGACGCAACAGCTCCGGCCAGAATCTTAGCAAACTTCGCTAAGACAGCTGACAAGCTTGAATTAAAAGGCGGTGTCGTAGAGGGAACTTACTACGATGCAAAGGCGATCAACGTAATCGCATCCATCCCGTCCAGAGAGGTTCTTCTTGGAAGACTTCTTGGCAGCATGCAGTCCCCGATCGCAAACTTCGCACGCGTTATCAACCAGATCGCAGAGAAGAACGGCGGTTCTGCAGAGGCTTAGGCCGAAAGCAGCTTAGCGCGAGGCCGTTCCCGACCCTTAATGAGCGGGAGCGTAGCGAGCGCGAATTTAGTGGAGGGAACCTTCCCATAGGCGCGGGTGCAGCGAAAGCCGTTCCCGACAAGAGGAGGGAATATCCCGTGGGCGCGGACACTGTAAGATCCGTTCCCGACGCAGCATAACGCTGCAAGGTTTTTGGAAACAAAACGTGAAAATAAATAATTAATGGAGGTAAATCATAATGGCAAAGTTAACAACAGCTGAATTTATCGAAGCTATCAAGGAATTATCCGTATTAGAGTTAAACGAGTTAGTAAAAGCATGTGAGGAAGAGTTCGGTGTATCCGCAGCAGCAGGCGTTGTTGTAGCAGCAGCAGGCGCTGGCGCAGCAGCTGAGGAAGAGAAGACTGAGTTCGACGTTGAGCTTACAGAGGTAGGCCCGAACAAGGTTAAAGTTATCAAGGTTGTTCGTGAAGTAACTGGCCTGGGCTTAAAGGAAGCTAAGGACGTTGTAGACGGCGCTCCGAAGGTTCTTAAGCAGGGCGCTTCCAAGGAAGAGGCTGAGGACATCAAGACAAAACTTGAGGCTGAGGGTGCAAAGATTACTCTTAAGTAATTTAAGAAATGATGATAAAAGAAGCCGCAGGTGGGTGACCATCTGCGGCTTTTTTCATGGGAGGGGCTGTCTGGTTCGCGGATCCTTCCGGAAACCACACTGCAAAACTGGAAGAAACCATAAAACCATGTGGAAAGACGGATGCATCTGTGATAGAATGGAACTGGATTCTTAAGGATTTTCCGCGCGCAGCCGTACAGAAAGAAAAGCCGCGGCAAAGACAGAGTACAACAACGGCCGCAGGCCGGAAAACAAAGGAGATTGACCACATGCTGGATGAGTTGATAAAGAGATATCCCATACTGGAACGTGTCCGGGAGGACATTGAGGCTGTTTATGGGATCCTGGAGCGCTGCTATGAAAACGGCGGGAAGCTTCTGATCGCAGGAAACGGCGGAAGCGCGGCTGACGCGGAGCACATCGTGGGCGAGCTGATGAAGGGCTTTGTGAAGCGCCGCCCAGTGACGGAAGAGATGAAAGAGGCGCTTGAGAAAGCGGACCCTGTGCGTGGGAAGGAGCTCTCTGAAAAGCTCCAGGGCGGCCTTCCGGCCATTGCCCTTGTGGACCATGCCGCTCTTTCCACGGCCTTTGCCAACGATGTGGACGGGATGCTTTCCTACGCCCAGCAGGTCAACGGTTACGGAAAGCCCGGGGACGTATTTTTAGGGATCAGTACCTCGGGGAATGCGGAGAACGTGATGTATGCGGCAGTGACGGCAAAAGCAAAGGGAATGCAGGTCGTGGGACTCACAGGAAAGGACGGCGGGAAGCTGGCAGGGATCGCCGACGCAGCCGTCATTGTCCCGGAAATGGAAACGTATAAGATCCAGGAGCTGCATCTCCCGGTGTACCATGCGCTGTGCCTGATGCTGGAACACCGGTTTTATGAGCAGTAGGGGACCGGGGGCGGCATGAAGAGACGGGAATGGATTTTACTGATCATCCTGTCCATAACCGTGATGGCCTCGGTACTGATCGGAGTTGGACAGGTATATATAACGGGACCGGAAGGCGTCCGCTTAAAGGCAGACCAGACACTCTGGCTGTTTTTTGAGACGGCAGCCCTGTTTTGCGTATCCTTTTTTATCATACGCACGGCACAGACCAAATGGCTGCGCTTCCTTTTGCTGTCGTTTATGACCATGGGATTTTTATGGATCCACCAGGTATTTCTCCCGGTGCTGGTATCCGGGGCCTACCTGGCGGCCGTGATCCGGTGCGGCAGCGCGCTGAGGCGTCTCCTGGACTGGCACAGACGCCTTCCGGAATACCATGGGGTCACGTGCATGGCAGATCTTACCCTGGGCTGCGGACTTCTGATCACCGTGTTCTGCCTCATGTCCCTGGCGGGGATCGGAAGCATTGAGAACACCAGACTGGCGGTCCTGGTCCTGCTGGCCCTGTCGTTCCTTCCGGCAGTTTCCGGATCGGAGGCCAGGGCCAGAGCCAGGGCCGGTTACGGCGGCTTCTGGAGGGAACGGAAGCCCATGACCGTGGGAGTTTCTCTGTGCCTGGCGTTTTTCTTTGCCATGGTGCTCCTGCAGGCGGGGCGCATGAATATCTGTGCCGATTATGATTCCCTCCACTATGGACTCCGGTCCGAGTATATTTTAAACGACGGCGGCGGGATCTACGAGGATCTGGGAAGCGTCAACGTGGTCTATACGTACTCCAAGGGCCTGGAGATCCTGCTGCTTCCCATTTCGGGCCTTCCCTCGTACAGCTTTTTCCTCAGCGCGCAGCTCTGGATGACCGTGGGCCTTCTCCTGACGGCCGGAAAGACCGCAGGTCTTTTTGTAAACCGCCGTCATGGCCTTTTGTGTCTGGCGCTGCTGGCATCGGTGCCCGGGATCATGAACATGTCGGTCACGGCGAAAACCGATTCGGCCACAGCCCTGTTCCAGCTGATCATGATCTATTTCCTGCTCCTTTATATCAGGCGGCAGAAGACGTATTGGCTGGTACTGGCGGGAAACGCATTTTTCATGACCATGGTCTTAAAGCCCACGGCCCTGGTATTCTCCACCATCGTGGGGGGAACGGCGTTCCTCTGCATGGTGTTCATGAAGCGTCTGCGGATCCAGTGGAAGGAGCCGTTTTTCCTGGGATGGATCCCCATGCTCTCCATGTGGGCGCTGGTGTGGCTGAGGACCTGGCTTCTCACGGGGCTTCCTGTGACGTCGGTGTTCTACTCCATCTGGAATAAGCTGGGCTTCGTGGTCCGCTATCCGTTCCGGTTTGACGATCTGCCGTCCAATGGCGGCTCCCTGTTCTCCATAAGCGGAGTGAAGCATTTTTTTAAGCGTCTCTACGGCGTTCTGCTGGCTCCTGTGGGAGAGGATATGGCCCATGTCTGGATCGCCTGGGGGACTCCGATCCTTCTGATCTTTCTGGTCCTGTTCCTTGTCGTGCTTCTGGCCAGGACGCGCCGGTTCCGGAAAACGGAGGAAAAGCCTTTTTACTGCCTGGTCTGGATGTTTCTGGCATGCGGAGCGGCCAGCCTGGCGGCCCTGTACCTTTTATGGCAGGTGGACGGCAACTACTTTATCCTTTTATACGCCCTTTTCGGGATCCTGGCGGCGGTTGCCATTGGGAAGCTGGAGAGCCGCTTCCTGGCCCGCTCCGTGGTAAAGCTTCTGATCCCGGCGGTGCTCTTTAATGTGACGGTGACCGGGGGCTCCAACTGGAAGGGAGCTCTGGGCCTGTCCCCGGTGAAGCTGGTCCACAAGGGCTATTTTGACCACTGGCAGCAGGAAAAGGAGAACATGGCCTTAAAGGGCAATGAAAAGATCTGGGAGATCCTGGAGGCGGATCCGGAAACCAGGGTGCTGGTATTCGGGCAGCAGCCGGAAATGCTGATGTTCCCATGTAATACCCAGAGCTATACGGATGTGGAGGGAAGCGGCGGAAACTTTTATATTTCTGCCAGCCCCGAGGCCATGGTGAGCTTCATGGACCATGCGGGCACCGATTATGTGTACCTGGGAAGCGGATTTTTGCGACCTGGGACCGAGGGCTGGAGGAATGTCACGGCCATGATCCAGCGCGGCTACGTGACTGATGTGTTTTATGAGAACGGAAACGGCCTGGGACGCTTTACGACGGACCCGGCCGAGGAAAAGGCAGAAGAAGAACTGGCGGATTTTGTGACAAAATACTGGCCGGGAGAACAGCAGTAAGGGGAATGACATGGAAGTATTTCATAGGATCGCAGAAGAGTTTGAAAAAAGAAAGGATGACCTGCTGGTCTTTGCCCTGCTCCTGGGCTTTGGCTTCTTTATAAACAGAGGCGTGGAGCTGAAGGGGCTTTACATGGACGACCTGTATCTGTGGTCCTGTTACGGGGAACAATCCTTCCGGGAGTTTGTATTTCCCATGGGAGGCACCCGGTTCCGGTTCGTCTTTTACCTGGCGGCCTGGCTGGAGCTGTTTTTCCTGGGGAACCATGTGACATGGATGGTTCCCTTCAACATCGTTTTAAACAGTATCATCGCCTGGTCCCTGTATAGGATCTTTGTGAAGGTCAGCGGCGGGAGAAAGTTCGTAAGCCTGGCCCTGGCGGCGGCTTATCTGCTTTCCAGGATGAGCTATTATCAGATCGGCCAGTTTTACGGCCTGATGGAGAGCCTGGGCCTGTGGGCGGCTGTGTGGCTTCTGTACGGCGTGTATGTGTACGTCAATGAAAAGAGGGCCAGCGCCTATTTCTGGGCCAACGGCCTGTATTTCCTGGCCAGCTTTATCCATGAGCGGTATATGGTGCTTTTGCCGGTGCTGCTTTTGGGTCTGGTGTTTGGAAGATGGGCAGGGAACAGGGAAAAAAGAAGCCGGGAATGGAGCGCCGGATCCCCGGAGGAGGAAGCGGTCCGCAGAGATGCCGGACGGAGCCGCTCCAGGGCCAGCCGTTCCGGATCTCCCAGGACAGGCCGTTCCGGAGGTCCCGGGACGGGACGGAAGCCAGGTGCGTCCTCTTCCGGCGCGTCCGGCTGGCTTCTGCTGGCTGTGACGGCAGCCACGGCGGTGCTGATCCAGGTGATCCGCCTTTTTACCATCGGGACCCTGTCTCCGGCAGGTACCGGGGGTACCGATGTGGCCGATACCTTTAAGATCTCAGACGCCATTGCCCATGCCTGGGAGCAGGTGGCCTTTGTGTTCGGAAGAAACTCTGGACCGGACTATCTCTGTATCGAGCCCTTTGCCAAGGCACCGTCGGATATCCGCTTTCTGATCCTGGCCTCCAACGCGGTCCTGGGACTGGCGGTTCTTATTTTCCTTATCGGTATGATCCGGGACCGGGGAAGGGTCCTGGCCCACGGAAGGAACCTGGTGCTGTTCCTGGCCTTCATCGCCCTCTGCATCGGCTCCTCTAGCGTGACCATCCGGGTGGAAATGCGTTGGGTATACGTGGTCTATGCGGCGGCCCTGCTGGTGCTGGCTTATATGACCTCCCTTATGGGCTCGGCCGGGTTTCTGGCCATCCTTTATGCGGCCCTCATATTCCCGGCGGAGACGTATTACCGGGAGCACTGGTCCAACCTGTATCTGTGGCCGGATCAAATGAAGTACAATTCTCTGGCCGAGGAAACGGTGGAAAAATATGGAGACGATATTTTTGATAAGCAGGTCTATATCATCCGGGATACCTATGAGATCAGTGAGTTCACGGCAGAAACCTTTTTAAAGGTATATGACAGGGATGGAAAGGGAAAGAACACAGAGCTCCGGTTCATAGACAGTGACTTTGATCTTCCGGAGATCACGGACGATATGGTCATCCTGGGCGAGGATCCGGAGGCCAACGGGTTCCAGGATGTGACAGAGTTCGTAAAGAACAGGCGGTTCAACCTGGCCTATGGAAGCTATGACGACGGATGGATCGACGAGAAGGCCCGGATCGTGTTTGAAAACGGAGACCACGACGGTCTGGTGCTCCGCTGCTATTATCCCGGTAAAATTACGGGAGACCAGGTATGCAGGATCCGTCTCAATGGAAAGCAGATGCCGGATCTGGTGTTTACGGATAATAATATGGAATATGAGATCCCGGCGGCTCCCCATCAGACCATTTCCCTGGAGTTTTCCTGTAATTTTTACGTGAAGGACGCCAAGGAGAGAAGAGGAGAGGACCGCCTTTCTATGATCGTTTCCATGGAGGAAAAATAGGGGGCACAGAAGAACAGAAATATTGACAGAGAGCTCCGGGGCCGGACGGATACGGCGCGGCCCTGGAGCGCAAGTGAAATGACAAGGAGAAACTAGATGGAAGGACAACAAAGTATGGTCCTATGGATCATGTTTGCAGCCGGAATGGTGTTTTCCGTGCTGCTGATCATGGCATGGATCTTTATAAAAAGGACGGCCTATCTGTCTCCGGTAAAGCGGGAGCTGAAAAAGGAGAAGCAGTGGCTGCGCCGGGGCGAATATAATGCGGCCATGGTCAAGGGCCGTCAGAACCTGGAGCTGCTTTTTAAGGTGGTGGCCGCCAACAATGGGATCAGGCTGGATAATACGGCGGCGGCCCAGGCCAACGCCAGGAGCGGCCAGGAACGGAACCATGGGCGCAGAGGCCGGTCGGGAAGAAACCGGGTCATGACCCATCAGCAGTTTGGCTGGTGGATGGAGGAGAACGGATACCTGGACCGGGTGGCCAAATGGGAAATGAACCAGGTACGCCTCATCGGAAACAAGGCGGTCCATGAAAACTTTATTTCCAAGGAGGACGCCTGGAACCAGTATAATTACCTGGAGGATATTTTAAAGCTGGTGTCGGAAAAGCATCCGGTGGGCGGAAAGCGGAAAGGCGGAGCCAGGAGCCGCGGAACAGAGCGGGGCCCCAGGGTGCCGGAGGCGGAAGGCGGGAGAAAAGCCCAGAAAAAAAATGGAAAAGAGGGCCGGGACCGGAACGGAAAAAAGGACGGGGCCGGGGAAAAGCCTGGGAACGAGAAAAAGTCTGGAAATGAAAAAAAGCCTGGGAATGAGAAAAAGACCGGAAATGGGAAAAGACCGGAAAACGGGAAAAAACCTGGAAATGAAAAAAAGCCTGGAAATGAAAAAAGACTAGAAAATGATAAAAAGTCTGGGAACGGAAAAAAAGACGGGCAGGCGGCAGCAAAATCCCAGGCGGCAGGAAAGCCCCAGATGACAGAAAAACCCCAGCCAAAGCCTCAGGCGGAGCCGGAAGGCAGGGAAAAATCCCCCCAGGAGCTCCAGGAACCCGGAAAGACGGCGAAAAAGCCGTCCAGACGGAGAAGAAAAAAGCCAAAGGCTCCAGAACTGTCCAAGACTCCGGGACTTCCAGAGGCAAAAAAGCCAGAAGCGGCGGCTCCGGAAGAGAAGAAGGAGCTTCCCGCTCCCGGGGGACAGAAGGAACCGGCAAAAAAGTCTGGAAACCATCGCCGCCGCCGCAGGCGGAAACCGGCGGGAGCGTCTCCGTCAGCCGGAGGAGCCCAGGGAACCGTGGCCGCTGTGGCGGCAAAGGGGTAGAAAAACCGGAGAAAATCTGCTATACTGGCTAAAAATGGCGGGAAGAGCCGCTTCCCCCGGAGGACCAAATGAAAGCATACAGAAAATATATGTACGTGGGGCTGCCGGTTCTGGGCGTCCTGTTTTACCTTTTTTATCTGCACCAGGCGGCCATTGATCTGGTCTATTCCGATTATATCCGCCTCACCCTCTCCTATCTGCCGGACGTGTGGGACCCGGAAAAGTTTTTCGTTCCGGATCTTCTCACCAGGATCCCGGTGAATTTCCTGGAGCGGGCGGTCAATGTGGAGCTCTTTGGATACAGTGTGACCTTCGACCGGGTCCTGGGCGTCCTGGGCTTTGGCCTGTCTGCCCTGATCCTGGGGGCTTACAGCAGAAAAATGAGGATCGAAGCTGGATGGTTTACGGCCATGATGGTCTTCATGTTCAGCCTGAATAAATGGGAAATGCTCTATAATGGGACAGGCTGGGCCCATTTCCTGGCCTTTGGATGTTTCTTCTATAATTATTACGTCCTGGAGCGGGTCTATGGAAGCGGAGGAGAAAAAAAGGGAGATATGGCCCGGCTCCTAGTCCTTCCGGTTCTGGTGACCATCGGCGTTGCCGGGCCGTACTGCGCCATCTACATCATGACCCTGGTGCTGGCGTATCTGTTTGTCTGCTTCAGAAAGCAGACGGACTGGAAGCGGACCGCTCTCCTTCTGGCCACAGCGGTGCTGCCGCTTGTTTTATATCTGTGGAGCAATTCCATGGCGGTGTATGAATATTCCGGGGCTGTGGAGGGCTCCATGGTGGAGGCGCTCCGGGAGGATCCCGGATTCTTCCTGAAATTCCTCTTAAAGTCCTTTGCCTCCATGATCTTCGGCGTGGAGCTGATCAACCGGCATATGGCAGAGGTTCCCGGGATCGTATGGTGCCTGGCAGGAGCTTTGGTGGCGGCCGCTTATTTTCTGGCGCTGTGGATGAATTTTTACTATGGGATCGAAAAAAAGACGCTGTTTCCGCTGATGCTCCTGGCAGGAGGCGGAATGAACCATCTGATGGTGCTGGTGAGCCGCTGGATCTTTATGCCCCGGGACGCTTACGGTATGAGCTCCCGGTATGCGCTCCAGTATCAGATTGGCATTCTGGGAATTTTTCTGACCTTCGCCCTGGTATTCCAGCAGCAGAGGGCCGGAAGGACTTCCGGAGATCGGGGGGAGGACGGGCAGACGCCCTATGAACATGGGAAGGGCCCGAGGGCCCGGAACCGGGCGGAAAGGCCCATGGCCCTGTGGGTGCGGGCGGCGGCCCTCATGGCGGCGGCCCTGTTCCTTGGGGGAAACCTCATGACCACAGCAGAGGAGCTTTCCTTCGCAAAGCACAGGAAGCAGCACAATATAAACGATGTAAAGCCTGTGGTCTTAAACTTTGAAAATGAAACGGACGAGGCGCTGGAGACGGCCCTCGAATACCATAAGCCGGGGATCCGGGAGGCGCTTTCCATCTTAAAGGAAAACGGATGGAACGTCTTTGGAGAAGCAGGCGGAAATACCATGGAATCTGGAGGGAAAAAATGAAAGTAGTAATTCTGGCAGGCGGATTTGGAACAAGGATCAGTGAGGAGAGCCACTTAAAACCAAAGCCAATGATCGAGATCGGGGAAAAACCGATCCTCTGGCACATCATGAAATATTACTCCCAGTTCGGATATAATGAGTTTATCATCTGTCTGGGCTATAAGCAGTATGTGGTCAAGGAGTTCTTTGCGGATTACTTCCTTCATACCTCCGACGTGACCTTTGACCTGGCCAACAACAGCATGAAGGTCCATAATAACTATTCAGAGCCCTGGAAGGTGACTCTGATCGATACGGGTCTCAACACCATGACCGGCGGCCGCGTAAAACGGATCCGTCCCTATGTGGGAGACGAGCCGTTTATGCTGACCTACGGCGACGGCCTTTCCAATATCGACTTAAAGGCCCTGGAGGAGTTCCACCGGTCCCACGGAAAGACGGCCACCATCACCGCCGTGAACATCGGCCAGAGATTCGGCGTCCTGGACATGGACGAGGCCGGCGCTATCCATGCCTTCCGCGAGAAGAATGACGACGACGGCAGCCTTATCAATGGAGGCTATATGGTGATGAATCCCAGCGTGTTCGATTACATCGAGGGAGACGACACGGTATTTGAGCAGGCACCCCTCAGGAACCTGGCCTTCGACGGAGAGCTGATGGCGTACCGCCATGAGGGCTTCTGGAAATGCATGGATACCCAGAGAGAGAAACAGCAGCTGGAAGAGATGTGGCAGTCCGGAAAAGCTCCCTGGAAGATCTGGGAATAGGAGATCATATGGATTTAAGAGAAGTATTTGAGTTTTATAAAGGAAAAAAGGTGCTGGTCACAGGCCATACGGGCTTTAAGGGCGCATGGCTCAGCCGGATCCTCATAAACGCCGGGGCAGAGGTCACCGGCTATTCCCTGGAGCCTCCCACAGCTCCGGATCTGTTTTCCATGGCCGGCCTGGAGGGAAGGATGGATTCAGTCATCGGAGACGTCCGGGATCTGGCCCATTTAAAAAGGACCTTTGAAAAGGCGCAGCCGGAGCTGGTCCTGCATCTGGCGGCCCAGCCCATTGTCCGGGACTCCTATAAGGATCCGGTCTACACCTATGAGACCAACGTCATGGGCACTGTAAATATCCTGGAGTGCGTGCGGCTGTTTCCGTGTGTACGGTCGTTTTTAAACGTGACCACAGATAAGGTCTATGAAAATATGGAGTGGGAATACGGCTACCGGGAGAATGACCGGCTGGACGGCTACGATCCCTATTCCAACAGTAAGTCCTGTTCAGAGCTGGTGACCCACAGCTATAAAAAGTCCTTTTTTGAGGACGGACGCTGTGCCATCTCCACCTGCCGGGCGGGAAATGTCATCGGCGGCGGGGATTTTGCCAATGACAGGATTATACCTGACTGTGTCCGGGCGGCCATGAAAAAGACGGATATCATCGTCCGCAATCCCCATTCCACCAGGCCCTTCCAGCATGTGCTGGAGCCCCTGGCCGTTTATATGGCCGTGGCAAAGGCCCAGTATGAGGATGGGAAGTATGCGGGCTATTATAATGTGGGTCCCGACGATAAGGACTGTGTGACCACCGGCCAGCTGGTGGACCTGTTCTGCGAGGCCTGGGGAGACGGCCTTTCCTGGATCAACCAGAGCGACGGAGGTCCCCATGAGGCGAATTTCTTAAAGCTGGACTGCTCCAGGGTAAAGCGCGTCTTTGGATGGACGCCGCGCTGGGGAGTAAAGGACGCCATCCGCCTGACCGTGGAGTGGTGCCGGGAATATGAAAAGGATTCGGCAGATCCCCAGGTAACGGAGATCATGGACCGCCAGATCGGAGAGATGTTCCAGAGCCGGGGGCTTTGATCCCGGAGCATGCTGAAAAGCCGCCGGACTGGCGGCCGCACAGCCTGTACAGAAAAAATGGAGGAAAAAACAGATGTTTGAAAATAAGACAGAAGCCCAGGCCCGGGAAGAGATCCTGGCCATGGTGGCTGAATATGCAGACCGGTTCCATAACCAGACAAAGGAGTTTTCCCCGGGAGACCGGATCCCTTACGCGTCCAGAGTTTACGATAAGCAGGAGATGGTGAACCTGGTGGACAGCGCCCTGGAGTTCTGGCTTACTTCGGGCAGGTTTACGGATGAGTTTGAGAAAAAGCTTGGGGAATACCTGGGCGTCAGGTTCTGCTCCCTTGTGAATTCCGGTTCTTCGGCAAACCTGCTGGCATTCATGACCCTCACTTCCCCTCTTTTAGGGGAGCGCCGTGTGAAGCGGGGAGATGAAATCATAACGGTTGCCTGCGGGTTCCCCACCACGGTCACGCCTGCAATCCAGTATGGCGCCGTGCCGGTGTTCGTGGATGTGACCATCCCTCAGTATAACATCGATGCAACAAAGCTGGAAGAGGCCCTGTCCAAAAAGACAAAGGCGGTGATGATTGCCCACACCCTTGGAAATCCCTTCGATTTAAGGACGGTGAAGGCATTCTGTGAGAAACATAACCTGTGGCTGGTGGAGGACAACTGCGACGCTCTGGGTACCCAGTATACCATGGAAGAGGATGGAAAGGAAGTAACCCGTTTTACGGGCACCATCGG
>OFMJ01002031.1_pt1 | contig 13080 bp, 10 predicted proteins | sample 1541801 | NCBI WGS metagenome assembly OFMJ01 (sample SAMN04209234, study PRJEB22552) | human gut metagenome | biome: gut; material: feces | host: Homo sapiens | place: USA: Oklahoma
CTTTCCTGGGTGGCTGTTCCCTTTTGTCTACTGCGTTGCTGGAGTTGACGCTTACTCAGTGGACAGCCAAAACCGGCATAAAACCTGGTGGTTTTGGTGTGTAATCCGTGTTGTATTTCGTGTTGTATTTTCCGATTTTTCGCCGTTTTCCGTGCATTTTTCGCGGCAATTATGCCGTAATAATGATTCTCATAAAGTAAAGAAAATGGCTTGAAACCTGGAAATCCAGGAATCAAGCCAAATTTCAAATGGCAGGGGCAAAAGGACTTGGTCTCGGCTGCCGGCTGGGGTGCTGCTCCCCAATGGGGAGAGCCCAGCACCGACCGAGGCGGGAGCCGAGACCGGCGCGGCAGAGTGCCACCGGCACGCACTCGCCCCTCGGCACGCGGTTTTGGAGTGGATGTGGGAGGACGCACCAGGGAGCGAAAGAGGGCCGGCGTTGCCCGGTTCCTCTCGCAAGTCCTAGAGAGGGCGGTGCTGGTTTGGTACTGCGGGAAATTTCCCTGCGTTTTTTATGATTTGAGGGTTTCTTGTTTTCGAAACTCCCTAGGGGAGCAGCCAGCGTACTTCTGAAATGTGCGGGTAAAATGGCTTTGCGAAGAAAACCCTAAATAAGTGGCTATGGATGTAGCTGTCTTGTCTGTGCTCCGTAGCAAGCGTTTTGCTACTTCGATTTTCTGGCGAAGGATAAATTCACTTAGATTCTCGCCAGTTTCCTCTTTGAATTTTGCGGAAAGGCGCGTACGGCTTAGGTAAAGAGAGCGAGCCAGATCATCCGTGGAAATGGAGTCGGAGAGGTGGTGGGAGATGTAATGAAGCACTTTCACAGCCAGCGGCGAGCCCTTTGCTTGACGTTGGATCTCCATGGCACGTTTGGCAAAGTCCATGGCCATTTCCAGATGTAGTTGAAAGAGCCTTGCCGCATCCCTGCAGATCTCGCACTTTTGGATGTACTGATCACTCAGGGAAAATGCTTCTTCCGTATCTACGCCGCCATCGATGGCGGCCCTAGACTCCAGCGTGGCCGCTACGATAAGTAGGTTCTTTTGCTGACGCAGCTGGTTGGAGGCCAAGATTCCGCCCCGAATTGCCGGAGCTTTTTTTGCCCAACTCTCCAGTTTGTCTACTTCTCCGTAGCGGATCAGCTTCATGATTTCTTGCTCCAGGGGATAACTGTTATGTTGATGATACAGAGGCGCCTCTTCATTGATGTAGAGGGCTTTGAGGGCTTGTCTGCGTTCTTCTGAAGGGGAAAAGGGCGGGTTGAACCGGTCGGAAAGGATGTCCCATACCTGCACTTTTTCCTCGGTCAGGCAGTAATACATCATGGCCATAATCTGCAGGATACTTTCTAGTGGCATATGGATGATATTTTTCATGGCTGTAAGAAACTCCTTTGTGTCCTCCTTGGCCACATCCGCATAAAAAGCCAGCTCGCGGAGTTCTCGTTCACTCATTTGGGTTTGACAGGTGGGTCCCAGCACGATCTTGGTGGTTCCGATGTTGACTACAGCGTAAAATAAAAAGTGCTCGCTGGCGTAGTATCCCAGCGGCTGCGACACTGCCATCACCTGCTTCCAATGGGCTGCCATGGGGTCTTTGGGGAGAGGCGCGAGAGAATAGAAAAAAGTGAGCTCCCCTTCGTGAAAAATGCGGATCGGGATACCTGCGAGGTTCCCAATCATTTGGCAGATATATTCCAGATCCAGCGGTCTAATTTTATTCACCTCTTATTCACCTCGGTGCAATTATACAAGAAAGTCGACAAATGTGCAATTATTTTTTGCTCGGCTGTGGTAATCTTATGTTAATCCTCCGGCCGGGTAATCTTTCGTGAGGTGACAAGATGCAATGAAGCGAGAGTTTTTCAAAAACGGCTTGTTTGCTAAGCCATGTATGATGAGCCGAATTGAAACAAACTACATGACAGTGGCTGAACGACTGCTTGGGTACTTGATCGGCCCATTTGGCACAGCCGCACTCATCGCAGTGATGGGGCAGCTGTCTGAGCTGTACTATACGGAGATCTTCTATGTGGATCAACTGTTCGGCGTGGGAGCATACCTGGGTATGTCCTGGACGGTTCGGGTTGTCGGGATCTTGATGGGCCTGGCGGCGGCTTATGTGGTAGAGCATACCGTGTCCACGGCAGGGCGTATCCGCCCCCTGGTGTTGATAGGTTCCCTGATTACAGCGGTTTCCAGTTTCTTTATGTTCTTTATTCCGGAGATGCCCCAGGGGGCGCAAATGGCGTGGGTGGTGGTGTTCAACATCCTCTACAATTCGGTGGGTGTTACTCTGTTTAACCTTCGCTCTAATTTGCTGACACTTTGCACTCGCGACCAGAAGGAGCGCAACCAGGTAAATCTTTTGGATAAGGTCAGTTCCTATCTGCTGGTGGGAACCACCGTGACCCTGGTGGTGGGCTCGATCCTGTATTACACTATGCTGCACGGGTATCCCGCCAGCAACTGGTATTTCCTTGTGGGGGCGGTCGCCTTGGTATCGATCCCGCTGGCGTTTGTGGAGTATTTCTACACGAAAGAGCGCATTACCCTGGAGGACTCCCAGGTGGAGGGCTATGTAGATGTCTCCTCCCGCACTTCACTAAAAAAGCAGATCAGCGCTTTGTTTCATTCCCATTACTGGGTGCTTGCCATGGTCATTGGGATGGTCACCACCATCTGTTCAAACATATCTGGCTATAACCTTTCCACCAATTTCTGCACGGTGATCTTGGGTGCCGCAGCAGAGAACAATTACAGCCTGATCTACACTATTGTTTCCGGAGTTCCCCTGGGCATTGGTGTGCTGATTATCTATCCCCTTTCCCAAAAGTTCACCATCCGCAAGACGACCATGGCTTTCGGGGTGCTGGCCATTTTGGGTTGTGTTGTGGGGCTTGCCGGCGGTGCAAATTTCCCGGTTGCGGTGGCAGCAAACTTCCTGTTCAATATGGGAGCCCTACCTGTGGTCTACATTTTGACTGCCTTGACTAACGCCGCCAATGATGAGGTGGAATATAAGTTTGGGTTCCGTCCGGAGGGGACTGTTGCCGCGGCGCTGGTCGGCTGCGTAACGGGTATCATTTGCGGGGCTTTCTCCGGCTGTTACGAGACCGGCCTAAGCATGAACGGCTATCTGCCGGAAAAGGGTGTGAACCAGGTGCCTGGAGTGGTCAACTGGATCTACTTTGTCAGGTATGTGGTGCCTATCATCGAATATGTGGTGCTAATTATCCTGTTGAAGTTTATGGATCTGGAGAAAAAGCTGCCTAAGATGCAGGCGGAGATCCAGGAGCGCCATCGCAGAGGCCAGGTGTAAGTGAAATTTTGCTAAAAGGAGTGACCGAACATGAACACTGTGAGACTGGATGGGATGAGGTTTGTCAACGAAAGCGGGAACCAGGTGCTTTTTCACGGGATAAACGTCTTGGCCCGCGACCGTAAGGACGGTCATCTTTACCCATGGATTTACCAAGCTATGCCTTATTTCCAGCGAAGCGGGTTCAACCTAATACGCCTGGGGATCTTCTGGGACGGTGCCGAACCGGAACCAGGAAAGATAGACTATGGGTATTTAGAAAAGCTAAGGGAGATTGTTGGCCTGGCAGAGAAACATGGCATCTATGTGATCTTGGACATGCACCAGGACTTGTTTGCTCAGAAATTTATTGATGGCGCGCCGGATTGGGCGTGCCTGGACGAGGGGCTTCCCCACCCTGCGAACTGTGACCTTTGGTACCAGGCATATCTGTCCAGCGACGCTATCATCCGGGCGGCGGACAATTTTTGGGCCAACAAGCCTGCGGCGGATGGCATAGGGCTGCTGGACCATTATAGCGCCATGTGGGAGGAAATTGCGAAGGTATTCGACAGCTGCCCCAACCTTTTGGGGTTTGAACCCATGAACGAGCCCTTTATGGGGAGCATCGCCCGAAACTCCTTTGGCGAGGCCAGTGCAGTGATGGCCCAGAAATATCCTGGGTTTGACTTAGCTCATCCGGAAAAAATCACTCCCCAGGCCCAGGGGGAATTTATGGGTCTAATCGCCCAGCGGTTCCTGGAATTTGATAGGACGACACTGATGGATTTTTACCGGCGGATGGAACGGGCCATCCGGAAACACAGTGAAAAGCCCGTGGTGACCGGAGGTAATATCTATTGCAGCACGAATTTGCCCACCGGTATCCAACGTCTGGGCTCGGCTCAGATCTTCGCTCCCCATGGGTATGACACCGTGGTGGATTCCGACCGGTATGACAATTTTAGTCGGGAGAACGTGGAACGCCTTTATGCAGAAAAAAGGCAGGATCAGGAGCGTCTGGCTCTGCCCACCATCGTGGGGGAGTGGGGGGCGTTTCCTTCCAAGGAATTCACTGGCGATCTGATCCGCCACATGAATGGCATTTTAGAGCGCTATCTGTGGGGGGATGCCTACTGTGAGTATCACCCGGGCATGGAAAACGACCAGCATTTCGATGCCCTGCGCCGCGGCTACCCCATGGAGACAGGCGGAAACCTGTTGCGATATCACGATGATCCGCAGGAAAGCCGGTTTGAGATGGAGTTTGAGGCAAAGGCGGGAGGCGAAACCGTGATCTACTGCCCCTTTACACCGAAAGGCATCACCTGTAGCCTGACCTGGGAGGAGAACCGTCAGCTTTTGGAAAGCGGTGCCTGCCTATGCAGGGTCACAGTAAAAGAGGGGGGACAGGCCAAGCTGGTATTGGAGGGCTGAGATGTGAATGCTGTTAACTTAAAAACGGAATACTTGCGCGACCCCATGGGCATAGACGTGGAAAGACCACGGCTTTTCTGGAACTGCCAGCATGGGCGGCGTCAAACAGCTTTCCAGGTGGTGTGTAAAGATGGCAAAGGCAAGCCCCTTTGGGACAGCGGAAAGCGAGAGGGGGACTCTATGCGGGTTCGCTATGGGGGCAGTCCCCTCAAAAGTAGGCAGTGTGTCTTGTGGCAGGTGCGCATTTGGGATGAGGCCGGAAAAGCAGGTCCCTGGTCGGAGACAGCGACTTTTGAGATGGGCCTGCTCCGCAGAGAGGATTGGAGTGCCAGGTGGATCACCGGGGATTACCGTCCGAGAAAAAAGCGCCGGTATCCAGTGGATCTTTTCCGCAGGGAGATTCCGGTGGATCAGGGCCTGGTAAGTGCTAGGCTCTACATCACGGCCTGCGGCTTGTACGAGGCCCGTTGCAACGGAACCAAAGCTGGGATGTTCTGCCTTGCCCCAGGGCTTACAGACTATCGCCGTAGGGTGCAATACCAAACCTATGACGTTACCAGGCTGCTTCACCCTGGTGCCAATGAGCTGACCGTCCAGTTGGCCGATGGATGGTACCGGGGAAGCGTTGGGGCCTGGGGCATCCGAAACGCTTATGGGACGGAGACGAAGTTCCTGGCCCAGCTGGAGTTGGAGTATGGGGATGGCAGCCGGTGTGTGGTAGGGTCAGATGGGGCCTGGCAGTGGAGCAATGACGGGCCGCTCCGCTTTGCGGACAACAAAGACGGTGAGGTTGTAGAGGCCTGGCGTGTCCCCAGCTACCGGGGGAAGGCCAGGGTGACCAAGCATCCGGTGATTCCCTGTGCCAGCAACAACGTGCCGGTTACGGAGCACGAACGCTTTACCCCGGATATTTCAGTTGCCCCTAATGGGAAGCTGCTTCTGGATTTCCACCAAAACATAGCAGGTTATCTGGACTTCCAGGTGAACGCCCATAAAGGAGACCGGCTATTTTTCCGGTTTGGCGAACTGCTGGACAAGGACGGCAATCTTACGCTGGACAATATCCAATGCAAAAAGAAAAATGGCACCGCTACGCCACTGCAACAAATTGAATACCGCTGTAAAGAGGGTTTGAACCGTTACAAAACGACCTTTGCCGTGTTTGGTTTCCAGTACGCGGAGGTAGAGACGGAGCTGCCTCTCTCCCCAGAGGACGTGAAAGCGGTCGCCGTCTATTCTGACCTGGAGGAAACTGGAAAGTTTGCTTGTTCCGATCCGCTGCTGGAGCGGTTTTACGAAATTACAAAATGGTCGACAAAGGGGAATAGCCTGGATATTCCCACAGATTGCCCCACCAGGGAACGGCATGGATGGACGGGGGATGCCCAGATTTTTTTTCAAACAGCAGGGTACTTGTTTGACTACGCTGCATTTTCCGAAAAATACCTGCGGGATGTGTTTGATTGGCAAAAAAAGAGCGGGAGGCTGCCGCAGATCGCCCCCTATGGCGGTGTGGACTTTTACATGTGGCCGATGAACGGTAGCGTGGGCTGGTCCGACCTGGGAATCTTGCTGCCATACCGTTTCTGGAAGCTCTATGGTGACCGGGAAATTTTGCGGCGCTGGTATGAGCCAATGAAACGCTACGCCCGTTTTATGATGAAACGCTGCGGAACTTGGGGAGGGCCGTTTGCAGCCAGGGTCAAACTGAAAGGAAAGGGAAAGCGATACCTGGTAAATGCCGGCCAAAGCTACGGCGAGTGGTTGGAACCGGCAGATGTCCATCCTATGGATTGGAAGGATATGGCTTCTCCCCACCCGGAGGTGAGCACCGCATACACCGCCTATGTTCTGGGGCTCATGGGGGAAATCGCTCAAGAGATGGGAGAGGAGCAGGAGGCGTCTTTGTATTGGAAGTATGCGGAAGGGTGTAAGGTGGCGTATCAAGAACTGGTGGAACTGCCAAAATATTCCCTGGACACAGATCGTCAAGCTCAGCTGGTACGCCCCCTTGCGTTTGGCCTTTTGAACAACAGACAGGCCGAGTTTGCCCGCCAGCGGTTGTTGCAGGCGATGGAGCATTACAGATGGAGAGTGGGAACTGGATTCCTGTCTACACCGCTTATCCTGAATGTACTGGCGTCTATCGACATAGAGGCCGCTTACCGCCTGCTGGAAAATAAGCAGATGCCGGGTTGGCTGTATATGGTGGAGAAAGGGGCCACCACCGTTTGGGAAAATTGGGAAGGAACTCAGGCTAAGAATCCGGCCAGCCTCAACCATTACTCAAAAGGGGCGGTGTGCCAGTGGCTGTTCGAGACAATGTGCGGTATCCGTGTGGCGGGAGAAAACCGATTCCTTCTTCACCCCCAGCCCGGCGGGCATTTTGACTGGGCCGAGGCATCTTATCGAAGCATCTATGGCGAGGTAGGCTGCAAGTGGGAGAAAAGTGAAAGCCAGATTGTTTATACCATCCATATTCCAGACAACTGCTCTGCGGAGGTACAGATTCCGGGATTGTCAGCCTGTGTCGTAGATGCTGGGGAGTACCAATATGTTGTCTCTCTTAACCATGGTAGGTAGGCTGATAAGTACTGAAAATCCTGTCGTTTGTATCCATTTTCTTTTTCCCCTTTCCATTATATCCCTTATTTTTTCTGTCCATCAATTCGGGAAGGGGGGCATGGCGTGAAAGAAGTCTGGCGGCGAGATGGCTTGCAGGCCGAGCCAGGCCGTGAAGTGAAAGTGGGCAAGCTGAAGTCCGCCGCCAGCAAGCGTACGGTACCGCTGAACGACACAGCCATCGCTATGATCCAGGACTTGCGAAAAGAGACATACTTTGGAGAGGACACGCCCCTGGTGCCAGGTGAGCACGGCAACTTTACCAGGCCCGTGAACTTTCGAAAGCGTTACTACCGCATTTTAGCAGCGGCGGGAATCGAGAAGAAGGGCCTGCATAGCTTGCGTCACACCTTCGCTACCCTGGCCCTGCAAAACGGGGTGGACGTGAAAACCGTCTCTTCCATTCTGGGCCACTTCAGCGCTGGTTTCACCCTGGACACCTACGCTCACGTTACCACCACGGCCCAGCGGGAGGCAGCCAAGAAAATGGATGGGGTGCTGGGGCAGAGGGTGCCATGAGAAAGATTCCAGGGGCTGGTATGCGGCGGTATCCGCTCCAGAGTTTGACCCAAACCCAGGGAAAAACGGTATGGGTCAGATATGGGTCAGGACGAAAAACCACCCCGGAGCCGAGAAGCTCTGGGGTGGTTTTTTGCTGTCCGTTTTGGCGAAAAAACAGTGCTGGTTGCACAGCAACTGCCGAAATGGAGACGGTAGATGTTGGCGATGTCCAACAAAAAACGAAAGAAAACCCCAGGTAACAAAACCTGGGGTCTTTGGTTGCGGGGGCAGGATTTGAACCTACGGTCTCGGCTGCCGCCTCGGTCGGCTCGCGGCAGAGCGCCACCGGCGCTCGCTCGCCCTTCAGGTTATGAGCCGCAGCCGCAGAAGCGAGGAGGCCGCAGGCCCAAGTCTGCCCAGAAACGAAAAATCTCAGGCACTCCACAAGGGAGTTCCTGAGATTCTTTGGTTGCGGGGGCAGGATTTGAACCTACGACCTTCGGGTTATGAGGGGTGGTTAGTCGTGACATACAGCCCTGTTGGGCCCTATGTGGGGGTGTTGGCTGGCGGTTTCGGCGGGGGTTTCCCCACATAGGGGTGGTTGTTCCACTGGCTGGTGGCCGGTTCTGGGTCAGGGTATGGGTCAGAGAGTGGGTCAACTCCCGCAGCACAAAAATTGCGCCGCTAAACAAAGAAAAGGGAAAAGCGCAGTCCCCAAGCGGTGAGGTACTGGATCAGACGATCCCCTCATCCAACAGGAAATCGAGAATCCCGATGTTGAGGACGCCCTGCTCGTCGTACCACCGCTTGCGGATGTCGTGGCGCACGATGATTTTGGGGAAGGAGTCCCCGGTGAGGGAGAAAGGCCTGTTTTCCGCCAGGGCCTTTTCCTCGCTGCCCAAGGCGTAAGCGGATTGAAGGTAAACCTTTTTCCCGCCGGAGGTGGCGATGAAGTCAATTTTCCTGGTCACGGGGACCTGTTTTCCCTGGGCGTTGCGTTCAGAAGCGGTGACTACGCCTACGTCCACGGCACAGCCCCGGATCTTCAGGTCGTTGAAGAGGATGTTCTCCATGATGTGGGTCATCTCCTGCTGGCGGAAGCCAATGCGGGCGTTCCGCAGGCCCACGTCCTCGCAGTAGTACTTGTTGGGGTAGTCAAAGTAATTCTTCCCCTTGACGTCATACCGCTTGCACTCCGTGAAGAGGAAAGCGTCCGCCAAGTGGTCCATGTAGGCCTTTACCGTGTTGATGGACACCAGGTTCTCCCCGCTGCGCTTCTGGGCCGAGTTGATGGCTGACGCCACCCGGTTGGGGTTGGTCAAAGAGCCTACCGAGGAGCAGAGCAAGTCTAGGATGGAGGCCAGCACGTCCTCCCGCTTCACCTTTTTGCGCTCTACAATGTCTTTGAGGTACACCTCGGAGAACAGGGAGGAGAGGTAGTCCATTTTCGCGGCGTCGGTGGGCCGGGACAGGATCAAAGGCATACCGCCGTAGAAGGCGTAGCTTTCAAAGGCGTCCTCCTTGTCACCGCCCACAGCAGCGTAGTATTCGGCGAAGCTGAGGGGGTGGACCCGGATCTCATCGCTGCGGCCCCGGAACTCCGTGAGAATGTCGGAGGACAGCATTTTGGAGTTGCTGCCGGTGACGTAGATGTCCAGGTTGTCCAGAGTTTTCAGGTCGTTGAGGGCATCGTAGAAGGTGATTTTCTTCCCCGCCCTGTTGTAGGGGTTGGGCACTTCATCGGACATCTGGATCTCGTCCACAAAGAGGTAGAACCGCTCCCCTTTCCCCTCCACCATTTCCCGCACCCGGCCAGCCAGCTCCAGGGGATCGCGGTAGCGGATGTCTCTGGTGAGGTCCAGGGCAAAGGTGAGGATGTGGTCCTCCGGCACCCCCTGTTCCACCAGGTAGCGGTGGAACAGGTTCCGCAGCAGGTAGGACTTCCCGCACCGGCGGATGCCGGTGATGACCTTCACCTGGCCGTCCCACAGATAGGAAATGAGCTTGTTGAGATACCGGTCCCGTTTGATCTCCATGGCGATGTCTCCCACTGAAAACTTCTTGGTAACATTATGCTACTTTTCAGTAACAAGTATACAGGATCCAAGAGGAAAAAGCAAGGCATGATGAAAAGTTTCTGAAAGGGAAAGGGAAGTTTTCAGGGGGCGCTATTGGGAGATACCACAGCAGCGCAAAAATTCGCCCTGTTGACAAACTGCTGACAAGGAGAAAAAGTGGTATAATAGAGGGGGGTGAGGGAAATGCAACTGAAGATGCACATGGTAACGATAGAAGACCTGGTACCGAAGGGACATTTTCTCCGAAAGCTGGAAAGCGCATTAGATTTGTCCTTTGTGTATGAGGAAACGGCGAAGCTGTACAGCCACCGGTATGGCAGACCGCCCTACGATCCGGTGGTCATGGTGAAATATCTGCTGGTAGGATATCTGTATGGAATTCCTTCCGAACGGCAAATTGAGCAGCGCATCCAAACGGATATGGCGCTGCGGTGGTATTTGGGGTTGGATGTGTTTGGCCGTGTGCCGGATCACAGTACAATTTCCCAGCTGCGCAGGAGAAAACCGTCTTTTCGGAAAGTCTTTCGGCGGCTGTTTGAAAAAGTGGTGGAACAATGTATCCAAAAAGGGCTGGTCAGTGGAAGACTGGTGGCTACGGATTCTACCCATGTGAAAGCCAATGCGTCCCGGACGTCTGAACATTTGGTGGACGCAATGGAGAAACCAGGAGTGTACTGGGAACGGCTGGATCAGTTTGAGGAAGAAGGGCTGGAGGAATTAGAGAAAAAAGTGAGCCCAGGGAAAACCGGAAGGAAACGGCGTCAGAAAAGGACAAAGCCGGTAAGGGGCAACTATCGCTACGATAAGAAATGGGTCAGCCGGACAGACCCGGAATCGGGCCATTTGAACCGTCCTGGGAAGCCCCAAGGGCCACATTATTTAGCGCATCAGACGGTGGATTGCGACCACGGAATCATTTTGGACACAGTGGTGACCTCCGGGGAAGTAAATGATGCGGTTCCTTATTTGAACCAGATTGAACATATCCACCGGGATATTCTCCCCATTCAAGCAGCCACAGCGGATTCCGCCTATGATCTTCCCTTGTTCCACCGTGTACTGAAAGACCACAATATTCGATTTTATGTGCGGCCCTGCTCAAACTCACTAAAGGCCTGTGGGAAAGGCAATCCCTCTTCCTTTGTCTACGATGAGGAAAACGATTTGTATCGCTGCCCGCAAGGGAAAGAACTGGAGCTGAGGAATCTTACTCGGTTGTCCGGAGGGCTGCGGTGGGTTTACTATTCGAAAAAGGCGGATTGCGATATCTGCCCGGTGAGGACGGAGTGCATTGGGAAATGCCACACCAAGCACATAGAGCGCAATTATTTTTGGAAAGAGATCCGGGCGGATATTGATGAATTGGAAACCCCGCTGTACCAAAGAGCGCTGCGCAAACGGCAGATCTGGAGCGAAGGAACATTTGCAGCGCAAAAATGGGGGAACAATTTGGCCAGGCTTTTCCGGCGAGGAATAGAGGCAGCGGAAGACCACTGCCTCCTTTCCGCAACCGCATTAAACTTAAAAAGGATGATACGAGCTTCCTTCTGACGCCAAACGGCGTCTTTTTTCTTGCTCTCTCCCATTCCATATCAAGATTTTCTCTTTCCTGTGCGCTGGTTTGTCAACAGGGCGAAAAAATTGCGGTGGAGAAAACAAAGAAAAGGCTTTTCACAGCAACTTGTTTATGGCCTTCTCCAACTCAGGCAAATCGCCTTGAATAATTTCCCACACCAGCTTAAGGTTCACGCCCTCGTAATCGTGGACGATGCGGTTGCGCAGGCCGTACATCTCCCGCCAGGGGATCTCCGGGTGGGCGGCGGTAAAGCTGTCATCGGCCACTTTGCACAGTTCCCCCAACTGACTCAGGTTAAACACGCAGGCTTCCACCAGCTTGCTGTCGGCGGAAAAGGTCGCGTAGTCATAGCCCCGGCAGTAGTCCAGGACTTTCCGTACATATCCCGCCATTTTCTGCACAACGATCTCATTTCTCATAGATGGTCACCCCGGTGGCTTGGATTTCCCGGTCGATCAAGGAGCCGCGCTCGATGTGGGAGACATCGAACACGTCCACGGGCATTCCGGCAGCCTCCCGCACCGCTTCGATGAGGCCCACGAATTTCAATCCTTTCAAATCGCTTTGCACCAGCAGGTCCAGGTCGCTTTTTGCCGTGGCTGTCCCTTTGGCGATGGAGCCGAACAGCACTGCCTTGGAAACGCCGTATTGGTCAAACACCGGCGTAAGCATCCGCCGGGCATCACTTACGGTTTGCAGCATGGGGAGCACCTCCTTCTGAGAGTAGTATAGCAAATTATTGAAGAAAAGGAAAGGAGCATAGCCGCAAAAAAACTATTGTTTGTTTTCGCCCTTTACTACGTCGGAGGTCGACTCTCCTGTGTCCAGGGATTCACCCTCTTCAAAAGAGCTGATAAATTTGCGCATATCTTCTCTGGCTAATTTCGTGGTGGCTACGGTTTCCTTGGTGATCTTGATTTCTTCTTCGATAGCCTTTTTGTGCTCCTCGTCGACGATACTGGCCTCATAATTCAATCTGGCTAATGTTTTCTCAATCTCTATGCTTTTTTGCACGTATGCTTCATAAACGCTGTTGGCAAAGGTGGTATCGTGCTCGTCGTTTACCAGCGGAAGTTTCGAAACTTTTGGGGCAGCACCCGCGCGGTCCGGCGGCTCAATGATACCATCTGCATAAAGGAACAGTGCCTTACCATTCGCCGGAGTATGCGGTATGACTCCGTAAGGAAGAAAACGCAGATCGGCCCCACAAAGTGCAAGAAAATCCGCACTGTGGATTTCTGCGATACCCTGGCGGCCATACTGCGAGAAGCCAAAAAGGAGCAAATGCTGAACAGCATAAAATATGGGCCGTTGTACTCCCAAAACTACTATCGCATCGTCAAGGAAAAGAACCGCACCTACTACGAGGTCTATTCCTTGCCCCGGACAGAGACACCGCCGGAAGATTATACCCAGGTTTCCTTCGTCTGCCTGCGGCCCGATGGAGCTTATGAAGCTCCGGCAACGGTCAGCAGCGTATGCCGATACTCCCGAAAGAAGATCGGGGATATGGATGATTTTCACTTCCATCTGTTGAGGCATACATATACGACCAACCTTCTC
>OFMJ01002034.1_pt1 | contig 13053 bp, 11 predicted proteins | sample 1541801 | NCBI WGS metagenome assembly OFMJ01 (sample SAMN04209234, study PRJEB22552) | human gut metagenome | biome: gut; material: feces | host: Homo sapiens | place: USA: Oklahoma
CATCAAAGAGATGATGGAAGCGGAAATGGATGACCACTTGGGATATGAAAAATCAGAACGTTCTGATAGCGATGATTCTCGCAATGGTTATAAGCGAAAAAGAGTAAATAGTCGTTATGGTTCTATGGAGATTGAAGTTCCACAAGACAGAAAATCAACCTTTGAACCTCAAGTAGTAAAGAAACGCCAAAAAGACATTTCAGATATCGATCAGAAGATTATTTCTATGTATGCGAAAGGTATGACAACCCGGCAGATTTCAGAAACAATCGAAGATATTTATGGTTTTGAAACATCCGAAGGTTTTATATCAGATGTTACAGACAAGATTCTTCCACAGATTGAAGATTGGCAGAATCGGCCTTTAGATGAAGTTTATCCAATCCTGTATATTGATGCGATTCACTATTCAGTTCGTGATAATGGAGTGATCCGGAAGCTTGCCGCGTATGTGATTCTTGGGATTAATGCGGAAGGTAAGAAAGAAGTGCTTACAATCAGCATTGGAGAAAATGAAAGTGCAAAGTATTGGCTCTCTGTTTTAAACGAATTAAAAAACCGTGGTGTAAAAGATATCCTGATCATCTGTGCAGATGGCCTTACCGGTATCAAAGAAGCGATCTCTGCAGCATTTCCTAAGACAGAATATCAAAGATGTATCGTTCATCAAGTGAGAAATACCTTGAAGTATGTTCCAGAGAAAGACAGAAAAGCATTTGCCACAGATTTGAAAACGATATATCAGGCGGCTGATGAAAAGAAAGCTCTGGCAGCTTTAGATAGAGTGACAGAAAAATGGAGTCCGAAATATCCGAATTCCATGAAGCGCTGGAAGGATAACTGGGATGCTATTTCCCCGATTTTCAAGTTTTCAGCAACCGTTAGAAAGGTCATTTATACAACAAATGCCATTGAATCATTGAATTCCACCTATCGGAAGTTGAATCGTCAGAGAAGCGTATTTCCAAGCGATACTGCCCTTTTAAAAGCTCTTTATCTGGCTACTTTTGAAGCCACGAAAAAATGGACAGCAACGATCCGGAACTGGGCACAGGTCTATGGTGAACTGAGCATTATGTATGAGGGACGCTTACCCGAATAATAAAAAAGGTCAAAAAGACGGGCGGATTTTCCGCCTGCTATTGACATGCAATTTTGTAGCTGTTATATATAAGACAAAGGCGAAAAGCTGATTTTACTCAAGCCTTTCGCCTATCATTATCATAGAAGATCTTATTTACAGACTTTTCTTCATAGTCTCATTTATCTGTTTGCTTTATAGGCTTCTTCTTCCTCCCACACATCAAACCCGCCTTCTTTTAGTGTGCGGATTGCTTTTTCCGGGATTTCTGTTTTTAGAACTGCAGATGCATCTTCTCCGTTAGCAAATGCATACATATATTCCACATTGACATCATTTTGCACCAGAAGGTGCATCGCTTTTCCTAACGATCCCGTAGCATGTGGCACACGAAGCGCAATCACATCTGTTATCATAGCAACAATTCCAGATTCTTTTAAGACCTCTTTTCCTTTTACCGGATCAGAAACAATCAGTCTCAGCATTCCATACTCTGACGTATCAGCAAGACTCAATGCCACAATATTAATGTCATTTCGTCCCAATGTATCCAACACTTCTTCTAATCTTCCTTCCCTATTCTCCAAAAAAATAGATAGCTGTTTGATCGTCATACTCTCCGCCTCCTATAAATTTCTGTTATCAATCACACGTTTTGCTTTTCCTTCACTTCTTTCAATCGACTTCGGTTCCACAAGTTTCACCCGTACCGAAACACCGATTGCCTGTTTGATCACATTTCCAATTTTCTTTTTCAAATCATCCAGCTTACGGATTTCATCCGAAAAATATTGCTCATCCACTTCCACCATAACAGTCAGCACATCCAGATTGTTTTCCCTGTCTACGATCAACAGATAATGTGGTAACGCCCCTTGAATAGAAAGTAAGGCCGTTTCAATTTGTGTAGGAAATACGTTCACACCACGTATTACCTTCATATCATCCGTACGTCCCTTAAATTTTGAAATTCTCGGGAGTGTTCTTCCACAAGCACATTGTGTACGATCCATGCTCGTCAGATCTTTCGTACGATAACGGATGAGCGGCATTGCCTCTTTCGTAAGCGTTGTGAAAACGAGTTCTCCTGTGTCTCCATCTTTCACCGCTTCATTTGTTGTCGGGTTCAAAATTTCCGGAAGGAAATGGTCTTCAAAAATATGTAATCCGTTATGATGAATACATTCCATTGCCACTCCCGGCCCCATGATCTCACACAATCCATAAATATCAAATGCATTAATTTTCAATCTCTCTTCGATTTCTTTTTGCATTTCTACTGTCCACGGCTCTGCCCCGAAAATTCCGGCCTTCAGTTTCAGTTTATCCACTAAACCAGCTTCTTCCAAAGCTTCCGCAAGATGCAATGCATAAGACGGAGTACATGCCATAGCTGTAGCTCCAAAGTCTTCCAGACACATCATCTGTCTTTGTGTATTTCCTGCCGACATGGGAATTGTCAAAGCTCCAAGCGCTCTTGCTCCAAAGTCAAGCCCCAATCCTCCTGTAAACAATCCATATCCATAACACACATGTATGATATCTTCTTCCGTAAGCCCCGCCATGGTAAGCGCCCGGGCAACACATTCTCCCCATATTTCCGTATCATGCTTTGTATAAGAAGCAAGCGTCAGCTTTCCTGTTGTTCCAGATGTTCCCTGCACTCGTGCTACTTGAGATTTCGGGACTGCCAACAATCCGAATGGATAATTTTCTCTCAAATCTTCTTTCGTCGTAAATGGAAGTTTGTGTATATCTTCTACACCTTTGATATCCCCCGGTTCTACTCCAATCTCTTTCATTTTTCTGTTGTAAAACGGAACATGCTCATATACATTTGCCACCTGTTTCACAAGCCTCTCACTTTGCAGCGTAAGCATCTCATCCCTACTCATACACTCGATTTCCGGCCGTCTGATTCTCTCCTGCCATTCCATAACTTTTCTCTCCGTTCCTTTTATAATTCACTGTCATCTACAATCTTTACATTTGCCTCTTCCAAAATTCGTACTGCATCTTCCAGATCATCCGTACTAAATACCATGACCGGTGTTTTCTCTTCTCTGATGACAAAAGAATAAATATAATTAATGCTGATCTGTGCATCTGCCAAAATCTTCAGCATATTATTCAGATTCCCTTTCTGATCCACAAGTTCTACTCCGACAACCGGATGAATCCTCACAACAAAACCTTGTGATGTCAGATATGCTTTCGCTTCTTCTGCCCGATCCACTACAAGACGTAGAATGGAAAATTCCGGATTATCAAAAGATGAAATTGCACGGATATTAATGTGTGCTTTCGTCAGAGCATTTGTCACATCCATAAGGCTCCCGGTTCTGTTTTCTACAAATACTGATAGCTGCTTAATCATATGCTCCTCCTATAAATGATATCCCACATCAAATGCTTTTTTATTAATTTCAATGGTTTTCGTTGGTACCGTTTTTTCAATCATGTCATACCACTGCTCTTTCGTGAAGTCCATATGTTGCGCTGCGATTCCCAAAACAATCATATTAAATACCCTTGGATTTCCCAGTTTTTTCGCTTCTTCTGTCGCATTCACCTTGTAAACCTTATGTTCCCTCGCAAGACTTTCCAGTATTCCTTCCGGATATTTCGCCTCCCCGATCACAACCGGCATCGGGTCGATCCTCCAGTCATTGGCAATTAAAACACCGTCCTTTTTCAAAAAATGGGAATACCTCAATGCTTCCAGCCTCTCAAATGCAATGATTACATCCGCCTGTCCTTCTTCTACAATTGGTTCTGCAACCTTTGTTCCGTAACGGACATAAGTGACAACGCTTCCACCACGCTGTGCCATTCCGTGAACTTCCGAAAGTTTCACATCATATCCGCCTGCAATGGCAAGCCCTCCTAAAATTCTGCTTGTAAGAAGAGTTCCTTGCCCTCCCACTCCAACGATCATAATATTTTTTGTTGCCATTATCTTTCACCTGCCTTTACCAATTCAATAGCATCGAATTTACAAAGAGTTGCGCAAAGTCCGCATCCCGTACACATCGTATCATCAATATGAACCGTTCCATCTTCATTTCTTGTCATGGCCGGGCATCCCGGTTTCATACACATTCCACATTTCTTACAGCGGTCTGTATGTGCAATATACAACGGTTTTTTTGATTTATCAAGCAGTACACAAGGTGACTTCGTAATGATGACCGATACTTCGTCTTTTGCAGCCTCTTCCCTTATGACTTTTTCTAATTCTGCAATATTAAATGCATTGACTTCAACGACATTTTTCACGCCCATCGCACGACAAAGTGCCGCAATGTCAATTGCATATGTCGGCTCGCCGAGTAATGTCTTTCCGGTTGCTGCATGATCCTGATGACCTGTCATTCCTGTTGTGGAATTGTCAAGGATCATAACAGTGCCTGTCGCTTTGTTGTACATCATATTCATCAAAGAATTAACCCCTGTATGTAAAAATGTAGAGTCACCGATTACTGCAACCCAGTTTTTAACGTATTCTTTTCCCTTTGCTTTTTCCATTCCATGAAGGCTGGAAATGCTTGCTCCCATGCAAATGGTTGTATCTACCACACTAAGCGGTGCAACCGCTCCGAGTGTATAACATCCGATATCGCCCGCCGCATGCATTTTCAATTTATTCAACACGTAATACACACTTCTGTGCGGACATCCCGGACAAAGAATTGGTGGTCTTCCCGGTGCCTTTGCCGGTTCCTTCATCTCCAATGTTGCTCCTAAAATTGCTCTCCGGATCATATTGGCACTGTATTCACCTTGTACAGTAAATATTTCTTTTCCAACAGCATGGATTCCCCAGGATTTTACCTGTTCTTCAATGACAGGATCCAGTTCTTCCACAATATATAACGTTTCTACTTTCTCAGCAAATTCCTGAATCAGTTTCTTCGGAAGTGGATTCACAAGCCCTAGTTTCAGCACAGAAGCATTTGGAATCGCTTCTTTCACATACTGATACGGGATTCCGCTTGTGATCACACCGATTTTCGTGTCATTCATCTCCACTCTATTCATCGAAAATGTATTTGCCGCCTCGGCAAGTTCCAAATTCTTCTTCTCAATCACAATATGGCGTGCTTTTGCATTTCCAGGCATCATAACCGTCTTTTTGACATCTTTCACATAGGTCTTATCTTCCACTCTTTTTCTCTCGCAGAGTGATACAATCCCCTGGGAATGCGCAAGTCTTGTTGTCGTTCTTAAAATCACCGGGCGGTCAAATTGTTCACTGATTTCAAACGCTTCTTTCATAAATTCTTTCGCTTCCATACTATCTGAAGGTTCCAAAACAGGAACTTGCGCCGCCCTTGCCACCATTCTTGTATCCTGTTCATTCTGGGAACTGTATAATCCCGGATCATCTGCAACGACAAGCACAAGCCCACCGTTCACCCCCATATAAGATACGGTATAAAGCGGATCAGATGCCACATTCAATCCAACATGTTTCATGCATGCCATGGCGCGCACTCCGGATATGCTCGCCCCAATTGCAACTTCTGCTGCAACCTTTTCATTTGGAGACCATTCTGCATAAATATCTTCTTTATATTTTACAAGATTCTCACTAATTTCCGTACTTGGTGTTCCCGGATATGCCGCTGACACTTTCACTCCTGCTTCATAAGCTCCTCTTGCAATGGCCTCATTCCCAAGCATGATTACTTTCTGATTCTCATTTGACATTTTATAGCCCATCCTTTCGTAAATCTGTTACCCTCTTTGCTTTCCCTTCAAAACGTTTTAGTGAATGCGGTGCTACCAATCTGATATTTGTGGCAAGACCAAGCATAGATTTTAGATTTGACTTGATTCTTCCTTCCAGTTCACTTAACTTTGTATAACTATCAAGTAATCTGTCATCAATCAGTTCCACCGTAATCGTCATCACATCCAATCGATTCTTCCTCTCTACAAGAATCTCATAATGTGGTCCGATCTCCGGAATTTTAAACAAAACTTCTTCTATCTGTGTCGGGAATACATTTACTCCCCGAATAACAAGCATATCGTCTGCACGGCCTGATAAATTCTCCATCCTTACAGTCGTTCTTCCACATTTACACGGTGCATAATCCAGTCTTGTCAGATCACCGGTTCTATATCTCACAAGCGGCAACGCTTCTTTCCCAAGACAAGTTATAACAAGCTCTCCCTTTTCTCCCGGAGGAAGTACTTCTTCCGTTTCCGGATCAATGATTTCCGGAATAAACCAATCTTCATTGATATGCATGCCGCAAAGTTCTGTACACTCTCCTGCAACACCCGGCCCACATAATTCACTCATACCATAATTCTGTGTACATACAAACTGTGTTCCCCAGACTTTATGCATCTCCTCTCTCATGGCTTCCGTCATACCTTCGCCTCCAAAAAGTCCGGTTTTCACCCTCAGATCCTTCGCCGGATCCAGCCCTCTGCTTCGAATTTCTTCTCCCAGATGCAGTGCATAGGACGGCGTTGCTACAAGAAGTGTTACTCCCATATCCTGCAAAAACATAATCTGTTTGTTTGTATTGCCGGAAGACATGGGAATCACCGCAGCTCCTAGATTCTCCAATCCCCCGTGCAACCCTAATGCCCCTGTAAATGTGCCATAGCCAAAAGAAATCTGACAGATATCATCCGATGTAGCACCTCCCATACAAGCAACGCGTGTCACATTATTCAGCCATACTTCCAAATCCTGTTTCGTGTACCCTACCACAGTAGGCTTTCCCGTTGTTCCCGAACTTGCATGGAAACGGACCAGATCCTTTTTATCTACTGCAAACAATCCCATCGGATAACTCTCCCGAAAATCCGACTTATATGTAAACGGAAGTTTTCTCAAATCCCCCAGTGTCCGAATATCTTCCGGTTTCACTCCCGCCGCATGCATTTTTTTACGATAAGGCACTGATTTTTCATATGTATATATCATCGTACTTTTTAGTTTCTCAAGCTGGACCTTCTCAATCTCCTCCCTCGAAAATGTCTCTTCCTTCGCCCATATCATGGATATGCCCTCCTTATATTTACTCGCATCTCAACGCTTTCATCTATTGTAGCACATTACTTTTGCGGTTTAAAGTGTTAATTTGACAAATCCACATACTCTCACACTAAAATCATCATTTTCGCTACTGTATTTCTCTCAGACTTCCTTTCATCAAAAATACGATTACGTATAATAAAAAGGACGGTTTCCCGTCCTTCACTTATTTCTATTTATTTTATCCTAATGCCACATCTAAAATCATCATTACCATAAATCCCAAAGCAAATCCAATCGTTCCAACATCGGAATGCTCTCCTTCAGCCGATTCCGGGATTAATTCTTCCACAACAACATAAAGCATAGCACCTGCAGCCAAAGCAAGCAGATACGGAAGTGCCGGTTCAATGAATCCGGAAAGCAAAATTGTAATGACTGCTGCAATCGGCTCCACAACACCGGAAAGTGTTCCGTAGACAAAAGCTTTCATTCTCCCTACATTTCCCGCACTTTTCAGTGGAAGAGAAATGATAGCTCCTTCCGGGAAATTCTGAATTGCAATTCCGATTGATAAAGCAATTGCTCCCATAAGCGTTACATTCGTATTCCCGGATATGGCACCTGCGAATACAACTCCAACCGCCATTCCCTCTGGTATATTGTGAAGGGTCACAGCAAAAATCAGCATGGTAACCTTACGAAGAGAATGCTTCGGCTGTATTCCTTCCGGCTTCTCCTGATCCAGATGAAGATGAGGAATCAACTTATCCATTAGAAGAAGAAACAGAAACCCTAATATCAATCCTACCGCTGCCGGAACAAAAGCCAACTTTCCCATATGTTCCGACATATCCATGGCAGGAATCAGAAGCGACCATACAGATGCCGCAACCATAACGCCCGAAGCAAATCCCAATAATCCTTTTTGAATCAAAGGTTTTATTTCATTTTTCAGGAAAAATACGCAGGCAGCCCCTGCCAATGTCCCAAAAAACGGAATCAGAATTCCTATTAATACATTATTCATTCATTTTACTTCTCTTTCTTTTCATAAATGCTATTTAATTTTATCAAACTTCTCTCTACTGCATCTTTTGCATTTTTCCAAGGTTCGTCTTTGAATCTGTAATCATATTTCTGAATATACCAATCCAAGTCCTCCTTGACACGCTTCATGTTTTCGATATAAACTTTCGTGATATCTGTCAGAAAATTTTCCTGCACATTTCCACCAAGCTGCTCAATCCCTGCCTGATAAAGCATTCCATAGTGTTTTGTGCAAAATCCTTTCGCCGATACAAGCGTATTCCTAAAATCGCTCTCTTTTTTATACAAATAGCATATCGTCTTCAAATACTGCTTGAAAATCGCATCTATCTTGTTGCAGACAAAACAACTTCCGCTGACTTGCTCTGTATAATCTGTAACCGCATTCCCTGAATCTTTTATTTTCCCGAACAACGGTTTTTTGACGGGTTCTGGTTTATGACCCTCCAGATGGTTGATTACAGTCTCCATATGTGTATTCAGCATAAGCGCCACACCGAGCTTATCCTGTCTTGTGAGCAGCATCTTAATATGCTTCTCACAAAATCCTGTCTGATTACTCTCCATTCTCTGGTCATCCACCATATATCCTGCCATAGTAAGCCGCAAAGCATCTTCTTCCAATTGACGGTGCATCGCACATAATGGACACTCACAATCTTCTCGGAAAGCATCGTTGATTGGTATCGTATATAATTTTTCCTTCATTTTCTATTTCTATTCTGTTCCTGTTGTATTATCTGTTGTTCCGCTTGCATTTGTTGTACCTGTTGTATCTGTCGAATTGGTTGTATTATCCGTCGGATTGGTTGTGTCTGTACCGGTTGTTGTGTCTGTCGGTTCGTTGGTAGTTGTTCCTCCTGTTGTATCAGAGTTCACATCAATATCATCTGTAACATCAGACTTTGTATCATCTTTCTTATCATCTTTACCATCCGACATGGAGTCAAACTTCTCAAGTCCCCAATGAACCCATCCCTTTACGGTATCACGATTGAAATATACCGCCGCACCAATTCCGGCCACAATCAAGACAAATACAAGAAACTTCAGGAAACCTCTTCCTTTTTTCTTTGCAGGTTTTGCCTTTTTACGCACTTCTTTCACGCGCTTTTCCGGCATTTCTTTGAATTTCTTCTCGTGATCCCTCTGAGATTCTTTAATCTGTTTTTCTCTTTCCGGTCTCTTTTCCGGCTTTTTCTTTGGTTGTTCTTTTGTACGCTTCTCTGATTTCTTCTCTTTCGAATCCACTTTGCGTTTGGCAGGTCTTCTTTCTCTCTGCTCTTCTGTATATTCTCTGACACTCGTTGAACCGGATACATTCTCTTCTTCCGCTTCGCTTCCCACCAGTTCTTCCATCTGCGCCTCAAACTGTCTTGTCATCGACAAATCTTCTTGAGGTTCTGTCCGTTTTTCTCCTTTCTTTCCTTTCTTCTTGTCAAGATTAATCTTTATCTTACATTCATAACAGAATGCATAGTCATTGTAAATCGGATTCCCCTGTTCATCCTTCCCCACTTCGACTGCTTTTATCTTCATTTCATTGCCACATTTCTTACAACGCATAGTTTCTCCCTCCTTATATATGCATTATCGACGTTATTATAGCATGACCGCCAAGGAGCCACGCTCCCTTTGACGGATGCACAGTGACTTTCTTCGGTTCCGCAAAAATCACATATGCGCAATGTTATAATATGCGTTCTGCGCATATTATAACATAATTCGACAGAAATCTACAAGAAATTATTCATATTGCATTTTCTTTCCATTCTACGCTATAATAGTGAAGCGAACACTTTGCAAAGGGGATACATTATGAATAAAAAAGAAATATCTGAAATAAAGAAACAATTCACACCGTCTAATTGCGCGATCACACGTATTTGCGGATGCTATGTGAACGGGGAAAAAGAGAAAAAAGCTTCCTTCAAGCAGGCATTTCTTTCACTTCCCGAGGAAGAAATGTTTAAATACTTCGATATCTTCCGCAAATCACTTTCCGGTACAATCGGGAAAAATCTGATCAACATGGAATTTCCTCTTGATTCTGAGATGGACGGTGGTACGCAGGAATTTTTGTTAAAACTTCGTAACAGCCGATTGACAGATGATGTACTTCTCGATACATTCTATGACCGCATCATTGAGTCCTATGACTACGGAGAACATTATCTCATTCTTCTCATCCATGCTGCTTATGACGTGCCGGGAAAATCTTCTGACAATGAAGAGATGTTCGATGCATCCGATGAAGTTTATGACTACATACTGTGCACCATCTGTCCGGTAAACCTGTCAAAACCCGGACTTTCTTATGATGTGGAACTCAATAGTTTCCACGAACGCATTCGTGACTGGATTGTGGAAATGCCGGACCTTGGATTCCTTTTCCCTGCTTTCAACGACAGAAGCACTGACTTACATCAAACTCTTTATTATGCCAGAAAACCAGAGGAACTTCATTTCGAACTAATCGATCACCTTCTGGGATGCCGGATTCCTCTGAGCGCTGGAAGTCAGAAAGAAACTTTCCATACACTCATCGAAGAAACTTTGGGCGAAGAGTGCTCTTATGATATTGTCCGAAACATTCATGAAAATTTGAACGAACTCATCGAAGAACAGAAAGAATCTCCCGTTCCTGTCGAACTCGATAAAGAAGAAGTGAAATACCTTTTTGCCAAAAGCGGGATCCAGGAAGAAAAACTCGAGAACTTTGACAAACAATATGAAGCTGCTGCCGGAGAACAGTCCACTCTTCTCGCAACTAACATTACAAACACTCGGTCTTTCGAAATCAAAACACCGGATGTGATTGTCAAAGTAAATCCTGAACGCACAGATCTTGTAGAAGTTATGACTGTAAATGGCCGTCGCTGCCTTGTGATCGGTGTTGATGACCATGTAGAAATCAACGGAATTTCTGCCAAAACCATGCTGCGTGAAGAGATCAATGAAGAATTCGAATAAGCAGATTTATAGAACCTGAAAAAAGGAAGAACTTGATGCTGCGTTACCCACGCATCCTGTCCTTCCTTTTTTTACATTCTATAATTATTCAATTTTTATAGTCTCTCAATTCGACTTAGGAGCGTTTTTTCTTTTTCATCGAACAGGAGATTTTTATTGTATTGGTAGTAACGTTCACATTCATATTCTTTGAGGAATTGGATACTATAGAAATTTGCATTGAGTTCGGTCATAAATGCAACCATTTCCTGGCTTTCCCCAAAGAGAACTTCCATAAAATCAAATGCATACTCCAACATCTGCCCTGCCTTATCCATTGCACCTGTATACACATTTTTATCCGCAGCAAACAGCTCACGTACATACTCAAAGCAGGCTTCTTTTTCTGTCAGGCTCTCTTTTTTCAATTTCATCCAGTACATTTCCAAAGTTTCTAAAGTTGTCCGATATGCATATCCCTCTTCCCGATTCAGAAGTTCTGCTTTCTTTTTATTTTCATATTCTTCTCTTGTCTCTTCTAAAATGGTTCCCAAAAATGTACTTCCATCTTCTGCATAGGAAAGTCCATTCTTATAAGATTTCAAGCAAGAAAATAGAACTCGTGTCTGCGCTTCCAGGCGATACACATTCCGGAATTCACCTGTGAGTTTTGCAAGAATGAGACTCACTACACTTAACCGTTCATCAAAAGAAGCATGCTTTATTTTTTTCAAAAGATTTTCATCCATACTTCCGCTTAAGACTGCATCAATCTGATAATCTGTGCGGTATTTATAATAAAGTTCCAAATAGTTTGCAAAATCCTTTGCAATCTTCGGATACTGAACATACTGCTCCACAACTTCACGGTCTACTGTCTTTTCAAGCTTCTCATACATCTGAATCATCCTGGACAGATCTTCCCATCCTCTCGGTGTTGCAAAATGCATCCCATCCACAGTCATTTCCATCTGATAAAAATAGGATGGCTTTGCACGCAAATATGAAATGACCGCAGCATGTACATTTTCTTTATATGCATATTCTTTCCAGACAGAAAAATCCGGTTCCACTTCAATCTTCTTTACTCTGTCCATCGTTACCACGTCAAATTCCCGGACAGATTTGTTATATTCCGGCGGATTTCCGGCCGTCACAATAATCCAGCCGCCGGGAATCCGGTGGCTGCCAAAAGTCTTGTTCTGTAAAAACTGCAGCATCATAGGTGCCAGCGTCTCCGAGACACAGTTGATTTCATCAATAAAAAGAATCCCTTCCCGAAGTCCCGTCTCCTCCATCTTGTCATAGATGGCTGCAACGATCTCGCTCATGGTATATTCCGTCACGGAACACGGCCGCCCTCCGTATTCTTTCTCCACAATATAAGGAAGACCGATGGCGCTCTGCCTCGTATGGTGGGTAATCGTATAGGATACCAGCCCAACCTGGCATTCTCTCGCAATCTGTTCCATGATTTGGGTTTTACCGATTCCGGGAGGGCCCATCAGAAGAACCGGCCTCTGCCTGACAGCCGGAAGCACGTATTCCCCATGCCCATCTTTTAAAAGATATGCTTCTATGCAGTTTTTAATTTCTTCCTTAGCCCTCTTGATATTCATCTCTGTTTCACCTGTTCATCCTGATTAACAACGGTTTGTCTTCCCTGTCATCTCTTCCACTTCCAGCCGGATGACCGTCGTTTTTTCCACAGCTTTTATACCAAACTCAAATTCCTTCTTATTCTTATCATAATGGCGCATAATAGCTGTCAGAGCTTCTGTCTTTTCCTCCGTACCCTCTACTACAAAAGCTCTTCCTGTGCCGCAGACGCTTTCATACAGCATTGTCGAAGCGCAGGCCGGTTCTTTCAAGACAAGCTCTTCTGTCGCATACATGGAAAACGCGACTCTGTTATCCTCCCTCAGTCTCTCAAATTTTATTCCTTCCCCGGCCCCGTGGAAATAAAGCA
>OFMJ01002035.1_pt1 | contig 13031 bp, 11 predicted proteins | sample 1541801 | NCBI WGS metagenome assembly OFMJ01 (sample SAMN04209234, study PRJEB22552) | human gut metagenome | biome: gut; material: feces | host: Homo sapiens | place: USA: Oklahoma
TCCCACCTTCTCCGCCACGTCGCCGCAAGCTGCATATCGCTTGCGGCGACTTTTTTGCAAAAAGTCACCGGCGCACTCACGCCGTCGCGTCTCCTTTTCCGCTTCCGCAAAAGGCCGCGCTGGGGTCGCCTGCTCGGTTGTAAACGCCTCCGTAATAGCGCCCTGTCGCTACCAACCTTTTGCGGGTGCGCCTTCGGCGCAGGGTATCTTCTTTGCAGCGTAAGCTCATGCTCAAAAAGCCCTGTTTCAGGGGCTTTTTGCTTTTCCCTGCGCAATGCTTTTGCGCAGAAACAGAGCGCTTTGAAAAGCTCTCTTCCGGCTTTCCTCAAATTTTTAAGAGGCCCGGTTTATGAAGCGGTCAGGGAAAGTGGAAAAGACGGTACAAGAATCAAGGCGGGGCAGAAACGCTGGAGAGAACAAATGAAAAAGGTGAACGGACAAGGGGAAGCCCGATGCGCCTGCTGGATGTTTGGCTAGCGCGATGGATGGGAACGCGGCGGTACGCCTGAAAGAAGGGAACGCAGCAGGCACGCCTTAGCAAATGAAACACAGCGGCCTTGGGCCCTATGCGGGCGCTGAGGCTGTTTTTGGCGGCAGGGCAATGAGAGAAGGCAGCAGGCGGTGTTTCCCATAAAAAGAGATATGGCTTTGTTGAACTTAGCATGGAAAAAGGGAGCGCATTGATATGAAAATTCGGAAAATATGGGCTGTATATTACAGCGCGACAGGCCGTACCGCCCAGGCGGTAGAAGCAATCTCAAAAGCATTGGCGGATCTGTTGGGCGTATGCTGGCAAAAGGATGAGTTTACTACGCCTGAACAGAGAAAAGCCGTACGGCATTATACATCCGATGAGCTGGTGGTCTTTGGCATGCCTGTGTATGCAGGCCGCCTGCCCAACAAACTGCTTCCTTTTGTGCAGAAAGGATTCTGCGGACAGGGCACGCTGGCGGCGCCTATCGTCACATTTGGCAACCGAAGCTTTGGCGATGCGCTCACAGAGCTGTACCAGGTATTGGAGAGCGCCGGGTTTCATATCGTCGCGGCAGCAGCGATTGTAGCGCAGCATGCTTTTGCCCCGGCGCTGGCTGCGGGGCGTCCGAATGATGAGGATAGGCAAAGAATATATGCCTTTGCGCGTGCTTTAGCCCATAGCATTGACGCATGGCCGGGAACCCCGCCGAAAATTCCAGTACCAGGGCATACGCCCATCGGCCCTTATTATACGCCGCTGGGATTGGATGGAAAACCAGCCAAGTTTTTGAAGGCCAGGCCGAAAACGGATGAAGCACGCTGCATTCGCTGTGGCGTATGCGCTGAGGTATGCCCGATGGGGTCCGTCAGCAAAAGGGACCCAGCCCTGGTGGAGGGTATATGCATCAAATGCCAGGGGTGTGTGGTAAAATGCCCGCAGCATGCAAAGTATTTTGACGACGCAGCCTTTTTATCGCACAAGGCGCTGCTGGAACAGACGGAAACGCAGCATAAGGAAGCACGTTTTTTCCTTCCCGGCCCAAAATGGCACGATAAATGAAAATAGTTGAGGATTCAATCTTGTCTTTTGAGAGCAAACCACTATAATGGTCATGGGGACTGCTGCTGGCAGCGAAAAATGAGGGGGAACAGGACAGGGGCGCCTTTTATTTTTCATGCGGCAAGTATGGCAGAAGTTAAGGGGAAGGCTTCCATGAAAAAAACCTATGAAATAGATATGTGCAACGGCCCGCTGTTCAGAAAGATTTTATTGTTTGCTCTGCCGTTGATGTGCTCTGGGATCTTGCAACTGCTGTTCAATGCCGCGGACATCATCGTAGTCGGCCGGTGTACCGGCAGCGATGCGCTGGCGGCGGTGGGTTCTACGACCTCTCTGATCAACCTGCTGGTAAATCTGTTTATCGGTATTTCCGTAGGGGCCAACGTCATGATTGCCCGCAGCTACGGGGCAGGGGATGCAGACGGCGTGCATAAGGGCGTGCATACCGCGATACTATCGGCGGCCGTTTCTGGGGTAGCGATGATCTTCATTGGCATTTTGCTGTCACGGCCCATGCTGGAATGGATGGGTACGCCGGCGAATATCATCGACCAGGCCACTTTATATATCCGTATCTTCTTTCTGGGCATGCCCGCCTTGTTGCTGTATAATTTCGGAGCGGCAATCCTGCGCGCGGTGGGGGATACCAGGCGCCCGCTGTATTTTCTGATCATCGCAGGCGTGGTCAATGTCGCTTTTAATCTGTTTTTTGTGATCGTTTTCCACATGGGCGTAGCGGGCGTGGCCATTGCAACGGTCATTTCCCAGTATATTTCTTCGACGCTGATCCTTATCTGCCTGATGAAAAATGAAGGGGTATGCCGTTTGATCCCAAAGGAGCTGCGTATCCATAAAGAGCAGTTGGGGGAAATACTGCGCATTGGCCTGCCGGCAGGCCTTCAGGGGGTCATCTTCAATATATCCAATGTATTGATCCAGTCCTCCGTCAACAGCTTTGGCTCGGTGGTGGTAGCGGGCAATACGGCCGCCAGCAACATCGAAGGGTTTGTGTATACCTCTATGAACGCGGTGTACCAGACATCGCTGAGCTTTACCAGCCAAAATATGGGGGCGCGCAATTTCAAGCGCATCGACAGGGTGCTGGTGGAGTGCCTGGCGCTGGTATCCGTCATAGGGCTTATCATGGGGATCGGCGCATATCTGCTGGGGCATCAGCTTCTTGCGATTTATACGACCGAAGCGGAGGTCGTCTCCTTTGGCCTGCAGCGTATGCTTTTGGTCTGTGTCCCGTATTTCCTGTGCGGCATCATGGATGTCCTGGCCGGCAGCATCCGAGGCTTGGGCTATTCGATATTGCCGATGGTGGTTTCGCTGACGGGGGCCTGCTTATTTAGAATCGTTTGGATCTATACCATTTTCCAATGGGAGCATACTCAATTCAGCTTATATATTTCTTATCCAATTTCCTGGTTCTTGACGCTCAGCGCCCATTTGATCTGTTATCTGATCGTGCGCAAAAAAGTGTTTAGGAAAGCTGCGCCTGCGGAAGAAGCGCAGCAGGCTTCCGCATAAAGAAGAAAGCCCCCGTGCAGGGGCTTTTTTCATAGCAGCGATGCAGGAAAACCAGGCTGTCAAAGTTATGACACGATTTTTTACTATAATGCGGTACAGCCATCGGAACCGCAGCATTTTATACGGGCAAAAGCCTGCAGACCGGAATAAAAGAGAAAGGGAACAGATTATCATGAAACCGTTGAAGGTGGCCATCGGCTTTGCCACAGGACGCAAGGGATTCCAGGATGTACTAAAGTCCTATGTATACCATTTGAAAGAATCCGAGCTATTGAGCCGGCAGAATATAGAGCTGCATTTATTCGTAGCGTATGACCTAGCATACAACCATACTACCGTGGAAGACTATACGCAACTGGACCCGTCCGTAGCGGGTGCATTTGCATCGTGCACCTTTTTGGGCAAGGAGGATATTTGGCAGACAGCCCAAACACTTTGTGAGCAAGGCGTGATAGAAAAAGACGAGGCGCCGCTTTGCTTTGGCAACGGGTATGCGGCCCAGCGCAATGCCGTGTTATACAGCGCTATGGCGCAAAAAATGGACCAGCTGCTGTTTTTGGATGACGATGAATACCCTCTTGCCGTCACGGAGTCCAAAAACTATCTGCTGTGGAGCGGACAGCATGTTTTGGAATCGCATATCGAATACCTGCGCAATGCGGATATGACCAACGGCTATCACTGCGGGTATATTTCACCCATCCCGTATTTGGAATTTGACCATATTCTTTCCGAGCAGGATTTTAAGGCTTTTATCCTGGCGCTGAGCAATGATGTGCTCAACTGGGACAGCATCAAAAGCATCATGCAGGCGGGCGGCATCACCTATGCCGATAAGACCATTTTAATGGAACAGCAGGCCTGGGCCGCCGAGGAGGTGCACGGCGCCAAATTCATCACAGGGGGGAATTTGGGCATCAACCTGTCTGTGCCGGAGCGTGTCCAGGTATTTTACAATCCGCCCGGCGCACGGGGCGAGGATACGTTTTTGAGCACGAGCTTAAAGGATGTGAATGTAAAATACATCCCGACCTATACTTTCCATGATGGGTTCGGCCAATACGGCCGCCTGCTGGACGGCGTGCTGCCCAATAAATTGCAGCCCATCGAGGCCGGCTCAGAGCAGGTGATCACCCGCTTTTACAAGGCATGCGTCGGCTGGGTGCGCTATAAACCGCTGTATACGTATCTGACACAGCGGCAGGCCTTTGATGAAGTCATGGAGGATATGCAGGCGCAGCTCACCAACGCAGTGCCTAAAATCTGCAGCTTTTTCAATCGGCGGGAGTTTGAGGACGTACTGCGCGAATTTCAAGCGTACCGTGCCAAGGTACAAATACACCAGCAGGAATTTTCGCGCTGCAAACACATTTGGGAGAAAATCAAGGCATCCTTATCCTAACCGCAGCGCCGGCTCTGCCCGGCGTTGTATTTTTTTCCAGCAGCAACAAAAAATGCTAGCGTGCCATGCCTATGATTCGGCAACACTTAATAATGCTGTGAAACATGAAAAAAGAGTAGAGATCTGCCTCTATTGGCAGGAAAAACAGAATCATTGGGCAGACGGGATAGCGCAGGCCTTTGTAAAGGGAAAGGATAAAACCTATGCGCTTTGCGGCGGCCAGATGCGTTTGCAGATGACGCTGGCGCAAAAAGAGCTGGAGCCTGCGTTTCGAGAACTGGCGCGCGTATTCATTCAAAAAGAACAGCCCTCTCTGGTACTTTCGCTGGTAAAAAAGCAGCTTCCCCAGCTCTCGCCTGAGGAGCAGGCGTTTGTTGCGGAGTTTGCAGAGGCGCTGGCAAAGCAACAAGGCATGAACGCGGAGAACGAAGTCTATGTACGCCGCTTGGCTCGCCGTATGCAGGCCTGCATGGGAAACGGCAGCCTGCATTTGGAAGGGTTTGCAAGATTCCGCTTGGCAGACCTGCGCGGAAGATGGCTAAAGTGCATCGAGCGCGTCGTTTCCATGGCGGTGCTTCGGTACGACTGGGCGCAGCAGTTGGATGCTTGGCGCGTTCAGATCTGCCACAGCAAAAGCCAATGCAGCCTGGTACGCGTGCAGAAAAATATGCAGGGACAGTTTGTGCTGGAGGTGCAGGGATACCAGGGCGAATCGCCCCGCTTGCCGGAAGCACAGCCTGCGGAAGAAGCGCTTTTGAGCATGCTCTTATCCTGGGCGCCGGAGCGCATCGAGATTCTGCTGGGAGAAAACAGGCAGGAAAGCTGGGTATACGAGGTCATCGAGCAGGTATTTGGCCCGCGCGTAAAGATACGCTGGGGCCGGCATTGACAAACCGCCCCGCCATGCTATAATAAAGAAAAAATAGTTTGGCTGACCGGAAACATGCCGTCTATGGAAAAACGCCAAGAGAGGCGGGGGCGTGGCTGAGACCCTTGCTGCGAAAGAACAAAGACGGATACCATTCCGCGACAAACGCGTGCCGGCGTCCTCCGGCAAACCAAGCGGCAGGCTGTATGCGGCCTGCAACAAGGGTGGAACCGCGGGTCATCATGCTCGTCCCTTTTTGGGGCGGGCTTTTTTTGTAGCGAAATCAGGGGAAGGCCAATACACAGAGGAGGAAGAGCCATGAAGGTAATTTTGCCGGATAACAGTGAACGGGAATTTGAAGGCGCCAATGCGTTGGATTTGGCAAAATCCATTGGGAAAAAGCTGGCAAAGGCGGCGGTGGCGGCCGAGGTAAACGGGAAGATCGTACAGCTGACGCAGCCGTTGGAGGAGGGGGCCCGTGTACGCATCCTGACCTTTGACGATGAAGAGGGCAAGGAGGTTGTCCGCCATACGGCCAGCCATGTTATGGCGCAGGCTGTCTTGCATGTGCTGCGCGATAAAAACGTGAAGTTTGCCATTGGCCCGGCCATTAAAAATGGGTTTTATTATGATTTTGATTTGGATGGCAGCATCACCACCGAGGATTTTCCTGCCATTGAAAAGGAAATGAAAAAAATCGTCGAGGCCAACTATCCCATTGTACGCAGCACCATGCCGCGTGAAAAGGCGCTGGCCTGGGCAAAAGAACAGAAGCAGCCCTACAAGGAGGAATTGATCCGGGACCTGCCGGAGGATGCGGAAATCTCTTTTTATACGCAGGGCGATTTTACCGACCTTTGTGCGGGGCCGCATTTGGCATCTACCGGCCGTCTGCGCCACTTTAAGCTGATGAGCGTGGCAGGCGCGTATTGGCGCGGCGATGAGAAGCGCCAGATGCTCCAGCGCGTGTACGCCACGGCCTTTGACGATAAAAAGGAGCTGGACGACTATATCTTCCGCATGGAAGAAGCGAAAAAACGCGACCATAGAAAGCTGGGCAAGGAGCTGGATCTGTTCAGCGTACAGGAGGAAGGGCCGGGATTTCCGTTCTTCCATCCCAAAGGCATGGTGCTGAAAAACCAACTCATTGATTTTTGGCGCAAGGAGCATGTGAAGCGCGGATACGAGGAAATCAGCACGCCCATGATCCTTTCCAGCCAGCTCTGGAAAACCAGCGGGCACTGGGAGCATTACCGCGAAAACATGTATACCGTTGCCATCGACGACCAGGAATTTGCCATCAAGCCGATGAACTGCCCCGGCGGCATGCTGATGTTCAAGCGCAAACGGTACAGCTACCGCGATCTGCCGGTCAGAATGGCGGAGCTGGGCACGGTACACCGCCATGAGCTGTCCGGCGCGCTGCATGGGCTGATGCGCGTGCGCTGCTTTACCCAGGATGACGCGCATATCTTTATGACAATGGACCAGATCACCGACGAGATCATCGGCGTTTTGGATCTGACGGAATACTTCTACAATGTGTTTGGCTTTAAGTTCCATGTAGAGGTTTCCACGCGCCCGGAGGACAGCATGGGCAGCGACGAGCAGTGGGAAACGGCGACCAACGCCCTCATCGGCGCTTTGGAGAAAAAGGGATGGCCATATACCATCAACGAGGGAGACGGCGCGTTTTACGGCCCGAAAATCGATGTGCACCTGGAGGACTGCATCGGGCGTACCTGGCAATGCGGCACGGTGCAGCTGGATTTCCAAATGCCGGAGCGTTTTGACTTGACCTATGACGGCGCAGACGGCGAAAAGCATCGCCCGGTGATGATTCACCGCGTAGTGCTGGGCAGCATCGAACGCTTTATCGGGGTGCTGACAGAGCATTTCGGCGGCGCGTTCCCGCTGTGGCTGGCACCGGTGCAGGTAAAGGTCATGACCATCACGGACCGCGTAGACGGGTTTGCGCAAAAGGCGGCGCAGCAGCTGCGCGAAGCCGGGCTGCGCGTGGAACTGGACGCCAGGAATGAAAAGATCGGCTATAAGATCCGCCAGGCCCGCAATGAGCGCATTCCGTATATGCTGGTCATTGGCGACAGGGAAGCCGAGGCCGGGCAGGTCGCGGTGCGCAAGCGCGGCGAAGGCGAGATGGGCGATATGGCGTTGGAGGATTTCCTGTCCATGGCGCAGGCGCAGGTGGAAAGCAAGGAGATTTTCTAAAAATCGCTTGACGGGCTGGGCCGGATTATGGTATAGTCATTTGGTAAGTAGGAGCTGCCCGCTTCTCACCTGCCGGTTCGGCTGTCGGGTTTCAAGGCACAATCGTCTTTTGCATAGCGGGTAGGTTTCTGCCCGCTATTTTATTTTTTTGCCGGAGGTGGCTAAGATCAGCAACATCGATTATCAGATCAACGAGGCGATCCGCGATAAAGAGGTGCGCCTGGTAGACGAAAACGGGGAACAGTTGGGCATTGTCAAAAACGATGCCGCGCAGCGTATGGCAGAGGAACGCGAACTAGACCTTGTCAAGATCGCGCCGCAGGCCGTTCCGCCCGTATGCAAGCTGATGGATTATTCCAAATATCGCTTTGAAATGCAAAAACGGGAAAAGGAGCAACGCAAGAACCAAAAGACCATTCAGCTCAAAGAGGTGCGATTGTCCGCAACCATTGATCTGCATGATATGCAGGTGAAGGCGAAAAACGCGACGAAGTTCCTAAAAGATGGGGATAAGGTGAAGGTGTCCATCCGTTTCAGAGGGCGCCAGATGACTTATGCCAACCAAGGCAAAGAGGTAATGGACAAATTTTATGAAATGGTGAAGGATTTTTCCACTTTGGAGCGCAAGCCATTGCTGGAGGGCCGCAATATGATTATGATTCTGGCCCCTGCAAACAACTGAGAGGAGGGGTAGGCTATGCCCAAGATGAAAACACACCGCGGCGCCGCCAAGCGCTTAAGCCTGACGGGAAGCGGAAAGGTACGCAGACACAAGGCTTATAAGAGCCACTTGCTCAATTCCAAGAGCAGAAAACGCAAACGCAATCTGCGCAAAGGCACGTTGGTTGCGGCAGTAGAACAGAAGAAAATCAAGAGGCTGATTCCTTATAAGTAAGCCTTGTGAAAGGAGTAATACGCGATGGCAAGAGTGAAAAGAGCTGTCAACGCTGTGAAAAAGCGTCGTAAAATATTAAAGCTCGCCAAAGGCTATTTTGGCACAAAAAAGAGCAATTACCGGATCGCCAAGCAGGCTGTCATCAAGTCCCTGGCTTACAGCTACAAGGGCCGTAAGCTGAAAAAGCGTGATTTCCGCCGCTTGTGGATTACCCGCATCAATGCAGCGGCCCGCTTGAACGACATCAGCTATTCCCGCTTTATCAACGGGCTGAAAAAAGCCGGCGTGGAAATGAACCGCAAAGTGCTGGCGGATTTGGCTGTGCGCGACGCCGCGGCGTTCACCGCCCTGTGTGATGTTGCAAAAAAAGCGCTGAATGCGTAATGCTACAAAGCGCCCTTGCTTGTTCAAGGGCGTTTTTTCTTGCAGAAAGGAAGCGTAAAATGGAAAACGATTTACAGCCGGCCACACACGAGCGCGTCAAATTTTTCAAAGCGCTCCAGGAGCATAAAAACCGAAGCCAAACCGGGCTGTATTTGCTGGAAGGCGCACGCCTGGTACGCGACGCCATGCTGTCTGCCGCGGCCATTGCACTGCTGATGGTGCGGGCAGAGGATGAAGAGAAATACAGGGACGTCATAGAATACGTCCAGCTCTCCGGCGGGCAGGTGTTTGTGGGGGACGACAGGGCCTTGGAACGCGCTTGCTCTACCAAAACCCCACAGGGCATCTGTGCGGCGGTATTGCTGCCCAAGGATCTGCACAGCGTATCCGGCCGGTATATTTTGGCGCTGGATCATGTCAAGGACCCGGGCAATATGGGAACCATTTTGAGAACGGCCCAGGCGTTTGGCGCTTCCTGTGCGGTGCTCAGCCCGGGCTGCTGCGATCCCTTTTCGCCCAAATGCGTACGCAGCGCCATGGGCGCGCATTTCAAGCTGAACATCGCTTTTACCGAAGATTTGCCCGCTCTGCTGTTCGATAAAAAGGTAAACCATGGCTATACCGTCATCGGCGGACACCTAAACGGACACGGTACCATGCCGGAGCTGAATAAAAAACGCATCTGTGTCATTGGCGGGGAGGCCGACGGCATGGAGGAGCGCACAGCCTTATCCTGCTCGGCGCTATACCGCATCCCCATGCCGGGCAAAGCAGAAAGCCTGAACGCGGCGGTCGCGGCGGGCATCCTGATGTTTCAGCTTTTTTCATAAGTACGCTTTACGCTCATGGCAAACCAAGGTATACTATATGTAACTTAGGAATTGCGATGGGAGGAATCAGCATGGATTTAGGGCTGCGGGGCAAAACTGCTATTGTTACGGGCGGCGCCAAGGGCATCGGCTCCGGGTGCAGCGAGGTATTGGCCCAGGAGGGATGCAATGTCGTGGTGGTCAGCAGGTCGGATGAGCGCTTGGTACAGTCCTTTGCAGATGGCCTGGCGGAAAAATACGGAGTCAAAACGCTGGCCGTGCTGGCGGATGTCAGCAAATCCAAAAACATCGACGGCGTGTTTGACAAAGCCATCCAGGCCTTTGGGCAGGTGGATATTTTGATTAACAACGCGGGCGGCGGCGCGGCGCAAAAGCCCTTTGACGAATTGACGGACGAGGAATGGGCCTATGCGCTGGACAGCAATCTGAATTCTGCCTTTATGATGAGCCGCAGGTTCATCCGTGAATGCCGGGCGCACAAGCGCGGAGGGCACATCGTCAACGTGCTGGCCAAGGCCGCCATTATGACAAACAGCCGCAACAATACCTCCTATATCGCTGCCAAGGGCGGGATGACAACGATGACCCGCGGCCTGGCCAATGAAGTGATCGACGACGGCATTTATGTCAACGGCATTGTGCCGGGGTATGTGGCGACCAGCGTCTACCAGCCGGGCAGTGAAGCGTACGAATACAAAAAGCAGTTTTTGCGCGTAGGCTGGGCCACGCCGCGCGATATGGGCACGGTCGCGGCATTTTTATGCTCGCCGTCCGCCTGCCAGGTTGTAGGCGCCATTGTGGATTGCTCCGGTGGTACGATGCTGTAAAACACGGTTGTTTTCCATTGGAAATTGTGATATAATGCCAATCATCATAGAGGCAGCGATGAGGGAGAAAAGTAGCATTGTCCCTGGGCCAAAGAGAGGAGACGCCGCCGGCTGTAAGCGTTTCCGGCCAAAGGCAATGGGAAGTTCGCTCCTGAGCTTTTTGCTGAACGCTTCAGTAGGCAAAACGGGCCGGCCCGATACAGCCGAATGCGAGCAAAGAACTTTTGTTCTTTGGAATTGCCGGTGGTACCGCGAACATGGCTTCGCCCTGCAAAGGGAGGGGCCTTTTTTTATGCGTTCATCATTTTTTTACCTTTATATGAGAAACGGAGAGGAAGCAGAGCATGAAAGAGCAACTGGAACACATTGCACAGTCTGCCATGGAAGCCTTGCAAAAGGTGCAAAATTCCGCAGAGCTGGAGCAGCTGAAAGTAAAAGTGCTGGGCCGTAAGGGCGAATTGACGCAGCAAATGCGCCTGTTGGGCAAGATGAGCCCGGAGGAGCGGCCGGCGTTCGGGCAGAGGGTCAATGCCGTCCGGGAAAAGCTGACGGCGGCGATGGACAAGATGGAAGCGGAGCTAAAGGAAAAGGAAAATGCCGTCCGCTTTGCCGAGGAGGCGGTGGACGTAACAGCGCCCGGCACGCCGCAGCCCTTAGGCTCTTATCATCCGCTTTCGCTGGTGCTGCAGGAGATAAGGGATACTTTTTTGGAGATGGGCTTTTCCATCAGCGAAGGGCCGGAAATCGAACTGGATCACTATAATTTTGAGCTTCTGAATATTCCGAAGGACCATCCGGCCCGCGATGAACAGGATACCTTTTACATCGACGACAACATCGTCTTGCGTACGCATACAAGCCCGGTGCAGGCGCGCACGATGCTAAAGCAAAAGCCTCCCATCAAGATGATTTGCCCGGGCCGCGTATTCCGCAGCGATGATGTCGATGCCACCCATTCGCCGGTTTTTCACCAGGTCGAGGGGTTGGTCGTGGATAAGGGCATCCATTTCGGGCATCTGAAATGGCTGTTGGATGATTTTGCCAAGCGCTTTTTCGGGCCGGATACACAGACACGCTTCCGTCCCGGCTATTTTCCCTTCACGGAACCCAGCGCAGAGGTGGACGCGACCTGCTCTGCCTGCCATGGCAAGGGCTGCCGTGTGTGCAAGGGCACCGGGTGGATTGAGATTTTGGGCTGCGGCATGGTGCACCCCAATGTATTGCGCGGCTGCGGCATAGACCCAGAGGTATACACGGGCTTCGCCTTTGGCATGGGCATCGACCGTTTGGCAAACATCAAATACAACATTACAGATATCCGCTTGTTGTTTGAGGGCGACGTGCGGTTCCTGTCGCAGTTTTAGGAGGGGGAAGCGATGAAAGCACCGCTGAGTTGGTTAAAGGATTTTGTTGATATCCAGGTAGATATAGAGACTCTGACCCGTACCATGATCATGCACGGGCTGGGGATTGAAGGCATAGAGCGCGTCTACGGCGCGTATGACAGCATCGTGGTGGGCAAGCTGCTGAAGATTGCGCCGCATGAAAACAGCGACCATTTGCAGATCTGTACCGTAACAACGGGCGATGAAACGCTGCAAATCGTGACGGGTGCGCCCAATGTATATGAAGGCATGGTCTGCCCGGTGGCAAAGGTAGGCACTGTGATGCCGGGCGGCAATGAGATTAAGCCGGCTGTGCTGCGCGGCGTACCGTCCGCTGGCATGCTTTGCAGCGGCGGCGAATTGGAATTGACGGAGGAAGACTGGGAAACTGCCGGCGTAGACGGCATCATGGACTTGGGCGCCGCGTTTGAGGCGCATTTAGGCGAGCCTGTCTATGTGGCGCTGGGCCTGGATGATACCGTCATTGATTTTGAGATTTCTGCCAACCGGGGCGATTGCATGAGCGTTCTCGGCGTGGCCAGAGAGATCGGCGCGGCGCTGAATGTGCCGGTGCGCCTGCCGGAAATCAAGGTGGAGGAGACCGAGGAGCTGGCGGGCCGCCATGTCAGCATAGAGGTGCAGGAGCAGCAGCTGTGCCCGCGCTACTCCGCACGTGTGATGACGGACATTGTGCGGGGCGATTCCCCGCGCTGGATGCAGCGTCGTTTGCTGGCGGCAGGCATGCGTCCGGTTTCCAATATCGTGGATATTACAAACTATGTGATGCTGGAAATGGGCCAGCCGCTGCATGCGTTCGATTATCATGCCGTGGCAGAGGGGCATATCATCGTGCGCCGTGCGAAAAACGGGGAAGAGATGACAACGCTCGACGGTAAGCATCATGTGATGGATGACAGCATGCTCATCATTGCAGATAAAAACGGCCCGCTGGCTTTGGCGGGCGTGATGGGCGGATTGGAGAGCGAGATCACCGAAAAAACCGAGATGGTGCTGCTGGAAAGCGCGAAGTTTGACGGCCCGAACAACCGCCACACCTCCCGCGCGCTCGGGATGATGAGCGAGGCCAGCGCCCGCTATATCAAGGGCGTAAGCGAGCAAAGCGTCGGCCTTGCCAGCGATAGGG
>OFMJ01002041.1_pt1 | contig 12986 bp, 13 predicted proteins | sample 1541801 | NCBI WGS metagenome assembly OFMJ01 (sample SAMN04209234, study PRJEB22552) | human gut metagenome | biome: gut; material: feces | host: Homo sapiens | place: USA: Oklahoma
TTCTATATATATAACATCTATTGTATCACATCACATCTTGTAACCTATTATACTATTTGAAAGGAGTGTATTCTTATGAAGAATAAACTATTTGCAGTATGTAAATCTAAATAATGGTAGCGATTTTATTAACGCCGCTATCAATAAGGGGGTATATATTAGTTCATATGCCACGCCGATTACGCAAAAGGATTCAAAACTCCATGGAATATTGAGCCAGCAACTCCTGACAAAGGATACCGGGGTTTCGTAGCAGCTAAATGCAATTAAAAGTAGGTGATTTGATGACATATATTACGCAAGAATTATCTGTATATAGTATTTATACGTTAGTTCCCATTTATTCTCTTCTACTTGTTAATTTAATTTATGTTCTATTTTTAAAAAAGCATAAAACCGAATATAAATATAAAGGATTTGCTTTACTTTCTTGTATAATTAGCATGATCGCAGTAGGAAGTCAAATCTTTTATCAAGGGGTATTAAGAGACAATTTAATAGATGTAAAGAATCTTTCTTTGCAAACTGACATAGTATTTTTAATTCATTTAATATTATTGGTTATAGTATTAACTTCTATTATAAAAAAGAAATAACCATTAAATGAATATTGAATCTGACATCATAGGTTAACTAATACTTCCAACTTAACTGGTAAGAGAGACCTCACTACGGGATCTCTCTTACCAAATATTCTAGAATTTTAGAGCCTTTAAATAGCATATTTAGTTCTTCTCCCGTATATGTAATCTTATGCCTATGAAGAAATTCTTCAATTCTTTGTCTAATTTTTTGTATCCAATTTCATCTTTTTGTTTGTTACATAATAAAAAGACTCCCCGGAACGATGTAGCGCCAATATGGTAGCCGTCAAGTTTTGAGTTTCATAAAAAAATCCATTGCGAGCATTATCCAAAACCATTACCCTTGTTTTTGTTGGTCAAAATGAAAACAAAGAGAAAAGGAGAACATCAACAACAATGGATTATATACATCATATTTTTTTTGCAAATAAAAAGGAGCTTTCCTAAGAAAACTCCTTTTTTACGGCATTTTTTTAATGCTTCGTTTCATTAGTCAACAGAAACGATTTCTTTTTTGTTGTAGCTTCCACAAGCTTTGCACACTCTGTGAGGCATCATTAATTCGCCGCACTTGCTGCATTTTACAAGGTTAGGAGCGCTCATTTTCCAGTTTGCTCTTCTCTTGTCTCTTCTTGCCTTGGAAGATTTATTCTTTGGACAAATTGACATGGGTTACACCTCCTTAAAATTCTTAAACACATCGCGGATAACTGACATTCTGGGGTCAAGACTCGTATCTTCACAGTCACAAGTTCCCTCATTTAGGTTTTGACCACACACACTGCAAATGCCTTTACAGTCATCGCTACATAGAACTTTTGTCGGCCATCCTATCAAAATCTCATTATAGAGTAATTTGTCTACGTCTAAATGATATCCGTCAATATAATTTTTTTCATCTAATTCGTCTACCCTTGCTTCATCTGATTCATCTAAATCGACATTCTTTACGAAATCCAACTCAAATCGTGTCGGCACATCCTTTAAGCATCTGTCGCACGGAATTGTAATCGTAATATCTGCCGTCCCTCTGATCATAAGTTCTCTCCCTTTTACATGTTCTACAACAATGTGGGCACCCTTCTTCTCAGAAATTGGGAAACTGCCAAACTCACAATGGAATTCATCCATATCCGGCATGCAGTCCTTTATAATCGTCTTATGTTGTTCGGATAAGACATCTGATAGGTTGATTAACATATTGTTACTCCTATTCATACCTAAACTATTATATCATGTAAAATGGATTTGTCAACCAATAATTACAAAATTTATACTAATGCTACTGTTTCACGAGCAATTGCCAACTCTTCGTTTGTTGGGATTACCATTACAGTTACTTTAGAATCCGGAGTAGAAATCGCAATCTCTTCACCACGTTTTCCATTTGCTTCCTGATCTAATGTAATTCCAAGGTATCCTAAGTATTCACATACTTTTGTACGAACAAGTCCTGCGTTTTCTCCAATACCTGCTGTGAACACGATTGTATCAACACCATTCATTGCAGCTACGTAAGATCCTACATATTTTGCCACACGGTAGCAGAATACATCAAGAGCAACCTGAGCCTGTTTGTTTCCTTCATCTGCTGCAGTTTCAAGATCTCTGAAGTCAGAAGAAAGATTGTTAGAAAGTCCGTATACTCCCGATTTCTTATTCAGCATATTCATAAGTTCTGTAATATTTAATCCTTCTTTCTTAGCGATGAATTCTAAGATAGCCGGATCGATATCTCCGGAACGTGTTCCCATCACAAGACCTTCCAGTGGTGTAAGACCCATAGAAGTATCTACACATTCTCCGTTTAACACAGCACTGATACTTGCACCATTACCTAAGTGGCAAACGATCGTCTTCATATCTTCATAAGATTTTCCAAGAATTTCAGATGCTCTCTTAGATACAAAGCTGTGGCTTGTTCCGTGGAAACCGTAACGTCTTACAGCATATTTCTCATAGTATTCATATGGAAGTCCATACATGTAAGCTTTCTCAGGCATTGTCTGATGGAAAGCTGTATCAAATACTGCAACCATCGGTGTTTCCGGCATTAATTCCTGGCATGCATTGATTCCGATTAAGTTTGCCGGGTTGTGAAGTGGTGCAAGATCGTTACACTCTTCGATTGCTTTCTTCACTTCATCTGTGATTACAACAGAGTTTGCAAATTTCTCTCCACCATGTACCACACGATGTCCAACAGCACCGATTTCAGAAAGATCTTTTACTACTCCTCTTTCTGCATCTGTAAGTGCATTGATCACAAACTGAATTGCCTCTGTATGTGTAGGCATTGCAAGTTCCTCTGTCTTTTTCTCTCCACCTTCCGGCTGGTAAGTAAGTCTTCCATCAATTCCGATTCTCTCGCAAAGACCTTTTGCAAGAACTCCTTCTGTGTCAGAATTGATCAACTGAAATTTCAATGATGAACTTCCACAGTTAATTACTAATACATTCATTTTCTCTTCCTCCATGGTTATGTGTCATTTATATAATCATTCCTTATGATTATTCTCTGATTATTCTGCCTGAGCCTGTACTGCTGTAATTGCAACTACGCCTTCGATATCTGCCGCGCTGCATCCGCGTGACAAGTCGTTGACCGGCTTTGCGATTCCCTGTGTAAGCGGTCCGTAAGCTTCTGCTTTTGCAAGTCTCTGTGCAAGCTTGTATCCGATATTTCCTGCATCAAGGTCAGGGAAGATTAATACGTTAGCCTGTCCTGCTACGTTACTTCCAGGAGCTTTGGATGCTCCGATTTCCGGAACGATTGCAGCGTCTAACTGCAATTCTCCATCCAGTAAGATCTCAGGGTGTGTTTCTTTTGCAATACGTGTTGCCTCAACAACTTTATCTACATCCGGGTGCTTTGCACTTCCTTTTGTAGAGTGAGAGAGCATTGCAACCTTCGGTTCTTCTCCAACTAAAAGTTTGAAGGATTCTGCGGAAGAAACAGCAATTGCAGCAAGTTTCTCCGGATCCGGATTCTGTTCAAGTCCGGAATCACCGAAAATGAATGTTCCGTTTGCACCCATATCACAGTCCGGAACTACCATCACAAAAAATGCGGATACTAATTTTGTTCCCGGTTTTGTCTTCAGAATCTGAAGGCATGGTCTTAATGTGTCTGCTGTAGAATGACAAGCTCCGGATACCATACCGTCTGCATCACCCATTTTTACCATCATAACACCGTAATATAAGTAGTTGTTCAAAAGAAGTTCTCTTGCCTGTTCTTCTGTCATACCCTTTTTCTGTCTTAATTCCACTAATTTTGCAATGTATGCAGATGTTCTCTCATCTGTTGCCGGATCAACGATTGTTGCACCGCTGATATCAAATCCCGCTTTGTTCTTTTCAATCTCTTCTTTGCTTCCGACTAAGATCAGGTTCGCTGTTCCATCTCTCAACACCGCTTCTGCCGCTTCGTATGTTCTGATATCTTCTGTCTCAGGAAGTACGATTGTCTTCTTGTCAGCTTTTGCTTTTGCTTTGATTACGTCAATAAATCCCATGATTTAAGACCCCTTTCATTTGTTCTCATATAGTTCTATTATAACGCAAAGGTGTTTTGTATACAAGGAGTTTCGTGTGCATTTTAAAAAACAATTCAGAGAGCCTTCTGCAAAAAATGTGCACAGACCCTCTGAATCTTTCCCGTCTTTCAATCTTAAATTCCAAAAATTCTTGTTACAATGGTAAAATACACGAAAATGGTCCCCGTATCTACCAAAGTTGTGATAAGCGGCGCTGCCATGATTGCCGGATCAAGACCGCATTTCTTCGCAATCAACGGCAACATACAACCGATAGTTTTTGCAAGCATAACAGTACACATTAAAGTAAGTCCGAGAGCAAATGCCAACAAAAGATCATGATACATGATGACCACACGTATTCCATTAACAACCGCCAACATAAATCCCACTACAATCGCAACCCGGATTTCCTTAAATACCGCCTTGAAAATATCGTTGAATTCAATCTCGTCCACGGCAAGACCACGAATAATCAGAGTCGAACTTTGGGAACCACAATTTCCACCCGTTCCCGTCAGCATCGGAACAAACGTGTTCAGAAGCGGCATCGCCGCCAGCGCATCCTCATAGTGCCCAAGCAAAAGCCCGGTGATCGTTGCGGATAGCATCAGGAACAGAAGCCATGGGAAACGGCTTTTTGCATGCTGCCATACAGAAGTCTCGAAATATGAATCTTCACTCGGAGAGATACCTGCCATCATTGCGATATCTTCTGTCGTCTCTTCCTGCAGTACGGACATGGCGTCATCAACCGTTACAATTCCCACCATACACATCTCATAGTCTACAACCGGAATTGCAATCAAATTGTATTTATTGATGGTAGAAACAACATCCTCCTGGTCATCATGTGTATAGACATACACCATATTCGTCTCCATAATCTCTTCAATCAGACGATTCTCACCCGTTGTCAAAAGATCTTTGACATCGACAACACCAATAAGCTTTCTCTTCTCAGTTACATAGCATGTATAAATCGTTTCCCGATTGATACCAACCTGTCGAATCTTCAAGATTGCATCTGCCACCGTCATTTCTTTACGCAGAGCAATATACTCCACGTTCATAATGCTTCCGGCACTGTCTTCCGGATACTGCAGCAGCATGTTGATCTGCAGACGCGTCTCTTCATCAGTTGATTGAAGGAGCTTATCTACAAGATTTGCGGGCATCTCTTCCAAAACATCCGCAATATCATCCAGATACATTTCTTCCATGACTTCTTCAATCTCGGCATCGGTGAGCTGATTCACCAGGTCTTCCTGCATTTCACTGCTCATATAGGTAAATGTCTCTGCAGCCTCTTCCTTCGCAAGAAGACGGAAAACTAAAATCCGTTGTCTTTCATTAAATTCTTCGAGAAGGTTTGCAATATCAACAGGATGCCAGTTCTCAAACTCTGCCTTTAAGTCCTTATATTGCCGTTCTTCCAGCATATGCAAAACTTTCTCTTCTTCTGTCATCACAATTCCTCCCCTCAATATACTACTACCATTCTAACCCGTCCGCACAATTTTTGTCAACAATTCGTTTTGCGTACATCCTTCCTTTATAGTATAATGGAAATCAGAAATTTTATCAGGAGGGGCAATATGAAAATTGTCGGCTTAATTACAGAATACAATCCGTTTCACAACGGACACAAATATCATATAGAACAGGCGCTGAAAATAACTGGTTCAGATGCCGCCGTTATCATAATGAGTGGAAATTATGTCCAAAGAGGCGAACCCGCAATTCTGCCAAAACACCTTCGTGCAGAAATAGCTTTGAAATGTGGCGCTGCTGCCGTCTTTGAACTTCCGGTTTGCTACGCCACAGGAAGCGCAGAATTTTTTGCACTTGGTGCCATTTCTTTTCTTGAGAATCTAGGCTGCATCGATTCCATCTGTTTTGGCACAGAATCCGCCGATCTGGATTCACTAAAAACAGTGGCAAAAATTCTTTGTGAAGAACCGGAGCACTACCGAACCTTACTGCAAAAATATATGAAAGCGGGTAACTCCTACCCTTTAGCAAGACAGAAAGCCTTATCAGAATCCACAGACAATCCTTCTCTTGCTTCTTTTTTGGAACTTCCGAATAATATATTGGGGATCGAGTATTTGAAAGCTTTATACCGATTAAAAAGCAAAATCATACCTTATGCTCTCCAACGGATCGGAGCCGGATATCACACACTGGATTTGAATCTTGCATACCCCTCCGCATCCGGAATACGCGCACTTCTTGCAGAAACAGACCGCGTAACTCCAGATATTTTAAACCCTTTCGTTCCTCAGGAAGCAGTTTCTCTTTTCACAAGTAAGTGGAATACCCGATATCCTGCTTTTGCAGATGACTATTCGCTCTTATTGAAATACAAACTTTTGTCTATGTCCTCTGAACAACTGACAGAATATATGGATATATCCGAAGATCTGGCAAATCGGATCCTAAAATACCGAAATCACCTTGTTACATTCCGGCAATTCTGTGATCTGATAAAAACAAAGCAATTGGCATACACCCGGGTCAGCCGCGCACTGTTGCATATTCTTCTGGATATCCGCAAACAAGATATGGAAATATATCAGCAGCAAAATTTTCATGGTTACGCAAGACTCCTCGGCTTTCGGAAAGATACTGCCGGCTTTCTTACCATTGCAAAGGGCAAAAGCAGAATACCGATACTTTCCAGGCTGGCTGCCGGCAATGAAATTGAAGAGCCGTTTCAAACCATGTTAAAGCATGATATCTTTGCCTCGAATCTATATGAATCCATTCTCACCGAAAAATTCAAAACACCTTTTATAAATGAATATGAGCATCCGGTTGTCCGTATATAGGACATCCGGATGCTCATATTCTCTTATCTGTTTTTTCTCGTACATGTAACTGCCAAAGCTCCCGGTCCAATATGGCACGCCACACTTAAGGACAATGGATCCATGTCAATTTCCACGTTCGGAATCCTTGCTTGAATCTCTTCTTTCCACTTCTGCGCATCTTCTTTCGAGGATGTATATGCGGCCTGAATGCAAACCGGCTCGCCCTGAAAACGTTCTTCCATATCTTTTTCAATGGCATCCAGCATAATCTTCTTTGCCTGCTTCCAGCCCCTGGCTTTTGCAAAAGCATCCAGCTTTCCTCCCTGGATCTGTAATACCGGTTTGATGTTCAAAACTGCTCCGACAGCAGCAGCAGCCGGTGTGATTCTTCCACCTTTTTTCAGATATTTCAAGGTATCTACTGTAATATAAATGCTGGATTCTCTTCCTTCCGCCTCAAGAATTTCCTTAATCTCCTGCGCTCCTTTTCCCTCTTTTACAAGATCAATTGCTTTTAAAACAGATTGCTTTAACGTCACAGACACTCTCTGATTATCTACAACCTGTACCTTCCCATCATACTCTTTGGAAAGCATCATCGCATTCTCACATGCAGCACTTAGCCCGCTTGACATCGGAATATAAACGAGTTCATCATATTCCTGCAGGATTTCCTCCCACATATCCATCAAATCTCCCGGTGCAGGCTGTGATGTCGAAATATCTGCATCATTGGTAAGTTTCTGATAAAACTCTTCCTGCGTAATTGTAATATCCTCCAGATATAATTCTCCGTTAATAAAAAATGGCATCGGAAATACTCTAATTCCTAATTCTTTTCCTTTATCTTGTGTAATTCCGCTGTTACTGTCTGTCACAACTGCTACTTTTCCCATCATTACCTCCTTAAGTCAGCCTTATATCTCTATTACTTCCGAAACTTCGTCTCTTTTTGCAACCACAATATGTATGTCATCCCCAGTGTACGGGTTATCACCCAACGTCACTTCCAGCTTTACCGTCTCATACGCAAGGCTTTCATAATTATTGTCCTTGCTGAGATGTCCAAGCATTACACATTGCAATCTGTCATGAAGTATATCACAAAGAAGTCTTCCTGACAATTCATTTGACAAATGCCCCTGATCTCCCATCACTCTGCGTTTCAACGGATATGGGTATGGACCCACTTCCAACATATGAATATCGTGATTTGCCTCTAGGACAAGTGCATTCACATCTTTTAGATTCTCTACTATATACCTATCATATACACCCAAATCCGTAGCTACCGCAACTGTTTTATCCGCTTCCTCCACACGAAATCCAGAAGGTTCCATTGCATCATGGGATATAGCAAAAGGACGGATAGAAAGACACCCTAATTCAAATGTCTCATCTATGTTCACCGAATGCAAAAGCCCTTCCGGCATCTTTCCAAGTCCTTTGTAGGCTTCAATTCCCTGTATTGTTCCCTTTGTTGCGTAAACAGGAATCTGATATTTTCGGCTGAATACTCCAAGCCCTTGAATATGATCCGAATGCTCATGCGTGATCAATATTCCATCCAGTTTGGCACAATCCACCCCAATTTCCTTCAAACCTTCTTCAATGCGTTTCTTACTGATTCCCACATCAATCAATATATTTGTATCCTCGCCGCCAACATAGATACAGTTTCCACTGCTTCCGCTGGCAATACTGCAAAGTTTCATGTCCTTATCTCCTGTTAAGTTCTCTTTATTACTTTTTCTATCTGTTCTTCCGTCTCCGCAAATGTACCGCTATTATCTATCACTACATTACAGTAACTACGATACGAAGCTTCGTCTGCCTGCGAATCCATGATCTGCCTGATTTTTCCTTCGCTCAACATTCTGGAGTCTTTCAGTCTCTGTACTCTTACCTCTCGGTTCACAAAAATATACCACAATTCTTTACAGAATTCCTCATAATGATCTTCCATAAGCAGTGCGGATTCAATAAGAAAAAGCGCAACACCTTCCCGCTCTGCCTTTCTTAGTTCTTCCCTTACGTATGCTTTCACTTCCGGATGCACGATTTCATTCAGCATCTTCAGTTTCCTCATATCTGCAAACACAAGATTCCCCAACTTCTTTCGGTCAATCCTGCCGTCTTCATATAGAATTTCTTTGCCAAACACATCCACAATTCTTTTATAGCAGATATTCCCCGGTTCCTGCAGCTTACGGGCTGCAAGATCGGTTTTCAAAATCCTAGCGCTGTATTTTTCTTCCATATAGTCCAGTATCCGACTCTTTCCAGATCCGATTCCTCCGGTGATTCCAATTACTTTCATCTATTTTGCCTCGTACCATGTGGAACCGGTATGCATATCGATATCCAAAGGAACATCTAAAGATGCGGCGCCTTCCATTTCCTGTTTCAAAATTTCTTTCACCTGTTCTATTTCCGTTTCGTGTGCTTCGATCAAGAGTTCGTCATGCACCTGAAGCACCAGTCTTGATTTCATATGTTTGTCTTTCAACGCACGATTTACACCTATCATGGCTATTTTCATAATATCTGCCGCAGTTCCCTGAATCGGCGCATTCATGGCAACGCGCTCTCCAAAAGACCGCTGCACAAAATTTCCCGAACTCAGTTCCGGAACCGGCCTCCTTCGCCCGAACAACGTGACCACATATCCCATTTCTTTTGCATGTGCTACTGCATCATCCAAAAACTTTTTGATGCCCGGATATGTTTCAAAATAACTTTCAATATACTTTGCAGCTTCCTTTTTCGTAATGCTTAAATCCTGACTCAATCCGAAAGAACTAATTCCATAAACAATCCCGAAATTTACTGCTTTTGCATTACGTCGTTCTAAATCAGTCACTTCATCAAAGGGAATATGAAATACCTGGGACGCTGTAATCCTATGAATATCCCTCGCCTCCCGGTACGCATTGATCAGCGCTTCGTCACCGGAACAGTGCGCTAAAATGCGCAACTCAATTTGCGAATAGTCCGCATCTACAAATGTATATCCCTCTTCCGGAATGAACACTTTACGAATCAGCCTTCCAAGTTCCATACGCACAGGGATGTTTTGCAGATTCGGCTCAGTGCTGCTGATCCGACCTGTCGCAGTAATGGTCTGATTGAATTTCCCGTGAATCCTTCCGTCTTCACTAATATAATTGGCCAACCCGTCCGCATAAGTGGATTTTAATTTAGCAAGCTGACGGTACTCCAGTATTTTTGCCACAACCGGATATTCCGGCGCCAATTTATCAAGTACATCTGCAGCTGTGGAATATCCTGTCTTCGTCTTTTTCCCATTCGGAAGATTTAAATGCTCAAACAGCACCACACCGAGTTGTTTAGGCGAGTTAATATTAAATGTCTCTCCCGCTTCCTCATAAATTTCCTTTTCCAATTCCGCGATTCTTGTTCCAAGCTGCTCTCCATAGAGCTTCAAAGCCTCCCCTTCAATTCTGACACCCGCCTGTTCCATGTCAAACAAAGTAAAAACAAGTGGCATCTCAATATCCCGGAACAAATGATACATTTCTTTTTCCATCAGTTGCTTTTCAAGAACGTCTGCTGCAGCAAATGCGGTGTACGCCATATAACATGCCTTTTTCATTCCCTCCAGCTTATCGTCCAACATAAGATCAAGCTGTTCTCTTGCCACATCATCATATTCATAATCGCTTTTCAGGGGATTCAGAAGATATGCCGCTACAATTGCATCAAAGGCTGTTTCTTCTTTCTCAAAATCAATCCAGGAAAGAGCTTCTTTGATGTGAAACATCGAAACCTTGTTCACAACTCCTGTGAGGTGCTTGATCTTCTCTTTTACATACGAAAAAGTGATTTCTTCTCCGATAGATATCGCATAAATGTGATCCTTCCCAAAGCAAATTGCAACTCGCTCAATTCCCGCCTGATTTGCAAAAAGCGGTAATACATTTTCTTCTTTTAGAAGGACAATTCCAACTGTCTCTGCCTCTTCTGCCACCTTAAATACCATTTCTGCCTCAGATTTTTTCTGCACTTCCCGAAAAGAGTCCTCCACGCTGCTGGCCGGCGCAGACACTTCAAACCGGCCAAGAAGATTCTTAAATTGCAGTTTCTGAAAAAATACATAAGCTTCTTCTGTATACAAGTCCCCCAGTTTCGCATCGGAAAGTTCATACTGAATATCCGCATTCACACAGATTGTCGCCAGTTCCTTGCTCATCTGCGCCAGATCATAATGCTCTTTCAACGCTTTGGATGCTCTTGGAGGTTTCAATTCTTCTACATGAGAAAATGCGTTCTCAATCGATCCATATTCCGTAATAATCTTTGTCGCCGTTTTTTCCCCTATACTAGGCACTCCCGGAATATTATCAGACGCATCTCCCATCAATGCCTTCAAATCTATAAACTCTCTTGGCGTCACACTATATCGTTCTTTTACGTCTGCCGCATAATAATCTTCAATCTCTGTCTTCCCCTGCTTTGTCTTCGGAATCCGAATCTTTACCTTCTCCGTTGCCAGTTGAAGCAAATCCCTATCCCCGGAAATAATCGATACATTCATCCCCTTTTCTTCACAAAGACAGGAAATGGTACCTAATATATCGTCTGCCTCCAAGCCTGCCTGTTCCACAGTTTTCACGCCCATGGCTTTTAATACTTCTTTCATAACAGGCACTTGTTGACGAAGTTCTTCTAACATCGGTTTCCTTGTTCCTTTATAATCCGTATACATCTCATGCCGAAATGTCGGTGCATGTACATCAAATGCAACTGTTAAATATTCTGGTTTTTCCTCCTCAAGTATCTTAAAAAGAATATTCAAAAATCCATAGATTGCATTCGTGTGAAGTCCTTCTGAATTCGTCAGATCCGGGACTCCGTAAAAAGCTCTGTTTAAAATGCTATGTCCATCTATAAGAACTATTTTTTCACTCATATTCTATCTCCCATCATCGCGCTGTTTTTGCGCCATCAAATTCGCAATTGTCTTCTCCAATGCCTCAAAAGCTTTTTCTGGAGAGTCGATATATAAAACTGTTTCTTCCATCGGACATTTTCCGGTTCTTGTACGATTCTCAATATAAGGAACCATCTCTCCATATGCATAATCCATTCCTGCTTTTTCAAGAAATTCTCTGGCATTTTCACTCATAATCTTTCCGTAAACCGCGTCTGCTTTCCCAAGAACCGTCATCAGCGCTGCCGCTTTCCCAATCACTTTATCTGCAATGACACAACCTTGGAATGCACTCTGATTCACTCGCAGTTCCATCATAAGCGGTTTGATTCCCATCGCATCTGATGTTTTTTCACATCCATCCGAAGATAAGATCACACAGCTTGTCTGCTTCTCCTCTAATATTTTCACTGCACGTTTTAATCTATCGTTCAAAGAGAATGCCTCCTTTTTTCAAAGCCATATAAAGAGCCGGAATTACAAGAATCTGAATCACGATTCCCGGAATACCGGAAACAATGCCTCCCACAAAAGCAGCCTGATTGGCAAAAGGCGCTGTAAAATGTAGAATCTTCACACCAAAAACGAGAGAAATTCCATATATCAGTCTTCCTGCAACCATAGCTGTCAAAAGGCTCACATACACATTAGTTTTGCGAATCATAACGCCCGTTACGATTCCATATGCCGCAAGTTCTACAATCATAAAGTACACTTTAGGTACCGGCGGCATCCCCGTAAGGATTGAACTTAAAACAGGAACCAAAACTCCTATAAGCCCACCGTAATACGGACCAAGAAGAATTCCCGCCATCAAAACCGGAATATGGATGGGAAGAAAGATGCCTCCTCCATTTGTCCCGAATATATGAAATGCCTGCGGCAGAAGAATCCCAAGGGCAACCAAAAGTCCACCGAATGCCATCTTCGTCACTTTGTTATTTATCTTTTCTTTTTCTTTCAATTTCATTCTTTTTTCTCCGATCTATGGATTTTCCACGCAGTGTATTTTATGATGTAGGATTCCGAAGGAATTTTCTATGTAGAGTAGGTTAGAGGGCTTCTGCCCTCTTTCCCCTCATCAAACCGTGCA
>OFMJ01002043.1_pt1 | contig 12978 bp, 9 predicted proteins | sample 1541801 | NCBI WGS metagenome assembly OFMJ01 (sample SAMN04209234, study PRJEB22552) | human gut metagenome | biome: gut; material: feces | host: Homo sapiens | place: USA: Oklahoma
ATCGAACGCATGCTCATCCTTATGGGTGCCCCGCGTTCAGCACGCGAATGGACTGGGAAGCGTTCCGACGGCGAAGCACGAGGTAAAGCGAACCGTTTGGCCAACTTCGATGACGCCAACATGCGCCGCAGCGCCAAGGCGGCCGCGGAAGCATGCGATAAGGTACGTCAGGCATTTGAAATCCTCGGCGACGATGTTCCCGATAACCTCAAGTCCGCGGGTCAGCTCCGTCTCGATCATACGGATGCGTCGCTGGAACAGCTGGGACGTTTGGCTGATCCTCCGATTACCAAGGATGCCATCGCCGGTCGTATTCGTCGACTGCTGCAGCTCGCCGAAAAAACCGAGAAGGCGCGCCGGCAGTCGATCTGATTGAGCTTTTTTACACGAAACACCATGCCTGTTTTCGAACAGCATGGTGTTTTTGTTCGTTTGAGCTTGTATTATTCGTAAATGGCAATATGACCATTCCACGCTTACAAGCGGCTAGGAAAGGATATACATGAAGACACTCAAGGATCTTGGAGATCTCAAGGGCAAGCGCGTTCTGGTGCGCGCTGATTTCAACGTTCCGCTGGACGGCACCACAATCACCGATGACGGCCGCATCAAGGCCGCCCTGCCGACGATCAAGGCTCTGCGCGAGCAGGGTGCCAAGGTCATCCTGATGGCCCACCTCGGCCGCCCGAAGGGCAAGGTCGTGCCGGAGCTGAGCCTGGCCCCGGTCGCCGCCCGTCTGGGCGAGCTGCTCGACATCGAGGTTCCGCTGGCCGAGGACACCTACGGCGAGGACGCTCAGGCCAAGGTCGCCGCCATGAACGATGGCGACGTTGTGCTGCTTGAGAACGTTCGTTTCAACCCGGAGGAGACCTCTAAGGACGCCGACGAACGCGCCGCTTACGCCAAGAAGATCGCCGCCCTCGGCGAGGCCTTCGTTTCCGATGGCTTCGGCGTGGTCCACCGCGCTCAGGGCTCCAACTACGACGTTGCCGCCGATCTGCCGGCCGCCGCAGGCCTGCTGGTCGAGAAGGAAGTCAAGGCCTTGTCCAAGGCCACCGAGAACCCGGAGCGTCCGTTCACCGTGGTGCTTGGCGGTTCCAAGGTCTCCGACAAGCTCGGCGTCATCGAGAACCTGCTCGACAAGGCCAACCGTCTGGTCATCGGCGGTGGCATGGTGTTCACCTTCCTCAAGGCCAAGGGCTACGAGGTCGGCACCTCCCTGCTTGAAGAGGACCAGCTTGAGAAGGTCAAGGGCTACATCGAGACCGCCGAGAAGAACGGCGTTGAGCTCGTGCTGCCGACCGACGTCGTCGTGAACGCCGGCTTCCCGGCCGGTGACACCCCGGTTGCTCCGGAAGTCGTTGCCGCCGACGCCATCCCGGCCGACAAGATGGGTCTGGACATCGGCCCGGAGTCCCAGAAGCTCTTCCACGACAAGATCGTCGACTCCAAGACCGTCGTGTGGAACGGCCCGATGGGCGTGTTCGAGGTTCCTGAGTTCGCCGCCGGCACCAAGGCCGTGGCCCAGGGTCTGGTCGACGCCACCGCAGCCGGTGCGTTCACCATCGTCGGTGGCGGCGACTCCGCCTCCGCCGTGCGCAACCTCGGCTTCCCGGAGGACGGCTTCTCCCACATCTCCACCGGTGGTGGCGCTTCCCTCGAGTTCCTCGAAGGCAAGGAGCTCCCTGGCCTGAAGGTGCTTGAGTAATCCATTTTCTAGCTCCCCTCCTTGAGGGGAGCTACGTTTTTTTTAGAAGGGAAACATATGGCGTCCAAACGCATTCCGTTGGTGGCCGGCAACTGGAAGATGAATTTCGACCATCTTGAAGCCACTTACTTCGTGCAGAAGCTGGTATGGCTGTTGCGTGACGCTCACTTCGACTTTAAACGCTGCGAAGTCGCGCTTTTCCCCTCGTTCACGTCATTGCGCAGCGTGCAGGTGCTGGTCGAAGCCGACAAGCTCCATGTCGCCTACGGCGCACAATCCGTTTCCGTGACCACCCAAGGTGCCTTCACCGGCGATGTGTCCGCGGACATGATCGCCCATCTTGGCTGCTCATACGTCATCGTCGGCCACTCCGAACGCCGCAAATACCATCCTGAAGATGACGCCAATATCGTCGATCAGGTACGTGCCGTGCTCGCCGCCGGCATGCAGCCGATTTTGTGCGTCGGCGAAAGCTTCGAGGAACGACGTCAAGGCATTGAACTCGATTTCGCCGTGGGCCAGGTACGAGACGTCACCCGCGATCTCAACGAAGAACAAGCCGCCAAACTCATCGTGGCCTACGAACCTGTCTGGGCCATTGGCACCGGCATGGTGGCCACTCCGCAATCCGCCCAGGATGCCGCAAACGCCATCCGCAACGATTTGAAGACCACTTTTGGCACGAAGGTATCCGATAGCGTACGTATCCTGTACGGCGGATCGGTCACCTCGAAAAATGCGGCGGAACTCATTTCCCAGCCCGACGTTGACGGCTTCCTGATCGGAGGGGCGGCCCTGGACGTTGAGGAACTCGCCAAAATCGCTCGACTGGCACTGAAATCCACGAAATCACGGAACTAATACCACGGTTTTCCCGTGTGTGCGCTATGCTGGTCAACAGTCCAATCAATCCGGAGGTACCCTGTGACCGCTCTTAAGATCACGCTGCAAGTCATCGTCGTGCTGCTCAGCTTCGTGCTGACCCTGCTCATCCTTATGCACAAGGGCAAGGGCGGCGGTTTGTCCGACATGTTCGGCGGCGGTCTGACCCAGAACGCCGGTACTTCCGGTGTCGCCGAAAAGAACCTGAACCGTTGGACCGTTATCATCGCTCTGGTGTGGGTGGCCTTGATCATCGGCCTCGACATGATGACCAAGTTCAACCTCGGCTGATCGGCTTGCACGCCATATAGACTTGTCGCTCGCGACCCATGACCGTTACCGTCGGTCATGGGTCGTATGCGTTCTATCGAGTATTACGAAAGGACATCACCATGGTCACTATGAACCGCAACAAAGTCGTTATCGTCGGCACCGGCCGGGTCGGTGCCACCGCCGCCTTCGGCATCGTCACGCACGGCCTGTGCAATGAGCTTGTGCTCATCGACTGTTCCGCCGCCAAGGCCCTGGGGGAGGCCCGCGACCTCGATGATGGCAGCGAATTCCAGGACCGCCACGTCAAGGTGCGCGCCGGCGACTACGCCGACTGCAAGGATGCGGACATCGTCGTCATCACCGTGGGCCGCAAGCCGCCGGCCAACTCCAACCGCATGGCCGAACTCGGCTTCACCGTGGGTCTTGTGGGCGAAGTGGTCGACAACGTCATGGCCTCCGGTTTTGACGGCGTGATCGTCATGGTCTCCAACCCGGTCGACGTGATGGCTTGGTATGCCTGGAAACGTTCCGGTCTGCCTCGCACCCAGGTGCTCGGTACCGGCACCGCGCTCGACACCTCGCGTCTCAAGACCATCATCGGCGAAGAGACCGGCCTTGACCCGCGCAACGTGGGCGGCTTCGTGATGGGCGAGCACGGCGACTCCCAGTTCACCGCATGGTCCACCGTCTCGCTCGGCGGCAAGCCATTCGCCCGCTTCCTGGCCGACAACCAAGACCGTTTCGCCTCCGTGTCCACCACCGAAATCGAAGAGAAGACCCGCACCCGTGGCAATGAGATCGTCGCGGCCAAGGGCGGCACCAACTTCGGCATCGCCTCCACCGTGGCCGGCATCGTACAGACCATCCTGTGGGACGAACGCCGCATCGTGCCCGTCTCCACCCTGCTGGACGGCGAATACGGCGAACATGACGTGTTCCTCGGCGTCCCCACTGAACTGCGCGCCAATGGTGCCAACGAGATCGTCGAACTCGATCTGAGCGAGGACGAGCGGGCCAAACTGCACCATTCCGCCGAACTCGTGCGTGAACACTGTGAGGGGCTGCTGTGATTCTCGACGCCATCACGCCGAAACAACCCCGACTGCTGGTCGCCGACCTCGACGGCACGTTGCTGCACGACGCCGAGGTATTCGAGGACCGGTTCATTACCCAGCGCAGCATCGACACCATCAACCGCGCGCACGATGCCGGAATGCAATTCGCCATCGCCACCGCGCGGCCGGTGAGTACCGGTCTCCAGTTCGCCGAAAAACTGCCGGTGGACGCCGTAATCTATCTGAACGGCGCCCTCATCGATTTCGACCCGGCCCACTCCGACTTCGACCTGCTCACCTCAGGTGCCACGCCGGCCGATGAGAACCATTTGATCAAGATTGGCTTCTCCTCACGGCGTGCCTGCGAAGTCTGTCTGTTCCTGCTCGATCGCATGCCCGGCCTGAAGCTCGGCATCGTGATGAACGACGTGCGCTACACCAACTTCGATGTGCGCGTGTATTGGAAAACTCAGGCCTTCCAATACACGAACTTCCACGACGTGCCCGAAGGCGTGGCGGACAAAATCACCATCTTCCCCGAACCTGAACAGTGGAACGAGCTGCGTGCGCTGATTCCGCCGGACTTCGACATCTCCATCAGCGAAGGCGTGATGTGGATGCTCATGAACCCGCAGGCCAACAAGGAGCACGCGCTGCACCTGCTGTGCGAGCGACTGGACGTGCCGCTTGAACAGACAGCCGCCTTCGGCGACGACCTCATCGATATCAACATGATGAGCGAATCCGGCCGGGGCGTGGCCGTGGCCAACGCGAACCCCAAGGTGTTGTCCGTCGCCGACGAGATCTGCCCGTCCAACAACGAGGACGGCGTCGCCCAATGGATTGAAGCGCAGTTGGGTTGAACCGGTCGAGACTCGAGAACACGCCAAAATTGAACTTGTGTTGAACCGGGGGTATGCTTTGAACCGTTGTTCAAAAGATAAATTGAACTCCCGGTTGGAGGCATAAGGATATGAGCGTATCGGTGTTTGCGGAACGTCTGCGCAATGCGATGAACAGCAGGGGATTGAAGCAGGTCGATTTGGTGCACGCCGCCGAACATCGTGGCGTAAAGATGGGCAAGAGCCACATCAGCCAATATGTGGCCGGCAAGACCATGCCCCGCGAGGACGTGCTCGAATTCCTGGCCAGCGAACTGGACGTCGACACGAATTGGCTGCGCGGCGAGGAATCCACCACGCAATTGAACTCGGACGCATCCAACAGCGTCACGGACGGCGAACACGCCGCCACACCGCTTGCCATGGGTGCCGCCAAGCCCCAGACGGACAGCGAGATTCCCGTGGGCCGCCGCCGCACCTTCGGCAAATCGCACAAGCTCGACAACGTGCTCTACGACGTGCGCGGCCCGGTCGCCGACGAGGCGATGCGCATGGAGGCCAACGGCACCCACATCCTGAAATTGAACATCGGCAACCCGGCACCCTTCGGCTTCCGCACGCCGGACGAAGTCGTCTACGACATGGCCCACCAGCTCACCGACACCGAAGGCTACTCGCCGTCCAAGGGCCTGTTCTCCGCGCGCAAGGCCATCATGCAGTACGCGCAGCTGAAGAACATCCCGAACGTCACCATCGACGACATCTACACCGGCAACGGCGTCAGCGAGCTCATCAACCTGTCCATGTCCGCGCTGCTCGACACCGGCGACGAAGTGCTCGTGCCCTCCCCGGACTACCCGCTGTGGACCGCCTGCGTGAACCTGGCCGGCGGCACCGCCGTGCACTACCTGTGCGACGAACAGTCCGAATGGTATCCGGACATCGACGACATCCGCTCCAAGATCACCAGCAACACCAAGGCGATTGTCATCATCAACCCGAACAACCCCACCGGCGCACTTTACCCAAAGGAAGTGCTCCAGCAGATCGTCGACATCGCGCGCGAACACCAGCTCATCATCTTCTCCGACGAAATCTACGATCGCCTCGTCATGGACGGCCTGCAGCACATCTCCATCGCCTCGATGGCCCCGGACCTGTTCTGCGTGACCTTCTCCGGCCTGTCGAAATCGCACATGATCGCCGGCTACCGCATCGGCTGGATGATCCTGTCCGGCAACAAGCGCATTGCCAAGGACTACATCGAGGGCCTCAACATGCTCGCCAACATGCGCATGTGTTCGAACGTGCCCGCCCAGTCCGTGGTGCAGACCGCGCTTGGCGGCCACCAGAGCGTCAACGACTACATCGTGCCGGGCGGCCGCGTGCACGACCAGCGCGACCTCGTCTACGACATGCTCAACCAGATTCCCGGCATCACCGCCGTCAAGCCGAAGGCCGCGTTCTACATCTTCCCGAAGATCGACGTCAAACGCTTCAACATCCACTCGGACGAGCAGTTCGCGCTCGACCTGCTGCATGACAAGCACATCCTCATCAGCCACGGCGGCGCGTTCAACTGGCATCGCCCCGACCACTTCCGCGTGGTGTACCTGCCGCGCATGGGCATGCTGCGCGAAACCATGGGGGAGATCTCCGACTTCTTCAGCTACTACTGGCAGAGCTGATCCTTGGTACAGGCGAACACGATCGATGCCGGGCTGGGCACCAAACCGGTGCCCCGTCTGGCCCTGACCATGTCGGTCCCCACCATCGTGGCGCAGGCGGCGAACGCCTCGTACACGATCATCGACCGACTGTTCATCGGGCACATCCCCGAAGTGGGCAACGCGGCGATGACCGGCGTGGGCATCTGCTTCCCGATTCTGCTGGCCGTCACCGCCTTCGCCTCGCTGATCGGCGCAGGCGGCGCGCCGCGCGCCTCCATTGAACTTGGGCGCGGCAACTTCAAGAAAGCCGAACGCATCCTCGGCACCAGCGCCGCGTTCCTCATCGCCATAGCCCTGACCCTCACCGTGCTGCTGCAGTTGGCGAAACGGCCGATTCTCTACGCCTTCGGCGCCAGCGATGCGACCATCGAATATGCGGTCGACTTCATCACCATCTACCTGATCGGCACCGTATTCGTGCAACTCACGCTCGGACTCAACAACTTCATTTCGGCGCAGGGCAAAACCACTGTGGCCATGGTCTCCGTACTCATCGGCACCGGCATATCCATCCTTCTTGACCCCGTGTTCATTTTCGTGTTCGGATGGGGCGTCAGGGGAGCGGCCGCCGCGAACGTGCTCGCCCAACTGGTCTCGACCATATGGATCGTACTGTTCCTCTCCTCCGGGCGCAGCGCGATTCGCCTGCGGCCGTTGAACATCCGGTTCGATCGGATCATCATCCCCGTGCTGGCGCTCGGTCTGGCACCCTTCATCATGCAGATCACCGAATGCCTGATCAACGTGGTGTTCAACGTGGGGCTGCAACGCTACGGCGGCGACGATTACGTCACGTCGATCACCATCATCACTTCGCTGATGCAGATCGTGAGCGTCCTGACCAGCGGCTTCCAGCAAGGCATCCAGCCGATCATCGGGTTCAACTTCGGTGCCCGGCATATGGAGCGCGTCCGCCAGGCGGTCCGCATGGCCTTCGTCACGCAGATCGTCTCCGCCACGGCGCTGGTGTCGGTACTCGCCACATTCCCCGGCTTTTTCGCCTCATGGTTCACCTCGGAACAGACTGTCATCGACATCGTGACCCGCATGATGCCGATTTTCGTCTGCGGCTGGGGTATCTTCGGCATCCAGATGGGCGCGCAATGCGCACTCGTCGGCATGGGCCAGGCCAAACAGTCGGTGTTCTTGGCCATCTTCCGCAAGATCATCCTGCTCGTGCCGCTCGCGCTGCTGCTGCCGCACTGGATCGGCGTCAACGGCATCTTCATCGCCGAACCCATCTCCGACGCCACCTCCGGCATCGTGGCCGGCTTCCTGTTCTATGCCACCTACCGCAAGATTCGGCGAGATATGGTCTAGACTCCTGATTCAATGGATGTGCCGTCTCATGCGTTGCGAAACACGGGACGGATAGAATGCCTCGCAAAACGGGTGCCCGTTGTTTCGTGATATGAAGGAGATTTTATGCCGGTGGTGTCGCGTCGTGCGCAGCCAACGTGATGGCCATAATCGCCGAAAGCAGGGAGAACAATGGCAGCACGCACAACACGACGGTCAGCAGTCCCAAAGCTTCACGGCCGATGCAATAAGCGACAAGACCTGCATTGTCAGTTGCCGATAGCGCTGGGCAGAAATCGGTGTGTCTACCAGTGTTGTAGCTGTAGGTAAAGAACGTGAGACCTGACCAGAACAGGGCAACGGGAACAGAGCCGATGGCGCGAAAAGCCCTGTACTCCCGCAACGGTCAGACAGAGAATCGCGACAACACTCAGCGCAGTCACCGTCATAAACCACAGTGGTGAGGTGACGCAGACTCCATAATCGTCAGTTGCTTGGCCCGAGAGATAGTAGGGCATTCTGCCAATCGCCGGACAGTTCGGATGCAGCATCATGCCGCCCCAAATGCGCTCATATAGTGGTGCGAACGATACACCGGCACCGCTGAGCGTCGCAACAACCGCCATCACCGACCGACCGCCAGACTCCGGCACAGACCGGGAAGAACTACCGTCGCGGAGCATCGGCGATACCAATGGCAACACCGAGGATAGCCGGGACCACCCAGCCGAGCTGGTATTGCTGCAAGGGCAGCATGGCCAGCGTCGTGTCCAGCCAGCCGATGGAGCCGCCGAAGACGGTGATTAGGCTGGAGATGCAGCTGGCGAAGGAGTCGATGCCCACCAGCAGCACGGTCCAGAAGTAGACATGCGGGAATCGCGCGCCGAGCGACTTGTGGGTCAGCGCCAGCAGCACCAGCACGATGGCGATCGGATACAGTGCGGACAACACCGGCACGGAAACCTTGATGATCGCGCTTAGCCCGGCGTTGGACACGATGAAACTGAACACGGTGAAGATGACCTGCCAGGTGCGGTAGCTCAACGTTCTCCCTGCAACGGTCTGGAACCGAGTGTGGAAGTAGGTGGCGCAGGTACCGATCAGTCCGGTGCATACGTTGAGGCAGGCGATGACGAAGACGATACCGAGGAACGCGGTACCGAACGCGCCGAACAGGGACGAGGTGAGATTGGTGAGCACGGTCGCGCCCGTGTCTTTGGCGGGATCGATGGTGGCGATGGCGCCGGACACCACGCCCACGTAGCTCAGTGCGCCGTAGATCACGATCAGCAGCACACCGGTGCCGAGTCCGGCATACGCGGTCTCCTTCTGCACTTGCGATTCGTCATCGACCTGCTGGGTGCGGATATTCGCGGAAATCACGATGCCGAAATAGAGCGCGGCGAGCAGATCCATGGTCTGGTAGCCGTCGAGGAAGCCACGTGCAATCTGGTTTGTGGAGTAGTCGCCCATCGGTTTGGCCGGGGTACCGATACCGTGGATTAGGCAGGCGATGAACAGGACGGCAATCAGCACCAGCAGCAACGGTCCCATGAATCGGCCGAGCACTTTGGAGAGTTTTTCGGGATGCTGGGCGAACAGGAACGCCAGTGTGAAGAACACGAGCGAGTAGATGAGTTGGGCCAGCCAGCCGTAGGAGGACGGCACGAAAGGCGCCACCATCATTTCGAACGAGGTGGTCGCCGTACGCGGAATCGCAAAGCAGGGGCCGATGGTGAGCATGATCGCCAAGCCGAGGAACAGGGCGAATTTGGGGGAGACCCGGCCGGCGAGTTTGTCGAAGCCACCGGCGAAGGTGACCGCCAGCACGCCGAGAATCGGCAGGCCGACCGCGGAGACGATGAAGCCGATGGGCGCCGGTATGGTCGCGGAACCGGCCTGAGCTCCGACAAACGGCGGGAAGATCAGGTTGCCCGCTCCGAAGAACATCGAAAAGAAGGTAAAGGTCATCACCAACCGCTGGCGTGCGACAAGTTTGTTCATTACGGTTCGGCCGTTCTCTCATGTGCTCGTACTACTGTAGCAACAAACGTAAGAAGCCCCGACCGGTTGGGGTCGGAGCTTCTGTGAGCTAATCAGTTAATGCGCGAAATGCGCATCAGCTAATAATCTCAGGCGTTCACGCGGTCGATGCCGGACTGGACGTCAGCCAGCACGGAATCCCAGGACTTGATGAAGGCGGCGACACCGTCGGCCTCCAGCTTGTCAGTGACGTCCTTGAGGTTGATACCCAGCTCAGCCAGCTTGTTGATGACGGCGTGGGACTCCTCGTAGGTGCCCTCGATGGACGGAGCGCCGTTGCCGTGGTCGGCCAGAGCGTTCAGGGTCTTCTCCGGCATGGTGTTGACGATGTGCTTGGCAACGAGCTCGTCAACGTACTTGCAGTCGGAGTAGGCGGCGTTCTTGGTACCGGTGGAGGCCCACAGCGGACGCTGAACCTTGGCACCCTTGGCAGCCAGGTCGGCCCAACGCGGATCCTCGGCAAACTTCTTCTCGAAGAGCTCGTAAGCCAGGCGAGCGTTGGCCACAGCGGCCTTGCCCTCCAGAGCCTTGGCCTCGTCGGAGCCGTTGGCTTCCAGCAGCTTGTCGACAGCGGTGTCCACGCGGGAGACGAAGAAGGAAGCGACGGAGCCGATGTGCTTCAGGTCGTGGCCGTTGGCGTCAGCCTGGGCGATGCCCTCGATGAAGGCGTCGATGACCTGCTCGTAGCGCTCGAGCGAGAAGATCAGGGTGACGTTGACGGAGATACCCTTGGCCAGGGTGGCGGTGATGGCCGGCAGGCCTTCGAGGGTTGCCGGAATCTTGATCATGGCGTTCGGACGGTTGACCTTCTCCCAGAGTTCCACAGCCTGCTTGGCGGTGTTCTCGGTGTCGTGGGCCAGACGCGGGTCGACCTCGATGGAGACGCGGCCGTCGACGAAGTCGGTAGCCTCAGCGATCTCGCGGAAGATGTCGGTGGCGTTGCGCACGTCGGTGGTGGTGAGCTCGCGGACAGCGGTCTCAACGTCAACCTTGCCGAGCTCCTTGAGCTGAGCGTCGTACGGGCCGACCTGGCTCAGGGCCTTCTGGAAGATGGATGGGTTGGTGGTAACGCCGACCACGTTCTTGTTGGCGATGAGGTCCTGCAGGGAGCCGGACTCAATGCGGGAGCGGGACAGGTCGTCCAGCCAGATGGAAACGCCGTTGTCGGACGTACGCTGAGTTGCTTCAGTCATTTATTTTTTCTCCTTATATTCCGTATTGGAACAAATCTTTAAGTAGACCCCCTCTAACGAGAGGGCCGATCAGGTGGAGTCTTGAGTACAAGCCTCCCTCGTCAGAGGGAGGTTAGGGGACTCACTTGGCGGCTTCGGCTTCGGCGATGGAGGCCTTGGCGGCTTCCACCACGTGCTCGGCGGTGATGCCGAGGTCGATCATGTTCTGAGCGCCGTCGCCCTGCAGGCCGAACTGCTCGATGGAGACGGGCTTGCCGTAGGAGCCGAGGTACTTGTACCACGGCATGGCAACGCCGGCCTCGACGGAGACACGAGCCTTGACAGCGGCCGGAAGCACGGCCTCCTTGTACTCGGCGTCCTGCTCCTCGAACCATTCCATGGACGGCACGGACACGACGCGAGCCTTGACGCCCTCGCCGGCCAGGGTCTTGGCGGCAGCCACAGCCCACTGGACCTCGGAACCGGAAGCCATGAGGATGACGTCCGGAGTGCCCTCGGTGTCGACCAGAACGTAAGCGCCCTTCTTGACACCGTCCTTGGCCTTGGCGGCGGTCTCGGCAAGAACCGGGACACCCTGACGGGTCAGAACCATGGCACCAGGCAGGGTGTTCTTCTTCTCGAAGAAGTAACGGTAAGCCTCGGCGGTCTCGAAGGCGTCGGCCGGGCGAATGACCTCAAGCTGAGGAATCGCGCGGAAGGAAGCAAGGTGCTCAACCGGCTGGTGGGTCGGGCCATCCTCGCCGACGGCGACGGAGTCGTGGGACCAGATGTACAGGTTCGGAATCTCCATGAGGGCGGCCAGACGAACGGCGGAACGCTCGTAGTCGGAGAACATGAAGAAGGTGCCGCCGAACGGACGGGTGTGGGAGCCCAGCAGGATGCCGTTGGTGATGCAGCCCATGGTGAACTCGCGCACGCCGAAGTGCAGCTGGCGACCGAACTCGTTGCAGTTCGGCCACTGCTTGGTGGCGCACTCGGCCGGGGCGAAGGTGGCAGCGCCCTTGAGATCGGTCTTGTTGGAGCCACCGAGGTCGGCGGAGCCGCCCCAGAGTTCCGGCATGACAGCGGCGATGGCGTTGAGCACGGAGCCGGAGGCGCCACGAGTGGCGACACCCTTGCCGACTTCGAAGGTGGCCTCAAGGTCGTCAAGAGCCTTGTCGAAGCCTTCCGGCAGTTCACCGGCCTTCAGACGGTCGTACAGGGCAGCCTTGTCCGGGTTGGCCTTGCGCCAAGCGTCGAACTTCTCGTCCCATTCCTTGTGGGCTTCGAGACCGCGCTCGGCAACCTTGCGAGCGTGAGCCAGAGCCTCTTCGTCAACGTGGAAGTTCTCTTCCGGATCGTAGCCGAGGGCTTCCTTGAGGCCGGCAACAGCCTCGGTACCCAGCTTGGAACCGTGGGAGGACGGGTCGTTGGTCTTGCCCGGGGTCGGCCAAGCGATCAGGGAGTGAACCTTGATGAGCTTCGGCTGGTCCGGAGCGGCCTTCTCGGCCTTGGCGATGACGTCAGCCAAGCCCTCGATGTCCTCCTTGTAGGAGCCGTCGGGCTGGATGAAGCTGAACTCGTCGGTGTACCAGCCGTAGGCCTGGAAGCGCTTGAGCACGTCCTCGGCCAGCACCAGGTTGGTGTCGCCTTCGATCTGGATGCGGTTGGCGTCGAAGATCACGGTCAGGTTGCCGAGCTTCTGGTTGGCGGCCAGGGAAGCGGCCTCGCCGGAGATGCCCTCCTCGATGTCGCCTTCACCGCAGATGGCCCAGATCTTGTGGTAGAACGGGGAATCTTCCTTCGGGGTCTCCGGGTCAAGCAGACCGCGCTGGAAACGCTCGCCGTAGGCAAAGCCGATGGCGGAGGCGAAGCCCTGGCCCAGAGGGCCGGTGGTCATTTCGATGCCCGGGGTCAGGCCGTACTCCGGGTGGCCCGGGGTGCGGGTGGCAGCGCCGCCACGGAAGTTCTTAA
>OFMJ01002047.1_pt1 | contig 12959 bp, 10 predicted proteins | sample 1541801 | NCBI WGS metagenome assembly OFMJ01 (sample SAMN04209234, study PRJEB22552) | human gut metagenome | biome: gut; material: feces | host: Homo sapiens | place: USA: Oklahoma
CGGTTTTCAAAGCTGCCGCCGTACATCCCCGGGCGGGTAAACGCGCCGAGCAGTTCCGAAATGAGGTAACGGTGGCAGGCCTTGACATCCACCGCGTCAAAACCCGCACGCGCGGCAAGCTTTGCTGCCTCAACAAACTGTTTCTCCAGCGATTTGAGGTAATCATCGCTGACTGGCGTGTAATCATCTTTTCCGTCCGCAAACAAAAACGGAATCGGGACAGCCGTTTTCGGCTCCGGCACACCGTTTGGCTTGGAATACCGTCCGGAATGGGTCAACTGGGCAATTTTCATAGGAGCACCGCCCGAAGCCGCCCGGTCAATGCGTTCATTGAGCCGTGAAAACGCACTCAAATTCTGTTCGCACAGATAAAGCTGACGGGGGTTGGCACGTCCTTCTGCACAGACCGCCATCGCCTCCATCCAAAGAACCGCCGCGCCACCACAGGAAAAGCGCTCATAACGGCGGAAGGTGAGTTCATCCGGCGCGCCTTCACGGGTACCATCGCACCCTTCCATAGGCTGAACACCAAGCCGGTTTTTCATCCGCCATGTTCCGCAGTCAAGCGGCTGACCCAAAATCTCGGTCTGTTCGGAGAAGGGCAGCGTGGCATTCAGCTCTTGACAGGCCTGTTTGAATGCTTCCGGGGTTTCATAGTGAAACCGTTCATGTTTTGTTGTGGTGGACATAAAATCTCTCCTTGCTTTTCATGCAATCTGGTTCTAAAATAAAAGAAAAAAGGGGGAGGCAGATGAAAGACGATTTTCCTGTACTGCGCATCCGCTACGCGGAAGACAGTCCGCGCATTGACAGCCACACCCACCCCGCGTGTGAACTTATTTTTGTAAGAGAGGGCGAAGTGCGCATCCAAATAGACGGCAGGCAGTACCTTGCCGGACCGGGGACGCTCACCCTCATCGGCGCGCTGGAACAGCACGAGCTGGAAGTGGTGAAACAGCCTTATATCCGGCACTTCTGCATCCTTTCCCCGCATGCGCTGGAACGCTCTGGGCTGGACCCTGTTCTGGCAGGTGTGTTCAAAAACCGCCCGCATTCCTTCCGCCACTGCATCCGCTTAAACGACAGCAGGCCGGCGGAACGGCTGTTTGAACAGCTGGAAGTCGAAGACCTTGAACGCGCTCCCTACGCGGAACAAGCCGCGATGGGATTGATTGAACAGCTGCTCATCCTGCTCTACCGCGCCGCGCCGGAAGTGTTTTTCCGCCCGGATGCATCCCCTGCCGCACAAAAGGTGTGGGAAGCCCAGCGCTTTCTGGAACAGCATCTCGACGAACCGGTAACGGTCAAACAGCTTGCGGCAAACTGCTACTTAAGCCCGGACCATCTCACACGGCTGTTCAAACAGATGACCGGTTACTCCCCCAAACAATATCTTCTGGAAAACCGGATGATGCGCGGCTGCGAACTGCTGCTGCAGACCGACCTGCCGGTGTCTGCCGTTGCGGCACGCTGCGGATTTCCGGATGAGAGCAACTTTATCCGCTCTTTCAAAAGCCGTTACGGCATTACCCCCAAACAATACCAAAAGCACCATTCTGATTCTCATCATACCAGAAACAACTGAAAAATGTTGGAAAGAACCGCTCAAAAATATGTAAAAAACGATATTGCAGCAAAAGGAGAAATGAATATGAAACGTGCAGTCATCATTGGCGGAAAAGGAAAAGTGGGCACCTACCTTGTACCTATGCTCTGTGAAAACGGCTATGAGGTTATCAATGTCAGCCGCGGCAGTTCCAACCCCTATCTGGAACACGGCTGCTGGAAACAGGTGCAGCAGGTCAGCATCGACCGGGCCGACCCGGCATTCGCGGAAACGATTGCAGACCTCAAGCCGGATGTGGTGGTAGACATGATCTGCTTTACTCTGGAGGATATGAAAAAACTTGTTTCCGCGCTAAACGGCGTCGTCTCGCACTATCTGGTCTGCGGCAGTGTATGGGTCCACGGAAGCAGTACCTGTGTGCCGTACAGCGAAGAACAGGATCTCACCCCGTTCGGCGAATACGGCATCCAAAAACTCGCTATGACCCGTGAGATTGAACGGCTCTGCGCAACAACCGGTTTTCCGGGAACGGTCGTTCATCCCGGGCACATTGTCGGGCCGGGGCATCTTCCGCTCAATCCGCAGGCAAACAAAAACACCGCTGTGTTTGAAGCGCTGATCCACGGCAAGCCGGTTGCTCTGCCAAACCTCGGCATGGAGACCATCCATCATGTGCATGCCGAAGATGTGGCAGGCGTTTTCTTTGCTGCTATTCAGGCGGGCAGTGTAAGCTTCGGGCAGGCATTCCACGCGGTTTCTCCCGGCGCATTGACCCTGCGGGGGTATGCGCAGGCGGTTGCGGGATGGTTCGGTCAGACCGCAAACCTGCAGTTTTTGCCGTACGAGGAATGGAAAAACGGCGTTTCACCGCAGGAAGCAGCTCAGACACTGGAACACATTCTGCATGCGCCGAACGCTTCTATGGAAAAGGCGAAACGCCTGCTGGGATTCGTTCCGCGTCATTCCAGCCTTTCCGCCGTTCGTGAAGCGCTGGATTACATGCTGGCTCATGGAATGATCCACTGATTGGCTTTTTATCTACTGGTTAAAAAATACGCCTTTATAATCATGCGAAAACAAGCAAAGCGCATAAAATTAGCTTTCTAACTTTATGCGCTTTTTCTCTTTTAATCGAGGCTGTTTTTACAGTATAATGAATCTATACCAATCAAAAAACGAATACAATCTGCAATCCAGTAACAATGGAGGGAAAAACATGTCAGCAATTCGAGAAGTAAAAGTTGAATCCGGTCTGCTGCGCGGCACGCCCGGCAACAACCGTATGTTCAGTGTGTTCAAAGGCATCCCTTACGCGGCACCACCGGTGGGCGACCTGCGCTGGAGGGCGCCTCAGCCGGTCACACCGTGGGAAGGTGTACGGCTCGCAAACGAATACAGCGCCATTGAGGTACAGAAACGCGACGAGGACTTCTACACCAAAGAATTTTATAACAATCCCGAAGAGCAGAGCGAGGACTGCCTGTACTTAAACATCTGGACTCCTGCTGAATCGGCGGATGCCAAACTCCCCGTCATGTTCTGGATCCACGGCGGCGGATTCTCCTGTGGTTATGCTTCCGAACCGGAATTCGACGGCGAAGGTTTCTGCAAACGTGGTGTGATCTTAGTCACCATGAACTACCGGATGCACGCGCTCGGTTTTCTGGCACATCCGGAAATGACCAAAGAAAACGGCGGCGCTTCCGGCAACTTCGGTCTGCTTGACCAGATTGCCGCGCTCAAGTGGGTCTCCAGAAACATTGCCGCATTTGGCGGCGACCCGGATAATATCACCATCTTCGGTCAGTCGGCAGGTGCTGCCAGCGTTCAGGCGCTTGTCTGCTCCCCGCTTACCAAGGGGTTAATGAAACGCGCCATCCTGCAGAGCGGCGGCGGTCTGTGGCCGCATGGGAACGCGCGCTCCTTCCTCTCACTCAAGGAAGCGGAACAGATCGGCGTTGAATTCATGAAGGGTCTGGGCGCGAATTCTTTGGAGGAGATGCGCAAGATCCCCGCGGAAACAATCATTGATTTTGTCCGTGCGAACCATGCTTATCTTGGTCTGATCAACGACGGTTATTCGCTGACCGCGGACCCGTCCTACACCATGTTTGAAGGAAAAAACCACGACCTGGACTATATGCTGGGCTGCAACGAGGACGAAGGCCAAGCGTTTACCCCGCCGGTGAAAACCATCGACGACCTGCGCAAAGCGGCGGCTGTCAACTTTGGCGACAAAGCAGACGACCTGCTCAAAGCCGGGAACATTACGACCGATGCGGAAGCCGAGGCCTTTTTCAAATCCTCCCACCGGCTCATTTCGGCCACCCATGGCTTTGCGGAGCGACAGGAAGAAAACGGCAAAAAAGCGCCGTATCTGTACTTCTTCACCCGCCGGCTTCCGGGCGATGACCTCGGCTCTTTCCACTCGGCGGAACTTTGGTTCGTGTTCCAGACACTGGAACGCTGCTGGTGTCCGTTCACCGGTGTGGACTTCGACCTCTCCAACACGATAGCGGATTATTATGCAAACTTCGCCAAAACCGGCAATCCGAACGGAAACGGTCACCCTGAATGGCGGCCATACACCAAGGAAGACGCTGTTTATATGGAGCTGGGCGTCACACAGGGGTTGAAGCCCGCAAAAGAAACCATCTACCAGACATTCCAGAAAGATTTCTTTATGGGACGAATCAAATAAAACAAAACCTCAACAAAACAGCCTGTGGTTTCACGGGCTGTTTTTTACTTTCGGGTGGATGAAAAGTACTTTCTGTTTCTTCGGTTTTCCTTTCAAATTGACAAGCATACCGATTCCGATTATCATGATAAGGTATGTTTTATCATCATCTCACCGGAAACGAGGAAGCACATGCAAACAACCAACATGATCTCAGGCGGGATCACAAAAAGCCTGCTTTTGTTCGCCCTGCCAATGATGGCGGGCAATCTGCTCCAACAGCTTTACAATATAGCCGATACCCTCATTGTCGGACAGTTTCTGGGTGCGGATGCGCTGGCGGCCGTCGGTTCATCCTACACCCTTATGACCTTTTTGACCTCCATTCTACTGGGACTCTGCATGGGTTCCGGCGTAGTGTTTTCGCTCTGTTACGGGGAAGGCGATCACCGCCGCCTTCGTCAGAGCGCGTTTCTTTCGTTCGGGTTCATCGCCGCTATTACGCTGGCCCTGTTTGTATTATCCTTGTGCGGTACCGCAGTCATCATTCGGCTGATGCAGGTGCCGGATGAAGTCGTACAGCCCATGCATTCATATTTGTGGGTCATCTTCTGGGGGATACCCGCTGTCTTTCTTTACAACTACTTTGCCGCGCTTCTGCGGGCGGTGGGCAATTCGGTGGTGCCGCTTGTCTTTTTGGCGGTGAGTTCTGTTTTAAACATCGGGCTGGATTTAGTATTTGTGCTGATCTTCCACTGGGGTGTTGCCGGAGCGGCAGCCGCTACTATCCTGTCCCAATATCTTTCCGGAGTCGGTATCCTGCTGTATACTCTTCTGCGCTTCCCTAAACTGCGCCCCAAACGGCAGGAGATGAAGTGGGACCGCACGGTTTTCCGGGAACTCGCGAGCTTCTCACTGCTCACCTGTGTTCAGCAGTCGATCATGAACTTTGGCATTTTGATGGTGCAGGGGTTAGTCAACAGCTTCGGCACAAACACTATGGCTGCTTTTGCCGCTGCGGTCAAGATCGACTCGTTTGCCTACATGCCGGTGCAGGACTTCGGCAACGCCTTTTCCACCTTTGCCGCCCAGAATTACGGCGCAAGGCAGTTTGAACGGTTAAACAAAGGGATCCGAAGCGCGGTTGCCGCCGCGTTCTGTTTCTGCGTTGTCATCAGTCTGCTGGTTTGTCTGTTCGCACAGCCGCTGATGCAGATTTTTGTCCCCGCAAACGAAACTGAAATTATCTCCATTGGAATGAATTACCTGTGGATTGAGGGCTCCTGTTACTTTGGCATCGGCCTTCTGTTCCTGCTCTACGGCATTTACCGTGCTGTGAAACTGCCGGCGATGTCAGTCGTTCTCACGGTGATCTCGCTGGGAACGCGGGTGCTGCTCGCTTACACCCTGTCAGCTTTTCCTGCCATTGGAACGACCGGGATTTGGGTGTCGGTTCCCATTGGGTGGCTGCTCGCCGACCTGACCGGAATCTTCTACTGGATGCGAAACAGGCGCCGCATTTTTTCTCGCTACACGCCCGACCACCCGGATAGTAAAGCAAAAACGAGTACAGAATCTTAAAGGGAGAAGATTTTGAGTGCGAGGAGTCTCTCTGAAACCCGTAAGCTGGTCTGAACAAAGCCGCCGGTCATTCTGCAGGATGACCGGCGGCTTTTGTTTTTAATTAAGCTGTTTAAAGCGAACCCTGTTCGGTGAGATACGCCCCGTTTTCGACCAGTGTTCCGCGCAGCAGAGCATAGTCAAGCGCACGGGTCGTTTTCCCGTTCTTCGCGCACAATGCGGCGGCAGTGCCCGCCGCCTGTCCCTGTGCCATACAGGAAACCGTATTGCGGGTGGACATATGCGCATGGTGATTGCTTGTGATCATCATGCCTGTCGCGAACAGGTTCTCAATGCCCTGCGGCAGCATAGCGCGGTAAGGGAAACCGTAAGAACCGCCTTCTGCCACGTTAAACGGAATCTCGTCATGGTAACCGTAAGCAAACACATCGTCGGCAAAGTGGCGCCCGCTTGTGATGTCCTCATTGGTGAGGTCGTAATCACACAGGATACAGCGTGCTCTGCGGATGCAGGCGGACGGCGTGGTCCGGGCGATATACGCTCCCTCACAGCCCGGAACATATTTGCGCAGCAGTTCAATGGCTTTGGCCTGACGGCGGCGCAGCAGGATCTCAGCATCGCTCATTGCGTCACGGTCGGTCGGGCTGACCGGCAGGTCGTAGTTGAGTTTCACAAACATGAAATATTCTTTGTGGGTGGATGTGACGGTGAGCGCCATGCCGATCTTCGCGCATTCCTTTCGGAACTCTTCCGGCAGGAGATCCATGCGGCCGTCCACGCGGACGATTCCATCCGGTTTGCCGTCCCGCAGACCGCGTGCATAATCGGTACGCGCACCCAGCGTGTTGAAGTATTCCGCGTATTTGTCCATATCAACACCGGCGACGCCCATCGGCGCGGCAATGCCAATGTCATTCGGCTCGGTATACGACGCACCCGCCGCCGCGCAAAGATCGCCGTAACCGGTCGCATCCACAAAACAGCCGGCACGCACCGCCGAAACGCCGGAATGGTTGGAGATGGTAACCGCGTCAATTGTTCCATCTTTCATAACCGCTCCGGTCATAAAGGTGTTCATGTAGGTTGTTACACCGGCTTCCTCCACCATTTCATGCGCGACCCGTTTGTAAATTTCGGTGTCGATCGCCGTGCAAACCGAATCCAGCTCATAACCGGATTCCAGCTCGCAATGCCCGGTACAACCGCCCGCCGCGGTCATTCGGTCCACCAGTTCAGACGGAATACCCCGCACCAGCTGGACCTTTTCACGGCCGAATTTTTTCCAGTTGTTAAAGAAGGAATGAAGCGCCGTCCCGCCTTCGACGACCGTTCCGCCCAGGTAGCCTTTTGACTCAATGAGTACCGTTTTCGCTCCTGCGCGGGCCGCGGCAATCGCCGCGATTACACCACCGGTTCCGCCGCCTACCACAGCTACATCAAACGTGTGGACCGGTACATTTTGTGCGGGTACCAAGAATTCGTTCTGCATCATCAGTGCCTCCTTGTTACATCAAATTGCTAAAATTGTGTTGGATCAATTACTGTAGATTTCCGCAATCCCGCTTTTTCAACCGTCTTAAATCACCACGGTTTTTTCCACCACGTCACCGGAGTAGAGGAACACTTTCGCTTTCCATACCTGCCCCTTTTCGACCGGTTCGGTATATGGTTCCTGAAGCCAGGTATTTCCCACCGAATTGACCATGTAAGACTCATCATACGCACGGCAGAGCAGCGCGCCGTCCCGGTAAAATTCAACGTAGTCGATCCGCTCCGGATAAAGGGACGCCAGACGGATCCAGCGTTTGCCCTCGTAGGTCATGTGCGGCTCCAGCCCCTGAAGATAAAACTGTTCTTCCAGAGTGGACGGTTCCGGTTCAATTCCCAAGCTGATTGCCAGCCGTTTTGCGAAAAATTCATCCTCACCTTTTGTGATCTCCCAGTAGACAGGCGGTTCCTGTTTGGTGGTATCATTAAAATAGCCCCAGGAAACCCCTTCGCGGAACGCGACCGACATCCGGCTGAGGGCCTGTGAATCCTCATTGCAGAGGATGGGGCGTTCGGGCCTTACCGCCTTCGCTTTTTGGATGAGGTCATAAAACTGCTGGGAGGTCAGTCCGTTCCCATGGATGAGGATGACATCCGAAGCGGCGGCGATCCCGGCATCAAACGCGCCGCCTGTGCGGCTGCACCCAACCGGCAGCCCGCCGGATTCCCGCTTCGCAACATCCATAAGTTCAACCACTTCCCGCTCGTCAAAAACGATGGGGTGCATTTTAAAGTCCGGGATATCCTGCTCGTTTGCCACCTCAATGATCACATTGGTAAACTGTTCATCCCGCAGCCAGTTGCAGGCCGTTTTTACCGCCTGAATCACCGCGCGGTCATCTTTGAGAAAGCGGGTCTGAGAGCTGTAAAGAAGGCTTACAATAACGATCATGCCCAAATCATCCGCCGCACGGATGATCCGATCCATGCGGGAAAGATAGGCAGGGTCAATCCGCGTACCGTCTTCGCTGTAAGGGTTATTGTCTATCGTATAATTGCCGATGGTGTAGCAAGGGCCTCCACCCTGAAACCCAACCGTGATTGCGCGAAGCCCCTTTTCATACCATTGAGGCAAAGCGGCGATCAATTCGTCTGTATTTTGTTCCGGCGAAAAGAGTTTGCCGAACCGGTCAAAACGCTTAACATCCTGTTTGTCATCAAACACACCCTGAATCATCCGTGCGTTCATGAGCAGTCCGTGATAAGCCGGATTAACCTGCTTAAGTTCACTGTACACCGGTGAACCGTTGATGAAAAAACGGTCTTGTTGAATGGATAACTTTGTTTTCATTCTTTCACCTCATAAAATTGATGATTCGATTATACCGTTTTCTTTTGAGAAAAGAAATCCATTCCGAAAAAATACACCCAAATCCGCCTAAATTTTGTAACAAATATGCGTTTAACCGGTTTCATTTAGCCAAACCGCTGAAAAGCTCTTTAAAATTTAAACAGCTTTTTAAAAAGACACTTAACTGCAATCAAAAAAGCGCCCCGCTCCGCTCACTGCGAAGCAGGACGCTGCTGCGTTCAAAATCATCTGCGGGCACCGCAAACGCTGCAATACTGGTAATCCACCCGGTCCTCATAATAACCCTGATCTTCTTCGTGGGTCACAGCAGGCACTACGTCGTAAAGCGGATGGATAATCGAATGGTCACCCGTGTACACCGCCTGTCCATACTCGTTGTACTTCTGGAACAACGGATTGTCCTCCGGGCGTGCAAACGGGTGCATCAAAGGATAAAGACTGCCCCATTCGCTGTGGTACCACTCATCAAAGCGTTCAGCATCCCGCGTTTCCTCCCAGGTGCCGGTGTTATACCAGTACATCCGGTACAGGCTATACTCTGTCACCTGCTCAGGCTGATCCACCACAGTGACAAGGTTTGACACCCACACTTTCGTTGTGTGATCGACCCACACATGCTGATGGCCGGATGATCCCCCACCGCCGGCACTTCCAGCGCTTGCTGTACTTCCACTGCTTTCAGCCTGTCCACTGGAACTGGTGCCACTGTCCGGCTGGGAAGAGGTGTTTTGATCGGAGGTTATACCGTCCGAAGCGCTCGCATTCGATCCCTCCTGCTCGGAATCAGACTTCTGCCCCGTGACAGTGACCGGTACTTTTACCGTTACACCCTGCGCGCCGGCAAAGGAAACGGTCAAATCGTTTTCTTTCAGGAACGCATCCAACTGGTCCGGATCGAACGAAACGAAATACACCACTTCATACGTTCCCGCTATTTCATAATCCACGTCGCTGTCATCTGCCCGAATGCCAGTAACGATACTGCCGTCGCCGGAAACCCTGCCCTCTAAATCGAGCGTCTTTCCCGTTTCTATCTCAATCTGTTCCAAGCCCGTCAGGATATCGTTTTCAATCAATGGCTGCAGTTCTTCCAAGCTCACCTGCTGATAGGCGTCCTCCTCTGTTGCCTCACCGGGACCGGTTAAGGTAATTGCCAACCAAACTCCTCCCACAATTAAAACAGCCAGAATCACCGCTGCGGAAATTACGATTCCTCTATGCTCAGCGATATAATTTTTCATTTTTCCCATAATCTCGTCTTCTTCTCTATTTTATTCTGCTTTTATTATAAAACAATCCGGTCAAAATTCAAAATCATTTTCTTTTACAGCAAAAGCGGATCCGGTTATTTTCCATAACAAACAGCCGCCGAATGTCAACCATCCGGCGGCTGTTGTCTGTTTTTTGCATCAAGTCCGCTACCCGCGGCAGCGTTTTGTCAAATAGAAACGGCGAATCTGCAAAGCCGCTCCCACAAGAACCAGGACCAAACCGGCGCCGATCAATACATAGAATAAAATCTTGTTCATATAATTCTCGCCGGAAAAATCCATAAAATTCAAGTACCAGAGGTATTTGGAAAGATCGTTCCCCAAACAAAGATCAATAACCGGATTGATAAACGCAGAAAACAAACCGCTGTACAGAACAATCAGCCCTGTCTTTAAAACCGTATGTATTCCCGTGTACCGAACAAGAACCAGAACAATCCACGGAATGCTCCACCCAAACGCACTCGCCGGTAACGCCACAGAAAAGAACCAGTCTCCGCCGGTATAAGCGCAGCACACCGCAAAGAAAAGGTAACTGCACAGAGTAGCCGCTGCCATGGAAATCAGCGCGCGGTGCTGGTCAAACGGCGGCTTGAAGGCAAGGGTCGGCAAAACTGTGGCCGAAAATGCCAGCAGGAGCGAGGCAAAAACAATAAAAAACCAGTCGAGCGTATGTCCAATAGCAATATTACAGATCAAGCAGATGAGCAAGGCGAGCAGATATGCCCCGCTCATTCCATATTGATAAGACATCACCATCTTCCGGTAGCGCCTTGCCTGTGCTTTTACAATACGCGCGTCCCGGTCATCGGAAGCGGTGATAAATTCATGCTCTGTAATTCCCAGTTCTTCACATATCTGTGAAATTAGGGTAATATCCGGATAGCTCAGTCCGGTATCACATACTTAAAGATATTGGTGTCATTCAATCAATTTTGCCGATGAAGCGGTAGAAGATTTCTACCTCCTGTTCCCGGCTTCCGTCCTCGTTCTTGACCGCCTCATGGACAAGGATTTTTTCAATCAGCGTGTTCAAGAGTTCAGCGGTGAGTTCCGTGGGATTGACGCACTCTTTCATCAAGGCAATCCATTTTTCTGCGTCTGCGGCACTCTGGCTTTCAGCGGCAATAGCAGATTGAAGCTGTTCAATCTTTTCTTCCAGTTCCGCCTGTTCGCTTTGGTACTTCCCGGACAGCATATTGAAGTTGTATTCTGTGATACGCCCCGCCGCCCAGTCCTCATACATCCGGGCAAACAGGGTATCGACCTCGGCTTTCCGCTTCTCCGCTTTTTTCAGTTCAGCAGCCTGTTTTTTTCTTGCGGCGGCCTGTCCTTTGTCATTGGCGTTCAGCAGCCGTTTCAAAAGCTGTTCTTCATCGTGCTGTACCAGCGCCGACCAGTATTGCAGACGGGAGAGGACATAGGCGTAAAGCACATCATAGCGGATGTAGTGCATGGAGCATTGGCGTGTGCCTTGCCCGTTCTTGCTACAATGGTAGTAGCCATAGGGCTTGCTGTTCTGTCTGTTCTCCCCGTAGGCCAGCGACCAGCCGCAGTCCGCACACTTTATCAGCCCCGCAAAAATCTGTGTCGTGCCATTCTTGCGCTCCCTCCGGCGGCTTGCGATCTGCTCCTGTACCTGCCGGAAAACCTGTTCGCTGATAATCGGCTCCTGCGTGTTCTCCACCCGCACCCATTCGCTTTGGGGCTTGCGTATCCTCCGCTTGTTCTTAAAGGAAATATTGGTCTCCCGGTAGTGGATGGTATGGCCGATGTAGGTTTCATCTTTCATAATGCTTTTGACCTGCGCTATCGTCCATGCGTAGCCTTTTTCCTCTGGTGCGCCAGCATAGATATTGGCGAAAGTCCCGTCACGCTGGAAGTTGATAAATCCCGGCGTCGGTACTTTTTCCGCAATCAATATCCTTGTAATGCTGGCCGCCCCTTTGCCGTGAATAGCAAGGTCAAAAATCTTCTCCACGATCCAGCGGGTTTCCTCGTCGATTATCAGCTTGTTCTTGATTTCCGGGTGCTTCTTGTACCCGAGGGGAGCATAGGCGCTGATACGCTGTCCGGCGGCAAACTTTGCCTTGAAAGCAGTTTTTACCTTGCGGCTGGTGTCCTTTGCGAACCATTCGTTGAACAGGTTTTTGAATGGCACAAAATCGGACAGTCCCTTTTCTGTGTCCTCATTCTCCGCAACGGCGATGTACCGCACCCGTTTTTCCGGGAACAGAAATTCCAGATAGTAGTCCATCATCACATGCTCCCGCCCGAAACGGGACAGGTCTTTGGTGACAATGCAGTTTACTTTTCCGGCTTCCACATCGTCCATCATGCGCTGGAAACTCGGACGCTCGAAGTTTGTCCCACTCCACCCATCGTCCACATATTCCCCGACCACATGAAGCCCCTGCTCCCTTGCGTACTGTTGCAGGATTGTCCGCTGCGTTTCCATGCTTACGCTGTCACCATAGCTTTCATCGTCACGGCTTAACCGCATATAAAGAGCCGTGTTGTAAATGGTAGTATTGTAAGGTTGTTTCACCGTAAAAATCCTCCTTCTAAAGAAACAACCCACGCTTACAATACTTTTGCTCTATGGCAATTATATCATAAGCGTGGGCGTGTATCAACGATGGGTCACGAAGAAGCTGCCCTTGCCGCCGTGTGCCAGACGACATCCACAATCAGATCGCCAATCGGACGACCGCCAGCGGCAAAATGTTCGGAGATTTTGATACGGTTTTTCCCACATACAAAATACTGTGTGCCGTTCTCGTCAGTAATGACCTGCCCGGTGTGTATTGTATCAATAATGTCGCTTTCGCTTTTTACCATCCAGTGTCCTCCGTATGATTATTTTTCATCATGCAGCTTGAATTTCTGTTCATAGCGTTTACCTCCCTCTTGTTCGCTGCTGCCGTTTCAGCTCCGCCAGCACTTCCGGCGGGATACGGTCAACCAGCCGCTGTAAATTGTCCAGTTCGCTTTTCAGCT